>Ga0101944_10002442_pt1 | contig 30112 bp, 27 predicted proteins | sample DewCreD2012metaG_FD_75245 | JGI IMG/M metagenome (GOLD analysis project Ga0101944, IMG submission 75245) | Hot spring sediment bacterial and archeal communities from British Columbia, Canada, to study Microbial Dark Matter (Phase II) - Dewar... ... | reverse complement strand
CGCAGCGCTTCTTCATCCAGCGAGAGATCCTTGCGGAACGGTGTCACCAGAGCCGTCCCGCATCCGATGAATTGGCTCATGCCGCCTCCCTTTCCTGCCTCACGCCTTCAGCTCCCCGAACAGGACCTGGCTGAACTCATGGCATCCCTTCAGTCCCTGCGCCAGACGTTGCGCCGCCCACAGGGCGCCGCGGGCGAAGCCTTCGCGGCTCCGCGCCGTATGGCGCAGCGTGATCGTGTCAGCCGCCGAATCGAAGCCGATCTCGTGGGTGCCCGGCACTGCGCCGGCGCGGTTGCTGGCCGTGTCGATGCGGCCTTCGTAGCCAGCTTTCCGCATGGCTTCCACCAGCTTGAGCAGCGTGCCCGAAGGAGCGTCCTTCTTCGCGCTGTGGTGGATCTCCCAGGCCCAGGCTTCATATTCCGGCTGCCGGCTCAGGAGCTGCGCCGCCGCTGCCACAATGCGTTCGAACACATTCACGCCGATCGAGAAGTTCGGTCCGTAGATGAAGCCGGCGCCGCCCGCCTCGAACGCGGCTTTCACCTCGTCCAGCCGCGCGTACCAGCCGGTGGCGCCGCAGACCGTCGGGACGCCCAGCGAGGCGAGCTTCAGCAGGTTGCCGGGCGCGGCGTCCGGCGCGGTGAATTCGATGGCGGCCGAGATGCCGCGGAAATTGTCCGCTGTCAGCCCGGCGCCTCCGGCGTTGTTGTGAACATCGAGAATGAGCCCCGTCTCGAAGCCGTACTGCGGCGCGAGCTGCTCGATCAGCCTGCCCATTTTTCCGTATCCGACAAGCGCCAGCTTCACTCGAACACCTCCGGATCCAGTTCGCGGAAAAACTCCTCGTGCAGCGCCGCCACCGCCGGAACCACGTCCTCGTCGCGCACGACAAGGCTGACGTTGTTGAACGACGCGCCGTGGCTGATCATCCGCACGTTGATCTCCCGCAGCGCATGGAAGATCCGCGCGCCGATGCCCGGCGTCTCGCGCAGCGCGTCGCCCACCAGGCACAGGATGGCCTGATCGGGGATCACGCGCACGTCGGAGATGCGGGCCAGCTCGCGCTCGATGTCGGCGATGAAGCGCGGCTGGTCGATGGTCACGGCCACGCAGACCTCGCTGGTCGTCACCAGATCCACGGGCGTCTGATAGCGGTCGAAAACTTCGAAAATGCGGCGCAGAAAGCCGTGCGCCATCAGCATGCGCAGGCTGCGGATCTCGACCACTGTGATCCCGCGCTTGCAGGCGATCGACTTGATCGGATTGCGGCAGGGCACCGCACTGGCCACGATGAGCGTGCCTTCCACGTCGGGGCGGCGCGAGTTCAGGATGCGCACCGGGATGTTTTTCTCGATGGCCGGCTGCACGGTGGCCGGATGCAGCACCTTGGCGCCGAAATAGGCGAGCTCCGCCGCTTCATCGAACGAGATCCGGCGCACCCGCCTGCCTCCGGGCAGCACGCGCGGATCGCAGGTCAGCATGCCGTCGACGTCGGTCCAGATCTGGATCTCTTCCGCGCCGATGCCCGCGCCGGCGATGGCCGCGGAAAAGTCGCTGCCGCCGCGGCCGAGCGTCGTCGTCGTGCCATCCGATGCGGCGCCGATGAATCCGCCCATCACGGCGACGCGGTCTTCCAGCAGCGGCGCCACTTTTTCCTTGAAGCGCGCATAGGTGCGGCTGTAGAGCGGCAGCGCCTGCGTATGGCGGCTGTCAGTGATGAGGACCGTGCGCGCATCCACATGGACGGCGGGAATGCCAAGCCCGGGAAACAGCAGCGCGATCAGCGCGGACGACAGCCGCTCGCCGTAGCTCGCGGTCTCGTCCCACAACGCGGGCGTTACCTGCCCCGCCGCGGCGATCTGCTCGAGCGTGGATTCGAGCTGCCCGAAGTGCCTTTCAAGCAGCCCGTCCATCGCCGGGCGGTCCTCCGCCCGCACGAGCGCGCCCGCTTCGCGGCGGTGATAGGCGAGCAGCTCTTCGGCGTCGCGCAGCGCATCGCCGAGATTGCCCGCAGCGGCTTTGTCGGCCGCGGCCAGCAGGCGGTTGGTCGTCTTGCCCATGGCCGAGACCACCACCAGTGGCCTGCGGTCGAGGCGCGCGCGCACGATGCCGGCCACGCGCTCGATGGCGGCGGCGCTCTCCACCGAGGTGCCGCCGAATTTCATGACGATCATGGCTACCTTCTACTTCAGATAGCCCTGCGCCACCATCAGCTCGGCGTTCAGCACCGCCGCGCCCGCGGCGCCGCGGATCGTATTGTGCGCCAGGCAGACGAACTTGTAGTCGAGCACCGGGCAGGTGCGCAGGCGGCCAACAGTGACGGTCATGCCGTTGTCCCGCCACGCGTCGCGCCGCGGCTGCGGGCGGTTTTCCGAGTGAAGGTAGAGGACGGGCTTCGGCGGCGCGCTGGGCAGCTTCAGCTTCTGCGGCTCGGCGGTGAACTCGTCGTAGGCGTGGATCAGCTCCTGCAGGGACGCCTTCCGGCTCAGGCTGACGCTCACCGTCACCGTGTGGCCGTCGAGCACGGGCACGCGGTTGCAGTGCGCGCTCACCCTCGCGGGCAGGTAGTCGATATGATCGCCGGCGAACTCGCCCAGGATCTTCAGCGTCTCGGTCTCCATCTTCCCTTCCTCGCCGCCGATGAAGGGAATCACGTTGCCGACGATGTCAAACGAGGCCACGCCAGGGTAGCCCGCGCCGGAGACCGCCTGCATCGTCGTGGCGATCACCTGCGTAATGCCGAACGGCTTCAGCGGAGCAAGCCCCATCGTCAGCGCGACGGTCGAGCAGTTCGGGTTGGTGACCACGGCGCCCTTCCAGCCCCGCTTGTGCTGGTGCTCGATCAGCTTCAGGTGCCCCGCGTTGATTTCCGGCACCAGCAGGGGCACGTCGGGCTCCATGCGGTGGTTGCGCGAGTTGGAGACCACGTAATGGCCGGCCTCTGCGAAGGCGCGCTCGATTTCGGTGGCGACGGACGCGTCCATGGCCGAAAAAACAAGCTTGGGCGCTTTTGTTTCAGGCTTGCATTCCTGCACGGTCAGGCGCGCCGCGGCCTGGGGCATGTCGCCCTCCAGCCGCCACGGGGCGGCCTCATGGTAGGGTTTGCCCGCCGAGCGGTCGCTCGCGCCGACCCAGGTCAGCTCGAACCACGGATGACCGTCGAGAAAGCGGATGAAATTCTGGCCCACCATTCCGGTGGCGCCCAGGACGCCGACTTCGATCTTCTTCATGACTGCCTCTTCCATTGTCGTCCGGCGGGCTGCAGAGCCTGCTTCCGGCTTGCCGCCGCGCCGGCCGTAGTCCGCTCCGGCATCAGGCGGCCAGCAGCCGCTTGACCATGGTCTGGTAAAGGGTGACGGCCTCGGCCAGTTGCGCCCTGGGCACGCGCTCTTCGCTGGTGTGAGCCACGTGGATCGAGCCGGGTCCGATCAGGAACGGCTCGCCCCAGGCGCCGCCAAACGCCGGAATATCGGTGGTGAAAGCCACCACCGTTGTTTCGAAGCCATCCAGCGCGCCCAGTTTCAGCGCGGGGATGCAGAGAATCTCGCGGGCTTCCGCCAGCCCTTCCACGGCGCGGGCCACCGCCTCGCGCAGGGGCGCAGGATCGCCCACCAGCCGGAACATGAGCGAAGCCTCGGCGTGGTCGGGGATCACGTTCGGCGCCCTGCCGCCGCTGATCTGCCCGATGTTCAGCGTGCACGGACCCAGCACCGGATCCTGCGGCAGCGGGATGGCGCGGACGCGCGCCAGGGCGTCCAGCAGCTTTTCGATCGCCGATTCGCCGAGCTCGGGATAGGCCGAGTGCGCCATGCGCCCCGAGGCGCGCAGTTCGTACCGCAGCGCGCCCTTGCTGCCGATGGCGAGCCGGTTTTCCGTGGGCTCTCCGTTGATCAGAAACCGGCTTCCGCGGGGATGACGGGCGGCATGGAAGGCGCCGGCGCTGTTTTTCTCTTCGCCGACGACGAACAGCAGCGCGAAGTTCCGGACGCCTTCTTCCAGCAGCTTCTCCGCGGCGCAGATCATCGCCGCGATGATGCCCTTGACATCGCAGGCGCCCCGCCCCCAGATGAATTCCCCGTCCTCGCTGGAAGGAATGAACGGGGGGACGGTGTCCAGGTGCGTGGAAAGCGTGACGCGCGGCTCGCCGATGCAGGCCAGCACGTTGTTCCGCCGCGGCTCGACTTCCATCTTTTCCACACGCCCGCCAAAGCGCGAAAACAGCGGCTCCAGCAGCCCGGCGACGTAGTCGCCGATCCGCTCCTCGCTGCCCGTGATGGATTCAATGTCCACCAGCGCGCGGGTCAATGAGAAGACATCCATGGGCGGGAAAGAACTTAGAGGATATCGAATCCCGAAACGCCGATTCAAGCAGCCTCCGCATGGGCCGCCGGCGGCAGCCCGGGACAGCCCCCGGAATCCATAGGCAACACCTATGCGAGTGAAAGGCGACATTGGACAGGGTTCCGCTTTACACTGGGGGGGAACTCTGGTTCCGCCTCGACAGGCGGTAGCTCATCTCAGCAACACAAGGAGACCAGGAGCGATGACGACCCTGAATCGAATGCTGCTTCCGTTCGTGGCGGCGGCGGTTCTGATCTCGCTCGCCGGCACCGCCGGTGCGCAGATCCCGCAAAGCAACAAATTCTGGTGGCCCGACCAGCTGGACCTCTCGCCGCTGCGCGCGCATGCGGCGGAGTCCAACCCCTACGGCAAAGACTTCGACTACGCGAAAGAATTCTCCACTCTGGACCTGAAGCAGGTGAAGAAGGACATCGAGAAAGTCCTCACGACCTCGCAGGACTGGTGGCCCGCCGACTACGGCCACTACGGTCCGCTGATCATCCGCATGGCCTGGCACAGCGCCGGCACCTACCGGACGCTGGACGGCCGCGGCGGCGCCGACGGCGGCCAGCAGCGCTTTGATCCTCTCAACAGCTGGCCCGACAACGCCAACCTCGACAAGGCCCGCCGCCTGCTGTGGCCCGTCAAGCAGAAGTACGGGCGCAAGCTGTCGTGGGCCGACCTGATGGTGCTGGCCGGCAACGTGGCTCTGGAGTCGATGGGCTTCAAGACCATCGGCTTCGCCGGCGGCCGCATCGACGAGTGGGAGCCCGACAAGGTCTACTGGGGCCCTGAACAGAAGATGCTCGACGACAAGCGCTACAGCGGCGAGCGGAACCTCGCCAAGCCGCTGGCCGCCGTGCAGATGGGCCTGATCTACGTGAATCCGGAAGGCCCCAACGGCAAGCCCGACCCGCTGGCCGCGGCCAAAGACATCCGCGAGACCTTCGGCCGCATGGCCATGAATGACGAAGAGACCGTCGCCCTGATCGCGGGCGGCCACACCTTCGGCAAGGCCCACGGCGCGCACGACCCCAACAAGTGCCTCGGCCCCGAGCCTGCTGCGGCTTCCGTCGAACTGCAGGGGCTCGGCTGGGAGAACCGCTGCGGCAAGGGCAACGCCGGCGACACGATCACCAGCGGCCTGGAAGGCGCCTGGACGGCCAACCCCATCCAGTGGACCACGCAGTATCTCGACAACCTGTTCCGCTTCGAGTGGGTGCAGACGAAGAGCCCTGCCGGCGCCATCCAGTGGGTGCCCGCCAACAACCAGGCCTCCAACCTGGTGCCCGATGCGCATGATCCGAAGAAGCGTCATGCGCCCATCATGTTCACCACCGATCTGGCGCTGAAATTCGACCCTTCATACCGTCAGATCGCTCTGCGTTTCAAGGAGAATCCCGAGGAATTCCGCCTGGCCTTCGCCAAGGCCTGGTTCAAGCTGACCCACCGCGACCTCGGGCCCCGCTCCCGCTATCTCGGCTCCGAAGTGCCGGCCGAGGAGTTCCTCTGGCAGGATCCGCTGCCGAAGGCCGATCATGCCCTGATCGACGCGAAGGACATCGCCCAGCTCAAGTCGAAGATCCTCGCCTCGGGCCTCACGGTTCCCGAACTGGTCCGCACGGCCTGGGCTTCGGCGGCCTCGTTCCGCGCCAGCGACATGCGCGGCGGCGCCAACGGCGCGCGCATCCGGCTCGCTCCGATGAAGGACTGGGAGGCCAACAACCCTGCCCAGCTGGCGCGCGTCATCCAGAAGCTGGAGGCCATCCAGCAGGAGTTCAACCGTTCGCAGAAGGGCGGCAAGAAGGTCTCCCTCGCCGATCTGATCGTGCTGGGCGGTTCCGCCGCCGTTGAGAAAGCGGCCAAAGACGCCGGCTTCAACACGGCTGTCCCGTTCACTCCCGGCCGCGTGGACGCCACACAGGAGCAGACCGACGTGCAGTCGTTCGCCGTTCTCGAGCCCACGGCGGACGGTTTCCGCAACTACTACCGCAAGGACCACTTCCTGCCGCCGGCGGAAGCGCTGGTCGACAGGGCCAACCAGCTCCGGCTGACGGTCCCCGAGATGACGGTGCTCGTCGGCGGGCTGCGCGCGCTCGATGCCAACGCGGGCGGGTCGAAGCACGGAGTGCTGACGAGCCGGCCCGGCGTGCTGACGAACGACTTCTTCGTCAACCTGCTCGACATGTCCACCAAGTGGAACAAGTCGGCCTCGCAGGAAGGCGTCTACGAGGGACGCGACCGCAAGACCAACGAGCTGAAATGGACCGCGACCACCGTGGACCTGATCTTCGGTTCGAACTCCGAGCTGCGCGCCATCGCTGAAGTCTACGCAGCTTCGGACGCGAAAGAGAAGTTCGTCCGCGACTTCGTGGCCGCCTGGGCCAAAGTGATGGAGCTGGACCGCTTCGACCTGCGCCGCCCCGCTGGCGCGGCAGGTTCGACGCGCAGCACGGACTGAGTCCGTCTTCCCAACGCCCGGACAGGCGCCTCCGCCTGTCCGGGCTTTTTTGCTTTCCGGCGGCGTGGCGGCCGCACGCCGGTTCCGTTCACAATAGACGAAGACCCCCGGATGAGTTCCTTCCTTGAACTCCTGAAGACATGGGGCCCTCTCGGCGCCCTGCTGATTGCGTTCATCGACGGAATCGGGCTGCCGAACCCCGGCGGCCCCGATTATCTCGTTCTCTTTCTCGCCTGGACGCACCCGCAGACCGCCTGGCTGAGCGCCGCGCTGGCCACGGCAGGCGCGCTGGGCGGCAGCCTGGGCCTGTTCTGGATCGCGCGCAAGGGAGGCGAGAAATACCTCGAAAAACATGCCAGCGGACCGCGCGCGATGAAATTCCGCGGCTGGTTCCAGCGCTACGGACTCGTGACGGTCTTCATCCCTGCGCTGGTGCCGGTGATTCCGCTGCCCATGAAAGTGTTCGTCATCAGCGCCGGCGCGCTGGGCGTGCCGCCCCTGGCGTTCCTGGCGGTGATGGCGGCGGGCAAGATTCCCCGGTTCCTGTTTTTCGCCTGGCTCGGCAAAGAGCTGGGCGAGAATTCCGCGCAATGGCTGAAGGACCACCGCTGGCACTTCCTGCTGGGCGCTGTGGTGCTTGCTGCAGCGCTCTTCCTGCTGGTCAGGCTCTCCGACCGGCAAAAGAGCCGGGGCACATCCGCCTCCCTCTCCGCCCGCTGATTCCCCTGCCCCGCGCACGGACCGCATCCCATAGACTGGTCGCGGAGGCCCTCCATGCTCAGCCGCCGCGAGTTCCACGCCGCCCTGCTTGCCGCGCCGCAGGCGCTGATCCCCAACCCGCTCGACATGCGCCTTGAGTCGGTGGAGACAGCCGAGGAAAGCTACACCTACCGCACGCCCATCAAGTTCGGCGGCTCGGTCGTCGACCGCGTGACGCTGCTGAACGTGCGGGTGCGCGCCCGCAACCGCGCGGGACGCGAAACCGAAGGCTTCGGCTCCATGCCGCTGGGCAACATCTGGAGCTGGCCCAGCCGCAAGCTGAGCTATGACGAAACTCTCGCCGTCATGCGCCGCCTCGCCCAGCGGTTGCGCGAGATCACCGCGCAGATGAAGGAATACGGGCATCCCATCGAGCTGAACCACCATCTGGAACCCGCCTGGCTGCGCGCCGCTTCCGAAGTCCCCTCTCCCGAACCGATCCCGAAGCTCGCCGTTCTGGTCACGGCCAGCCCATTCGATGCGGCCCTGCATGACGCCTACGGCAAGCTCTGCGGCGCCAGCGTCTATCGCTGCTACACGCGCCGCCACCTGCGCGAGGACCTCGGCCGGTATCTGGGGCCTGAATTCCGGGGTCTGCACCTCGAACGGTTCGTTCTGCGCGATCCAAAGCCGCGCATGCCCCTGTACCATCTCGTCGGCGCCCTTGACCCGATTTTCGATTCCGACATTCAGAAGCGCCTGAATGACGGACTGCCCGAGACGCTGTCCGAATGGATCGAATCCAACGGCCTCACGCACCTCAAGATCAAGCTGAACGGCGACGACCTCGCCTGGGACCGCGACCGCATTCTGGCCGTAGAGCGCTGCGCGGAGGAGACCATGCGCAGGCGCGGCGTGAAGCAGTGGTTTTATTCGCTCGATTTCAACGAGCGCTGCCCGAACGTGGAATACCTGCTCTCCGTGCTGCGGCAGGTTCGCGAGAAGTCTCCGGAAGGATTCTCCCGGATCCAGTATGTCGAGCAGCCCACGCACCGCGACCTTCAGGCGCACCGTGAAAACGTCATGCACGAGGCTGCGAAACTGCGTCCGGTCGTGATCGATGAATCGCTGACGGATCTCGACAGCCTCCGGCTGGCGCGCGAGATGGGTTACACAGGAGCTGCGCTGAAGGCCTGCAAAGGCCAGGCGCAGGCGCTGCTGATGGCGGCGGCGGCGCAGCGCTGGAAGATGTTCCTCTGCGTGCAGGACCTCACCTGTCCTGGCGCGTCCCTGGTTCATTCAGCCGGTCTGGCTGCCCATGTGCCCGGCGTTGCGGCCATCGAAGCGAATGCCCGGCAATATGTGCCCGCTGCCAACAGGAATTGGGAGGAGAAATTCCCCGGCATTTTCCGCGTCCGCGACGGCTATATGCGGACGGGAGAGATTACCGGGCCCGGCCTGGGCGCGGTCTGAGCCCGCGTTGGGCGGGGGTTCCGCATACGGCGGGAAACCCCTTGAAACGCGGCCCGGCTCGTGTTGAGATTGTCCGAGAGCAAATGCCTTCGCGGCGAGCCAGAACCGGCCGTCCCTTCCTGGCCCGCATCCTCTGCTGCGGCCGCATGGACTGGGGCGACGACGCCGTCGGACCGTTGTGCGCCGCGGCGCTGGCCGAGCGGAAAATCCCCGCCGTCACGCTCCATGGAAACGCCAGCGAACTGCTCGAAGCCTGGCGCGAAGCCCGCCACGTAATCATCGTGGACTCGATTGTCAGCGGGGCGCTGCCGGGCTCGATTCACCGCATGAAGCATGGCGATCCCGGCTTCCGCCCCGAGCAGACGCGTTCCTGTGCGCGGGGTCCCGGCCTGGCCCAGGCCGTCCGTCTCGGCGAGTCGCTCCACTGCATGCCCGAAACACTCGTCCTGCTGGGCATCGAGGGCGCCGATTTCGAATGGGCCTCGACGCCGTCCCCGGAAGTGGCTGCGGCCATGCCTGCGCTCGTGGAGCTGGTGGTGCAGGAATGGAAACTGCTGGTTGAAAGGCCCGCCGCGCCGGGCAAACGCTGAATCCCCGCCGATTCATCCGCAAGCTTCGGCTGCGCCCGCCGGGCCGGACCCCGGAAACGCCGGCCCGCCGCTCTTCAGATGCACGTCCCGCTGCGGATAGGGAATCTCGATGCCGTGCGCCCGGAACGCGTCGAGAATCGCGAAATTCAGGTCGCTGACCAGTTTCCCTTTCCTCTGGATCAGCGTCGTCGTCCAGGCGCGCAGTTCGAAATGCAGCCCGCTGTCGCCGAATTCCAGAAAACGGACCGCCGGAGCAGGATCGTCAAGCACGTCGGCATTGTTCCGCGCCACGTCGAGCAGCAGCCTCTCCACCAGCCGCACGTCGCTTTCATACCCCACCGAGACGGGAATGCGGAAGCGCACTTTGGGATCGGCGTAGCTCCAGTTGATCACTTCCTCCGTGATGAACCGCGAGTTCGGAATGATGATGGCGATGTTGTCGTTGGTCAGCACCGTCGTGCTGCGGGCGCGGATCTCCACCACCTGCCCCTCGGTGCCTGCCACTTCGATCCGGTCGCCGATCTTGACCGGCCGCTCCATCAGCACGATCAGCCCGCTCACCAGATTGTTGGCGATGTTCTGAAGGCCGAAACCAATGCCGATGCCCAGGCCGCCCGCCGCCACGCTCAGCGCCGTGAGATCGATGCCCGAAGTCTGCAAAATCACCAGCAGCCCGAGAAACACGACACTGTAATGGAACAGCGCACCGACAGCCTGCCGCCCGCTTGCGTCCAGCTTCGTCCGCGCCAGAAGCCGGCCCACCAGCCATTTCTTCAGCCGACCGGCCACGAGCAGCAGCGCCAGAACCAGCAGCCCGATCTGCAGCAGGCCGCCCAGCGACAGCCCCGTCGCCCCCAGCGGCAGGACGGGCCTGCCGAAAATCTCCCGGAGTTGCGGCCACCAGTGTTCCATTCGCGTCGCCTCCATGCAGTTCCGTTACGGATGAAATGGCCAGTATTGCGGGATGAAGATCGTGGCCAGGATCCAGAAAATCACGTTCAACGGCGTTCCGACCCGGAGGAAATCCTTGAATTTATAAGCGCCGGGGCCGAAGATCAGCGTGTTCGTCTGATATCCGACGGGCGTCATGAAGCTCGACGAAGCCGCAAACATCACAGCCACGAGGAACGGCCGGCTGTCCACGCCCATCGCCTGGGCGCTCGAGATGGCGATCGGCGTCAGCAGCACCGCCGTGGCCGAGTTCGACATGACTTCGGTGAGCAGCGAAGTGCAGAGATAGAGCGCGGACAGAAACGCCACCGGCCCGAGCCACCCGAACGCCGCGACGATGCCTTTCGACAGCATCGCCGCCAGCCCTGTGGTTTCAATCGCTGTGCCCAGCGGGATCAGACCAGCGAGCATCAGGATGACCTTCCAGTCCACCGCCGGGTACACCTCCTCGGGCTTCAGGCACCCGGTGACCACCATCAACGCTGATCCGGCCAGTGCGGTCACAACGATCGGCGCCACCTTCATCGCGGCCAGCGCCACCACCCCGGCGATGATCAGCACGGCCAGCAGCGCTTTGTCCTTGCGGTAGCGCGGCATTTCTTTCCGGGTCACCAGGACAAAGGCCGGATTTTTCGCGATCGACTCCAGCCGCTCCTGCGTCACGCTCAGCAGCAGCGTGTCGCCGGCGCTCAGCGGCACGCTGTCCAGCTTGTCCTGGGCCAGTTGCCCGTGGTGGCGGATGGCCAGGACCTTCGCCCCATAGGCGTCCTTGAACTGGAGCGACTTCAGGGTCTCGCCGATCAGCGAGGAATTGGGCGCCACCACGGCTTCCACCAGTTCCACGTCCTCGCCCTCCAGGTCGTAATCGCGCCAGCCAAGGTGCGAAATCAGGCTGACGCCGAAGCGGTGCTGGAGCTTCTCGATCCTGGAAGTATCGCAGTTCAGGCGCACCACATCCCCTGCCTGCAGAACGATTTCCTCCGGCGGCTCCGTCAGCCTCTGCCCGTTGCGGAACACGGCCAGGATCTCCACGTCGAGATCCTTCACCAGCGGCGAGCGTGCCGCCACCGTTCCCACCGACTTCGCCTGCGGGCCAAGCACGACGTCGGTGAGATAGCGGCCCATGTCGAACACCTCCGTCAGGTCCAGACCGGAACGCCGTTCCTCGATAAGGCGGATCCCGATGATGAACATATAGGCCATGCCCGCCGCCGCCATGATCAGCCCCAGCGGCGACGGCTCGAACATCGTGAACGGCCGCAGGCCGTGCTTCTCCGCGATCGACGCCACAAGAATGTTGGTGGAAGTGCCGATCAGCGTGCACACGCCCCCGAACATGGACGCGAACGACAGCGGCATCAGCAGCCGCGAAGGGCTGAGTTTCGCAGCCCTGCCCATCTCCAGCACGGCCGGCAGCAAGACGGCCACCACCGCCGTGTTGTTGATGAACGCCGACGCCGCCGCCGCAACGATCATCACCACGAGCACAGCCAGCCAGGGGAGCCACCTGGCAAGCTTGACGAGAAGCGCCGTGGCGGCGTTCAGCGCGCCCGTGCGCGACAGCCCCGCGCTGAGCACGAACATCGCCGCCACGGTGACCGTGGCCGAGTTGCTGAAGCCCGACAGCCCCTGCTCCGGCGACAGCACGCGCGTGGCGATCAGTGAGATCGCGACGAAGATGGCAGCCAGATCGACGCGCAGTTTCTCCGTCACGAGCACGTAAACGCAGCCCGCCGTCAGCAGCAGGACGATCACAATGTCCATGCGGTCTAGTCTACGCGGTGCGTGCGCCGTTCAAACGTCCCGATGCAAAGAAACGGAATTCTGTGCCGCCAGCGTTGGCCGCGCCAGCGGCGGATTGCGTGCCACGAGCGAAGGGGGCGTCGGCCGCCGGGAATGAGCGGTCATTTGCGGTGCAAGAGCGTTGGGACCGCCTGCTCCCACGGTCTCCGGCCCCTTTGTCCACGGTGCTGAGCATTCATCTCGGCGCTCGCTATGACGCCGGCTCCAGCACCGCCGTCATCGAGCCCTTGCAGCGCGGAATGCGCGGATCGGCCCCGTAGGCGTGGATCTGATCGCGCGCGAACTCCGCCGCGCTGCGCTCGCAGGTCATCACGATCGTCCGCCCCGTCGTGTCCACTTCGATCGCGTGGCGCAGCGCCTCCTCCACGGTCTTGAAAAACAGGCTGCAAAGCATCTCGATGACGTAATCGTATGTGTGCTCGTCGTCGTCGAGCAGGACGACGTGCCAGAGAGGCTCGTGCATCTCCTGGTCTTTTTTCTCAATTTCCGTGCCGGGCGTAGGAAGCGCCATGAGATTTCCGAAATACCAGTGTAATCGGGGCGCAATTGCGCCACGCGGACCCGGCGGCTCCGGCTAGCGCCTGCCGCCTTCCCGCAACGCCGCCTCCAGCATCGCCCGCGCCGCCCACTGGCAGACCTCGATGGACTGTCCTGAGTCCAGCCCACGGATGTCGTGCAGGATCACCAGCGCTTCAACGCCCAGCGTCAGCGTCAGCGCGGACACAAGCCTCTCGTACACGCGCCTGGACAAACGCGGCTTCACTCCCTCCAGGGCGCTCTCGATCCAGTCCAGCCTCCGCCGCCCGCGCATGGGCGCCCCCTCGCCCAGCTTCCGCTCGAGGCTCAGGCGGAGAATCGTCCGCAACAGCGCTTCGTGCTCGACCGCCAGCCGCTGGATCTCGCCCACAATCCGTTCCAGCGCCGCCGCCGAGTCCAGTTCGAGCCGGGCGGCGCCGATGATGGCCTCCACGCGCGGGCGCAGGCTCTCGAGCGACGCCTCCGCCAGAAGCTGCTCCTGCGTCGGGAAGTAGCGATAGGCCGTCCGGCGGGACACGTCGGCCGCGTCTGCCACCGAGGCCACCGTCGGCACCTCTCCGCGCTGGACGAGATCGACCGCCGCCCGAAGCAGCAGCGCCCGCGTCCGCCTTTTTTGCCGGACCCGCCCGGTTTCCTCTTGATCCGTGGGCTGCACCGTCTTATAGTATACCCATATGCCGTTATGACACAATAGTGTCATAGTGACAAAGGAGTGAAACGATGACGACTCGGAACTGGATGGCAGCAGCGCTCGCGCTGGCCGGCCTGGCGGCTTCCGGCCAAGCGCAGCAGGTGACAGTATTCGCAACGGGGCTCAAGAACCCGGCGAAAGTGATTCTGGCAGGAAGAGGGAGCCTGCTGGTGGCAGAAACAGACGTAGCGCTGAATTCGGGACGCATTTCCGTCGTCGACGCCGGCGGCCGCGTGCAACCGCTGATCGAAGGATTGCCCTCAGGGCCGGCGGCGCCAGACGGCACACTGGACGGGCCCGGCGGGCTCGCCCTCGACGGCAATGTCCTGTTCGTGCTCAACGGCGAAGGAGACACGCATGTGCGCGCACAGGCGCCCGGCACGATCGTTCCCAACCCCGCCGGCCGGTCTTCGCCAATCTATTCTTCCATCCTGAAGGTGGTTCTGAACCGGAATGTGGACGAGATTCGCGCACCCTTTGTCCTGAAGCGGGCGGACCATGACACTCTGGCCGACGGCAATCCGGTCGAGCTGACCAACGGCGCGGGCGACAAAGCGGTGATCGAGCTGCTGGCGGATTTCCGTGACAACGTTCCCGACGCGCAGATGATCTACCGCAATTCGCATCCCTACGGGATGACCCTTCACCCGTCCTATCCGGGGTGGCTCTTCGTCGCCGACGCCGGGATGAACACGGTCTGGAAGGTGGAGATCGCCACGGGACGCGCGTGCACGCTGGCGCGGTTCGCCAACATCCCGACCGGCATTCCCGCCCGCCCTTTTGCCGAGGCGGTCCCCACCAGCGTTCAGCCCTATGGGGACCAGCTTCTGGTGACGCAGTTGTCCGGCATCCCATTCGTGCCGGGCGCTGCGCGGGTCTCGATCGTCGATCCGGCAACAGGAACCATCGCGCCTTTCATCCCATGGGCGAGCACGGCGATGGACATCGCCTGGGAGGAGCGCCCGGGCGCGAGCCGGCCGACCTTTTACCTGCTCGAATTCAGCGCCGCTCTCGCGCAGAATCCCCCCTTGCCCGGCAGGATCAGGCGCTGGGCGACGCTGCAGGAAGACCTCTTCGTTCCGGCGCTGCGGACGCCGACCAGCATGGCTCTGGACTCGGCCGCCCGCGCCCTGTTTGTGACCAACCGGAGCGAAGGGACTCTGCTGAAGGTGGCGCTGCCATGACCGCGCCGGATCTGGAGCGGGAGATCCGTCAGCTGCTGGACCGGCAGACGGATGCGTGGAACCGGGGCGATGGCGCCGAATACGCGGCGGACGCATCGGAGGAGATCTGGTTCACCAACATCCTCGGCCAGACCGCCACGGGCAGGCGGCCGTTTCTGGAGCGCCACGGCGCCATCTTCAGCACCATCTTCCAGGGCAGCCGCCTGGAACAGGAGATCCTGCGGTGGCGGATGCTGGCACCCGGAGTTGCGATGGTGGAGACCCGCGTCACGCTCACCGGCTTCCAGGCGCTTCCCCCGGGCATCAGCCCTTCTGCGGACGGAGTCCTTCACACGCGTCTGCTCCAGGTGCTGAGGCAGGAGGAAGGCTTGTGGCGCATTGCGGCATACCATAACGTCGCGGTGAGCCCGGCGGCGGCGCAGCCCTGAGTCCTGCCGGCGGTTCAGGCGGCGGCGTCTCGGGACGGCTGCGCAACCGGATATGATCATAGCCATGCGTTGCCTGATCGTGATCGTGATGCTCGCCGCCGCGCCCGCCGCGCTGCTGGCGCAGAAAAAACCGATCGTGCCGGAAGGCGCCAAAGTGGCCGGCCCGTACACGCCCGGCATCCAGGCGGGCAACTTCCTCTTCGTCGCCGGCCAGGTGGGCCGCGACAGGGACGGCAAGTACCCGGAGTCGTTCGAAGACGAAGTGAAGCAGACGCTCGAAAACGTGAAAGCCGTGCTCGACAAGGCCGGCTATACGTTCGCCGACGCCGTCTCCGTGCAGGTCCACCTCACCGACATCGCACTGTTCGACCGCATGAACAAGGTCTACATGACCTACTTCCCCGAGCCGCGCCCGGCGCGCACCACCGTGGGCGGCGCGCAATTGGTCGGACCCGCGCGTGTAGAGATCACCGTTACCTGCTGGAAAAAGTAGGGCAGCTCAGCCCTCTTCAACAAACTTCCACCCGAGCAGCGCGGCGGTGTGCGACACCTGTGTCTTCCAGTCGCCATAGACGGTGACGCGGTGCCAGCCGAAGTCCCAGCCTTCCATCAGCCGCCGCGCGTCTCTCACCTCGGCCGCCAGTTTGGTGCGGCAGGCGCGGTCCTCTTCCAGGTTGTCCACGGTGCGGCTCAGGTGGAAGACCACGGTCTTCGAGGGCGAGACGAACTCGAGCGTGGACAGCGTTTCGCCCAGAGGCAGAATCGAGCGGATGGCCGCGCCCTTGCGGTCCTCGCTGTGGTCGCGGATTTCGTACGCGCATTCGGGACCGTTGGGGCCGTACACCTTCGACGGGGCCACGCAGTGCGCGTAAATGATCTGGTTTTTCGCCGTGTCGATTACGGGATCCGAGATGTAACTGGCTCTGCCGGTGAGGTACCGCAGCAGCAGCATGGTGGACGCGCTGGTCAGATCCGCCTCGCACGCGCCCACCAGCCCGTCATTGTTCAACTGGAAGAAGCCGAGGCAGGGATAGGCGAACATCTTCTGCTTGTAGAACAGCTCCAGGCAATCGACGGCGATCGCCTGCGCCTTGTGCTTCTCCACCAGCGAGGCCATGCCCAGATACATCGCCGCGCTGTTGCGGATCTCTTCCGGCTTCGGCTCGACGACGCGGTCAGCGCGCCGGATCCACGCCTGCGCCTGCTCTTCCGCCTTCCTGCGGTCGGCCGCCTTCCATGCAGCGTTCAGCTCGTCGGCGGAAAGATTGACGATCTCAGGCCCCAGGTTTGTGCGGATGGCGTCGATCGTCTTCTGCATCTCGCGCGGCGTCACCACGAGAATCTTCGACGCTTTCAGCTTCCGGATCACCGCGAACGTGTTGATGGCCTCGCAGACATCCTCAATCCGCGTCGAGGACACGCCCGTCACCGGCATGCCGGCCTTGCGCGCTGCCGGGTAGTAGCCAAGAAACGCGCCCGTGCCGCCGTAAAGGTCGTCGATCAGCACCGTGGGCCTGCCGCTCATCGCGATGGCGCGGGTAGCGTTCGAAGGAATCCCCAGGATGTACGCTGCGTAGCCGTCGATGCCCTGCCCTGCATCGGCGGCCAGCATTTTCTCCGCTTCCTCGGCCCATCTCATGGACACTGGGAGCAATTCGACATCCGGGCAGCCGCGCTCGAGCCGCCCGAGGATCATCCTCTTGCGGGCTTCGTAGTCGTAGCCCTGGTAGGGCCAGCCTTCGATCTTCGGGTCGGGATGGATGAATACGAGACGCACGCGCGCCTTCTCTTTCGGGAGCAGAGCCGCGGATGAAGCCGCCGCCGCGCCGGCGCAGCCGCCTGCCAGCCACGCCGCGCAACCCGCGCAGCCATGCAGGAAAGATCTCCGCGAGGGTTGGCCGATTCGGATGAGCGATGAAGACATAAGGCCTCCTGACTTTTTCAGAGTCATGAGTCTGAATATCAGGTTTGGGAAGCGGAAGCAATGGGTGGCGGTGGCAGGGCGGGAGGCTTCCGGGAAGGCAGCTCCGCCGCTGTTCCAGCGCGCGAGGGCTGGGCAGCAGGCGCCCGCGCGGGGCGTCAGCTTGCTAATCTGGCGGGAAGTAGAACAATGATCGCCGGACGCCGATCCAGGATGGTTCTGCATGGGCTGGCGTGGCTGACGCTGGCTGCTCAGAGTGCGCAGCAGCCGCCTCCAGAACAGGTGTGGCGGCACTTTGCGGACTGGGTGCGCAACAGCCCGCCCTCCGCAGTCCGGCACAAGCCCGTGATGGACCTGTACCGGGAACAGTTGCAGGCCGAGGGCTTGCCGGAGGCCGAAGCCCGCTCCCGGATCCAGATGATTTCCGGCGAATTACGCCAGAAAAGCCGTGAAAATAACGCCCTCTATTGGGACGCCATGTTCCGGTTCGGCGGCGGGCCCGAGCGGCCGCTGCCCCTGCTGGCCGAAACGGTGCGGGACCTGCCGCCCGGCGACGCGCTCGACATCGCCATGGGAAACGGCCGCAACAGCCTGTATCTGGCCTCCCTGGGGTGGCGGGTTGCCGGATACGACATCTCGCCGGAAGGACTGGCGCTGGCGCGGCAACGGGCTAAGGCTCATGGCGTGGAATACGAAATCCATCAATGCGGGCACCGTGAATTCGACTTTGGAAAGGAACGCTGGGACCTGATCCTTTTCTCCTATATCGTCGCCGATGAAGGAGATCTGGAATCGGTTTTCGGCCGGAAACTCTGGGACTCCCTGCGTCCGGGGGGCAGGGTGATCTGCGAGGGGAATTTCTGTGAGCCGCTGGCGCGCCATCTCTGGAAGGCCGAACTGCCGGGCATGCGGCTGGAGCGGTACTCGGACATGGAAGACTACCGCGACGGCTGGGCGGCGGACAACGTGAAGGGCCGTGTCATCCGGGCCGTGATCCGCAAGCTTTCTCCTCAGGAACAGAACGCGCGCTGATGCCGCTGGAGCGCCGCCGGCCGATCTGCGGCGGCCCAGCGCGGGCGTTCATTGAAACCGGAACCGCCGCGCCAGCCCCCATGCGCACATCAGGGTCAACGTCCCCAGTGCGGCCAGATGCGGCATCACTTCCACAGGCGCGCCGCCAAAGCTGACTAGCCGGTGCAGCGCATCCATCACCCACCCGGTCGGCAGCGCCAGGGAGAGCTTCTGCGCCCACATCGGCATGATCTCGGCAGGCCACCAGCAGCCGCCGAGGGCCGCCAGCACATTGGACGCAATGACGCCCACGCCGATCACCGCTCCAGGAGAATTGCCTTCGTTGCCCAGCCACATGCCCAGCAACGAACACAGCGCCCCGTAGACCGCCAGAACGGCGCTCACAACCCACACGGCGTTTCCCCAGTCGATCCGGAAAAGCAGCGTCCCCGCGGCCATGGCCCAGGCCATCTGGAGCCAGCCCAGCGCCAGCCGCGAACCCCATTTTCCAGCCAGCGCCTCCGCCCGCGTCAGCGGCGCGGCAGCCAGCCGCCGCAACAGCCCGCTGCGGCGCTCCTCGAGCAGGCTCACCCCGCCCGTCGTAAGCATGGACACCAGCGCGAACATGACCATCATGCCCGGCACCGACTGCTGGTACCCGCTGGGCGGGCGGCGCGGCTCGGCCGCAGGCCGCGCTTCCACGGTGATCGTCCTGGGCGCCGAAGCCAGCTCCCGCAGCGCCTCCGGCGAAGGCTCGCGTCCGCTCAGCCGCAGCAGAGCCAGATCGGCGGCGATCCCATATACGGCCCGGCGCAACCGCACGCCGTCGTAGTCTGCTCCCAGCCCTCCGTCCGCGCGCGTGAATTCGATCTTCGCCTGCCGTCCCGCCAGCACGTCTTCCGTAAAGCCCGCAGGCACGGCCAGCCTCCGGCGGTAACGGACCATCCCCGCGGCGTCCGTGCGCACCACGCGGAACCCTTGTCCCTCGAGCCGCCGCACCATCTCATCGGCGAGATATCCCGCCTCCGGCGCCGCGTGAACGGCCACAGTCTCCGGCCCGCGCACGGGAGCGCGCGCGACGGATCCGATGAAGAACATGAACAGCGGCGGCATCAGAAAACTCCAGATCCACGTCTCGCGCTCGCGGAACAGATGAAGCAGATCCCGCCCCGCAATCCAGAGCGCCTGCCGCCCCGTCATGACGCAAATCCTTTCCGGAGCCGCACTGAAACGGCCGCGAACATCAGGCCTGCAAATACAAGAATTGCTGCCGATTTCCAAAAGATAAACTCGTCATTTCCCGCCAATATCCATCGCATTTCCTGCAACGCCCAGCCGTTCGGCGTCATCCGGCCCAGGCGGGCCATCCAGGCGGGCATCATCTCGAAGGGGAACATCGCCCCGCCCGCCATCATCAGCAGCAGCGCCGCCGCGTTGGCCAGCGTCCTGCCCTGCCGCTCCGTCCGGCAGGCCGTCTGAAAGAGGGCCATCATCAGGAACAGCGCGCCGCCGCACAGCGCCGCCCAGACCGCCGACGCCATCACGCCCCGGAAAGCTCCGCCTCCCAGCCACTGTCCCAGCGCCAGCCCGGCGCTCGAAACCACGCCGGTCAACAGCATCGCCGCCAGCGTCTTCGATGCGAGGAACCACTCCATCCGCACCGGCGACGCCGCGATGCGCCGCAGCGTCCCGGCGGACTTCTCTTCCCACAAGTCGCCGCTCAATCCGAAGGCGAGGAACAGCAGCGCCATGAACACGACGCCCGGCGCCATGGCCTCCGTCACGCTCACGGTGCGCTGCCGCTCCGCCTGCCGCTCTTCGATCCGGATCGGCGGCGCATCCAGCAGCGCCTGCCCTTCAGCGGCCAGACGGCTCGCCCGGACCGCCAGCTTCGCAATGGCCGCATCGCCGGGCCACGCGCCGGCAGACGCCACGGCCCGCAGTTCCTCTCCCAGCGCCTGCTGGAAATACCACCCCGCTTCGGCCAGGATCTCCGTGGTCTCGCGCGCGATCTCGGGCAGAATCGCCTGCGAGGGATTCGTGTACAGCTCCAGCGCCTGCGGCTCGCCGCGAAGAAACCGTTGCGAGAACCCCTCCGGAATGACGAGCAGCGCCGATCCCTCCCCGCCCCGGATCCGCCGCTCGCCTTCCTCCAGCGCCACCGGCTGCACGGCGAAGATCCGCCCCAGCTCGCCCTGCGAAAAAGCCTGCGCAACAAAACGGCTGACTAATGTTTGATCCTGATCGGCCACCAGCAACAGGCCCTGCGGCCGCGCCTCGCCGCGGCCGAACACGAGCGCCAGCAGCAGCCCCACGAACACGGGCACGCCCACCCAGGCAGCCAGCGCAGCCCGGTCGCGCAGCCAGCGCTTGAGATCCTTCCGGAAACACGCGGCGAATGCCCTCACGGCGCTACTCCCGCAGCCCCCTGCCCGTCAGTTGCAGGAACAGGCTCTCGAGGCTGGGCTGTTCGAGCGAGACGCTCCGCACCTCCGCCCCGCTGTGCCGAAGCTCCTCCAGGATGAACTCCAGCCGCTTCGCGCCGTCTTCGACGCGCAGAACCAGCAGCCCCTCCTCGCAGCGCAGCACTTCAGCGCCGCCCGCCCGCGCCGCCGCCTCCGCAGCCCGCGCGCCGTCCACCCGCCCCTCCACCCGCAGCAGGTCCTTGCCTCCGGCCATCGCGCGCAGGTCTCCAAGCGTCCCGGAAGCGATGATGCGGCCGTGGTCGATGACGGCAAGCCTGTCGCAGAGATGTTCCGCTTCCTCCATGTAGTGCGTGGTGTAGAGCACGGCCACGCCCGCGCGCGCCTGCTCGCGCACCAGATCGAGCAGCCGGGCGCGGCTCTGCGGATCCACGCCCACGGTGGGCTCGTCCAGCAGCAGCACGCGCGGGCCATGCACGATGCCGCAGGCGAAGTTCAGCCGGCGCTTCATCCCGCCGCTGAACCGCCGGAGCGGCTCGCGCCCGCGGTCGGCCAGTCCCGCCAGAGCCAGCGCCTGCTCCACCCGCTGCCGCAGCTCCTCCCCGCGCAGCCCGAACAAGCCGGCCCAGTACTCGAGGTTCTCCCGCGCGGAAAGACTCTCGTACAGGGCCAGCTCCTGAGGAACCAGACCGAGCTGCCGCCGCGCCGCCACGCGGTCCCGCTGCACGTCGGCGCCGCCGATGCGCAGCCGTCCGGAGGTCGGCTCGACCAGCCCGCACAGGCAGTGGATCGTGGTCGTCTTGCCCGCGCCATTGGGTCCGAGCAGCCCGAAGATCTCCCCTTCGCGCACATCGAAAGACACCCCGGCGACGGCCCTCACCTCCCCGTAATTCTTCTCCAGGTTCTCCACCTGGATCGACGCTTGCTCCTCGATCATGGCGCCTCTGCGTCTCCATACGGCGGCCGCAGCCGAAATGTTCCGCCCGGCCGCAAGATCGCCTCCCCGGTGCGGCGATGTCTCGTGGGAAGCGAAGCCGCGCGGTGGAAGAAGCCCGCCGCCCGGCGTGCGCTCGGTGTTCCCGCCGAGCGCCGTCTGCGGGAAAAAATGGCAGCGCCGCCACGCCTGTTTACCGTAAAAACGTTGTACAACGCACGATCGGAATTTACAACAGAAGAGGGGTAATCACCATGCGTCACTTGTGGCTGGGAGTCTTTCCGTTTCTGTTTTCAATCGCGTTGCAGGCGCAGTCGACCTTTTCCACACTTCGGGGATTCGTCCTCGACCCGCAGGGCGCAGGCGTGCCCGGAACGACCATCGAAGCCAGGAACGAGGAAACCGGCATCGCCCGGACAACTGTCAGCGGCTCGGATGGCGCCTGGGAGATCGGCTACCTTCAGCCGGGACGCTATGCCCTCCGCGCCGAGAAGCCCGGCTTCCAGCGGTTCGAGGCGGTTGCCCTGCGGCTCTCCGGAACGGGCGTGACCGTTTTCGACATCCGGCTCAACATCGGCGACGTGGCCACAAGCGTGACTGTCACAAGCGAACCCAACGCGGTTTCCGCAGAAGCCGGACAGGTGGCCGTGGTCAGCACCCGGCAGCAGTACCTCGATACTCCGATCAACACACGCGGAAGCTGGGACAGCTATCTTTTCAGCTTCATGTCTTTTGTGCCTGGGGCGCAGCCGTCCACGGCGCAATTCAACCTGATGTTTTCCGGCACGCGGGGTGCACACAACAACTTCACGGTGGACGGCATCAGCTCCCGTTCGGTGACCTTCGGCAACGTGAACGGACCCGCCTTCCCAAGCATGGAGAGCATCCTGGAAGTCAGGACCAACCTTTCCGGAAATTCCGCCGAATACAGCTTCCCCGCGCAGGTGACCGTCGTGACCCGGGGCGGAACGAATGACTTCCACGGCAGCGCTTTCTGGTATTACAGTACTGCCGGGTTGAACGCGCGGCCCTTCTTCTCGCCCCCGAATCCCTTCGGCCTTCTGCACAATGCCGGGGCCAGCCTCTCCGGACCCGTCATCCGCCAGAAAACCTTCTTCCTGGGCGCCTACGAGTATTTCGAAGACCGCACGTCGGCGACGCTCGCGCTGAATGTGCCCAGCCAGAACCTGCGCCAGGGAAACTTTTCCGCCCTGCCCGCCCCGGTCCGCGATCCCCTGAACGGGCAACCCTTCCCGGGCAATCTCATTCCACAGTCCCGGCTCAATCCCGTCGCCATGCGCATTCAGGACCGCTTCTTCCCCGCCCCGAACTTTGGCGATGCCGCACTGCTGGCGGGCAACTACCGCGACTACGTTAAACAGCGCCAGGGCCGTCACACCTATGACTTCCGCCTCGACCACCACTTCGGCGCGCGGAACATCCTTTGGCTGCGCGGTTCGCACAGCCGCAATCCCGACGAGCGCATCGCCGGGCTGCTGCCGGCCGTCGGCCTCAGAGACAACCTGCGCACAACCTGGAACGCCGTCGTCAGCGACACGCACATTCTGAGCCCATCCTGGATTAACGAATTCCGCGCCGGTTTGAGCTTTCAGCACCTCCCGTCGCGGGGCAGGATCATGGGGTATGACATCATCCAGCAGCTCGGCCTCACCGGCTTGCCGCCCGGCACGCCCAACGTCCCCGCCATCCCGGCCTTCAACATCGCGGGCTTCACCGTCATCTCGATGAGCGAATTCCGCGAGACCAGCGACCAGATCTTCCAGGTGCAGAACAATCTCACCTGGTACCGGGGCAATCACACGGTCAAGCTCGGCTTCGACATCTGGAGAAACCTGAGCGCGGATCACCCCACCGCCCCCTCCGCCGGCTACGGCAACATCCAGTTCAACGGCAGCTACACGGGCAACCCGTATGCCGACTTTCTCACGGGAATCCCGCGCCAGGCGTCCCGCGGGGCTGCGGGACTGTGGCGCAGCCGCCGCCGCAATGTCGACTGGAACTTCTTCATCCAGGACGACTGGAGAGTCTCGCCGCGGCTCACCCTTTCGGCGGGACTGCGCTACAGCGTCAATCCTCCTTTCACCGAGGACGAAGACCGCATCTTCAACTGGGATCCTTTTACCAACCGCCTCGTGCTTCCCAATGAAAACAGCATCTGTTATCTCAACGCCGCGTTTGTGGCCAGCGGCGCCGTCCCGCTCCAGTTGGCCAGGGATGCAGGACTGCCCGCAAGAACGCTCGTCCGCACGGACTGGAACAACTGGAGTCCGCGCCTCGGGTTCGCCTACCGCCTCACGGAGGACGGGCGCACCGTATTCCGCGGCAGTTACGGGATTTTCTACCACCTCTACACGGCTCAGATGTGGAATGCCCTGGCGCGCGGACCGTTCACGGGCACGGAAACGTCCCCGCCCAATCAGATCGTCAACGGCGTCCCTCTTTGGCAGTTGCCCGATCTCTTCCCCCGCAATCTCGCCCTCGGCCCTGCGGCCACCATCGGAGGCATCGATCCCGGCTACAGGAATCCGATGATGCAGCAGTGGAACGCAACACTCGAAAGGCAGCAGTTCGGCGTCGTCTTCCGCGCCACGTATCTGGCCATGAAAGCCCACGGTCTCCAGATCTTCCGCAACCTGAACCAGCCGCCAGCCTCCACGATCCCCTTCACGCCAGCCCGCAGGCCGTATCCCACGCTCGGGGTGACCAACTACCGGGAGAACATGGGCAACGCATATTACAACGGGTTGCTGCTTGTCGCCGAGCGCCGCCTGGCCAACGGCCTCGTCTTCCAGTTCGGCCACACCTGGTCCCGCAACCTCACCGACGCGCACTTTGAGACCGACGATGGCGGCCGTCTCCAGGACATCTGGAACCGCCGCGCCGATTGGGCCGAGTATGGCACCAACCGCCGGCACCGCTTCACTGGAACCCTCCAGTACCAGATCCCCGGCGCGGGTCTGCGCCCCCTGTGGCTGCGATGGGCGGCCAGAGACTGGCTGGTGGCTTCGGCCTTCATCTTCCAGACCGGCCAATGGTTTCACCCGACCATTTCGGGAATCGACCCGGCCAATGTCGGCATTACCGGCAGCCGTCCTGACCGCCTGCGCTCCGGAGCGCTGCCCAACCCCACCATCAACATGTGGTTCGATCTGACTGCCTTTGCCCCGCCGCCCAACGGACGCTTCGGCAACAGCGGCATCCACATCCTGGAGGGACCCGGCACCCGGCTGTGGAACGCCGGTCTGTTCCGCAGTTTCCCGCTCCGGGAGCGCGTCCGGCTGCGGGTCGAGGCCACTTTCACCAACGTGACCAACACGCCCAATTTCGGCCAGCCGGCAACGAATCTCGCCAACCCGGACACGGCGGGCCGCATCACTTCCACCCAGTTCATCGATACGGCCGGAGCCCGCACCACGCGCCTGGCGGCCAGGATCGAGTTCTGATTGTTTTCACGATCGTGTTAACAAAGGGGATTATCATCCCCACTGGGAGGCCATGTCGAGTCGCCGGCAGTGGCAGGAAGATCTCCTGGAGCAGATCCTGACCAGCAGGCATTTTGCCCACGCCGGCACCCTGAAGCGCGTCCTGGCCTATCTCTATGAGCGCTCGAGCCGAAGCCCGGCGCAATGTCCGAAGGAGTACGAAATTGCCACGGAGGTCATGGGGCGCCCCTCCTCGTTCGACCCGCAGTTGGACCCGGTGGTTCGGGTCACGGTCAGCCAGATCCGGAAACGGCTGGCAGCCTTCTTTTCGAGCGAAGGCGCCACGCTCCCCTGGCGGCTGGAGATCCCTCGCGGGCGCTACGCAACAGTGATCCGCGCCAACGTGCAGCCGCCGGCTGCGGATCTGCGCGCCCGCCGTCTCCAGCAATTCTGGAACGATCAGATCGGCTCGTCCCGCGCCACGCTGATCCTCTACACGGAACCCCTCTTCTTCACCGACCGCCACGGGCTTTTCATCCGTCACTGGATGGCCAATGACCCTGCAGCACAGGCCGTCCTCCATCAGTGGATGCCGCCTCAGGAAAGCGTCTCCCTCCAGCCCGTCTATCACTATCTGTCCGCCGGCGAAATGCGCTGCCTTCTGTCCCTGAGCCGCTGCTTCAGCACGCTGGGCATCGCCGCCGATTTCCGCAGTTCGAGGCATTGCCAGCCGGAGGAACTCATCCGGCATCCTGCCGTGCTGCTTGGCAGCCCTCGTACCAACAGCTTTCTGGATGAGATGCAGCGAGGCCTGCCTCTGCGCGCGGCGGCCGACGCCATCGAACTCTGGCAGGACGGCAGGCGGACGCGCAGGTGGCGCGACAGCCCGGTTCAGAGAGGCGGCGAAAGACATCTTCGATGCCGTGCCGTGCTCAGCCGCATCCGCCATCCGCACAGTGGCGCCGCCGTCGTGTTGATTGCATCGAATCACGGCGCGGCCATCGAGGGTACTGGTCATGCGTTGACGCTCGAGGAGACTGTAGACGATCTCCTCCAGCGGCTCGGAGTGCGCCAGGCTTGCTCCCTGCCTTCCTTCCAGTCGCTGGTCGAAGTGACCGCCAACGAGCTGGACGGCGAAATTCTGGATGTGCGATTCGGCCGTATGATTGTTCTGACGGAGTCCGGCTGCCAACCCATGGCCGCAAGGGCCGGGCAATGACGCCGCCCCTGCCTGACCAGCAGCGGCGCAAGGCCGCGCTTCGCCGCCAGCCCGCGAACCACGATGATCACTTCATCCATCCGAGCCGCTTCCGCCTCCCTGCTTCTCTTGTTCGCGGCCGCGCTCTCGCCGCAGGAACCGCTCAAAAAACCGGCCATCGAGCTCTGGCACGGAGACGTCCGGCGCGCCGGACTTCTGGGCGACCAGCAGGACGACTTCAACATCACCGGTCATGTCGAACCCTGGCAGGAGCTGGACCTGCTGCACTACCGGATCAACGGCGGCCATCCCGTCCCTCTCGCTTTCCGGGCATTCCGCCGCCTGGCCAGGGACGGCGACTTCAACGCCGACCTCCCCATCGGCATGCTCGCTCCCGGCAGGAACACGATCACGATCGAGGCGCAGTTCCGCGGCGGCCGCCGGGCGCGCAGAGACGTCACGGTGATTCGTGAAACCGGATCCAGCCGCCTGCCCCTTTTTCTCCGCTGGCGCGATGTGCGCCACATCGACGAAGCCGGCCACGCCGCCGATGGCGAGTGGCTCATCACGCGGGACGGGCTGCGCACCGCCCGCCCGGGCTACGACCGCCTCTTCCTGATCGGCGAGCGCTCCTGGCGCGATTACGAGGTCAGCACCACCGTCACAATCCACTCGGTGGAAAAAGAGACGCCCCCGTACAGCGGCGGCAACGGCGCCGGTCTTCTTCTCCGATTCTCCGGCCACGTCGCCGGCGGCCCGCGCCACTTCCCGTCCGGCCAGCCGAAGTGGGGCTACCAGCCGTTCGGCGCCATCGGCTGGCTGCGCTGGAACAAGCAGCTCCCTGAACGGGCGCCTTTGTTGCAGTTCTACCGGGGGGACAGCGACCAGACGGTTGAATACGGTTCGTTTCCGGTCGAGGAAGGCTCTTCCGTGGGCTTGCGATTCGCATGCAGAACCCTGGCTGACAGCCCGGACGGCGCCGGCGTCACCGAATACCGCTTCCGCGTCTGGAAACTGCCTGGCCAGGAGCCGGACGGCTGGACCTGGACCTGCGTGCAAACCTCGCGCCACGCTCTCCGCCAGGGAGGGCTCGCGCTGCTGGCTCATCACGTGGATGCCACTTTTGGTGATGTCTTCGTGCGCCCTGTGGCGGCTGATGAAGAACTCAAGCGGTGACCCGCCCGGCGGCCGGTTCCCCGGTGCGCTATTCTGGAAGTTCCAGGCGCTTCCGCGCCGGAGAGGAGGTGATTCGAGCCATGGCTGAAGTGATCGTCCAGGAAGGGGAAACCCTCGAGAGCGCCCTGCGCCGCTTCAAGCGCAAGGTGCAGCAGGAGGACATCATCAAGGAGATCAAAAAACACTCCTATTACATGAAGCCCGGCGAGAAACGCCGCCTCAAGCAGGCGCTGGCGCGCAAGCGCAGCCGCAAGAAGCGCGCCAAGGAAATGGACTGAGTTCCGCCTGAGCCGCAACCAACGGGGCGCCCCGGAGACGGGGCGCCCTTCCTGTTTCATCGATGCCGCGCGGGAGGCGCCGTTCAGCGTCCGGCCCCCACGGGATTCAGCCCTTGGCTCAGCCGGGCGCGCGAGGCTCAGGACACAAGTCCGAAATACGGCTTGCGCACGCGCCACTGTGCCCGGCTGAAGTCCGGAAAAGGCACGGGAGCGCCTCCCTTGGAAATCGACTCTTCGCTCGCCGGGATCACCGCGCTCATCGTCAGCGAGTCGATCAGATCCAGCGGCAGCGCAGACTTCCGCCGCGCCGCGTCGACAAACAGCCGGACTTCCAGGTCGTCGGTTCCGCCGTGACCCGCGGCCAGCGGGTCCGAACCCGTCTGCGGTTTCTGCATCGCCTTCCACCAGGAGTGTTCGAACTCTTCCTGGTAGGGCGCAAACGGTTCCCACTCGTGGTATTTGGGCGACCGGCCAGTGATGTAAACCGCGCTGCGCGCCTCATCGTACAACCCGAGCGTGCCCTGCACCATCCAGCGGTTGTCATAAGGCCGCGGCAACTGCATGTCGTAGTTGATGACGATGGTCTTGCCCGTCTTCGTGCGGACGACGCTGGTCACAATATCTCCCTGCTTCCACTCCTGGCGCGCATAAGGATGGCCGGGGCCGAAGCGCCGCCGGAAATACTCGTTGATGCCCAGCGAAGCAGTGGCGTGGGAGGAAAGCGTGTCGAACGCATCGCCGCAGTTGATGTCGAGCCAGCTCAGCACAGGGCCCAGCGAGTGCGTCGGGTATTGATCGGCGTTCCTCCTGGCGAGAAACTCGCCGCCCCAGCGCATCCGCCCTTCGCGGTCGAAAAACCAGTGATCGACGCAGTCGTGCGAGTGGGCGCAGTGGCAATGCACCATGCGGCCGAACAGCCCGCGCCGGATCATGTTCAACACGGCCAGGTTGTCGCGCCGAAAGCTCCAGTTTTCCATCATCATGCACGGAGCGCCAGTCTTCTCCCACGTCTCCAGCAGCTGCCAGCACTCGTCGTAGGTCAGCGCGATGGGCACCTCGACGCCCGTGTACTTGCCCGCGCGCATGGATTCCACGGCCATCGGCGCATGCCACTGCCACGGCGTGGCGATCAGGACCGCATCGAGCCGTTCCAGCTCCAGCACTCCGCGCCAGGCGGATTCGGTCCCGGCGAACACGCGCGGCCGCCGGCCTGTCGCTGCGGCTGCGATGCCGGCCGCGCGGGAAGCCGCCTCCTCGCTCAGGTCGCAGACGGCGCAGACGTCCACGCCAGGCGCTCGCAGCGCCGTGCGCAGCAGCCCGGTCCCGCGGTTGCCCGTGCCGATGACGGCCAGGCGCACCTCAGGCACATCGGCAGCCGCAGAGAGAGAGGACAGGAGAAATGCACGCCGGTCCATGGAGAAAACCCCGCCCGATTCTATCACCGCCTGCCGGCGCCGGACCCCGCCCGTGCAGAACAGAAGGCGCGGCTGTTCTGGCGGAGTGATGCGGCCGGCGAACAGGGTTCAGGACAGAAACGGGCGATCGCGAGGAGGGCTAGAAGATGAAGCTGATGCCGCCGCGTACAGCCCTCGGCAGCTGGATCAGCCACAGGCGGCGGCCGTCCGGAGAAGAGACCGGCAGGTATCCCTGCGCCAGAAGGTTCCGCAGCTCGGCCGTCATTTCCAGCCGTCCCGGGCCGGCGGCGACGGGCAGGGGCTGCCGCACCATCACATTCAGGCCCAGCTGCGGCTGCCACTGCTGCGTCAGGAAAGCATGACCGAGCCCCGCCGACCCGCCCTCGGGCTGCGTGTTCCGCACCCGCTGCCCCTTCGCGCTCGCCGCCTGCGCCGAGGCGGTGCCGGCGCTGCGCCCGGTCGCGCCCGGCCATGCCAAGGCCTGCATCCGCGACGACCTGGCCCTCTGAGGGGCCGTTGCGGCGCCGCCAGATCCGCGCGACGCTGGGGCCCGCACGAGGGTGGACCGCATGAGCATCGCCGAACGCCTGCACCAGCTCGGCCTTGCCCTGCCGCCGCCGCGCGCGCCGGCCTTCGCCTATGTCCCGGTCGTCGTCGAGGGCGGGCTCGCCTGGGTGTCCGGCCAGCTTCCCTGGGCGGGGGAGGGGCTGCGCGCCACCGGGAAGGTCGGCGGCGCGGTCGACCAGGCGACCGCGCAGGCCTGCGCGCGCGACTGCATCCTGAACGGGCTTGCGGTGCTCGCCGCGGCGATCGGGCCGCTCGACCGGATCCGGCGCATCGTCAAGGTGGTGGGCTTCGTCGCCTCCGCGCCCGGCTTCACCGCGCAGCCCGCGGTGATCGATGCCGCCTCGACGCTTCTGGTCGAGATCTTCGGCGAGCGCGGACGCCACGCGCGCTCCGCGGTCGGTGTCGCGGAACTGCCGCGCGACGTGCCGGTGGAGATCGAGTTCGTCGCCGCGATCGACGCGGCACGGGACGGAACGAACGGAGGAGGAACGACATGAGGGACTTCGCCATCGGCCGGCGCGAGGCGCTGCTCGCCGGCCTCGCGCTCGCCGGCCTGCCGCGCGCGGCGGCCGCCAGCGACGACCTGCTCTA
>Ga0101944_10002441_pt1 | contig 30123 bp, 27 predicted proteins | sample DewCreD2012metaG_FD_75245 | JGI IMG/M metagenome (GOLD analysis project Ga0101944, IMG submission 75245) | Hot spring sediment bacterial and archeal communities from British Columbia, Canada, to study Microbial Dark Matter (Phase II) - Dewar... ... | reverse complement strand
GGGCCCGCACTGCGGACGGCGCAAGTCCTAGGCAACAGCGCCGACGCCCACAGCCACAGCCCTCACCGGATGGGGGTGAGCTCCGGTCCCTGAAGCCGGCCGCCGGGGGTGAGCAGGCGGGGGAGGCCTCCCAATTTATACAAAAAAGAGGCAAACCAAACCAGTAACCAGCGCAGCAAGGAGTTGAAAAGCAGCAAGAACGGTCCAGAGGAACCAACCAACCAGCAAACCCAGCCAAGAATCCCCACCAAACCGCAGAGTCGGAACCCACCCCACGCCCCAACTCCGCCAACCCATGCCGCAGGCTGCCGGCCTGCGTTCCTACCCTGCCCACACTCAGCCCTCAGTAGCGCAAGCCTCCTTTTGTGAGTCAGGCATTTTGATGTGGGGCAGGCCTCCAGGCCTGCGGCCGACACCCCTGTCGGCCTCGGCTCCCATTACCCCGGCCCGCTTTCATCCCCCTTTGCGCTGATGCATCGGCAGCCCTGTTCGAAACCATTCCCCCAGTCGCTGGCGGATCCAGGTATAAGTATTTGTTATCGATCTGCCCCCTTGCATTTCCCCAACTTTTGCGCTAATCTTTTTTCGTGGGACCAGTGACGGACAACAGCCGCTCCCGGCAAGCGAGGACAACCTCCTCGCCCCGTCCTGACCTCCCGTTGTTTTCCCTTATCGTAATCGCCATTATCATTGGGGTCACCGTAGGCGGCCCCGCCTGAGTCGGTCCTGATAGTTTTTCCAGGGCCACCGGCGGGGCAGACAGCCTCAAACGGTGGCCTTTTTTGCTATGGGCTGGTCTATCCCGGCCTGAAAGCTCAATGATGAGGAGAGTATATCGGCTATGTCGAACCTGATGAGCGGCGCACGCATGCTGCTGGAATGTTTGACGCGCGAGGGCGCCGAGTGCATTTTCGGCTACCCCGGTGGCGTCACCCTGCCCCTTTACGACGCCTTGTACGAAAACCCCATCCGGCATGTCCTTGTACGCCACGAGGAAAACGCAGCTTTTGCCGCGCAGGGCTACGCCATGGCCACTGGTAAGGTCGGTGTCTGTTGCGCAACCTCCGGTCCCGGCGCCACCAACCTAATTACAGGTCTCGTCAACGCGCTGATGGATTCCACCCCCATCGTCGCCATCACCGGCCAGGTCGCCACCAAGCTCATCGGCAGCGATGCCTTCCAGGAGGCTGACACCTTCGGCATCACCCGCTCCTGCACCAAGCACAACTACCTGGTCAAGAACCTCGCCGACCTGCCCCAAATCGTCCACGAGGCCTTCTACATCGCCTCCACCGGCCGTCCCGGACCCGTCCTCATCGACATTCCCAAGGACGTCTTCCAGGGCCAGGCACGCTATTCCCCTGTCTCCGCCATCCACCTGCCTGGCTATAAGGTCTACACCGAAGGCCACACCGGCCAAATCCGCCGCGCCGCCCAGATGATCTGGGATGCCCGCCGTCCCCTCGTTTACGCTGGGGGCGGCATCATCGCTTCCGGCGCCTCGGCCGAACTTCAGACCCTAGTCGAACTCACTGGAGCCCCGGCCGTCCTTACCCTCATGGGCCTGGGTGCCCTCCCCTCCGAGCACCCCAACTTCATTAGCATGCCCGGCATGCACGGCAGCTATGCCGCCAACATGGCCCTCACCCACTCGGACCTGCTCATCGCCCTCGGCGTCCGCTTCGACGACCGCGTCACCGGACGCCTCTCCTCCTTCGCCCCCCACGCCAAAGTCATCCACGTCGACATCGACCCCGCCGAGATCGGCAAGAATCGCGTGCCGGATCTCCCCATCGTCGGCGACGCCCGCCGCGTCCTACAGAAACTCAATAAGTTCTTGTCCGAAATGGCGCCCACATCCGCTCCCGTGAACGCCGCCGCCCGTCAGACCTGGTGGCGGCAGATCCGCCAGTGGAAGGAGGAACACCCCCTCACGCCCGCCGTCTCTTCCTCTGAGATTAAGCCCCAGCACGTGATGCTCGAAATCGACCGGCTCTCCGGCGGCCAGGCCATCGTCTGCTCCGACGTCGGCCAGCACCAAATGTGGGCCGCTCAATTCATCCGCTTCAATCAGCCGCGCCTCTGGATCAACTCCGGCGGCCTTGGCTCTATGGGCTTCGGCCTCCCCGCCGCCATCGGCGCCCAGTTCGCTCGTCCCGATAAGCTCGTCTTCGCCGTCGTGGGCGACGGCGGCTTCCAAATGTCCATCCCCGAGCTGGCCACCCTCGCCGGCTACGGCCTCCCGGTCAAAATCGTCGTAGTCAACAACGGCTACCTCGGCATGGTCCGCCAGTGGCAGGAGCTTTTTTACAATAACCGCCTCTGCGCCGTCGAACTCGACACCTTCCCCGACGCCGAAAAGCTCGCCGCCGCCTACGGCATCAAAGGCCGCACCATCGACCGGCCCGAGCAGCTCGCCCCCGCCCTCCGCGAAGCCGTCGAAGAGCCCGGGCCCTACCTGCTCAACGTCCGCGTCTCTCCCTACGAAAACGTCTACCCCATGGTCCCCGCCGGCAGCGCCATCGACGAAATGGTCCTTGGACCGCCGGAGCCCGTCGCCGTGCCGAAATAACAGGAGGTCTACGATTCTATGCTCCAGGTCATTTCTCTTCTCGTGGAAAACAAACCCGGCGCCCTGATGCGCGTCACCGGCGTCCTCACCGCTCGCGGCTACAACATTGAAAGCCTCACCGTAGCCCGCACCCTCGACCCAACCCGCTCCCGCATGACCATCGTCGTCGACGTCGACCCCACTCTCCGCAGCCTCGTCATCAAGCAGATGAACCGCCTCGTCAACGTGATCCAGGTCAGCGACGTCACCGACACTCGCGCCGTCGTCCGCGAAATGGTTCTCATCCGCGTCCGCGCCCCCCTCGAACGCCGCACCGCTATCCTGAAAGAGGCGGAGATCTTTGGCGCCCGCGTCATCGACTCCTCCGTCGAGGGCTTCGCCCTGGAAGCCACCGGCGACCCCGAGAAGCTCGATGAATTCATCGGTATCATGCAAAGTTACGGAGAGTTTGAAGTGACCCGCTCCGGCCGCGTGGCCATGTCCCTGGAGTCCACCAAGTTGAAGCTCGCGCCTCCAGTCCCGACCCGCTCCGGAACGAACCAATCCCAAATCACGAATGGAGTCCTCAATGGCTAAGCGCTACTACGAAAAAGACGGAGATCTCAGTTTCCTCAAGAACAAAACCATCGCCATCATCGGCTACGGCAGTCAGGGCCACGCTCACGCCCTCAATTTGCGTGACTCCGGCCTCAACGTCGTCGTCTCGGAATTGAAAGGCACGCCCAATTGGGACAAGGCCGTGGCAGCCGGCCTCCGCGTCATGGACGCTTCCGAAGCCGCCAAGCTCGGCGACGTCATCATGATCCTCGTCGCCGACCACCACCAGCCCGCCCTCTACCGCGATTCCATCGCGCCCCATATGGGCCCCGGCAAGACCCTTATGTTTGCCCACGGCTTCAATATCCACTTCAAGCAAATCATCCCTCCCCCCGAAGTCGACGTCTCTATGATCGCCCCCAAGGCCCCCGGCCACCGCGTCCGTGAGCTGTTCACCGAAGGCGTCGGCGTCCCGGCCCTGGTCGCCGTCCATCAAAACCCCTCCGGCCAGGCCCTTCAGAACGCCCTCGCCTACGCCCTGGCCCTCGGTTGCCTCAAGGCGGGCGTCATCGAGACAACCTTCCGCGAGGAGACCGAAAGCGATCTGTTCGGCGAACAAGCCGTCCTGTGCGGAGGCGTCAGCGAGCTGATCCGCGCCGGCTTTGAGACCCTGGTTGAGGCCGGCTACGACCCCGATATCGCTTACTTCGAGTGCCTCCACGAGCTCAAACTCATCGTCGACCTCATCCAGGAAGGCGGCTTGGCCTACATGCGTTTCTCCGTCTCCGATACCGCCGAATACGGCGACTATACCCGCGGGCCCCGCATTATCAACCAGCAGGTCCGCCAGGAGATGCGCAAAATCCTCTCCGAGATCCAGTCCGGCCAGTTCGCCGAAGAGTGGATCAAGGAAAACCAGACCGGCCGCAAGAACTTCCTGGCCATGCGCGAAGCCGCCCGCCATCAGCTCATCGAAGAAGTCGGACGCGAGCTCCGCGCCATGATGCCCTTTTTGAAAAAGAAGAAAGAAGCAGGCGTACCGGAAGACCAGCCTACGCAGGGCTAAAAACCGGCAGCCTCTAGCGTGAAGAACGTATGAGAATCTCGATCCTGGATACAACCCTCAGGGACGGCACCCAAGGGGAAGCCGTCTCTTTCACCGTAGAAGACAAGCTGGCGATCGCCCAAAAGCTCGATGAGCTGGGCATCGACTACATCGAAGGCGGTTGGCCGGGCTCGAATCCCCGGGATAAGGAGTTCTTCGCGCGCGCCCGTGAACTCAAACTCAAACACGCCCGGCTGACCGCCTTCGGCTCGACCCGTTTCGCCAAAAACCCCATCGATCGCGATCCCAACGTCCGCGCTTTGCTCGAAGCCGGCACCCCCACCATCTCCGTCTTCGGCAAAACCTGGGACCTCCACACCCAGCGCGCCCTCGGCATCACCGAGGAGGAAAACCTCGTCCTCATCTCGGAAACCGTGCAGCGCCTCAAAGACCACGGCAAGGAGGTCATCTTCGACGCCGAGCACTTCTTCGACGGCTACCGCTCCAACCCCGCCTTCGCCCTCCGCGCCCTGGAGGCTGCCAAGAAGGCCGGTGCGGACATCCTCTGCCTGTGTGACACCAACGGCGGAACCCTCACCTCCCAGCTCGTCGAAATCGTCGCCGAAGTCCGCAAGCGCTTCGACGGCGTGCTCGGCATCCACTGCCACAACGACTCCGATGTCGCCGTCGCTAACTCCATCGCCGCCGTCGAGGCCGGCGTCACCCATGTTCAGGGCTGCTTCAACGGCTACGGCGAACGCTGCGGCAACGCCAACCTCTGCTCCGTCATCGCCAACCTTGAACTCAAACTCAACCACACCACGATCGGCCGCGAAAACCTAGCCAATCTCACCTCCACGGCTCGCTTCATCGCCGAGCTGGCCAACCTCCCCCTGCGCAACGACCAGCCCTATGTCGGCCACAGCGCCTTCGCCCACAAAGGCGGCGTCCACGTCAGCGCCGTCCTCAAGGACTCCGCCACATACGAGCACATCCCCCCGGAACTCGTTGGCAACCGCCAGCGCGTCCTGCTCAGCGACCTCAGCGGCCGCGCCAACATCCTGTTCAAACTCAAACAACATGGCATCGCCGACCGCCTCAGCGAAGACGCCCGCCGCGAGCTCTTGGAGCGCATCAAACACCTGGAGTTCCTTGGCTATGAGCTGGAAGCCGCCGAGGGCACCTTTGAGCTCCTCGTCCGCGAAGCCCTCCACCCCGGCCTTCACTTCTTCGAGCTCGTCAGCTTCGACGTCACCACCAAAATGACCGGCGCCAAGTCCTCCCGCACCACCGCCAGCGTCACCATCAAGACCAAGGACGGCATCCACTCCGCCAGCGCCTCCGGCCACGGTCCGGTCAATGCCCTGGACCTCTGCCTTCGCCAGTGCCTCTCGCCCATCTATCCGTCCATCGCCGACGTCCGCCTCACCGATTACAAAGTCCGCGTCCTGGAGCCCCGCAAGGGCACTGCCGCCAAGGTCCGCGTCCTCATCGAATGGTCCGATCACCGCCGCAGTTGGGCCACCGTTGGCGTCTCCGATAACGTCATCGAGGCCAGTTGGCGCGCCATGGTCGACGCCATCCGCCTGGAGCTCATGCGCCTGGTCGAGAAAGATGAATCCATCGAGAAAGCGGTCGAGGACTACTGTTGGGGTGTTTGAGGCCTTGCACCCGGAACCCGCAAGATACTTTTGAACCATGCGCTTCCTCCGGCTTCACCACCCCACCCCCTCCCGCGTCATCCTTGTTGAGAGCGGCTCCCGCCATCTGCTCGAACCCGCCATCGCCTACTTCCGGCGCTGCTACGGCGAGAGCCTCCCCTTCGACCTCGTCACCTGCTACGCTGGTCTGCCCTCGGGACTCTCTGCGGAATCCGTCACCGCCTATCCCATCCACCAGTTCCGCGGCCGCCACGGCCGCCGCCGCCTCTACCAAGTCCTCCGCGCCACCCGCCCCACCACCATGGCCATCATCTGCTCCGGCGAACCCATCATGGCCAAATGGAAGTGGGCCCTCGCGCTCAACCTGCCCGTCAAAGTCCTCGTCATTAACGAAAACGGCGATTTCTTCTGGCTGGACCGTTCCAACTGGCCCATCATCCGCCAGTTGTTCCTCAGCCGCACCGGCTTGCTCGGCGGTGATGCCGTCCGCACCATCGGCCAGCTCCTGCTGTTCCCCTTTACCCTCTTGTTCTTGTTGTTGTACGCTGCTTTCATCCATCTCCGGAGGAAGGTTCAAGCATGAAAGCCATACTCGTTCACACGCCCGGCGGTCCTGAACAACTGCAACTGTCTGAAATCCCAATCCCGACCCCAGAGCCCGGCCAAGTCCTGATCAAAATCTCCTACATCGGCGTCAACTACATCGACACCTACTTCCGAACCGGCCTTTACAAGGCCGATCCGCCCATCGCCATAGGCATGGAAGCCTCGGGTACGGTCGAGGCCGTCGGAGCTGGCGTCCGCAACCTCGCCCCTGGCGACCCCGTCGCCTACTGCATGGCCCGCGGCTCCTACGCCGAATATGCCGCGGTCCCCGCCTGGCAAACCGTAAAGCTCCCCAGCGGCATTTCCCTCGACACGGCCGCCGCTGCCCTCCTCCAGGGCATGACCGCCCACTACCTCACCCACTCCACCTTCTCCATAAAGGCCGGAACCACGGCCCTAATCCACGCCGCCGCCGGCGGCACCGGACTCCTCCTGGTCCAGATGGCCAAGCTCCTCGGCGCTCACATCATCGCCACATGCTCCACCCCCCAGAAGGCCGAACTCGCCCGCCAGGCCGGCGCCGACGAGGTCATCCTCTACAAAGACCAAGACTTCGCCGCCGAAGCGCGCCGCCTCACCGGCGGCCGCGGCGTCGATGTCGTCTACGATTCGGTCGGCGCAGCCACCTTCCACAAGAGCCTCGATTCGCTTCGCCCCCGCGGCATGCTGGTCACCTTCGGCAACGCCAGCGGCCCCGTGCCCCCCGTCGAGCCGCTCCTGCTCAGCCAGAAAGGCTCCCTCTTTCTCACCCGGCCCACTCTGGCTCACTACGCCGCCACCGAAGAGGAATTCCAATGGCGTGCGGCCGATGTCCTCAACTGGATTGCTCTGGGACGCCTCCGGGTGCACATTTTCAAAACCTATCCCCTTGCGGACGCGCCCCAAGCTCACCGCGATCTCGAAAGCCGCGCCACCACGGGAAAGCTCCTCCTGAAGCCTTGAATACCTCACGCGAGACCTATTTGGACCGCCAGCAACGCGCTCTGGCTGCCGCCGCCGGCCTCAAGCTCGACGCCCTCCTGGTCTCCTCCCTGCCCAACATCCGCTATTTGACTGGCTTCACCGGCGATAATGCCCTCCTCCTGATCGAGCCTTTCCAAAACATCCTCTTCACCGACCCCCGCTTCCTGTTTCAAGCCCAGCAAGAGTCCGCCTGCCGCGTCCGCTCCGCCCGCTGCCCGCTCCTCCTCGACGCCGCCGCCTGGATCCGGCGCCGCAAACTGCTCCGCGTCGGCATCGAGACGAGCCACCTCTCCTACGCCCAGTTCCTCCAGCTCGATGGCAGTCTCCCCGACGCCTTTGAACTCCTCCCAACCGAACGCCTGGTCGAAACCCTGCGCACTGTCAAGTCTCCCGGTGAGATCGACCTCATCCGCCACTCCGCCCTCCTCACGTGCCAGGCCCTCGAACAAACCATCCCTCTCCTGCGTCCCGGCGTCACCGAATTGGACATCGCCGCCGAACTCGTCTACCGCATGCGCAAACTCGGCGCCAGCGGTCCCGCTTTCGACCCCATCGTCGCCTTCGGCCCCAACTCCGCCCTCCCTCACGCCCGGCCCGGCGCTAATCAATTGAAACGAAAAGATATCATCCTCATCGACTGCGGCGCGTTCTATCACGGCTACGCCAGCGACCTGACCCGTGTCTTCTTCTGCGGCCCGCCTTCCAGCGCGATCCGCAAGCTCCACAAGGCGGTGGTGGAGGCCCAGCAAGCCTCCCTCGACGCAGCCCGCCCCGGCGTCCGTGCCTTCCGCGTCGACCAAGCCGCCCGGCGCGTCCTCCGCAAACACGGCTTGGCTCGAGCCTTTCTCCATGCCACCGGCCACGGCCTCGGCCTCGAAATCCACGAGTTCCCCCGCTTGGGCTCCTCCGAGCGCTCCCGCCTGGAACCGGGCATGGCAGTCACCATCGAGCCTGGCGTATACTTGCAGGAGTCGGGCGGTATTCGCATCGAGGACACGGTGGTGATCCGACGGAACGGCTGCGACGTCCTCACCCCGACATCCAAAGAACTGGTCATTATATAAGCCAGAAGGCTACAGCAAGGTTCCATGAAAATCGAGGAAATCCGAGAACTCATCAAAGTTGTGACCGAAACCGGAGTTGCGGAACTGGAGGTCCAGCGTGGCGATGACCGCGTCCGCATCGTCCGCTCCGCCCCGGCCCCGCCCCCGGCCTATCAGCACGTGGTCGTCCCCGCCGTGACGGCCCCGGCCTCGGCGGAGACGGCAGCTCCCCCTTCCCCCTCTGCCTCCGTTGCCTCCGAACCGGTGCCCCCGGAACTCGACCCCAATCTCGTCGCCGTCAAGTCCCCCATCGTCGGCACTTTCTACGAGGCTCCATCCCCCGGCGCCCCTCCCTTCGTTCAGGTCGGCGACCGCGTCCAGGTCGGCCAAGTCCTCTGCATCATCGAATCCATGAAACTCATGAACGAAATTGAAGCCGAAGTGGCCGGCACCATCGTCAGCAAACTGGTCGCCAACGCCCAGCCCGTCGAATACGGCGAGACTCTATTCACGATCCGCCCCAACTAAAGGCGGTCTAACTCAAAAAACCCTATGTTCCGCAAGATCCTCATCGCCAACCGCGGAGAAATCGCCCTCCGCGTCATCTGCGCCTGCAAGGAGCTCGGCATCCGCACCGTCGCCGTTTACTCCGAAGCCGACCGCCACAGCCTCCACGTCCGCTTCGCCGACGAGGCTGTCTGCATCGGCCCCGCCAAAAGCTCCCGCAGCTATCTCGATATCCCCGCCGTCATCAGCGCCGCCGAGATCACCAACGTCGACGCGATCCACCCCGGCTACGGCTTCCTCAGCGAGAACGCCGACTTCGCCGAGATCTGCGAGCTCTCCAACATCCGCTTCATCGGCCCCCCGCCCGACGTCACCCGTCTGATGGGCGTCAAAGACAAGGCCCGCGCCGCTATGGCCGCCGCCGGAGTTCCCACCCTGCCCGGGTCCGAAGGAGTCCTCAACCGCGTCGAGGAAGCTCTCGAAGTCGCCAAGCACATCGGCTACCCCGTCATCCTCAAAGCCTCCGCCGGCGGCGGCGGCCGCGGCATGCGCATCGTCCGCGAACCCGAAGAACTGCCCGCTCAGTTCACCCAAGCCCAGCAGGAGGCCCTCGCCGCCTTCTCCTGCCCCGACGTCTATCTGGAAAAGTACATCCCCGCCCCCCGCCACATCGAATTCCAGATCCTCGCCGATACCCATGGCAACGTCGAAGTCTTCACCGAGCGTGAGTGCTCCATCCAGCGCCGCCACCAGAAACTCATCGAGGAATCCCCCTCCCCCCGCGTCTCAACCGCCCTCCGCCTCCAGATGTGCCAGAAGCTCCGCGAGGCCATGCGCGCCGTGGGCTACACCAACGCCGGCACCGTCGAGTTCCTCATGGACGAAAAGGGAGACCTCTACTTCATCGAGGTCAACGCCCGCATCCAGGTCGAGCACCCCATCACCGAAGTCGTCAGCGGCATCGACCTCGTCAAAGGCCAAATCATGATGGCCGCCGGCCTGCCCCTCTCCCACGTCATCCCCAAATCCCCTCTACACCCGCGCGGCCACGCCATCGAATGCCGCATCAACGCCGAGCACCCCGAAACCTTCGCCCCCTCGCCCGGCCGCATCACCGCCTTCAACCTGCCCGGGGGACCCGGCATCCGCGTCGACACCGCCGCTTACGCCGGCGCCGTCGTCCCCCCCTACTACGACTCCCTCATCGCCAAGCTCATCTCCTCCGGCCGCTCCCGCGCCGAGGCCATCGCCCGCATGAGCCGCGCCCTGGAAATGTTCGTCGTCGAGGGCATCCACACCTCCATCCCCCTCCACCAGAAGATCCTCAACGACCCCGATTTCATCGCCGGCAAGTTCGACACCAACTTCATCAACCGCTTCCTCGCCGCCAACAACCGCGCCGCCAAAGCCCCGGAATAAGCGGCCCTCACGCCGCCCGTCCGGCGGCCGCCCCTACCGCGCAAAGCCCAGCCGCCGCAGCTCCGCGGCCGCCTCCGGGCTTTCCATGTCCGTAAATGCCGCCCGCTGCACGCCGCTCTCCAGCGCCACCCCGTACGGCACATCCACAAACCGGAAGACCGCCCGCAGCGTCTCCGCCTCATCCGCAATTCCGTCCGCCTTCAAGCCCGTCTCTTTCAAGAAGTCCGGCGCAAACTGCTTCAGTTGCGTCGAAACCACCACAACCCGCGTCTGGCCCCACTCCAGCTTGGCCAGCTCCTTGGCCGCATGCGCGCAGTGCAGGCACTCCGGATTGAAGAAGAAAAGGAAGACCTTCCCCTCATGCAGCGCGAACGGCTTTCCGGAAACCATCACCGTTTCCGGCGCAACGATCCCCTCCTTGGGTGCCCTTGCGCTCAATCCGTAAGAAACAGCCGCGAACACGCACACCGCGCCTAGCACCGCCAGCGCTGGGCGCCATCCCCGGCTCGGCCGCGCCCACCATCCCGCCGCCGCCGCCATCAGCAGCATCAAAAAGTCCGTGATGAAAAACACCGGTCCCACCACCCGCCGGATCCACGGGAAACAATTGCAGTCCTCCCCACGCAAGGTGTTGTAGAAGACCCCGATGTAGACCATGAAGGCCACCAGCATCAGCCCCGCCAGCCACGCTCCCCACCTCCGAAAACGCGGCACAAGAAGCAAAACGCCCGTAAAGACCTCCGCGATCCCGAAACCGATCGCCGCCGGCATGCTCAGCACCTTCGGCACCAGCGCCTGCGTCATGCGCACCGCCGCGGACTGCGGATCCGTCAGCTTCCAAATTCCTGAAACCAGAAACGTCACCGCCAGGCCCACGGCGCAGATCCAACCCAACCAAAACTTCCACCGCGGCAATTCTTCCATCCGATCTTGGTCCACGCTCCGCCCGGCAACAACCTCACTCATGACGCCATCCTTCCTCTCAATCACCTAAGAAACGCAATGTCGCTGCGATCAACCGCTCCAGGTCCTCGTCCCTGTGCGCCGCCGAAAGAAACGCAGCCTCAAACTGGGACGGCGGCAAATAAATGCCCTCGTCTAATAAGAAATGAAAATACTTCGCAAAGCGCTGCGTGTCCGACCGCCGCGCCGACTCGTAATCCCTGACGGGACCCTCGGTGAAAAACAGGGTGAACATCGACCCGGCCCGGTTTACCGTGACCCCCGCCGGCATCGCCGCCGCGAACCGCGCGCTCATCTGATCCAGCCGCTGGTAGATCTCCGGATGAGCCTTCAGATGGCGCAGCATCGCCAGCCCCGCCGATACCGCCAGCGGATTGCCGGACAGGGTCCCCGCTTGATACACCGGCCCCGCGGGCGCCACCATCTGCATGATTTCCTTGCGCCCGCCGTAAGCCCCAATCGGCAATCCCGCCCCAATCACCTTGCCCATCGCCGTCAGATCCGGCCGGATTCCATACAGCTCCTGCGCGCCCCCATACGCCACCCGGAATCCCGTCATCACCTCGTCGAAGATCAGCAGCGCCCCCTCGCGTGACGTGATCTCCCGCAACCCCTCCAGGAACCCGGCCTCCGGCGGCACGCAGCCCATGTTGCCCGCCACCGGCTCCACCATCACCGCCGCAATCCGCCCCCTGTGCTCTTCAAACGCCCGCTCCACCGCCTCCACGTGGTTGTAGGGCAGCGCGATCGTCGTCGCGGCAAAGCTCTCCGGCACTCCCGCCGTGTCTGGCAATCCCAGCGTCGCCACCCCCGAGCCCGCCTTCACCAGCAGCGAGTCCACGTGTCCGTGGTAACAACCTTCAAACTTGATCGTCAGATCCCGCCCCGTGAACGCCCGCGCCAGCCGCAGCGCGCTCATCGTCGCTTCGGTCCCCGAATTCACCAGCCGCACCATCTCCACCGATGGAACCGCCTCGGCGATCGCCTCCGCCAGTTCTACCTCCCTTCCGGTCGGCGCGCCGAAACTCGTCCCGCCCTTCAGCGCCTCCTCGATCGCCGCCACGATCTCCGGATGCCGGTGCCCCAACAGCAGCGGCCCCCAGCTCCCTACGAAGTCGATGTACTCGTTGCCGTCCTCATCCCAGATCCGGGCCCCTTCACCGCGGCGGATAAACAACGGCCTTCCGCCCACCCCCTTGAAGGCGCGCACCGGCGAGTTCACACCTCCCGGGATCACCTGTCTTGCCCGCTCCATCAACGCCTCAGAACGTGAACGCTCCATCGAATCGTCTCATCCTCTCCACTAAGTCTCGCCGGGCACGGCCCGGCTCAACAAAAAGCTCAGCACCGTGTCCAAAAATGTCCCGTGCAGGTTCCGCAGCAGCCGCCTCTTCAGCGTCAGGTAGTTCTGGGTTCCGGCAAACAGATCCTGCATCAACTCCCGGAAACGCGGGCTCCGCCGCATGAACTGAAGCATCCGCTGCGGCACGCTCGCAAACAAAATGCGCCCGCAAAACAGGCGCCGCGCCAGGGCTGCTCCCATCTCCAAATCCAGGGCAAAGTCGCGTTGCAGCATCGCCCGGTACGCCTGCGCCTTCTCCTGCGGCGCGTGCGCGTCCGACAGCAGCACCTGACTGGCAAGGTCCCCCGAGCGGATGGCGTAATAGAGCCCCTCGCCCGTCACTGGGTCCACCAAACCCGCCGCGTCTCCGACCCCCAGCCACCCCTCGCCGCCCACCTCATTGCTCTGCCAGGACGCCCGCGTCAGAGCCGGCAGCAAGTGGCTGTAGAAGGCCCCGTCACTCCACCGGATCCCCCTCTCCCGCATGTATTCTTCCAGCCGTCGCCTTAGCTCACGGGCTGGAAGCCCCTTCCCGCAAATGCCCACCGAAAGGTGGCCGCAGCGCGGGAACACCCAGATGTAGCCCTCAAACTGCGGCAGAAACTGAATGTCAATGTGTTCCTGCTCTTCCGGCACGTAATAGCCCAGCGCCAGCATCGTGTCCTCGGCCCGCAGCTTTGTGCCCACACCAGGAAGCTGATTCCGCGCGCCGGTGGCAACCACGCAGTAGTCCGCCTCCAGCGAGCCTTGCCGCGTCTTCAGGCGCCAGCCCGGCCCGCGCCGTTCCAGGCTCACCACCCGCGCCTTCTCGATCCGTGCCCCGGCCCGCGCGGCCCGCTCGAGCAGCATCCGGTTCAACTCGTACCGCGAGTAAATCAGCAAAGGCTGACGCAGCTCCATGCGCGCCTCGCGCGTGCCCGGCGCCGCCAGTTGCGTCACGCGCACCATCCGCTTGGGGTAGTCATTGTGGAGCAGGAAGGGATACTGCTGATAAGCCTTGTAGGTGAGCCCCCCGCCGCAAGGCTTCTCCCAGGCCAGCTTCTCGTCGAAAAGAATGGTGTCCAGTCCGCCCGCGGCCAGCCGCTCGGCCGCCATCGCTCCCGCCGGCCCGCCGCCCAGCACCGCGACCCGTTTCATTTCTTCTGGCTGCCGCCCGGCTGGTCCGCGCCCACCGGAGGATGCCCTGGAGGCATCGCCATCCCCTCCGGCGCCTGCGCCGCCGCCCCGTGCGGAACTCCGCCGGCTTCCGTGCGGCTCTTCACCGACCACCCGTCGCCTTTCCGGGCCAGCGTGTAGTTCATCGTCATCGCCTGCCCTTCCACTCCTTTTGCGGCAAACGATACCGTGGCGTCGGCTTCATCCCCCCGGAAGGTCACCGCCACCACCTCGACCTGCATCGAGCCGACGTTCATGCCCCGCTCCGCCAAATGGGCCACGATCGCCCGGCGCACCGCCTCTTTACTCTCCGCGCCGCGGTTGCACCCCACCGCCGCCAGCGCCGCCATCACAACAGCCACTCGTAGGGATTTCACATGCTCATTATAGACGCACCTGCCTTGCATAAGGGCTCTCCTTGGCGCTACCATGGAATTTCCCCGCCAGCCGTGGAACCGGGTCCATCTGGACGCATGATTGACGGCCCGGTATTTGGAAACAGAGTCACTGACAGACCCCTATGCAGAAGCGCGAAAACAAACGACTACTGGCGCTGGTCTCTGACCTGCTGTTTACGGTCAAAATCACCGACGCCGCCAAGCGGGCGGGCATGCAGGCGGAGTTTGTCAAATCCGAAAAGGAACTCTTCGAGAAACTCCACTCCAAACCCGCTCTCATCATCCTGGACCTCAATTTCACCGGCGTCCAGCCGCTGAAGCTGATCTCCAAGCTCAAACACAACCCGGACCTGAAGAACACCAGCCTGCTGGCCTACGTCTCCCACGTCGACGGCGAGCTCAAACAGAAGGCCCACGAAATGGGTTGTGACATGGTGATGGCCCGTTCTGCCTTCTCGCAGAATCTCCCGATGATCCTCAAACGCCACGCCGGCACGCTGTAACACCGTCCCCGCTGGCGTAGGCCGCTTTCTGTGTGACAGGCCCATCTCTGTGAGGCAGACATTCTTGTCTGCGGCCGATATTCCTGTCGGCCTGGGCCCCCTTTGCCCACCGCCCTCCTTCATCCCCTCGTTGTGCGCCCCCCGCTTATGAACCAATCTCGTGGTGAATCACCCTCGAATCCCTTGCCTCACTCGCCCCCCAAAGCCGCTATAGTAGGAGACTCGGCCGGGCCCAATCCGGCCCGATGGAGACTGATGTGAGAATTCATTACCTGCGTCCGCATTCCTGTGCTGTCGTTTTGCTGCTCTGTTCCGCTGTCGCCGCCCTCGCTCAACAGCCGGGCGTTGCCCTGATCGAATCCCGAAAACAATTTCTCGCCGGCTTCCCCTGGACCAGCGCTAATACCACAGCCGGCGACGCCATGTTCCTTCAGATCCTCGTCGAGTCCCGCGGCGCCAAACGCGGCGTCGAAGTCGGGACCAATACCGGCTACGGCGCCATTCACATGGGCATTGCGTTCGAACGCACCGGAGGCCATCTCTATACGGTCGAAATCAATCCGCGCATGGTCAAGGCTGCCCGAGAGAACCTTGCTAGAACCGCGCTCGATAGAGTCGTCACCGTCGTCGAAGGCGACGCGCTGAAAGTTCTCCCCACCCTGGAGGGCCCGTTCGACTTTGTCTTCATCGACGCTTTGAAGCCCGACTACCTCAAGTACTTCAAAGCTCTCGAACCGAAGCTCCTGCCCCGCGCCACCATCGTCGCCGATAACGTCATCGAGTACGAAAGACAAATGAAGGACTTCCTAGACTACATCCAATCCAACCCCTCCTACGACACCGTCGTCATCCGCGCCTCCATGCAGAAGAACGACGGCATGCTGGTGGCTTACAAAATCCGTTAGGAGCTCGCCCCGATGGACCGCCGCTCATTTTTGGCGGGCGCAGCCGCGGCAGCGTTTGGACAGGCCGCTCCCTCCTCGGAGCCCGCCATCGACACCCACATGCACCTGTTCGATCCGGAGCGCCCTCAAGGGGTACCCTGGCCCTCCAAACGCGACCCGGTCCTCTACCGCCCCGCGCTCCCCGCCCGCTACCGCGAAGTCTCCGCGCCCTTCAGCATCGCCGGCGCCATCGCCGTCGAATGCAGCCCCTGGCTCGAAGACAACCAGTGGCTTCTGGATACCGCCGCCCAAGATCCCATCTTCGTCGCGGTCGTCGGAAACCTTGAGATCGGAGCGCCGGACTTCCGCCCCAACCTCGAGCGCTTCTCCAAGAACCCGCTCTTCCGCGGCCTCCGCTACGGCAATCTCTGGGGCCGCAACCTCTCCGAGGTCCTCTCCAGAAAGCAGTTCATCGAAGACATGAGATTCCTCGCGGGCGCCGGCCTCAGCCTGGACACCGCCGACCCCGATCCCGCTCTCCTCTCTGCCTCCGTCCGGCTTTCGGATTTGGTCCCCGAGCTTCGCCTCATCCTGGACCACCTCCCCGGCGCCGACCCGCCCTCCGAGCCCTCCGCCCGCAAGCTCTGGTACGCCAACCTTCGCGAGCTGGCCCCGCGCCCCCAGGTCTACGTCAAGGTCTCGCACCTGCTGCGCCGCGTCCAAGGCAAGGTCCCCGCTGACCTCGCCTTTTACCGCGAACGCGTCGACGAAATGTGGGAGTTTTTCGGCCCGGACCGTCTCCTGTTTGGCAGCGACTGGCCCAACTGCGATCAATGGGGCCCTTACAGCCTGGTCTACCGCCTCGTCCGTGAATACTTCGATTCGAAAGGCCGCCAACCCGCCGAAAAGTACTTCTGGAAGAACTCCCTCGCCGCCTACCGCTGGCGCCCTCGAACGGCCGCCCAATCCTCCCTCGCAGCAGCGGCCTAAAACCTCCCTCTGTCGGGCAGGCATTCTGTTGTGGGCGGGCCCTATTTGTGGGGCAGGCATTGTTGTCTGGGGCCGACATCCCTGTCGGCCTCGGCCCCTTTTGCCCACCGCCCTCCAGCGCACACAGCCGACGCTGACCCAGCAGGGCACTCCATCCCCGGCGAGCATAACAGCCTCACCCTCCCTCTGCGGGACAGACATCCCTGTCGCTTCACTCAGTGCCCACCTCGTATCCCGGCCGGGCCCTTGGACCCCAACCTCGCCTTGGCGCAAAGCCTCAACGTCCAGGCCCCAGTTCGTCGGAACGTAACTCGCAGAGCCTGCCAGTGCGGGGTGCGGTCCCCAGGCCGGCTCGAAAGCCGGCCGCAGGCTAGAAAGCCTGCCCCACATCGCCGCCTGCGCTCCACTTAACGTTGTCGCCTGGCTTTGCCCGGCCGTGGGTCTATTGAAGATTCGGTCGAGCGCGTGGCTTCACTCATTCCTCGACCGCAGAAAAGCTGAGCTCCATCGGTACTCTTCAGGCGTTGTGGACAAGCCGGCTCTGACGGGGTTCGCTTCTATGTACCCCGCAATGCATTCAAACTCAGCAGCGTTCCTTACCCAGTGGTCGTATGATTCGTCCTGCCAAAAAGGCTCTCCCCGTCGCTCCAACTGTTGGTTCGCCTTCCGTGCTGTGAACCCCTTCAACGTCTGCGTGATTCGGCTTAATGAGACCAAAGGAGTAATGAGTATGTGGACGTGGTTCGGCATGATTACCCAGCAATGCAGCTCATAATACGCCATGGCGTCTGCGGCAAACTTCAGTGCTTCCGCCACTATGCCTGCAACCTTCTCCTCCCGCAGCCATGTGGGTCCGCAGACCGCGGCATCCAGCAATCGGTCCATGCACACAAATGCCCTGCCGCTGGAGATCTGCTTGGGCCGAATGATCCGATTCTGTGGCAGCGACCCACGGAGCCGCCACGTCACAAAAAGAGCCCGCCCTTCCGGCTGCAGGTGGGGCAGGCGGCGTCTGTAGATTCTCACAGATGCTTAGTGTCAGAATCCGGTTCCAACTCTCAGGCCTTGGCGCGTTTCCCGCCTAGACTCGTCGGTCATGCAAGCCTCCGCCCCCCTCTGTCGGGCAGGCATTCTGTTGTGGGCGGGCCCTATTTGTGGGGCAGGCATTGTTGTCTGGGGCCGACATCCCTGTCGGCCTCGGCTCCTTTAGCCCACCGCCCTCCCGCTGCACACGCCCAGCCCTACTCTCAAACCCTGCTCGACCATGCTGCGCAGACCTCCAGGCTGCACCGGAGCTCTGCGCCGCTTCCTTTCGCCTAAAATAGAACTTCGCCATGCAAATCGGAACATAGGAGACATCGATGAACCGCCGGCAATTCCACAAGACCGCCGCTGCCGCCCTCACCGCGGGCTGGACCGGGCTCTCATCCCCCGCGGCCCGAGCCCAGGGCAGGAAGCTTTACGAAGGCTTGGGGCGGCCTCCCATGAAGTGGCGCATCCAGCACTCCATGCAGATCAATGACTGGAAACCTGAGACCCTTCAGCTCGCCAAGCAGCTCGGCATGGAGTACGTCAACTTCTGGACCAGCCCGGACCGTTACCAGGAAGCCGTCCAGGCGGTTCGCGCCGCCGGCCTCGAAGTCGCCAAGATCGGCAACGGCAGCGTCCACAATGTCGCCGAGATCACCCTGGGCCTTCCCGGCCGCGACGAAAAGATCGAGGAGTTCAAGCAAAACCTCCGCGCCCTCGCCGCGGTAGGCGTCAAAACCCAACTCTACGCCCACATGGCCAACGGCGTCTGGAGCACCGCCAATGAACGCAACCGTGGCGGGGCCATCTGCCGCGCCTTCGACGCCTCTAAGACCCCCACCGCCGCCGGCTCCAACCACAACCGCCCCTTCGACCGGCTCTACACCGAAGACGAGCTATGGAAAGCTTGGGAGTACTTCGTCAAGCAGATCAAACCGATCGCCGAGGAAACCGGCGTAAAAATCGGCGTCCATACCGACGATCCCCCCGGCCTCACCTTGGGCAACGTCCCGCGCTGCATCTTCAGCAGCTTCGAAGGCTACAAGCGCGCCATCGAAATCGCCGACAGCCCCAACATCGGCATGGGCCTTTGCGTAGGCACATGGCTCGAAGGCGGCGACGCCATGGGCAAGAACGTACTAGAAACCATCGAATACTTCGGCGGCCTCAAGAAGCTCTTTGTCGTCCACTTTCGCAACGTCAGCTCCCCGCTGCCGCACTTCTATGAGACTTATCTGAACGAGGGCTACATGGACATGTACAAGGTCATGCGGGCCCTGCGCAAGGTCAACTTCGAAGGCGTCCTCATCGGCGACCACTTCCCCCGCATGACCGGCCAGGGGCCGCTCGGTCAGGCCTACACCCTGGGCTACATCCAAGCCCTGATCGAACGCGCGAACGAAGAGTTTCCGGAAACTTAGCCGGCACTTACAGCTCCAGCCGCACGCTGCGTCCCGTCACCACCAGCAGATAGTCGTCGCTGGTGTGCGGCGACACCGCAATCGCGCCCTTCCGCTCCAGCTCTAAACGCTCCGCCCTCCCCGTGTTAAAGTTGAGCAGCCTCCCCGTGCAGTCCCGCTCCGGAAGATCGTAACGGATCTCCAGCGGACCCGCCTCCGGCACGCCCGCCCAGTGCGAACCGAACCGCTCCACCTGCCGCTTGCGGAAGTACGCGACCCACAGCGGATTGCGTGCGTCTCTGAGCCAGGCCGCCTGGTAGCCGCCGACGGCCTGCACGGGACGCCGCACCCTCTCCGGATCCAACTCCATGAACTTCTCCACCGGCATCCCTTTGCCCCGCTCCAGGCTGTAGCGGATCGGAATCCCCGTATCCAGCGAGCGCCGGAACGCGGCGAAGATCTTCTGGATGTTTTCGTCCTTCTGCTTCTCGCGGTTCAGCTCGAAGCCCGGGAAGGTCCCAGGCTTGAAGGATGCGTATCGCGTGTTGTCGTGAAATCTCCGGTACAGCTCCCCAATCTCCACCGTCACCGGCGGCGGCGCCGGACGGAAACTCTCCGGAAGGGCCCGCAGCAGCCGGGACGGCCAGCGGTATTCCTCCGGAAACTCGTTCGTCCACTGGAGAAACCCTGCCTCGCCCCCCAGCAGGCACAGCCAGATCGCGTCCCGGTGGCTGAACCGCTTCACCTCGGCCGGAACCGGGCTGTTGAACAAGCCCCACTCGCCATAGAAGCTCGGCACGCCGGCGTTCATGATGCGGCTGCCGGCCGCGGTCACCGCCGCAAAGTCGATGGTCTCGTTTTCGCCGCTCAGTCCCGCGTACGCATGCGGCGAATAGAAGTCCACGCCCGCGCCCCGCACCCATTTGAAGGGATCGTAGCCGGTGATCCCAAAACCGGGATGCGAAAGCGTCACCAGCATCCGCGGCAGTTTCCGCTTGATCGTCCTCACAATCTCCCTCGACCAGCGGATTTCCGCCTCCTCGAGCGGAAACTGAAACTGGCGCCCGTTCCACCCCTGCTCGTTATAGATCTCGACAGCGAACACCTGGGGCTCGCCGGCAATCCATTCCATCGCCTCCGACAGATACTGCTTCTGGCAGGCCAGCACATCCGGGTCCGTGAAATACTCCTTCATCGCGACCTTCTTGCCGCCCTCGATAAACGCCCTCTGCGCGGGGCTGAGCCGCGCCAGATCCTCTTTGGTGAAACGTGGCAGCACGCGCCGCTCGATCGAATTGCGGCTGACGTAAACCGACGAGCCAGGCTCCGGCAGAATCTGTTGCAGGAACCGGATCCCATAGCGCCGTCCCACGGCGTAGGCCCGGTGGAAAACCTGTTTCAGCTCCGGATTCAGCTTTCCGCACAGATCCAGCACATCGTTGCCCACCCGCGCCCTGGCGAATAGCCGCAGCGCCGTCACCCCATCGGCCGCCAGTTGCCGGAACCACTGGTCCATCATTTCGTCGGAAGCGTCCCACAGGTCCACGTGCCCCTGATCGTCCGTCTTCTGCGCCGACCAGATGTACGGCCTCACCCGCTCCATCTCCGCCTCGCTGAGCTTGAGCCTCGAAAGCGGCAAAACATTAGCGTGGAACCCTCCCAGCGCGAAAAACAGCCGCCCGCTCCGCGACCGCAGCAGCCCGTCCTTGCCGAGCACAATCTGGTCCGCAGCCTCCACTGGCGCGCCGAGCAGCGCCGGCGCGAGCAACCCGCCGCCCGCAAAGGCCCCCGGCAAGGCAAACAGAAACTCTCTCCGGCTAAGCTCACCCGTCTTCGGCAAAGTGTTTACCTCCCCGTCCATTCCATGCTCTGCTCACACGCCGATTCGCCTATCGGCACCCTCCAGCCCCCTCCCCGCGCAGCCGTGCCCTCTATTCGAGCGCCGCCGCGTGTCCGCCCCAGTAGCGCGTGCCTGCTCTCGTGACGCACGCTATCTTTGTGAGGCAGGCCTCCAGGCCTGCGGCCGGCCTTCCTGCCTCCCTTCGCGCCCCCTACCCGGCGGCTTGATATCCTCCGTCGAGGGCCCGCTACTGAGTCGCTCGGCAGTGAGATTCTTCCCCGTCCCCTGCTTTCGCCCGCAGCCGTACCGTCACATCGGCACCGTTTCCAAGAAATGAAAAGAGCGAGAGGGGCGAACCCCTCTCGCTCGTAAGGTCAAGCGAATTGTTTATGCGTTAGTTGCCGAGCTGCTCGCCCTCGTTGACCACAGCGCCCAAACCGGCATTCTGCGCCGGCCGGCCGCCCAACGGGCTCGAGTACATCGACGAGCGGTACGGCACCACCAGCGCCAGGTAGCCCTGCGACAGCTTCTGGGCGCCCATGTCGCTGATGAACGCGAAGCCGTGAGCGTACTGGAAGTTGCAGCTCGCGATCATGTAGCCGCGGAACTCCGGCAGCGAGCAGTTGCCGCTCGAGCACGCAGTAAACGTGCCATCCAGCCCCAGCACGCCGCCACCGCCGGAGAGCGTCATCACAAACTGGCCGCCCGCCGGAACGGTCGGCGTAACCTGGTTGCCGTTGCCGGCATCGGTATTGCCGTTCACAGTCGCGCTAGAAGCCTGCCCGTAGAAGTACAGCGTGCAGGCGCCGCTCTGGTTCACCGTCCCGAACGGATCCACGCTGGTGTTGCTGATAGCGATGCCGCTATCCCAGCTCGAACCCAACTGCACCAGGTACGGGAACAGCAGGACCGTCTTGCAGTTCTGGTTGATGACCAGCACCGTTGTGTCGTCCGCCGAGGTGCTGGGCAAGAACCGTGGCACGTCGTCCGACTCGCCGCTTCCATCCGTCGAGGCAACGAGTGGCCCTGCCAGCGGCCGGAAGTCTGTGTGCGCGTTAACCGCGGACACCGTCACCGGCACCGGCGGCGTCGCCGAGAAGTTGATGTTAACAGTGATTTGGTCTACCTGGAACTGCGACAGGTTCGGAGAACCGTAGCTGGTCACGGTCCAGGTGAAAACCCAAGTGCCGCCCCCCGAGCTGCCACTGTCCACCGAACCGGTGAGCTGGAGCCCGTTCGGGGCTGTGATCGTGCCGACTGACAGCGTCACCCCCGCCGGAACGTTGGTGATGGTCACCCGGAAGCGAGTCCCGTTGTTGGCGAAGCCGATCTGGGTCAGCCCGATGAGCCCACCCTGGATGAGACTGCCGCTCGGTGCGGAGCCCGATGGCCAGACCGGGTTGTAGCCGGACTCATCCAAATAGGAGCCGCCCGGCGTGTCATGCGACACGCCATACGTACCGACCGTATTGTTCCACCTCGGCTTGAACGCCGTGGCGAAGCCTTCCAGGAATTTCGCCTGAATGATCCCCGTAATAGCGTCAGTGCTGGGGGTGCAGTTATTCAACGCGAGCGGCACGTAGCTCGCGTACAAGCCCCGCTGAATCTCTGCTACCGAGGGCACTGTGTTGCTCGGTGTCACTGTAATGCTCGCGCTCGCGCTCTGAATAGTCAAGATCGCCGGGATCTGTTGTCCGACGCTGAACCCGAGCGGGTAAATCCGCACGTTGGTTAGCCGGATGATGCGGCTCCAAGTGTAGCTGTTGGGCCCAGCCAGCACGACGCCCTGCCACTCGATCGTGTCATTGCTGATCTGAACCGCCTGGTAGAGGTTCTGGGATCCGTCATCGAACGGATCCAAAGAGGGACTGGTGCTCTCGTAACCCTTCGGCACCGGTCCGTTGGCCCCGGCTTCATCCAGGATCAGCAAAGACTCCAACACGTTCTGAGTCGGCGTGTTGGCCGTGCCCATGATCCTGCTGGTGATATTGGTGCCCGGGATGCGCAGCCGAACGTTGGCGATCGTCGGCGCCGGGAACGGCCCATCGACAGACTGGCAGATCAGCAGGACGTCGCCCGCAAAATCCGCCACGCCCTCCGAACGTACCAGCGTCGGAACCGCGCTGACCGAACACTGAATTGGTGCGGCGCTGGCGACGGTCCCCAGCAGGAGAGCCCCCGCAATCAACGCCAGAAACAACTTGCGAAAATCAGCCATTTCCTTCTCCTTTTGAAATCGAATTCGAATTGATGAGAGTGCTCTCTTTCCCTGAGCCTCAGTTCTTCCTCACTTCGTCTCAGAACCGCCGCCTTTGCCCCTGCCGCCTCCGGCGCCGGACATGCAAATCTCCTCCGGCGGTGGCTGCAAGCCGCATTGGCTTCCGGTCCTCTACATCTTGATCCCGGCTGCTCCTTCTTTTCCAACTACTTCGGTGCTCGCGGGACTCAACCACATGAAAGCCGCAATGCTCATCGGACGCGGACAAATCATTCATAACACTGAATAGACCCCGGAGTCAAGAGGAAAATCGCAAGGGCCCAAATTTCTCCCGTCCCTCTCCACCGGTTCCGCATCCGGCAGCCATTACACCACGCCCGCCCCGGGCAAGTCAAATCGGCCCGGCATGCCCCCCACCCCGGCCAGCCCCGGCCCAAATCCAATCCCGAAGCCGAGCGGCCCACCCCGTGAACCTCATTCCTCCAACCTCCCCCTGCACCGGGCGCAAGGCGCCTCTGGGGCAGGTGCTCTCTTGTGGGGCAGGCCACCTGGCCTGACTCCAGCAGCCGGCATTCGTGCCGGCCTGGGCTCCCTCAACCCGGCGCCCGCCATGACGCAGGCAGCAGCCCCAATCCACTGCCTCAGCCTACGCCTCCGGGTTTGCGCCGCCCGGCGGCGTCATAATATGGAGTTCTGTTGGAGGCATCCCATGCACATCGTCCATGTCCATGCCCGCGTGAAACCCGAATTCATCGCCGATTTCCGCGAGGCCACCATTGAGAATGCGCGGCACAGCGTCCAGGAGCCCGGCATCGCCCGCTTCGACGTGCTCCAGGACCGCAGCGACCCGAGCCGCTTTGTGCTCGTGGAGGTCTACCGGGACGCCGACGCTCCCGCCGCCCATAAGCAGACCGCGCACTACCAGAAGTGGCGCGACGCGGTCGAGCCGATGATGGCCGAACCCCGCGCGAGCGTGCGCTACTCCAACGTCTTCCCTCCCGAGGAGGGCTGGTAGCCGATGCGCTTCGAATTCGCCACCGCCGCCCGCATCTTGTTCGGCCCCGGCACGCTCGCTGAAGCCGCTCCGGCCGCCCGCCAGATGGGCCGCCGCGCGCTGGTGGTCACCGGGCGCACCGCCGCCCGCGCCGTCCGCCTGCTGGATCCCCTCGCCCGCGAAGGCGTGGAGGCGGTCTGCTTCCCCACCCCGGGCGAGCCCACCGTGGATTTGGTCCGGCAGGGCGCGCGGGTCTCACGCGAACAGGCCTGCGAGCTGGTGATCGCATTCGGCGGGGGCAGCGCCATTGACGCCGCCAAGGCCATCGCCGCGCTGGCCGCCAACGAGGGCGACGTGCTGGACTATTTGGAGGTGGTGGGCCAAGGCCGGCCCCTCACCAAGCCCTCTTTGCCTTTCATCGCCATTCCCACCACGGCCGGCACCGGCTCGGAGGTCACTCGGAACGCCGTGCTGGCTTCCACGGAGCACAAGGTCAAGGCCAGCCTCCGCAGCCCCTTCCTGCTGGCCCGCCTGGCCCTGGTCGATCCGGAGCTGACCTATGATCTACTCCCGGCTGTGACCGCTTCTAGCGGCCTCGATGCCCTGACCCAGCTCATCGAGCCCTACGTGAGCGCCCGGCGTTCGCCGCTCATCGACCCGCTCTGCCTGGACGGCATCGGGCGCATCGCCCGCAGCCTGCCGCGCGCCTTCCGCGACGGCGGCGATCACGAGGCACGGCTGGAGATGTCCCTGGCCAGCCTGTTCAGCGGACTGGCGCTGGCCAATGCGGGCCTGGGCGCGGTGCACGGCCTGGCGGCCGTGATCGGCGGCGCCTTCCCCGCCCCGCACGGGGCCGTTTGCGCCGCCTTGCTGGCGCCCGTGATGGAGGCCAACATCCGTGCCCTGCGAGCCCGCGCGCCCGCCAGGGATGCGCTCGGCCGCTACCAGGACATCGCCGCCATCCTCACCGGCTCGCCGGAAGCCGCGCCGGAACAAGCCGCGGAAGCCGTCCGCCGGCTGTGCCGCGAACTGGCGATGCCGCCGCTCAGCGCCTACGGCCTCCAGCCCGCGGATCTGCCTGCGATCGCCGCCGCGGGCTTGCGTTCTAACAGCATGAAGGCCAACCCGGTCCCTCTCGAACTGGACGAACTCGCCACCGCGCTGGCGGCCGCACTCTGACCCCCATTGACTTCCGGGGCGGTTGGCGTTAACAACGAGGTGGGGGCAGTGGAGCCGCACCACGGCCGCAGCCCGACAGGAGGCAACTATGGCCACGCGCACTCTGGTCCAAATGATCGAGGATCACGGCGAAGCGATCGCCCAGCGTGTCGTCCGCAAACTCCGCCAGGACCCGCAGCTCCGCCACATCGCCCGGCTGCCGGAATCCGAACTCTTGAGCCGGGCGCTCGAAGTCGTCAAGAACTTCGGCCACTGGCTGGCCCCGGGTGAGGAGCCGAAGGTCGCTTTGCGGTTCGAGCAGCTCGGCCGCCGCCGGGCTGAGGAGGCCATCCCGCTGTGCGAGGTGGTCCGTGCCTTGCAAATCTTGAAAGGTAACATCCTGGATTACGTCCGCGAACAGGGCGTGGGCCACACGTATCTGGAACTGTATGCCGAAGAAGAGCTGGAACACCTGGCCGGACGCTTCTTCGACAACGCCATCTACCACGTCATCTGCGGCTACGAAGGCGCCGCCCAGCATGCCGCGCACAGCGCTTGAGGACGCCGGCGCCGCCGGCCCGGAGCGTTTCCTGCGCCGGGCCATCGAGCTGGCGATCGAGAACGTCCGTAACGGCCGGGGCGGACCATTCGGCGCGGTAATTGTCCGCGAAGGCCGCATCTTGGCCGAAGGCGTTAACCTCGTCACCTCCAACCTCGACCCAACGGCCCACGCCGAAATCACGGCCATCCGGCGGGCCTGCGCGGCGCGGGGCCGCTTCCATCTGGACGGCTGCCAGATCTACTCCAGTTGCGAGCCCTGCCCCATGTGCCTGGGCGCCATCTACTGGGCGCGCCTGGACGGCATCTGGTACGCCGCGACGCGCGCCGACGCCGCCGCCGCGGGCTTCCAGGACGAGCAGCTTTATCGGGAGATCAGCGCTCCAGTTTCCCTACGGTCCATCCCTACCGTCCAGCTCCTGCGGGAAGAAGCGTTGCCCCCCTTGGAAGCCTGGAAGTCCTCGGCCACGCGGATTGATTACTGACCAACTTGGCAGGCAGCCGGCAGCGTATGCCTCCAGGCTTGCCTGCCAAACGCAAGGCGCTTCTGGTGCAGGCGTGCTCTTGTGGGGCAGGCCGCCAGGCCTGCGGCCGGCATTCGTGCCGGCCTTGGCCGCTTTTACCCGCCGCCGCTGTGACGCAGACCGCACGCCCAAGCCGCTGCGCTAGCCTCTGTCTGCTGACGTGCGCCGCCAGATGCACCGGCAGGCTGGCGGCCGACGCCACAGCGCCTACGTTACACTGGCGGCGTGGCTTCCCCGTGGAGATTGGCCGCGTGGCTGTTGCGGCGCACCTTCATCGCCGCTTACGAGGACGGTTGTTTCGGAACCGCCAAGGGCGCGGCCTACTCGGCGCTGCTGTGCTTCTTCCCGCTGTTGACCGCCACGGCCACCGTGCTGGTTCAGATCCGCGCCGAACCGGTCTCACGGTTGCTCTCGCGGATCCTGGCCCATGCCGTGCCGCCTGGAACAGAAGCAGCCGTACTGGAGACCTTTCGCGCCCAGGGCGAGCGGCCGTTCTCGCTGCTGGTAGTGGCCTCGTTCATCTCCCTGTGGGCCGCCTCCCGCGTCATGACCAGTTTCCTGGAGGGTTTCCAGGCCATCTACCGCATCCCGAAAGGCAGGCCGTTTATCCAGCACCAGGGCATGGCCATCCTGCTGGTGCTTTCGACCGCCGCGCCCGTGGCGCTAGGCTTGATGTTGGTCTTGTTCGGAGCGCGGGTGGAGGGCTGGGTCATGCGGCGGCTTGGGGTCGTACCGGCCGGCCAGGAACTTGAATGGGGAGTGGCGCTGGCCGCCAAAGTGGTCCGCTATGCGGTGGCGCTGGCGGCGGGCGCCGGCGCGGCCGCCGTGTTGTACGCGCTCGGCCCCAACCGGCCGCAGCGCTGGCGGTTTGTCTGGCCCGGGGGCTTGGTGGCCACGCTGCTCTGGTTGGCCTCCACGCTGGCCTTCGGCTGGTACGTCCGCAACATCGCCGATTACAACCTGCTCTACGGCAGCATCGGCGCGGCGATCGCGCTTATGGTCTGGCTGTACGTGCTGGCCGCCGTGGCGCTCCTCGGCTGCGAATTCAACGCGGAGCTGGAGCGCCTCTCCCACGCCCTGGGCCACGGCTGAGGCGCGCCCGCGGCGCTCCACGTTCCGCGATGCGCTCCTCCCGGCTTCCTATACTGGAATTGTGGGGTTCCGTCTCGGCATCGACTACCAGCCCAGGGGCGACCAGCAGCAGGCCATCGACCAGCTCGTGCGGGGCATTCTCGACGGCGAGCCGCACCAGGTGCTGCTCGGCGTCACCGGCTCCGGCAAGACCTTCACCATGGCCAAGGTCATCGAGCGGGTGGGACGCCCCGCCCTGGTGCTGGCGCACAACAAGACCCTTGCCGCGCAGCTCTACCACGAGTTCCGTACCTTCTTCCCCAACAACGCGGTCGACTACTTCGTCAGCTACTACGACTACTACCAGCCCGAGGCCTACCTGCCCGCCAGCGACGTCTACATCGAAAAGGAAGCCACCATCAACGACGAGCTTGACAAGCTGCGGCTGAGCGCCACCAAGTCGCTGTTCGAGCGCCGCGACTGCGTCATCGTGGCCAGCGTGAGTTGCATCTACGGCCTGGGCTCGCCCGAGGCCTACTACGGGATGCTGCTGATGCTGGAGCGGGGACAGAAGATCTCGCGCGAGCAGATCCTGCGCCGCCTGGTCGAAATCCTTTATGAGCGCGACGAGACCGATTTCCGGCGGGGCACGTTCCGCGTGCGTGGCGACGTCATCGAGGTCTTCCCCACCTACGACGATTACGCCTACCGCATCGAGCTGTGGGGCGACCAGATCGAGAGCCTCTCGCAGATTGACCCGCTGCTCGGCCGCATCCGCCAGACCTACGTCCGCCTGCCCATCTACCCCAAGACCCACTATGTCATGAGCGAGGAGACGCGTGAGAAGGCGCTGGCCAGCATCGAGGCCGAGCTGGAATGGTGGACGGCCGAACTCGAAAAGCAGGGCCGCACGGTGGAAGCCCAGCGCCTCAACCAGCGCACGCGCTTCGATCTGGAGATGATCCGCCAGATCGGCTACTGCCACGGCATCGAGAACTACTCGCGGCACTTCTCCGGACGGCTGCCCGGCGAGGCGCCGCCCACTCTGCTCGATTACCTCCCCAGCGACGCCATCGTGTTTCTGGACGAAAGCCACCAGACCGTCCCCCAGCTCCACGGGATGTACCACGGCGACCGCTCTCGCAAGGAGACCCTGGTGCAGTACGGTTTCCGGCTGCCGAGCGCCCTGGACAACCGGCCGCTGACCTTCGAGGAGTTCGAGCACCGCGTCAATCAGGTCATCTATGTCTCGGCCACCCCCGGACCGTACGAGCTGACCAAGACGGGCGGCGCGGTGGTCGAGCAGATCATCCGGCCTACAGGGCTGCTCGATCCCGAGGTGGAAGTGCGGCCCATCCGCGGCCAGGTCGAGGATCTGCTTCAGGAGATCCGCGCCCGGGCGGAACGCGACGAGCGAGTCCTGGTCACGACGCTCACCAAGCGCATGGCCGAGGACCTGGCCGAGTATTACACCGAGAAGGGCGTCCGCTGCGCCTACCTGCACTCGGAGGTGGCCACTCTGGACCGGGTGCGGATTCTGCGCGATCTGCGCCGCGGCGAATTCGACGTCTTAATCGGAGTCAACCTGCTGCGCGAGGGGCTGGATCTGCCGGAGGTCTCGCTGGTCGCCATTCTGGACGCAGACAAAGAAGGCTTCCTGCGCTCCGGCGGGTCGCTCATTCAAACCATCGGCCGGGCTGCCCGCAATGTCAATGGCAAGGCGATCCTCTACGCCGACAAAATTACCGACGGCATGCGCTTCGCCATCGACGAAACCAACCGGCGCCGCCGCATCCAGGCCGCCTACAACGAGGAGCACGGGATTACGCCGCAGTCGATCATCAAGCCGGTCGATATGACCCTGGTGGCGGTGGCCGAAGGCGATTACGTCACGGTTCCGCTCGAAGCCGAGGATGCCTCTGTCGAAGCCCTCTCCGAAGAAGACCGCCAGCGTCTGATCCGCGAGCTGGAGGAGCAGATGCGGGAAGCGGCCCGCCGCTTCGAGTTCGAGAAGGCGGCGGCCCTGCGGGACCGCGTGAAGGCGCTCAAGACGCGGGCTCTGTTGGAGCCCGAGGTCCCCGCGCCGGTCTAATCTCCGCTCTGGGCTCTCTTAGAGCGTAAGGCTCGCCACCGGCTGCTGGCAGAGGTTTTCCGCCAGCGTCCGGATCCCGACCGCGTAGCGCGAATCGGGCTGGAGCAACACCAGTGGCTTGCCCGCATTCAAGGCCACTAAGCAGCCCTCACCCGAGGAAGGAACAACGCCCGCCACCTCGCAGCGGAGCCGGTCTCGCAAGTCCCGCGGCCGCAGGGAATTGGCCAGCGCCGCCCGGTTCACCACCACCAATCCCACCGACGCCGGATTCACGCCCCACTGCTCCAACAACGTCAGAGCCATCTGTACTACTAACCCGTAGATTCTTTTCCTCCCGCAAAGATTTTCATATCGCCACGGGAGCGAGTTGCCGCTGAGACCAGCGCCGCCACCCCTGTTTGGTTGCGGCCCTGCCGCACTGCGTCCTCTGTACTACTAGCCCGTAGATTCTTTTCTTCCCGCGAAGATTTTTACGCCGCAACCGGAGTGAGTTGCCGAACCGTAGAGCGGAGTGCGGTCAGGATGGCCATGATGGCTTTGCGCCCGGAGACCGTGAGTTGATAGCGATACGTGCCCGTGATTTTTGTGATCAGCCCGTGGGCACGCAGCAAGCGGAGCTTTCGGCTTACCCAGGCCGAGCGGCGGCGAGCT
>Ga0101944_10002440_pt1 | contig 30136 bp, 24 predicted proteins | sample DewCreD2012metaG_FD_75245 | JGI IMG/M metagenome (GOLD analysis project Ga0101944, IMG submission 75245) | Hot spring sediment bacterial and archeal communities from British Columbia, Canada, to study Microbial Dark Matter (Phase II) - Dewar... ... | reverse complement strand
CTCTTTTATTTCTGCTCAGATTATCTTTTTGCTTGGGAAGAAGTTTAAAAAGGTATGTGCATAAACAAAGAAGGTTGCCCGCAGGCAACCTTCTTTGTATTTAACCCTAAAACTTTAAACCATGGGGTTATTTTAGTCTGCTGCTTTGAATAATCCGTTTTCTTCTTCCATTCTGGCCATGTCTTCAGCTGCAGGTTCCCCGTTTGAATCCTCCGCTTTGGAAGATTTTCTCGGAGAAGAAACTTTTTTTACTGCAGCAGCTTTCATTGCTTCGGCCCCATCCAGCTCAATCCGGTTTTCCCTCAAAAACATTCCTGTAACCAGTGCTTTTTTGATGTCGCTGATTTTTAATTCCACTTCCAGATCCACATCAGAAAAAGGCTTGTTGCGAACTGAAAATTCAATATTTTCTGCCAGGCAATAATCAATAAGCACCTGAATGTTTTTCTTTTTAATCACTACTTTCGGATATTCATTCATGACGTTTTTCATTTTAATTTTCTTCTGTCAAAAGTAAGGTTTTTTTGTCCCTTGATAAAGAATAAAAGATTGATAGTATTAACAGGATGTTAAGAGGATTATTAACAGTTCAAAAATTTGATTTATAAATGATTAAACTATTTAATCAACAGCTGTTGATAACCTTTTTTACGTAGGCACCTGTCCAGGTATTCAATATTATTTTTGGTTATATAACATGATGTGATTGAAAATGAGAAAATTTCCCGGTCAGATGGCTTTAAATACAAGAAAATCTCCGGAAATTTCAAATAATGTATAGCGGGAATGATGCATGATGAGTTTTTTGTCTTCAAACCAGTGGGGATACCAGTCGGGTTCGTTTTTGATGGTTTGCTGAACAATTACATATTGCGCATGGTATTTTTCATAAATAAAATCAAACAATGCTTTTCCATTCATCTTTTTCCCCGTTTTATCTTCCTGGTATTCAATGGCCTTATAAGAAATAAAATGATGTTTTCCGATTTCATTGTATATCAATGGCCATGGAGCAACGACGGTAAGGTTTTTCCCGGGGATTAACGCCACTACTTCGCGATGGCGACTTACATGGTCGTTGTTCATTGAAAAAATAAAAACAAACATTTTAGCTGCCACCATGATCATTCCTGCCATGAGTAACAGATACATCGCTTTAAGAAGGGGCTTCCTTTTTTCTTCAAGCATCAGCAGTAAACCTGCTGAGGAAAGCAAAGCCATGTAAGGCATCAGGTAAATGAGATAACGTTCGGCCACATCAATTCCCAGCAGGTTTAATGCAGGCACAAGAAAGAAAAAATACAACATCAGCAAACGGTGTTGCTGCCACAGCTTTTTAAAATACAGCAAAAGCGACAGAAAGAAGAGCGAAGAAAAAACAAAAACACGGTCGCTCCAGAAAAAACGCTGGGGTTCATTCAGCAGGTTCATCATTTTTACAAGGATAAAATGACTGATGGGATGGGACTGACAGGAATCGGGAAATTTCCGTTCAAGTCCGCTGTGTATTTGTGAAAGGAAAAGATGAAAGTTTTCTTTGCTCCACCATTCAATGGTTGAAACAGAACAGAGCAGCAGCGAGGTGAGGGCAAAAATTCCCATCGCTTTATATTCTTTATGATACAAAAGGACAAGAAATCCTGCCACACAAAACAAGCTGGCATTGAAAGTGGTAAGAAAAGCCATTGAAGCTGCGGCAGCCGAAGCAAAGACCCATTTTATTTTTTTTTGTCTGAAATACAAAGAAAGCATTGTATAGGAAAGGAACCCCCAGGTCATCACATAAATTTCAGGCCTGAACATAAAGGCATGGGTAATGACGGCAGGTGTTACGGCAATGAGGAAAAGGGCGAGAAAAAAATGATGGGTGTTCCACAGGGGAGAATGAAGTTTTACATAAAGAAAAAGGCAAAAGAAAAATACCAGATAAAAAAACAAGGTGAGGGATTTAAACAGATAAACAGACCATCCCATGGCTTTGATCATCCATGCTCCCATGTGAATGAGCAGTGGATGATAAATAAAAATACGGGAGTAATATTCCGGAATGCCGGCCATGGTTTTTATTCTCACCACTCCTTCGTGGGCAAGATACCATGCCTGTTCGCCAAACCAGTTTTCATCGCTCTGGATGTAGCGGTGCCACAGCGAAAGCAGGAAGATGACACCAAGGCATATTCCCGCGATGACAAGGGTTTTTTTGTTCAAAAGGAAAGAATATATTTTACCGGTTGTGTGCATGAAAAGAAAATTACCCTTTCATTCCGGAAGAATGAAAAAAACGCACATTGAAAAGAATAGAAAAGATCTTTGCACACCGGATTACACAGTCATGATTTCTTTTTCTTTTGCAGCGAGGATTTCATCCACCTTTTTATTAAAGGAATCTGTAAGCTTGTCTGCTTCTTTTTCTGCTTCCTTCACTTCGTCTTCCGGAATGCCTTCTTTTTGTTGTTTCTTCAATGTTTCAAGGGTTTCGCGCCGTGCATTACGAATGCTTACCCTGGCTGTTTCCCCTTCGTGTTTAACCAGTTTAACCAGTTCTTTTCTCCGTTCTTCGGTAAGAGGAGGCATGTTCAGCCGGATTACTTCGCCGGTGTTCACGGGCGTAAGTCCGATGTTGGCTGCCAGAATGGCTTTTTCAATTTCTCCCAGCATTTTCTTATCCCATGGCTGGATCACAATAGTGCGTGCATCGGGAGTATTGATCGATGCCGTTTGCTGAAGGGGAGTTTTAGCTCCGTAATAATCCACGGTGATTCCGCTCAGCAGTGCAGGGTTGGCTTTCCCTGCGCGTATTTTGATCAGTTCATTTTCCAGATGTTCACATGCCTTTTGCATTTTGTTTTTTCCGGCGTCAAGAGTTTGTTTCAATAAAGGATTCATACGTCATCAGAATTAAGGTGGATAAAAATATTTAAATTTTCACTAAAGTTCCAGTTTTTTCTCCGCAAATTACCTTTTTCAGATTGCCCCGTTTTTCCATGTTGAATACCACCACGGGGAGGTTGTTTTCCCTGCAAAGGGCAAAGGAAGTCAGATCCATCACTTTCAGGTTTTTCCGGTAGCATTCGTCAAATGTGATTTCTTCATAACGGAGGGCCGACGGCTCTTTTTCGGGGTCGGCTGTGTAAATGCCATCCACCCGTGTGCCTTTCAGGAGAACATTGGCTTTGATTTCTATTCCCCGCAGGGCTGCAGCAGTGTCGGTGGTAAAAAAAGGATTTCCTGTTCCGCCGGCCAGGATAATCACGTATTTGTCCTGCAGGTAAGCAATGGCTTTGCGGGCACTGTAAGCTTCGCCAATGGGTTCCATTCGGATGGCTGTCAGCACCTTTGTTTTTTGTCCCAGCGATTCGAGGGCACATTGCATTGCCAGGGCATTGATCACGGTGGCAAGCATCCCCATCTGATCGCCGCTGACGCGGTCGAATCCCTGCAAGGATCCCTGCAGACCCCTGAAAATATTTCCGCCGCCGATGACCAGGGCTGTTTCCACTCCCATGGCTGCCACTTCCCTGATCTGGGTGGCGTATTCCTGCAGCCGTTTTGTATCGATGCTGTTTTCTTCCCCTCCCAGCGATTCTCCGCTGAGCTTGAGTAACACCCTGTGATACCGTATATCAGCCATGGCTGTTTATTTTTGCTGGTTAATGTCTATCCGGATATGAAGTTCGTTGAGTTGCTGGGGATCGAGGAAAGAAGGCGAATCGATCATCACATCGCGTCCGGCGTTGTTTTTTGGGAAGGCAATCACATCGCGGATGCTGTCTTCGCCGGCCATTATGGCTGTGAGCCGGTCGAAGCCAAAAGCAATGCCACCGTGAGGAGGAGCTCCATAACGGAAGGCGTTCATCAGAAAGCCGAATTTATATTCGGCTTCTTCGGCCGGAATGCCCAGCGCATGAAACATCTTTTGTTGCAAGTCGCGGTGGTGGATACGGATGGATCCTCCGCCCACTTCCGCGCCGTTGATGACACAGTCGTAAGCTTTGGCTCTTATCCGTGCAGGGTCGCTGTCAAAGTAAGGAATGTCTTCGTCGCGGGGCGAAGTGAAAGGATGATGCATGGCATAGAAACGTTTTGTTTCTTCATCCCATTCCAGCAGGGGGAAGTCGATTACCCACAGGGGAGCAAAAGTATTTTTGTCGCGCAGTCCAAGGCGTTCGCCCATAAGGAGTCGTAATTCTCCAAGGGCCTGCAAGGTTTTTTTCTTTTCTCCTGCAAGCATCAGCAGCAAATCACCGGGGGCAGCGTGGCATTGTTTCGCCCATGCCGCTAATTCTTCCGGGCCATAAAATTTATCTACCGATGATTTATAGCTTCCGTCAGCAAGGCAGCGGACATAAATTAATCCCGAGGCTCCTATCTGAGGTTTTCTGACGAAGCCGGTGAGTTCGTCCAGTTCTTTCCGCGTGTAACCGGCACATCCGCTGGCACACAGGGCGCCTGCATAAGGAGCCTGATCAAGGACATTGAATCCTTTGCCTTTTACCAGCGAAGTAAGATCGGTGATTTTCATTTCAAAACGCAGATCAGGCTTATCGCTGCCGTAAAGATTCATGGCTTCGTCGAACGTTATGCGGGGAAAAGGCGGGAGGTTGATATTTCTGACGGCTTTGAACAGATGGCGGATCAGGCCCTCAAAAGTATGGATCACATCGTCCATGTCTACGAATGACATTTCGCAGTCGATCTGAGTAAATTCAGGCTGCCGGTCGGCCCTGAGATCTTCATCGCGAAAACATTTGACAATCTGGAAATAACGGTCGTACCCGGCCACCATCAGAAGCTGTTTGAAGGTTTGAGGAGACTGGGGCAGGGCATAAAACTGTCCCGGGTTAAGGCGCGAAGGGACAACGAAGTCACGGGCTCCTTCAGGCGTTGATTTAATCAGCACAGGGGTTTCTATTTCCAGAAAATGCAAAGAATCGAGGTAACGGCGTGTTTCCTGAGCCAGGCGGTGGCGCAGTTCAAGATTGCGAAGAAGAGGAGCACGTCTCAGGTCCAGATAACGGTATTTCATGCGGAGATCGTCGCCTCCGTCGGAAATGTCTTCGATGGTGAAGGGAGGGAGGTCAGAAGGATTCAGCACAGTGAGCGTCTCAACGATGATTTCGATATCGCCTGTGGGCAGTTTCGGGTTTTTATTGCTGCGTTCGGTGACAGTGCCTTTTATCTGAATTACATATTCCCGTCCCAGCTTCCGTGCCTGTTCACACAGGGCTGCGTTGGTTTCCATGTTAAATACCAGCTGGGTAATGCCATAACGGTCGCGCAGGTCGATGAACGTCATGCCTCCGAGATTCCGGAGCCGCTGCACCCATCCGCACAAAGTAACCTTTTTTCCTGTATGCGAAAGATTAAGTTCTCCGCAGGTGTGTGTTCTGTACATAAAAGAGTGTCTGCTTGTTGGTGTTGCGAAAATAGTTAAAAAAAGAGAATTTAACAGAACAATGGAGGCAAGCGGGCAAAAAATCAGAAAAAAAATTATCTTTAATTGATAAAATCCTCAGGATACACTGTTCAACAAATGTTAAACACAAAGGTAAAGGGATAAAATTCATGGAAAACCGGTGAATGCAATGAGTGTGATCCATGTGAGTTCCCCGGGCCTTTGAAAAAATGATACGGATAAAATAACCGCTGGCATTGAAAATATTTTTTTACAAACCCCGGAAAACTGTCTTTCTTTTGCTGATGGCTGTGGCTTTTCAGCTGTGTGCTTTTGCCCAGCAGGAAGCCATCACCGGAGAAGGCAGGAAAGTGTTGCTGTGGGGCAATGGCACATGGACCTATGCCGACAGTTTTTCGCCCCAGAGAATAAAAGCTCTGCCTGTAGCAAAACTTGAGATTCCCGAAACTGCTCCGCATGACATTGTCATCACCCATACGGGATTTTCATTGCTTTACAACGAGGCACACGAACAGGCAAGCTGGGTGGCTTACGTACTGACAAAAGAAAAAACCGCCAAAATCTATGAAAGGGAAAATAAATTTATTCCTGATCCGGCGGTAAAAACAGGCACGGCCTGTGACAGGGACTATGCAGGTTCGGGGTACGACCGGGGGCATCTGGCTCCTGCTTCCGACATGGGCTGGTCGGCTGTGGCCATGAGTGAAAGTTTTTATTACAGCAACATCAGCCCCCAGGTTCCTTCATTTAACCGCGGAGTGTGGAAACGCCTCGAAGAACTGGTAAGAACATGGGCCGTTGAAAATGATACTGTGTATGTGGTAACCGGTCCTGTGCTCACGCAGGGATTAAGCACCATCGGACCCAACAGGGTTTCAGTGCCGCGGTATTACTACAAGGTGGTTCTTGATTACACGGAACCGGGCATCAAAGGCATTGGCTTCATTCTCACCAATGCTCCTTCCGGTGAGCCTTTGCAACATTTTGCCGTGTCTATTGACAGTGTTGAAAAAGTAACAGGCATCAATTTTTTTCCTTCCCTGCCTGATGATCAGGAAGCATGGATTGAAAAAACAGTGTGCATTCACGACTGGACATGGAAGGCTGCTCAGACCGGAAACAGCGGTAAAAAAAACATGGAGAGCAAAACATCTGTTCAGCCTGCAAAAGCTGTTCAGTGCAAAGGAATCACCAAAGACGGGAAAAGGTGCAAAAACAAAACCTTAAATCCTTCAGGCTACTGCTACCTTCACGAAAATCAATGCCGGTGATGACATGAGAATCTGCTGCAATCAGAGTGATTTTCTTTGATGAAGTTCAACGAAGAGAAAATTATACTATAAAGGTATTTTTTCCGTTTTTGTTGTATAATGGGCTATAACAAACACTTGATACAGATGAAAAAGACAATTTACATTTTGATGTTTTTTTCCGGCATGGTGTCTGCAGGAATACAGGCGCAGCAATACGTTATTTCTTCACCTGATCAAAAGATTAGCGCAAAAATTACAGTGGGTGAAAATGTGTATTGTGCCATTACCTGCGAGGGCCGTTTTGTGCTTATGCCTTCACCTGTTTCCATGACGGTTAACGGCAACCGCCTCGGCTACCGTGCCAGGGTAAAGGCTTCTCAAACCCGTGAGGTGAATACCATGGTCTCTGCCGTCTATGGTGTGAGGGCACAGATACCCGATCATTACCGGGAATTGAAACTCGATTTTGAAGGAAATTATTCCTTGCTTTTTCGGGTGTATGACAAGGGGGTGGCGTGGAGGTTTCAGACAGGGTTTAAAGGGAAGGTGATCGTGAACGGTGAGGAATCTGAATTTCGTTTTGATGGATGGCCTGAAGGATGGTTTTCGGAAGGCAATAGCTATGAAACGCTTTACACCTTGAAGAAAATAGCTGAACTGGACCTGCAGAAAAATTATTTTCTTCCCTGCGTACTCAATACCACCAGTGGGGTTAAACTGGCTATTGTGGAATCGGATGTGGATGATTATCCCTGTATGCACATTCGCAAAAGTCCCGGTTTCAATGTGAATCTTCAGCCTGCTTTTGACTATTATCCTCTTCAGTTTAAACAGGGAGGGTTTAATAATTACATTCTTGAAGTGACGCAGCGTGCCGGCTATATTGCTTATACCGACGGTACCCGTTCTTTTCCGTGGCGTGTGTGCATTGTTGCTCCACGCGATGAGGTGCTGGCCGATTGTGACCTCGTGTACCTGCTGGCACGTCCTCAGGCAATTCAGGAAACCGACTGGATTAAACCCGGCCAGGTGATGTGGGACTGGTGGGCGGACTATGTGCTCGAAGGAGTGGATTTCAAAAGCGGAATCAATACCTCCACTTACCTTTACCACATTGATTTTGCCGATAAATGGAATATTCCTTACATCCTTGTTGACTGGAAATGGTCCGATGGGCAGGACCTGCTGCTTATCAATCCTGAGGTGGATGTGCGTCGTGTATGTGCTTATGGAAGACAAAAAGGAGTAGGAGTAATTCTCTGGGCTCCTTCTTTTACCCTCGACCGCCAGCTGGACAGAGTCCTTGATTCCATGGCTGCATGGGGTGCTATCGGAGTAAAAGTCGATTTTTTCGACCGCTGGGACCAGCTTGCCGATCAAATGTATGAACGCATTGCCAGGGCATGTGCCAGAAGAAGAATGATTGTGGATTTTCATGGATGCTATCTTCCCTGCGGCTTGCACAGGACTTATCCTAACATCATCAACTACGAAGGGGTATTGGGCAATGAAGTAAACAAGTGGGATAAGAAAGTGACCCCTGAACACAAGGTGACATTGCCCTTTACCCGCATGCTTGGGGGACCGATGGATTTTACTCCCGGGGGAATGAGAAATGCCGTGGGGGATAATTTTGTGGTTCGGAACACCCTTCCTTTTACCAACGGAACCCGCTGTATGGAAATGGCCCTGTATGTGGTGTACCAGGAACCGCTGGTCATGCTTTCCGATGCCGCCACCGAATATGCGAAGGAACCGGAGTTATTTCGTTTCATTACACACATTCCTTCATCGTGGGATGAGTCAAAGGTCCTCGAAGCCCGCATGAGCGATTATCTTATTGTTGCCCGTAAAAAAGGCAATGAATGGTACATCGGAGGGATCAACGACGAAACAATGGAAAGGGAATTTACGGTTCCTCTTTCTTTTCTGGATGCCGGCAAGCAATATGTGGCTCACCTCTATACCGACGGGGTGAATACAGATAAAATTGGCACCGATTACAGGTACACCACTCGCGAAGTTTCATCCTCATCGTCTCTTTCTCTGAAAATGAACAGGGGAGGAGGCTGCATTGTCAGGATTGTGCCGCGGTGAAGCAGGGATGATTTCATCTTTCCGGGAGTTCATTTTTTAAAAAGGGAAGAGTAAAAAATGAGAATAAAGGTTACACTTATTTTCTCCGTTGTTTTTACGGTAGGGATGGTGATTCTTTTTTTCACCTTCTATCAGATTTCATCAGAAAAAGCAAAACTCAGGGCGGAACTGGAAAAGCACACCGCCGAGGTGGCAACTTTTTTTATCAGCCAGTATCAAACAATAAAACCGGGGAACTTAGGCGGCAAAGATGATTTAACGCATTTGATTGACAGTTTTTGTAAAACATATCATGTGAAAGGGATAGCCGTGTATGTAAACCCTGACAGCATCACAGCGAATCGTGAAGGAGCTTCTTTGGTTCCCTTGTCTGTGGATTATATTCAGCAAGCCATGTCTGCCGGAACCTCACAGGGGACATACCTTTTGGTTAACGGGGAACCGGTTTTCCAGTACATCAGGCCTCTTTCCCATACCGATCTATCCAGCAAGGCAGTAATTATTTACACAGAAGCCCAATACATTGAGAACATTCTGCAGGGTATATGGAAAAGAAATTTTCTCAGGTGGTTTGTGCAGGCATTAATCATTTCATTGATTACTTTTCTTGTGATAGAATGGGAAGTATTGAATCCATTGAATAAGATTCTTTCCCATATCCGGGAAGCCCGCAGAGGAAACACGGAAGCCCTGAAAAAATATACTCCACGGAGATTTCTTGCCCCCTTGCATAAAGAAGTGGTTCACGTGGTGGAAATGATGAATGAAGCAAAGGCAATTGCAGAAGAGGAGGCCCGGTTAAGAGCCAGATCAGAAGCTGTGTGGACACCTGAAAGGTTAAAGGTGGAAGTAAAAAATCTTTTGCAAAATGCGAGACTGATTGTTGTGTCGAATCGTGAACCTTATATGCATATCCGCGAAGGAAAAAACATCAGATGCATTGTTCCTGCCAGCGGAATGATTACAGCCATGGAACCCATTCTGAAAGTATGTGGAGGGTTGTGGATTGCATCGGCCACAGGCGATGCAGACAGGGAAACAACAGATAAAAACGGAAAAATTCAGGTACCGCCCGATGATCCCCGGTACACATTAAAAAGATTGTGGCTGACAGAAGAAGAAGAAAAACATTTTTATTATGGTTTTTCCAATGAAGGAATATGGCCTTTGTGCCATATTGCTCATACCAGGCCTGTTTTTAGAAAAGAAGACTGGCAATATTACAAGAAGGTAAATGAAAAATTTGCCAGGACAGTGCTTGAAGAAACGGCCGGAGAAGAACAACCCTACATTTTAATACAGGATTATCATTTTTCCCTTTTACCCCGCTTGATAAGAAAAGAAAAACCCGCTGCCAGAATTGCCCTTTTCTGGCATATTCCATGGCCTAATCCCGAATCCTTTAGCATCTGCCCGTGGCAAAAAGAAATATTGGAGGGCATGCTTGGAGCTGATCTGATAGGATTTCATACCCAGTACCACTGCAATCATTTTCTTGAGACGGTAAACAATGCCCTTGAATCTATTGTGTTATGGGAAAATTTTTTAGTTAAAGTGAAAGAACAAAGAACTTTTGTCAAGCCTTTCCCTATCAGTATTCCTTTTACCCTGAAAGATTACGATCAGCAGGAAACGGAAAATTCTTTATCTCCCTCTCCCTCACAGATTCTTGCCCGGTATGGGATTGTTGCAGAATATATGGGAATTGGTGTTGAACGGATTGATTATACCAAAGGACTCATTGAAAAGATGCTTGCCATAGAATATTTTCTGGAAAAAAACCCATCGTATATGGGAAAGTTCACGTTTGTTCAGATTGGGGCTCCCAGCAGGATGTTGCTTTCAAGCTATGCCGGTATTTTTTCCAGGCTGGTGAATGAGGTGGAAAGAATTAATAACCGTTTTAAAACCAAAAACTGGAAACCTGTTTTACTCCTTCCCCGGCATCACAGTCAACAGGAAATAGAGCCTTTTTACGAGGCCGCACATTTTTGTCTTGTTACTTCGTTGCATGATGGGATGAATCTTGTGGCAAAAGAATTTGTTGCCCGCAGACATAAAAACAACGGCGTATTGATCTTAAGCCGTTTTGCGGGGGCGTCACAGGAGCTTACCGGAGCTCTTGTCATTAATCCTTACAACATTGAAGAAACGGCAAAAGCAATAAAAAATGCCCTTGAAATGTCCCTCCAGGAACAATACCAGCGGATGAAACGGATGCGTCAGATGATTCTGGCAAATAATATATATGCGTGGGCTGCACGATTAATAACAAACATCGCCTCCCTTTCTTTCCCCCATTTTACCGGCGATGAAAAATAACGTTCCCTTTGAAGAATTTCCGGGAATGTTTTTCCGCAAAGACATTTCAATAGCTTGTTTTTTCTTCGGCCAATAATCCCCCGTCGTAATTGAGGATAGACAAAATGCTCCGGCTGCCGTTGTCCATTTCGATGCGGTAATATTCAGCTCCGTTGGAGGAGATGACTTTTTCGGCTCCAAAGATGTCGTATCCTTTGTAATTTTTTGCAAGGATGGTCTGAATAAATTCGGGAATGTCTTCGGCATATAATTCAGTGGCAGTTTCAAGCCAGCTTCCATCTTCGGCAAAAGCAATTACAATTTCTTTTCCTTTCTGGGAGAAAGCAGCATAATATTGTTGTTTGTTCATGGTGTACCATTTTACTCCTGAAAAAAGAGGCAGCTTCCCTTTCAGGTAAGGATACCGTGCATAAAAAGAATCTCTCACAGCTTTAGGTAATTCTTTTTTACCAATGGTTTTGGCAGAGACAGTAGTCATTCCTATCAAAACCAGCCCTACTAAAAGAAGTATCCTTTTCATATCCCTGCGTTTTTAATCTCTTTAACGAAGTAGTGTTTTCAATGGTTTCATGGGATATGAATAAATTTTTTCAAGGAAGCAAAATTAAGTAGTAGTAAATTATACTTTAATACAAAAAACAAATTTTTCTCTTGGTCTTTTTTATTAAATTAAGTATAAATGCTTATAATTTTAAAATAAAGTTCATGAAGGGCAGAAACGGAGTGTGTTTTTCCGGGCAAAACAAAAGATTGTTGAAAAAAAAGGGAGGGGTTTTTAAGAGTCTTTGATTTTTGTATCTAACTTTAATGAAATATGTTGTTTCTTTTTTTGAAAAAAGGCTTATTTGAAGGCAAAAATTTTTTGGTTAAAAGGGCTAACCACCCACGGTGACAAAAAGTTTTTAAATATTCAAAAAAAGTGGAGACCAGTAACCACTCAAAAAAACGGGGCATGATCCGAAAAGCCATAAGAGTAGGAATAATTTTAAAAAATAATTCTATGGGAACTGTTGGAATAATTTGTTTAGCAATCCTGGTGTTGATGATTGCTTCTATGTGGACTATCTTTTCAAAGGCCGGTGCTCCAGGCTGGGCATCAATTGTCCCGATTTACAATATAATTGTTTTATTGAAAATTATAGGTAAACCGTGGTGGTGGCTTTTACTTATGCTTATCCCAATTGTTAATTTTGTGATTATGATTATCGTATTACACAATCTGTCTCTTTCTTTCGGGAAAGGAGCAGGTTTTACTATAGGATTAATATTGTTGGGTATTATTTTTTTACCCGTTTTAGCATTTGGAGGGGCACAATATGTGGGGCCTGGCGGTAAGCAGATAAGTTAAAAGCCAATCTGCCTGTGGGTTATAAAATGGCTGGAAGTTATTTTGTTTTGTTGTTCCGGGAATAATTTTGCTACCACTAAATTATTTTTTAGGTGTAACCAATTAAATTTTACAGAACAAAATCAAATGGCTCGTTTTTCTGAAAAATGAGAAAAATTTTTCAATAGAAATTACACCTTATTCAGAAAGAATAACTGTTCCATGCTATGATTAAAAAACCATCACCAGTCTTTTCCCCGGTGATGGTTTTTTTATAAGGTACAAAAGAATCAGACAGTATAGGTTGTGGAGGCTGTTTCTCCTCCGCGTCCTGTCCAGTTGGTATGGAAAAACTGACCACGGGGTTTATCAACTCTTTCATAGGTGTGGGCTCCGAAATAATCGCGTTGAGCCTGCAACAGGTTGGCAGGCAAACGTTCAGCGCGGTAGCCGTCGTAATAAGCGAGGGCTGTGCTGAAAGCCGGTACGGGAATTCCCTGCATTGCTGCCGCTGCCACCACCCTGCGCCATCCTTCCTGTGCCTTGTTTATTTTTTCTTTGAAATAAGGACTTAAGAGCAGGTTCGAAAGACCAGGTTCTTTGTCGAAGGCTTCTTTGATTTTTTCCAGAAAGGCCGAACGGATGATGCATCCTCCTCGCCACATCAGGGCAATGCCTCCGTAATTCAGATTCCACCCATACTCTTTTGCTGCTGCCTGCATGAGGGTATATCCCTGGGCGTAAGAGACGACTTTGGAAGCATAAAGCGCATTTTCAAGGTCGTTGATGAACGACTTTCGGTCGCCTTTAAAAGAAGGACGTGGGCCGGTGAGGATTTTCGATGCTTTTACCCGTTCTTCCTTAAGGGCCGAGAGGCAACGGGCAAAGACTGCTTCGCTGATGAGGGTAAGAGGAATGCCTGTGTCAAGGGCTGCCATGGTGGTCCATTTGCCTGTTCCTTTTTGTCCTGCTGCGTCCAGAATTTTGTCCACCAGCGGTTGTCCGTCTTCGTCCTTATAAGCAAGGATGTCGCGTGTGATTTCAATCAGATAACTGTCCAGGTCTCCTTTGTTCCATTCTTTAAATACTTCGTGCATTTCCTGAGCTGTCATGCCGAGGAGATCCCTCATCATGTGGTAAGCTTCGCATATCAGTTGCATGTCGCCATATTCAATGCCGTTGTGCACCATCTTTACAAAATGGCCTGCCCCGTTTTCTCCTACCCAGTCGCAGCAGGGTGTTCCGTCGGCCACTTTGGCTGCAATGGCCTGAAAAATAGGCTTCACGGCCGGCCATGCCTCTTTTGACCCCCCGGGCATAATGGAGGGTCCCCGCAGGGCTCCTTCTTCTCCTCCCGACACCCCGGTGCCGATGTAAAGCAGCCCTTTGCTTTCCACGTATTTGGTCCGCCGGTCGGTATCGGGGAAATGAGAATTGCCGCCGTCAATGATAATGTCTCCTTTTTCAAGGTGAGGAAGCAGCAATTCAATAAAATCATCCACCGGTTTGCCCGCTTTGACCATCAGCATCACCTTACGGGGACGCGCAAGTGAACGGACAAACTCCTCAATGCTGTAAGTGCCAATGATATTTTTCCCTTTTCCCCTTCCTTCCACAAAGGATTTTACTTTTTCAGTGGTACGGTTGAATACAGCCACCGTAAATCCCTTGCTTTCCATGTTCAACACCAGGTTTTCGCCCATCACGGCCAACCCGATCAATCCAATATCTGCAAGTTTCGACATACAATTTAATTTTTTAGGTTAACTTTAAAGCAAAGATATAAAAATTTTCCGTGTACGTACACGGAAAAAGAAGTGTTTTTTATTTGTCGGCCACAAACCTTTTTATTTTTATGCAAAAGAAAGAATATTACATCAATTCAAAGGACGGCTGCCGTTTGTATTACCGTTGCTGGGAACCTGAGGGGGGCCCTGTGGGGGTGATCAACCTTGTCCATGGCTTCGGCGAACACAGCGGACGATACAATGAATGGGCACAAAAGTTTGTGCAGGCAGGATATGCCGTGACTGCTGTTGATTACCGGGGGCATGGGAAAGCCGACGGCAAGCGGGGGCATGCCTCCAGCATGCAACGCCTGCTGGACGATATCGAAACATTGTTGCATCTGAGCCGGCAGCAATTTCCTCATGCACCTCATTTTTTGTACGGGCACAGCATGGGAGGCAACCTGGTGATCAATTATCATTTGCGAAGGGACAGGGGGGAATTAAAGGCGCTTATTGTAAGTTCACCCTGGATCAAACTGGCGTTTGAAGCGTCGGTATTCAAAATTCTTCTTGCCAAAATGCTGGTTCATGTTTTTCCTTCGGTGGTGACGGAAACCAACCTGGTGGTGGAACATATTTCGCACGATCCGCAGGTTCAGGAAGCTTACAGGGCCGATCCTCTTGTGCATGGTTTCATTTCGCTTAAATTGTATGATGTGATTACCAGAGGAGGAAATTTCATCCTGAAAAATGGCCATCGCATTGCCATTCCCACCTTGCTGATGCATGGCACGGCTGACATGATTACTTCGTACAAAGCCAGTCTCTACCTCGGATACAAAGGAAGGGAGAAAATTACTTTTAAATCATGGCCGGGATTGTATCACGAGCTTCATAATGAGTATGAGAAAGAAGATGTGTTCCGGTACATTTACGAATGGCTGAAAAAAATATCCTGAAAAAATGATTTTCCGTACTGAAATTTCGCCCGTCAATGAAGGCCTTCCGGTGTGTCATGAGGATGCCATTATGCTGGTGGGATCGTGCTTTGCCGAATCCATGGGGCAGAAATTAAAGGAAGGAGGATTCAGGGTCAATATCAATCCGTGGGGTGTTTTATATAATCCTTTCTCGGTGTCTGAATGTCTTGAAGGACTGATCCGGCAGGAATCTTTTGGCGAACAGGATGTTTTTTTTCATGAAGGGATGTGGTATTCTTATAGTTTTCATGGGCGTTATGCAAGACCGGGAAAAGAAGAATGCCTGACCACAATGAATGAAGCAGTGACTGCCGGTTCGGCTTTTTTGCAGAAAGCCTCAGTGCTCATAATTACTTTTGGAACGGCATGGGTGTATGAACTGGCCGGTTCAAAAAAGGTGGTTGCCAATTGCCACAGGATGCCTTCTCATTATTTTACGCGGCGACTGCTATCCTTCGAAGAAATTGTGAACCGGTGGAGGCCATTGATGCAATTGTTGCGGGAGTTTAATCCCGGTTTAAAAATATTGTTTACCTTAAGTCCCGTACGTTACTTTCAGGAAGGGGCATGCAACAATTCTCTCAGCAAGGCGGTTCTCAGGCTGGCCATTCACCAGTTGAAAGAAGAGCGCCGGGAAAGCTATTATTTCCCTTCGTATGAGTTGCTGATGGACGATCTGCGGGACTACCGTTTTTATGCTGCCGATTTGTGTCATCCTTCGGAAGAAGCGATCAACTATGTATGGGAAAAATTCTGCGGATGTTATTTTACCGGCAAAACCATGGAACTGGTAAAAAAGGTAAACCGTCTTTACGCAGCCCTTGACCATCGTCCCCTTTATGGGTATTCATCCGGTTACATTGAATTTCTCCGTTCGTGTGTGGACGAAATCAATCTTCTTGTCCGGCAACATCCGCAGTTGTCCATCGATGAGCTGAAGAAAGAATTTGAGGCAAGGTTGTCTTCCTGTGGTTCCGGCAAAAATTAATTGAGTTTTAAAAAATTATCCTGAAATATTTCCTTATTTTTACCCGCTGCTTGTCAAGACCGGATGTTATGAATTTTCTGGCTCACATGTTTTTATCGGGCGATTCCAGTGAAGTTAAGCTGGGCAACTTTATGGGCGACTATGTGAAGGGCAAAGATTATCTCCGGTTTTCTTCCGGAATTCAGAAAGGCATTCTGCTTCACCGTCATATTGATTCTTTCACCGATAATCATCCTGTTGTGAGGCACGACAAAACATTTTTTTCGGAACGGTACCAGAAATATGCCGGTGTGGTGACCGACATTCTTTATGATCATTATCTGGCCACGGAATGGAATAAATTCTCAACACAGGATTTGTCTTCCTTCATTGATGAGATTCACGAATTGATTTTGAGTAACTATTCTCTTCTTCCCGAAGGCTTGCAACGGATGGTCCCTTACATCATTAAAAACAGGTGGTTTTATTCCTATGGCACACTGGAAGGAGTGCAAAGTGTGCTGATAGGCATGTCAAAAGGGACTTCCCTGCCTGATGAATCTGTCTTTGCCATAAAGGTCATCAGGGAGCATTATGAGACATTGAAAAAAGATTTTTTTGAATTTTTCCCCCAGTTGATAGGACACATTCACCGGAATGATTTTGGGGATAACGGGCAACCCTTATCTGAATAGTTCCATGCGGCTGGCATCAAGGCGAAGAAAGACAAACAGCAAAAAAGTAAATGCCCACAGCGATGAGCCCCCATAACTGAAGAAAGGCAGGGGAATGCCTATCACGGGAAACAGTCCGATGGTCATCCCGATGTTAACGGTCACATGAATAAAAAATACAGACACTACCCCATAGCCATAGATGCGGCTGAATAAAGAACGTTGCCGTTCACACAGGTAAAGCAGTCTTAGCATCAGGGTCAGGTACATCATCAGCAGAACAAAAGAACCGATAAAGCCCCATTCTTCGCCTACCGTACAAAAGATAAAGTCAGTGCTTTGTTCAGGGACGAAATTAAATTTCGTTTGTGTCCCTTTCAGAAATCCTTTTCCGTGAAATCCTCCCGATCCGATGGCAATTTTTGATTGTTCAATGTTGTATCCTTCTTTTTTCGGATCGTATTTCTGGCCTAAGAAAATCTCAATGCGGGTACGCTGGTGTGGCTTAAGGACATGCTGAAACCCGTACATGACCCCATAACCCGACAGCAGGTATACTGCCAGCATCACGGCAATCCAGGCGACATCATTTCTTCTCTTTTTCCATGACATAGCAAACATGGCAATCAATGCGGCAGTGATACAGACCAGATGATGATAATAGGCAGAGAAATGCCAGTGCCCGTAATGAAAAAAAATAATTCCTGCGAGGTAGATGGCTCCGTAAGTCGTCAGGATAATGAATACTCCGCGGAGGCTCCGGTAGAAAAAAGCCCATGCAGCCAAGGAAAACAGGAAAAGCATGACGACAAGTTTTTCAGGGGTTTCGTTCCAGAGCAGGGAAAAGATGAAAACCACTCCAAACAGCACTCCAATGACAAGATATTGACCGGGCAGACCTTCGCGGTACAGGACAAGCATCAGCACGGCATATACCAGGGCGGAACCCCAGTCGGGCTGCATGCCCACAAGAATCATTGGCAGAAAGATAATCAATCCCGGGACGGTTAATGATTTAATCATCTCGACGAAGGAGGTCAGTTTGATGGGATGTGAACTCAGGCGTCTGGCCAGGGCCAGGCAGGTTGCCACCTTTGAAAATTCGGAGGGCTGTATCTGAAGTCCGCCGATATAAAACCATGAGCGTGCCCCGTTTACTTCTTTTCCAAACAGGACCACAGCGATAAGAAGCAAAAGAGTGAGTCCATAAAGGAGATAGGAAAAATAGAAGTAAAACCTTGAATCGATAAGCAGGGTGGCTGAAGCAATGATGACGGCTGCTGCAATCCACACCAGCTGCTTTCCGTAGCGCTGGTTAAAGTCAAGGATGCTCTGGTGCTGTTCGTCGTACACGGCTGCATAAATATTAATCCAGCCAAACAGCATAAGGACTGCATAAAGGATAACAGTGACCCAGTCAAGTTCCTGCCATATATTTATCTTCCTTATCATCAGTAAATATGTGCATTAACAATTCTTTCTTCCATCCATGGTCTTGAGATGCTTCCTTTCAGGTATTTTTCCACCAGGAGGCTTGCCACCGGCACTGCCCAGGTAGCTCCAAAACCTGCATTTTCAACATACACCGCAATAGCGATGCGGGGATTTTGCCGGGGAGCAAAGCAGATGAAAATGGAATGGTCTTTGCCATGAGGATTCTGGGCAGTGCCTGTTTTTCCGCACATGGCAATTCCTTCGATTCGTCCATACATGGCAGTGCCTGATTCTACGGCTTTTTCCATTCCGTCAATGATCACTTCAAAGTATTTAGGATCAATAGCCGTATAATGCTTCTCTGTAAAGTGGTGGAGCAGGGTATCCTGTCCTTCTATTTTTTTTACTGAATGAGGGGTGTAAAAATAGCCCCGGTTGGCGATGGTGGCAGCCATGTTGGCCATATGCAGCGGAGTAATGCCCAGTTCTCCCTGTCCGATGCCGAGGGAAATGATGGTTAATGAGCGCCACCGGTTTTTTCCGTATATCTTATTATAATAGTTGATGGAAGGGACATTGCCTTTCCCTTCGTCAGGGAGGTCAGTTTTAAGGTATTGGCCAAAGCCGAAAGAAAGCACGTAGTTACGCCATATCTTGTACGCTTCTTCGGTGGAAGAATATCTGGGATTGTCTATAATTCTCCGGAATACATCGCAGTAATAAGAATTACATGAATATTGAATAGATCCGCGCAGGTCGAGTGGGGAAGGATGGGCATGGCAACCCACCTGTACAGGGCCAAAGCTCCATCCCATGGCGCATCCATGGGTTGTGTATTCGTTGATCACATTTTCCTGTTGACCGATGAGGGCATTAATGAGCTTGAAGGTTGATCCCGGCGGATAGGAAGCTGCCAGTGCCCGGTTGTACAGGGGCAAATTGGCCTGCTTTTGCAAAAGGGGAAAATTCTTTTTTCTTTCCTGACCCACAAGCAGCGAAGGGTCGTAGGAAGGCGAACTGACCAGGGCAAGTATTTCGCCAGTGGCAGGTTCGATGGCCACCACTGACCCGCGAAAAGGTTTCATGAGTTTTTCTGCATACTGCTGCAGTTCTATGTCGATGGTGGCAACAAGATTTTTCCCCAGTACAGCAGCCGAATCATATTTCCCGTTTTCCAGCGATCCCATTAAACGGTTGTGTACATCCACAAGAAATATTTTCACTCCCTTTTTTCCCCGTAATTCTTTTTCATAGGCTTTTTCTATTCCGCTGATGCCGATGTAATCGCCCATCTGGTAATAGGGGTCTTTGCGGATATGAGACGAATCCACCTCACTCACATATCCGAGGAGATGGGCAGCCAGCGGATACAGATAACGCCGCAGGGTACGTTCCTGTACATAAAGACCGGGATATTTGTATAGTTTTTCCTGCAACCGGGCGTAGGTGATTTCTGAGAGCTGGCTGTACAGCAACTGGTCACGGTAACGGGAGTATCCTTTGGTGGTTCTCACGCGGCGGAACCTTTCTTTCAGTTGGGCCGGCGTAACTTGCAGGATAGAACACAGTTCAAGGGTATCAAAAGGTTGGATTTCGGAAGGATTATACATCAGGTCAAAGGCTGCCTGGTTGCCCACCAGCAGTTTTCCGTTCCGGTCGTAGATTAATCCACGGGCAGGATACTGAACAATGCGGCGGTAAGCGTTGTTCTGAGCCGAAAGTTTGTAGGAAGAATCGATTACCTGAATGTAAAACAACCGCACCACGTAGATGCATATTACCCCAACGATAATACCTCCGATAATATGCCGGCGAAAGGCGTAAGGATTCATGCTTTCTTATAAAACATATATTCGATCAGTAGAATCAGGACAACGGTAAAAATGGTGCTTATGATGATGCGGGCAAGGGTATAAAAGAAATCAGAAAGGCGGAATATTTCCATGTAAAAAAGAAAGGCATGGTGAAGCAGTGTGCAGAAAAGAGCATAACGCAGGAACCATGGCAGACCAAAATCCTGAATGCCGGGCCTGACAACGTTCTCATAACCTTCGCGCGGAGCAATCCAGCGGAGAATAAAGGGTCTCATAAAACCCAGAAACACACTGGCTGCTGTATGAAGTCCATGCTGATGAGAAAAATAATCTATGCACAAACCCGATAAAAAAGACAGTACCAGCAAAAGCCAGCCCGGTGTTTCAAAAGGCAAAAGAAGAATGAACAGGATATAAATGTAAGGATTATACAGCCCTCCCAGATGAATATCGTTTAATACAAACAACTGGACAAGAGCCAGTACAAAAAAACGAAGAATGTCTTTTATTAATAAAGGGACTATCATGGGTTTAATGCACAACCTGCTTTTCTAACATCTTTTTTTCTTTTGCATAACGGTCTTTTACCACATACACATCATTCAGCTTCTGAAAATCGTTGAACAGCTTTACCGTAATGGCATAAAAATTATCTCCCTTTTTTTCAACTTTATCCACATGCCCCACAGGAATTCCCTCCGGAAAGATACCATAACCGGTAGTAACCACCGTATCGCCCGGCATTACCTCTACATGAAAAGGGATGTTACGGAGGGCACACTCCCTTGCATTGCGTCCGGTCCATTCAAGGGAGCCGAAGTACTGGTTCTTTTTTAGTTTACAGCTTGCCTTAAGTTTTAAATTGAGAAGCGAAATGACCTGCGAAAAATGTTCCGAAACCTGGTGAACGACGCCTACAATCCCGTCAGCACTGATGACAGCCATTTCAGGAAGGATCCCGTCACGTGCTCCCTTGTTCAACATGAGGTAATTGTAAGGTTTTGAAATGCAATTGTTGATAACCCTGGCGGCAAGATAACAATATTGTGAATCGGCAGAATCTTTTAACATTACCCTGTTCATTTTTTCATTCAAAAGGGCAAGCTGATTGCGAAGCCGTTCATTTTCCTGTGCCAGAAAAGTATTTTTCTCTTTCAGATAGAAATACTGTTTTATCTGATGCAGGCGGGTGGCCACCTGTCCATTCAGGTTAATGGCCAGAAGATTTACGGTGGCGTTCTGATAGGTATTTTGATTGACAAACAAAGAAATGGCAACACTTTCCATGATGATAAAAAGGATAACAAAATGATGTTTTATCAGAAACCGGAAAAGCGTTACCATAGGCAGAGGGGTTAATTCACTTTGTTTACCGCATCAGGAACGGGAAACGGTGAAGGTTTTTCAACGCAATGCCTGCTCCATAAGCCACTGCATGCAAAGGATCGTCTGCCTGGATAAACTTGATATTGATTTTGTCTGTCAGTCGTTTTGCCAGTCCCCGCAGCAAAGCCCCTCCGCCGCTGAGGTAAATGCCTTTCTGTACAATGTCGGCATACAATTCAGGGGGGGTTTGTTCAAGTACTGAAACGATGGCTGCTTCAATTTTAGTAAGCGATTTATCGAGGCAATAAGCAATTTCCTGATAGGAAACAGGAATTTCAATGGGCATGGCTGTCATCAGGTTGGGGCCCCGTACGATGTAGTCGGGGGGAGGAGAATCCAGTTCGGGAAGAGCCGATCCCACTTCGATTTTTATTTCTTCGGCGGTGCGTTCTCCTATTTTTATGTTATGCTGGTGACGCATGTAAGCCTGGATGTCGGCGGTAAATCCGTCGCCGGCAATCCGGATGGATTGGTTGCATACAATGCCTCCGAGGGCAATCACGGCTATTTCGGTAGTGCCGCCTCCTATGTCTACCACCATGTTCCCTTCCGGTGCTTCTACGTCCAGGCCAATGCCAAGGGCAGCTGCCATGGGTTCATGGATAAGATATACATCACGTCCTCCCGCATGTTCGGCCGAATCACGAACAGCACGGATTTCCACTTCAGTGGATCCTGAGGGAATGCTTACCACCATGCGCAGTGAAGGCGTAAACCATTGATTTTTTTTGTTCACCATCTTGATCATGCCCCGTATCATCAGCTCGGCGGCATTGAAATCGGCGATGACTCCATCCTTCATCGGCCGGATAGTTTTGATGTTTTCGTGTGTTTTGCCATGCATCTGGCGGGCCTGTTCGCCAATGGCAATTAACTTACCTGTTTTCTGGTCAATGGCCACGATAGAGGGTTCGTCTACCATGATTTTGTCGTTGCAGATGATGATGGTATTCGCCGTTCCAAGGTCAATTGCCAGATCCTGCGTAAATGAAAAGAATCCCATATATTATTTCATTTTTATTTTTTTTATTCTCAATGCTTAAAATGCCTTATTCCTGTCATTACCATGGCCACATGATATTTGTTGCAGCAGTCCACCGACTCGTTGTCTTTCACCGATCCGCCGGGTTGAATCACAGCGGTAATGCCTGCCCGGGCAGCAATTTCAACACAATCGGGGAAAGGGAAAAAGGCGTCGGAAGCCATCACTGCTCCCTGCAGGTCAAAACCAAAGACTTTTGCTTTTTCAATGGCTTGTTTCAGGGCATCTACCCGTGACGTTTGTCCCGTTCCGCTGGCAAGCATCTGATGATTTTTGGCCAGCACAATGGCGTTGGATTTTGTATGTTTAACTACTTTGTTGGCAAACAACAGATCACTGATTTCCCGGGCATCAGGAGTCTGTGTGGTGACCACCCGCAAATCTTTTTCAGTTTCCACTTTCAGATCTTTTTGTTGCATGATCACTCCATTCAGGAGAGAACGGTACTGCACCGGAGGTAACTGAACCGGTTTGTGAATGAGGATAATCCTGTTCTTTTTTTGTTTCAGAATTTCAAGGGCGGCAGGGTCGTAGGACGGGGCGATGACGATTTCAAAGAAAATTTTATTCATTTCTTCTGCAGCTTCCTTATCCACCTGGCGGTTGCATACAATGATGCCTCCGAAAGCCGACACAGGATCGGCGGCAAGGGCATCATTCCATGCACCGGTAACGGTGGAACGCGAGGCAATGCCGCATGCGTTGTTGTGTTTGAGAATTGCCACAGTCGTTTCTTCAAAATCGGCTATCAGCGAGATGGCAGCATCAATGTCCAGCAGGTTATTGTAAGAAATTTCTTTCCCCCACAGCTGGTCGAACATTTCTTCAAAACGGCCAAAAAAGACACCCTTTTGATGAGGATTTTCACCATAACGAAGAGATTTGGCTTCCTGAATGCTTTCTTTGAAAATCTCCAGTTGGGCTTCACGGTTAAAATATTTAAAGATGGCTGTATCGTAATGAGAACTTACGTGAAATGCCTTTGTGGCAAATAAACGCCGGTCTTCAAGGGAAGTTTCCCCCTTCTTTTCATCCAGTAAACGGATCAGTTCAGGATACTGGTCACGGCATGAAATGATAAGCACATCCTGATAGTTTTTGGCTGCGGCACGGATAAGGGCAATTCCCCCGATGTCTATTTTTTCTATGATTTCTTCGTGGCTGCTGCCTTTAGCGACGGTGTCTTCAAAAGGATAGAGGTCTACAATCACCAGGTCAATTTCAGGGATTTCATACCGGGCCATTTGTTCCTGGTCTTCTTTTTCGTTACGGCGTCCAAGGATGCCTCCGAAAATTTTGGGATGCAGCGTCTTCACGCGACCTCCAAGGATGGAAGGATAGGAGGTAAGGGATTCCACTGCTGTTACTTTGATTCCAAGCTGCCTGATAAAATCATGGGTTCCTCCCGTTGAATACAGGGCAATGCCGAGTTCGTCCAGTTTTTTTACAATTACATCCAGCTGATCTTTGTGATAAACAGAGAGTAAGGCCGATTTTATTTTTTTATTGCCGTTCATTTGAATTGTTTTTTACAAAATTAGTAATAACGTTTTGTTCTTTTTAATGAATGGTCAAATTTTATCCTTTTTTTTTAAACAGCGGGGGTGGACTGGCTGAAATTGTTTTCAAAAGGCTATTTTTACATCCAAATCTGAACAGCTATGGCGTCAAAGGTAAGGGTACGTTTTGCCCCCAGTCCCACAGGCCCTCTTCATATAGGAGGTGTGCGTACGGCTTTGTATAATTATTTATTTGCCCGCAAACACGGAGGTGACTGTATTTTGAGAATTGAAGATACCGACAGCCAGCGTTTTGTGCCCGGAGCCGAAGAGTATATCATTGAAGCCTTCCGGTGGTGTGGCATTGTTTTTTCTGAAGGGCCCCATGTGGGAGGTCCTCACGCCCCTTACCGTCAGAGCGAAAGGAAAGGAATTTACAGGCAATATGCCGAACAGCTTGTCAGGGAAGGGAAGGCTTATTATGCCTTTGACCGTCCTGAAGAACTGGAACAGATGAGGAAGGAACTGGAACAGGCCAAAGCCCCCAACACCAGTTATTGTGCTGCGGTAAGAAAAAAGATGAAAAACTCTTTAACCCTCCCGTCCGCTGAGGTGAAACAACGGATAGAGGCAGGAGAGCCTTATGTAATCAGAATCTTAATACCGGAAAATGAAGAGATAACGGTTTCGGATGGCATCCGTAAAACCATTAGTGTAAACACTTCGACACTGGACGACAAGGTGTTATGGAAATCATCCGACGGGCTTCCCACTTACCATCTTGCCAACGTGGTTGATGACCATCTGATGGAAATTACGCATGTGATAAGAGGAGAGGAGTGGTTGCCCTCTCTTCCCCTTCATGTGTTGCTTTACCGTTATCTGGGCTGGGAAGATTCCATGCCTTTCTTTGCCCACCTTCCGCTTATTCTGAAACCCGACGGCAAAGGAAAGTTAAGCAAGCGCGACGGCGATAAATTTGGTTTTCCCGTATATCCTCTTGAATGGAAGGATCCGGCAACCGGTGAAACGGCAATGGGATACCGTGAAGCCGGCTATTTGCCCGAAGCTTTTCTGAACATGCTTGCCTTGCTGGGCTGGAACCCCGGCGGTGAAAGGGAACTTTTTCCCCTCGACGAACTGGCGGAACTTTTTTCCATTGAACACGTGGGAAAATCAGGCGCCCGTTTTGATCCGGAAAAGGCAAAATGGTTTAATCATCAATATCTCATCAGAAAAAGCAATGAGGAACTGGCCCGGATGTTAATGTCTCTTCTTGAGCAAAAAGGGATATCCTATACGGGAGGCATGGACTACCTGATCCGGGTGTGCGAACTGATGAAAGAGCGGATAAATTTTATCAAAGACATAGCAGAACAAGGTCTTTATTTTTTCCGGGCACCGGAAACATACGATGCCCAGGCAATAGCCAAACGGTGGTCTCCTGACACCCCTTCTTTTTTAAATGAAATATGCGGATTGCTCAACAGTTTGCCTGCATTTAATTCTCCGGCCATTCATGAGGCGTTGCACCGTTATGCCGAAGAAAGGAAAATTCAGGCGGGACTCATCATGGTTCCTTTGCGAATTGCTCTTACCGGTTCCGCTACAGGACCCGATCTCGGCGAATTGATGGCTTTGCTGGGCAAAGAGGAAGTGGTAAAAAGAATCCGCCGTGCCACCGAACAGATTAAATCATAATTGTTTGATTGCGGAAATGTGAATGATGGTTGAACTGCTAAATGAAAAATGATGATGTTGTGTTGCCGCAGAAGGAAAGGACTATTAAGGAAGATGGCAGGAGGCAGTTTGTTTTTTATTGTCACTCATCTTTGTGCCCGGGGAACAGCCCCTCTTTCTTACGACATAGATTATTTTCATATGTTTACTCAAACAGGGTCTTTCCCTTTGTTTGTAAGCAATGTGTATGCCAGCAAACTTTTCGTTTCTGCCCGTTACAGTTATGACATTCAGGATGTGTTGTGCCTGAACGGAGGATATATTTTTTATGTAAAAGGCAGTCCGGACAAAAAAATAATTCCCACTTTCGGTTTACTGGCCGACAGGATGACGGGCGTAACCCCGGGAATGCAGATCAATCTTCTTTATCCGCGGCTGGTAGTTACTTCTATTAATCAGGTCATGGTTGATGTTCGTACCCACCGTTACCTGAACAATGCCTACAACTGGAACGAGTTCAATTACATTGTAAAAGATTATTTTCGTCCCGGCATCGTTACCCTTGAACAATTTTTCTGGAATAACAGGAAGGCTTCGTATGTAAGTTTGGGACCAACCCTTTTTGGTCATGTGTATAAGTTCAATTATTTTATTTATTCATTTGATCTTTGGAAAAACAGCCGCTGGTTCCTCATCGGGTTTAATTATGCTTTCCCTTAATTACAATGATTTTCAGTTTTTCTCCGGCAATTCCTTCTGAGGAAGCTTTTACGCTTATTTCTCCCGTTGTTTTTCCTGCCTGAATGATGAGGAGGCATTGGCCATTCAGGGTGCTTATCTTGTTCCCTTTCAGGTTGAAATGATCAGCCATGTCACCGTTGTCAACTCCGGCGATGCAGCCTGCTCCTGTTACTTCAAACAATATTTCTTTTTTTACCGTGGGGCAGACAGTTCTGTTTGAATCTGTGATTTGCACTTCTATATGGGCAATGTCCTGCCCTCCTGCCGTCAGGGTTTCCTTATCCGTTTTCATAAGGATCCGGACTGGTTTGCCTGCAGTAATCAATGAATCACGGCATGCTTCGTTTCCTTTTATTTTTCCAATGGCAAGTAATTTACCCGGTTGCCATGGGATTTCGCAACGTCCTACCCCGTCTTTGAAAGAAGCAGGTTTGAGCACATTGATTCTCTTTCCGTTCAACCACAATTCCGCTTCTTCGCAGTTGCTCATGACATAAACTTTCACTTGCTGGTTTTGTTTGTTGTGCCAGTTCCAGTGGCGCGACATGGGGGCTTCCATCCAGGTTAACTGCCAGCTTTCAAAATGATTCAGCAACCGGGCAATGGAATCGTCATGAACGGCTACAGCCACCATGGGTTTTGTGGAATACCGGCTTTCGGTAAAATACGAGTGAGGTTTCCGGAAACCTGTGGTGTAAAGCAATCCCGAACGGTTTCCACGGTCGGGCCATCCTTTCGACTCACCGTAATAGTCAATGCCTGTCCAGATAAACTGCCCTGCCACATAGGGCTTAAGGTCAAACCATGAGTTGGTGAGAAAATCAAACCGGTTGTAATCATCCATTTTTTCTTCCCGGCATGCTTTTGTTTCACTTGCCAGAAAAATCATGCCGGGATATTGTTTGTGCCATTTTTCAAAGAGGGCGGTACGGTAATTATAACTTACCACATCGGCAGTAAAAATGTAGCGTGAAGGTTCTTCTCCGCCCGGAATAAGGGCACAGGTCACAGGACGGCTGGGTTCATACTGGTGCATAAAGGCTTTCATCATTTTGAAGATACTGTCTCCGCTGGCGGGATTGTCGGTCTGTTCGATGGTTTCATTGCCCATGCTCCAGATGATCACCGAAGGATGGTTACGGTCCCGGTTAACAAAATGAGTAAGGTCGTCTTTCCATGTTTCTTTGAAAGGAGCCAGGCCACCTTTGTATCCCCATTTGTCCCATTTAGCTTCCCATTTGTCGTACATTTCATCGTACACCAGCAGACCCATTTCGTCGCAGAGGTCAAGCAGTTCGGGAGCATGAGGATTATGACTGAGCCGAATGGCATTAACCCCTATTTGTTTCAGTATTTCAAGACGCCGGCGGATGGCCTCTTGATATACTGCTGCTCCCAGGCAGCCAAGGTCATGATGAATGCAAACTCCTTTTAACAATACTTTTTTCCCGTTCAGCATAAATCCCGAATCGCTGGTGAACACGGCCTGACGAATGCCAAAAATGGTTTCGTATTCGTCTTTTATTTTTCCCTGTTGAATAATTTTTGTAACCGCTTTATACAGATAAGGGTGATCGGGTGACCAGAGAAGGGGACTTTTGACAATTCCTTCCTGCACAACATCTTCTTGCCGGTTTGATTCCATGGCCACATCGTTTTGTAACGATAAGACTTCCGTTCCCTCAGGGTCAAGGAAAGAAGTGTGAAGGGAAAACTTTTGTGAACGGGACGAAACATTGTTCAATGTTGTTCTTAGCGTCACTTTTGCTTTTTCAGGAGTGATGGCTGAAGAAGTGATGTAGGTGCCTCCAATAGGGATGTGTACATCGTTGAGTGCCATCAGGTGAACGTGTCTGTATATTCCTGCGCCGGGATACCACCTGTCGTTGGGCACCTTTGAATTATCCACCCGCACGGCGATTACATTTTTTCCTTTTTTTAGCAAGGGGGTGATATTGTAATAAAAAGGACTGTACCCGTAAGAATGAAAGCCTGTATGGATGCCGTTGACATATACGTCGGCATTCATGTACACTCCGTCAAAAAGCACGAATACCTGCCTGCCTTTCCATTGAGGATTCATAAAAAATGTTTTCCGGTACCATCCTGTTCCTCCCACAAAATAGCCATGAGGATTTCCCGAAGGGTTTTCTTCTTTTACCGGACATTCAATGGCCCAGTCGTGAGGCAGGTTCAACGTGCGCCACCGGCTGTCATCAAAATCAGCAGCAGAAGCGGCGGGCGTATCACAAAGCATAAACTTCCAGTCTTCGTCAAAATTCTCTACGATACGAGGACGGTTGCCGGAAGCACAGGCATACAAAAAAATAAGCACAATTGCTTTTTTAGAGGTTTTCATACCGATAAATTTTAGTTTTTAAAAATAACCTGAAAAGTTTTTCATGCGACACAGATTTTGCCTGTCAGCTTTGTTCTTTGAGCCAGCTGGCCAGAAGAATAAATACGGAGGCTGTCCATGTGTAGGCAGGAGCCCGCAGGCCTTTCCCGGTAAGGGCATTGTAGTTTTCCCACATGCCGGGTTCTTTTTCGCACATACGGCAAAAACGCAGGGCAATTTCTGTGGCCAGTGGAATTTCGCCGGCATCAATAAGTCCATCCACAATAAGATAAGTGGAAGGTGCCCAGATGGGACCCCGCCAGTAGCCATCGGGCTGGTATTTGGGACTTCCGGGAGATTCTGTTGCCAGTCCGTAAGAGGTAAGAAAAGGTCCTCCGGGCGAAAGGTCTTTCACCACACCGGCAAGCAGGTCTTTGGGCAATCTTCTGCCGAGGACAACGGGAATATAATTAAGCAAAGAAGCAGAAGGAGAAGCTTTTCCGGTGGCTTCGAGGGGTGAAATAAAACGTCCGCCGGATACGCATTTCGTGAGTAACAGATTCATCTGTTTTTGAGACAGGGAACGCCACATGGCCACTTCGCCGGAACCTTTTCCAAGGATTTCAGCCATATCGGCCAGCGTCTCCGTCTGAAGAGCAAGATGGGCTGCCAGGTCGGCTCCTTCGGTAGGATATCCCTGATCAAACACAGTGGCATTGTCCCATCCGCTGTCGTTGCCATGAAGGTAGGCGCACAATCCGTTTTTGTTGTAATCGCGAAAAGTAAACCACCATTCGGTTTGGCGGGCAACCATGGGATATATTTCCTGAAGATAGGGTTTACATTGTTCCAGTCCTGTGATGTCGATCAGCTTGCGGATGGTCCATCCGTACACAGGGGGTTTTACATAGCCCGTCACGATATCAAGATCGTTTACAGCATCGGGCAGGGCTCCGTTGTCAAGCTGATGATCAAACATCAGCAACAGCTGGTCCCATGCCAGCGAGGGATTGGCATAAGCCACAGCCAGTGCGTTGAAACAATTGTCCCATGACCATACCTGGTTCATCCAGTTTTTTGACATCAGGATGGCCGGCCGGGTGTATGGTCCCCGGGGATTCACACGGCAATTCCACAGGATAAACCATGCCATGCGGGCTCCGTTGATAAATTCTTCAGGCACTTCGGGCATTTGTTCCATCCACTGGTCTATTTCTTTTTTCCTTTCTCTCCACACGTTATCCATGGCAGGCAGAGGTTCGTTCCATGCCATTTCTGCACGGCTTTCGCGAAGGGCAATCAGCTGGTTGTCTTCGGTAGCGGAAGATAAAGCAGTTCCTTCTGTAAAAAGGGGAATCCCTTCCCTGACAACGATGCCTGCAGGAGACAAAGCACGGAAGTGATGAACACACTGAGCCTTGAAAAGAAGCAGGCAA
>Ga0101944_10002438_pt1 | contig 30154 bp, 22 predicted proteins | sample DewCreD2012metaG_FD_75245 | JGI IMG/M metagenome (GOLD analysis project Ga0101944, IMG submission 75245) | Hot spring sediment bacterial and archeal communities from British Columbia, Canada, to study Microbial Dark Matter (Phase II) - Dewar... ... | reverse complement strand
CACAGATTTTCTCTGTCTTTTCATCTGTGTCCATCTGTGTTCATCTGTGGCTTCCTCTGTTGGAACCACAGATAGACCCAGATGAACACAGATTTTTTCTCTTTTTTCATCTGTGTCCATCTGTGTTCATCTGTGGTTTCTATCTGTTTCTCTCTGGTTTCTCTGTTGATATAATGAATATACAGGTCGTTCCCTGATCTTTTTTGAATTTGGAGATTAACCCATGACCACGCAAACCAACCGGGATTCGTCCAGGCTCGCCATTGAGGGGGGAGCGCCGGCGGTGCGCTCAAAACTGCCGCCCATGTACCCAGGGGGCATGAGGATCGGTGTGGAAGAAGAAGAAGCCGTGCTGGAAGTACTGCGCACCAAGCGCCTGTTCCGCTATTATGGCCCAGAACCGGGGCCATCGAAGGTGGCGGAGTTGGAGACGGCTTTTGCCCAGATGGTCGGCGTGCGCCACTGCGTAGCCGTCACCAGCGGGTCGGCGGCGCTGATCTGCGCCCTGGCGGCGTTGGGCGTTGGGCCAGGGGATGAGGTGATCGTGCCGGCCTATACCTGGATCGCCAGCGCCGAGGCGGTGCTGGCGGTTGGGGCCGTGCCGGTCGTGGCCGAGTGCGACGATTCGCTCACGTTAGACCCGGTGGATTTTGAGCGCCGCATCACCCCCCGCACCCGCGCGGTGATCCCCGTTCACATGCGCGGCGCGCCCTGCAAGATGGATGAGATCATGGCGGTGGCCCGCCGTCACAACCTGGGCGTGCTGGAAGACGCGGCCCAGGCCGACGGGGCCTCGTACAAGGGGCGGCGCTTAGGCTCCATTGGCGACGTGGGCGGTTTTAGCTTCCAGTTCAACAAGATTCTCACCTCTGGCGAGGGCGGGGCCGTCACCACCAACAGCCTGGAGCTGTACCAGCGCGCTGTGATGGTGCATGACGTAGTTGGCGGCCAGCGCAATCAGATCCCCCCAGACCAAATCATTCCGGGGCTGAACTTCCGCCTCAGCGAACTGCAAGGGGCCGTGATGCTGGTACAGCTTAAGCGCTTAGAGGGCCTTCTGCGCGATATGCGCCGCAACAAGGCTATGCTCAAGGGCGCGGTGGAGGGCGTGGCAAAGCGCAAAGGGGTGACTTTCCGCTCCCTCAACGACCCCGAAGGCGACGCGGCCATTGCCCTGGTGATGTACGCGCCCACCGCCGAGCGCGCCAATGCCATCGCCGAGGCGTTAGCGGCCGAGGGCGTCGGCGCGGGCGTGATGTACCGCCCAGACCGGGTGGATTATCACATTTACCCCCATTGGGCCCCCATTGTCCACCAGCGTTCCTGGTCTGGGGCGGGCTTCCCCTGGAAGTGGCACGAAGGCCCCCTCAACTACAGCGTAGAGGAATGCCCGCGCACGCTCGACCTGCTCAGCCGCGCCATCCACGTGGATATCAGCCCGGAATTGACCAGCGAAAACCTCGAAGAGATGGCCGAGGCATACAACAAGGTGTTGGAAGCGTTATTATGATCTACCGCGAACCTTTACCCCCCAACCGCGCTCCCTTCCAGCCGGCGGCTTTTCGGGCCCTGCCGCTGGGGGCCGTAAAGCCGCGCGGCTGGCTGTGCGATCAGTTGAACGTGCAGGCGCGCGGCTTGAGCGGCCATTTAGATGAAATCTGGCCGGATGTAGGCGTCAACAGCGGCTGGCTGGGCGGCGACGGCGAGGCCTGGGAGCGCGGGCCGTATTACGCCGATGGGCTGGTTCCGCTGGCCCACCTGTTAGCTGATCCCGTTCTGCTGGCGAAGGCCCAAAAATGGATGGATTGGACCCTCAACCACCCACAGCCCAACGGCAACATTGGGCCGGCCCGCAACAACGATTGGTGGCCGCGCATGGTGATGCTCAAGGCGCTCATTAACCACTACGAGGCCACCGGCGACCGGCGCGTCATCCCGCTGATGGATGCGTACTTCCGCTACCAGGGCCGGGCTATCCGCGCGCGGCGGCTGGAGCTGTGGGGCCATGCGCGCGGGGCCGATAATGCCCTGGCGGTGCAGTGGCTGTACAATCACACCGGCGAGCCGGCCCTCTTAGAACTCGCCGCCCTGCTCCGCCAGCAGAGCGCCCGCTGGGAAGACTGGCAGGGCCGCAACCAGGTGGCCGATCTGGTTCCCCTGAAAGAGTGGTGGATGTACACCCACGTGGTCAACAACGCTCAGGGGATCAAAGGGCCGGCGGTGTGGTGGGTGCAGGAAGGTGGAGATGAACTGCGCGCCCTCAGCCGCGCGGCCATCGAGAACCTGATGCGCGATCACGGCCAGCCCAACGGCATTTGGAGCGGCGATGAACACCTGGCCGGGCGCAGTCCTACCCAGGGGACGGAATTATGCGCGGTGGTGGAGTATATGTTCTCGCTCGAAGAAATGCTGCGCATCTTCGGCGACCCGTTCTACGGCGACGTGCTGGAGCGCGTGGCCTTTAACGCTCTGCCGGCCGCCTTCAGCCCGGATATGTGGGCCCACCAGTACGATCAGCAGGTCAATCAGGTGGTGGCCTCGGTGGCCCGGCGCGATTGGACCAACAACGGCGACTGGTCGAACGTATTTGGCCTGGAGCCAAACTTTGGGTGCTGTACGGCCAATTTCCACCAGGGCTGGCCCAAATTTGCCAAAAGCCTGGTGATGGCAACCCCCGATGGCGAAGGGCTGGCCGTGCTTTCACCCGCGCCCTGCGAGGCCGCCGCGCGCCTGCCCGGCGGCAGTGTTCACCTGGAAATCGAGAGCCAATATCCCTTCTCCGGTCCGGTGACGGTGCGGGTGCTGAACGCTCCCGCCGCGCGCTTTCCGCTCATCCTGCGCATTCCGGCCTGGGCCGAGGGCGCGGCGGCGGATTTGAACGGCCGGCTCCTGGCAGACCCCGCGCCGGGGCAGTTTTACCGGATCGAGCGCGGCTGGCAGGCCGGAGACGAGGTTCACCTGGACCTGCCCATGCCGGTGCGCGTGGAGAGCGGCGATCAGGGGTTGATTTCCATCTACCGCGGGCCGCTGTTGTTTGGCCTGAAGATTGCGGAAGAGTGGCGCGCTATCCGCGGCCAGCCGCCTGCCCAGGATTGGGAAGTTTACCCGCGCTCGCCCTGGAATTACGGCCTGCTGATGGACCCCGCGCGACCCGCCGAGGCTCTGCGCGTGGAGATGGGCCGCCTGACGGCGCTCCCGTTTGACCCCGACTGCCCCCCGGTGACGCTCGTAGGCCAGGGCCGCCGCCTGCCAGAGTGGGGGCTGGTCAATAACTCCGCCGGGCCGATAGACGGCGGGCCGCACCCTTCCACAGAGCCGGTGGAAGAGGTGCGCCTGATCCCCTATGGCAGTACCAACCTGCGGATTGCGGCTTTTCCGCGGGCGCGGGCGTAAAGAATGGAATACGTATCCACTGCAAGCGCGGCTTGCAGTGGATACGTATTTTTGGATCTATCCGATGGAAAATGAATAGCGCGAGACGCGCACAGCCCAGCGGCGCAGGACTTCAACGCTGGGAGGGTCAAAATTCTCGGCGCGGCAGACCTGCTCCAGCCCGTCCAGCAGGCGTTCCCAGGTCATTTCACCTCGCACCTCTTCGGTAATGGTGTCGTTCACCTGGGCGGGTGAGACGGGCGGGGCCGGAGCAGGGGCGGGCGCGGTGGAGGGCTGGTTCAGGGCGGCGCGTTTGGCGCGCTGTGCGGCGATAAAATCTTCCCAGCAGAGCGGCAGGGGCGCGGCCGGGCCGCTCCCAGCCGAGGGCCGCTTTTTTACTTCGGCCTGGATCCACTCGTCCAGTTCCTTAAGAAAATCACCGGCGTGGTTGGGGTAGCTCGTCACCACAGCCAGCAGAAGCATGGCGGTGCGGTACTCGCCAACCCAGGTATCGCCCCCTTCAAACAGGGTGACTTCTCTTTGCGTGCGCAGGCTGGCGCGCAGAAGGCGGTAGAGGTTGACGTAGCGCTTGACAGTGCGCGGCGTGCGGAACAGGGGCCAGAGTAACAGCATGGCCTGTTTTTCGGCCTCGGTGAACTGAAGCTGGTCGTGCGTGAGGGGGGTAAAGTGCGAGATGTTCACCTGGGCGCGGCGGCTTTCGGATGGGAGCTGAGCGGCGGGCTGACCGGCGGGGGCCGCGGCAGAAGTGTCCGCCGGCGCGCCGGCGGTAGAAGCCGCCGGGCCGCTGGCAGGGGCCGGTTGAGCTGTTCCGCTGGCCGGCCCTGCGCCGTTACCGCCGGTGACTGCGCCGCCGGCCGGTCCCGCGCCGCCGGGGCCGAGCAAATCTAACACCAGGTTCTTGTACCCGCTCTCTTCCACCGGCTTTAAAGCATAGGGGATCTGGAAAATCTTCTCCAGGTAATCCTGCGGGGTAGCGAAGCCCGGCAGGGTGCGGCCGTCCGCCGCGGCCTGGTCAGAGAGGGTAGGCGAATAATGCCGCAGCAGCGACTGGTGCAGCCAGCGCGGGTCTACCCCCACCACCACCACAAACAGCGGAAAGGCCAACAGCAGGTGAACGGCTTCCAGCACTTCTACCACCCGCTCCGGACGGCAGCGGTCGAGGTCGTCAATATACAGGATGATGCGCTGGATCGGCGGGGGTTCGTTGGCGAAGTCGCGGTTGTCGCCGGTTTTCGCCATATCCATCAGCAGGTCGCTGATCTTTTCAAAGTCGGTGCGGATCAGGCTGATGATGCCGAGGTACTGGCGGTAAGCGGCGGATTGGGCGCGCTCTTCGATGAGGTGGAAGAAGCGCCGTTCGGGGCGCAGTTCGGCCAACTGGCTTTCGAGGCGTTGGAGTTCCAGTTGAGCGGCCTGCAAATTGGCGGCGGCGGCCTGTTCCTGGCTTTCGGCCAGCACCAGATCGTCGCGGGCTTGCTTTACCCGGCCATCCTGTCCGGCCAGACGCTTCTGGCGCACTTCCTGCGCTTCGGCGAAGGCTGTTTCGATTTGCTTCACCCAGGTCATGCCCCGGTCAATCTGAAACTTGGCGGCGGCGATGAGGCCCGATAAAAAGACGCTGATTTCTGCCACCCGCTGCCCGACCTGCCCCAGGAAGGGCATGGCGTTTTCAATCAACAGCGTCACCAGCAGGGGCAGGGCGATCACGCACAGGGCCAGGATGAGAAGCGTCCAGTGGGAGCGGAAAGAATGGAGCAGAAGGGCCGAGGTGCGCCCAGAAAAGGACTGCAGCGCGTCGTGCAGGGATTGGAGATCATCGAAAAATTGGGCGGCCTGCGGGCGGCCCAGCGCGTTCGCGGCGCGGGCCAGGTCGTCGCGGTTCTTTTTCTGCAGCAGTCCGGCCAGGTCGTTGATCAGCCCGCGCAGGGAGGTTTCTTTTTTCTGGCGCTCTTCCTGGGCGGCGATCAGGTCGGCGTGGGCCTTCCGGACGCGCTCGCCGGCCAGGGCTTTTTGGGCCTGCGCCTCAGAGACGGCTCCTTTGGCCGTGGCGACCCGTTTTTCGATCTCTTCCTTATAAGCCCGGTCTTTGGCGTCGGCGTCGTTCAGCTCGTCGTAGAGGGCCTCATAGATGCGCGTGACCAGCCCGGCCCACAGGTTGGTGTCGGAGTAGTTCCAGGCATTGAAGAAAATCTGCACCACGCGCGAGCACCAGCGGGCGGGTTTTTTCTCGATCTTTTCTTGCTCGCAGTAGTAGGTGGCAGAGGTGGCAATCGCCTGCCGGAGCTTGTTCATAAAGAAGGTCTTGCCGCTGCCCCAGTCGCCGAACAGGCCGAGGGCCAGCGGGGGCGACACTTCTTTAAAGGTCAGCACCGAGGCGATGTTGATGACCTCGTCCTCGATGTTCAGGCGGTCAATGACGTCATCGTAGACGTGAACGTAATCGGAGATGTAGCCAGCGATGGGGGGCAGGTGATCGCGGGCCAGCAGGGCGGCCTCCCAGGCGGGCAGGTTGTCGTCGGGGTGGGCCTCGCGGGCGGCCTGCAGGCAGGCGCGGCGCAGGGCGGGCAGGTCATAGCCGAGGTGGACCAGGCGGCGCTGGACGGACGGGACCGGCGCGGCCAGGCGCGGGGCCAGCAGTACGGCCAGCAGGTGATCGGCGTCTGCTCCCCGGTTGGGGCTGGCCTGGGCCGCGAACTGCCGCGCGGCCCGCTCAACTGCGGCCAGTTCGCCTTCCAGCGCAGAGGGTTGAGCGAACGGCCCCTCGTCGGCGTCAAGGTGGGTGATGCCGTAGTCTTCTTCCATGCCCAGCAAGATGGGGATGGAAATGGAGGGCGTGGGTTCGGCGCTTGGGGCGGCCTCGGTGACGGCGCGCAGGTAGGGCGGCGGGGAGAGCAGATCGGCCAGGCTGTAGTTGGGGTACCGCTGGCGGAGCATCTCGCGGGCAACGGCGGCGGCGGGCGTTTCGCGTGATGGCGAAGGCGCGGCGGACTGGCGGGGGGCGGCTTTGCGGGCCGGCTGACGGCGGGGCGGCGCGGCGGCCCTCGCCCCGCCCAAGAGCAGTACGGCCAGCAGAATCACCGAGTCGGCGGGGTGGGGTGGTTTGGTGTGCCGGGCGGTGGCCGCGGCCTGGCCTAACGCCTCGTCAAATTCGGGCGTTGGCGCGGGGGCAGGCTCTACCGGCGGCGCGGCGGTCTGGGCGGCCTGCTGAGCGGCGTTGGGTTCCGCGGTGCGGTCGGGCGGGCGGCGCACAAAGGCTTCGAGGGGTTCGCCCAGTTCCTTTAACAGCAGGTCGTAGATGCCCAGGGCCGTCAGGTGCTGTCTCAGGGCGGGGTCTACGGCGGCCAGGCCGAGGATCACCAGCCGGTCGTGGAGTTCGGTGACCTTTTCTGGGTCAAAAAGCACGGCCAGGGCCTGCATCCAGTCGGCGGCGGGGCGCAGTTCGGCCCCCTCCCAGCCGCCGCGCTCGTAGGCGCGGGCCATCTGCCCGCCGGCAATGGCATCGTTCAGGCGCGCGATCGCGCGGGTGATCTCCCAGGTGCTGATGGGGTTTTCGTCTGAGAGAAGTGGAGATAAAGCGCGCTCGACCTCCGCGGCCAATGGAATTTGCGGCACTGCGGTCATCATCTGCCTCCCTGGTGGATCGGTGGAGAGGAATGTCTTAATAAAATCATACAACTTTTATTGAGATTGTCAACGAGAAGAGAATCGGGCCTTCAACGAGGTGCGCCTGGAACGCCCTGCGCTACAATTTCCTGGACCGGCGGGCTGTCTGTTGAATTTGCGCCGCTCGTTCTGCGGGAGCGTGGATTACTGCTGCTCCCGGCGTGGGGTGGTGGCCTGAAGCGCGGCCAGCTCCCAGGCCAGGTCAACGGCCTTCCCAACTTCTTCCGGGCAGTTGAATATCAGTTCGTGGCCGGTATCGGGGATGAGAATGGCTTTATAGTGCGGGTTAATTTTTTCTAAGCGCCTGGCCCACTCCGCTGGCACGTTGCGGTCGCCCAGGCCGCTGACCACCACAAAAGGCAGGCTGATTTCGTGATACCTCGCCGCCATGGCCGCCGTCAGTTCGCCGCCGTAAGCCAGGTCGCCCAGGGCCGCCAGGGCGTGCCGCCGCCGCAGCCAGAGCGAGAAGTAAGCAGACACATAGTCAGGTGGGGCAGGACGGTCGGGGGCAAAGGCCGTTTCTAAGGATTGTTTGGTGATGTTCGTCAGCCCGAAGCGTTCCAGGGGATAAACCAGGGCGTAATAGAGCAGATCGCCCAGGATGGGGATGGAAAAAACGCGGTAAGCCGGAATACTGCCCGGAAAGGCCGCCGGAGCCAGCCCCACCGCTCCCGCCAGGTGATAGGGGTATTCCAGCGCCCAAGCGAACAACACCGCTCCACCGCGCGAATGGCCCACTACCACCGGCTTGCGGATGCCCAACTGCCGCGCGGCCTGGTGGATCAGGCGGGCCTGCACGCGCGGTGACCAGCCCTCGCGCGCCGGGCGCTGGCTGTAGCCCAGCCCCGGCCGGTCGAAGGCCAGAACCCGATATTTTTCGGCCAGTTGATCGAAAAGGGGCGAGAGGGTGAAATCGTAGCTGGAGCCGCCGTCGCCGTGCAGTAAGATCACCGGCTCGCCAGCCCCTTTTTCTACGTAGTGGAGGGTAACGCCATCCACGGTGATGAACTTGCCTTGGGGCGGGTAGCGGGCTTCGGTTTGGGCGGTGAACTGCCGGTCGTGCAGCGCGAAGATGAGAATCGCGGCGGCCAGGACGGCGAGAATCACGAGAAGGATCATATGGTTGGCTCGCTCTCTATTCCTTACGAAAAAATAAAAAAACAGGGACTTCGTCCCAATTAGATCATATAAATATCCACTCAGATTGTCAATAAATGTGGTGTGAATGTAAAGGTTGGTAAGCGGCTTTCAACAGCCAATAACCAACAGCGGCCTGCCTCTTAAAGCAGGCCGCTGTTGGCTTACCGCTGACGGCTGATCGCCTACGGCAGAGTGATAAAGGTGCTTAAGAAGCCGCGGGCGGCGGTATCGGTCAAGAACCATCTTCTTACCCTTTTTACGGGTCAGGTCTCTGACTGCCCAATTTTGAATTATAATAACCGCAAGATACACCTATCCTGCCCAATTGAGGTCTGAATGGCTGAACAAGAGAAGAAGAAAGGCCCGGTGTACACCGGTGAAACCAAATACGTCAATGAAGAAGGAGGCTATGCCGTTTGGCTGCCGAGCGATTGGCGCAAAATTGACATGGTGGATGGACACAAAGGCTGGATCTTCACGCCTTATCCAGACCGGTACGATACCTGCTTTGCCTGCGAAAAATACGTGCTGGACTATAAAGTTCAGCCCGAAGATAAAGACCTGCTGATTGAAGGGTTTGAAGCCGGCATTTTAGGCCTGCCCAATGCCACCATCTTAGAGAAGAAATACACCGCCGGAAAGATGATTGTATTGTTAGAGGCCAAATTTACTTTCACCGAAGATGGGCAGACGCGCAAGCGGTGGGTCAAAAACCTCTACTGGCACGAAGCCAACCTGGTGCTGATGGCCCAGGGCGCCACCGAAGAAGAATATGCGTATTGGGAACCGATGTTTTTTGTCGCCATGAACTCGTATGAGGTTGGCGCGGCCTAAGCTTGCCCAGTCGTCTTCGCTGCGCGCGAGGGTTTGCTCTTGCGCGCAGTGAGAACCAGAAACAGGCATCCAATGAAAAAGCAGTCGTTGGTGGTGGAGCATCCTTCTGGCGAGCCGGACCTGGCCCCGCTGATGTGCATCTACTGCGGGCTGGAAATAGACGCAGAAGGTGAACCCTGGCCCCAAACCTGTCCGAACTGCGGGCATTCCATAGACCTGCAAACGCAGTTTGCCTTCATCCGCGGCAGAGATGCCTTCATTGCCGGTCAGGATATTCTGATGCAGATCTCGCCGCGCAAGCGGCGGAAGAGCCTGACCAGCGCGGAAGAGATGGAGGGCTTGCAGTATTACAACCAGGCCTATACCTCGATGCAGTTGGCCTTTCAGGGAACGCTGGCTGAATCACAGCGGCGGCTGGCGATTGAAATCATGGCGGCCATTGCCCTGGTGTTCCGTCAGCATGATACAATCTCGATCTTAGAAGCCGGCTATTGGACGACCCTGATGCTCGAACTGACTACGCAGTTAGAGCGCGCCCAGGTGCTAAAGAAATTAGAGCGCCTGCCCCCCGGCCTGCGCGGGTTTCTACCGCGCCTGCGCTGGCGCTTGCGGTTGGGACAACTGGAAAGAGCCCTCGCACAGCAGGATGAGCGCATCCGCAGCCTGGAGCGGCAGATTCGCTTTGTGTCTCCGCCGCGGGCGCGCCGCAAAACCCTGCCGCCGCTGTAAAGCGGGCACGGCAGATCTTCCCCGCAAAATTCCCTGACGCTCTCAACCTGAACAACAACCGCGCGCCCCGGCACCGCCCCGGGGCGCGTTAAAGAATTCAGCGGACGGATGAGGGGGGCATCCGGCCGCTGAATTGTTAATAATATATCATGCGAATTAAGAAAAGTCAAGGTTTTTGGCGGAACTCTTTGTACATTCAGGGGCTTGAATTTTTTTAGAAATGGAGTACACTTGTTCTGGAATGGATTGTTTATTTTTTGTTATTGCAACTTCTTGCAGTAGATAGCAGGTGTGCGCTTGCCTCATCGAAACGTGAACGCCCCGAAAGATCTTCAGTCCCTGCGCGCGCGCGGGCATCGTCTGACCCCTCAGCGGCTGGCGATTTTGCAAATCCTCGAAGAACATCCGGGGCATCTCAGCCCGGCGGAGCTGTATCAGCTAGCCGTAGAGCGGATGCCCGGCCTGACGGAAGCCACCGTCTACCGCACGCTCGACTTCCTCTCGCGCCACGGGCTGGCGCTGGTGGCCCACATCGGCAGCGGCCACCTGGTGTACGAGGCCGCCGGGCACGAGCACCATCATCTGATCTGCAAAGACTGCGGCGAAACGGTCGAGATCGAACACGAGCTTCTTCAAGAGCTGTACCAGGCGTTCTTCAAGCGCACGGGCTTTGAGATTGACGGTTCGCATGTTACTTTTTTTGGGCGCTGTCCTGAGTGCCGGCAGAGTGTTGCGAAGGAGGGTTAAAGCATGTTTCTGCATGTCACCATGCACATTCCCGATGGTTTCTTATCGGTTCCGGTGTCGGTGGTGTTTTGGATGCTGTCCATCGTGGTGATCCTGGCGGCCCTGGCGCGGGTCAACCGCGACCTGGGCGAGCGCGAGGTTCCCGTCATGGGGGTGCTGGCGGCGGCCATCTTTGCCGGGCAAATGCTGAACTTCACCGTAGCGGGCGGCACGTCCGGCCACCTGCTGGGCGCGGCGCTGGCGGCCATCTTGCTGGGGCCGTGGGCGGCGGTGCTGGTGATGACCAGCGTGGTCGCCGTGCAGGCCCTGCTCTTTCAGGACGGCGGGCTGGTGGTGTTAGGGGCCAACCTGTTCAATATGGCCGTCGTGGGGCCGTTTGCGGCCTATGGGGTGTACCGGCTGGCGCAGTGGCTGGCAAGGGGGCGGCGCTGGGGCATCTTCGGCGGTGGGTTCGCGGCGGCGTGGTTTTCTATCGAGGCGGCGGCGCTGGGGTGCGCCCTGCAGTTGGCGCTCTCCAATACCTCGCCGGCCAGCCTGGCCGTTCCGGCCATGGCGGGCATCCACGCGCTGATCGGCATCGGCGAAGGGTTGATTACCCTGGGAGCGCTCAGCCTGGTATGGGCGGCCCGCCGTGACCTGCTGGCCGCCGGCCAGACTGCGCGCGCCGGGAACACAGTCGTGTGGGTGGGGGGCTTACTGCTCACTCTGCTGTTGGCGGCGCTGGCCCCGCTGGCCTCCACGCACCCCGACGGGCTGGAATGGGTGGCTGAACGGGCCGGCTTTATCGAAGCCGCTCAAAGCCCCGCCTATACCCTCATCCCCGATTACGTTTTTCCCGGCATCTCCAATGAAGCCGCCGCGACCATCCTGGCCGGGGTGGTGGGGGCGCTGGTGGTGCTGAGCGTGACGATCTTCACGGCCCGCGCCCGGCGCAGCCGCCACTCCGTCACCGGAGATTAGCCCCCCAAAAAGCGGAGCGTATGCACGTCCATTTCCTCGACCCCTATCACGAGCGGCCCAGCCCGGTTCACCGCCTGGATGCGCGCGTTAAGCTGGCCCTGGTGGTGGCCTTTCTGCTGACTGCGGCGCTGGCCCCTGCCGCGGCGTGGCCGGCGTACACCCTGCTGTTGGCCCTGGTGCTGGCGGCGGAGGTGCTTTCAGAATTGGGGGTGGCGTTTTTTCTGCGCCGCTCACTGCTGGCGGTTCCGTTTGTACTGGCGGCGGCCCCGGTTTTGTTCACCACGCCGGGCGCTCCACTGCTGGCACTGCCCTGGGGTGGAGCGGTCAGCGCGGCAGGATTGGAGCGCTTCGCCAGCGTGGCGGTAAAATCGTGGATTTCGGTGCAGGCGGCGGTTCTGCTGGCGGCCACCACCCCCTTCCCTGACCTGCTGGGCGCACTGCGCGCCTGGCGTCTGCCGCGCCTGCTGGTGGCAATTATCGGGCTGATGTGGCGCTACCTGTTTGTGATGGTTGATGAAGCTCTGCGCCTGATGCGCGCCCGCGAGGCGCGCAGTTCTGAGAGCGGCCTGCCCGGCTTGCGCTCTGGCGGCGCTCTAACCTGGCGCGCGCGGGTGACCGGCGGCATGGCGGGCAGTCTCTTCTTGCGCTCGCTGGAGCGTTCGGACCGTATTTACATGGCGATGCTGGCGCGCGGCTACGACGGTGAAATCCGTTCACTGCCCCGCCCGGCCCCGCGCCCTGCCGAGTGGGGCATCCTGGCGGGCGGCCTGCTGGTGCTGGGCAGTCTGCTGGCCCTGAGCCTGATTTTGGTGTAATGGTATGCGTGAAACGGCTGTTGAAATCTCGAACCTTTCCTTTGCCTACCCCGATGGTCACGTGGCGCTGGCAGGCGTTTCTCTGAAGCTCTGCCGGGGCGAAAAAGTGGCCCTGGTGGGGCCAAACGGGGCTGGCAAATCCACCCTGCTGATCCACCTCAACGGGATTCTCACCCAACAGCAGGGCCAGATCCGCATTGGCGACCTGGTGTTAGATGCCAAAACCCTCAAGCGGGTGCGTGCCAGGGTGGGGCTGGTGTTCCAATCGCCAGATGACCAGCTTTTCTCGCCCTCGGTCTTTGACGATGTGGCCTTTGGCCCCATCTACCAGGGACTGCCCCCCGACCTGGTGCACAGCCGGGTAAGCGAAGCCCTGCGGATGGTGGGCATGAGCGATTATGCCGGGCGCGTCTCGCATCATCTGAGCGTGGGAGAGAAAAAGCGCATTGCCATTGCCACCGTGCTGGCGATGCAGCCGGAAATTTTGGTGCTGGATGAGCCATCGGCCGGGTTAGACCCGCGCGCGCGCCGCACGCTGATCGAACTACTGCGCGCCCTGCCCCAAACCATGATCGTCGCCACCCACGATCTGGCGCTCGTCAAAGAACTTCTGCCCCGCACGGTGATTATGGATCACGGCCAGATTGTGGCCGACGGCAAGACCGAAGAAATCCTGGCGGAAGAAGCCCTGCTGGCCGCGCACGGACTGGAGAAGCCCTGAGGTTGCCCATGAGCCGCCGCCTGCTGTCACTTTTCTGGCTGTGCGCCGTCTTGCTGGCGGGGTGCGCCTCTGCTGAAGGCGCGGCGGGCGGGCCAGAGGCCGCCCCCACCCTCACCCCCACGCCCGATACGCTGGGGTATCAGGCCATCGCGCCGCGGTCCTGCCTGATTGCCGATTGGAGCGCCATCCAGAGCAACAAAAATCAGGGCGACCTGATCGCCTGGCGGCCGGGCCAGCACAGCCTGGCTTACCTGGCCCCCGCCGCCACCACCACCTGGTACATCGGTTCGCTGATGCTGGCCTCTGGCCCCGATTTCGCCGATCATACCCCGCTGGCCGAAACCACCCTGGCGGCGGGCGATCTGACCTGGTCGCCCGATGGGGCGCGGCTGGCATTCCTGGCCTTCCGGGTGGATGAAAGCCTCGAAACGGTCATGGTCGTTGCGCCGGGCGAGGGGCCGCCGCTGGACCTCTTCCCGTTGGACGCGGCCCGCACCGACGCACGCACCAGCCAGAAGTCTATCCTCGACTGGCGCGACGATCACACCGTGCGGGTGCTGACGAGCTGTGGCGAAGACTGCCAACAGCAGATAGACTTTGATACCCGCGACGGCCGCGCCAGCTCGGCGGCCTCGACTCAGCGTAAAAATGCCAGCGCCGAGTTGAACCGCGCCGGAGTGAAGAGCCTCGATGGGTTAGAGCCGCACCAGAACGTGTTGGAATACGACCCCGAACAATACCCGCGCGGCTTCAGCCGGCCGAACTGGTCGCCGGATGGCCGCCAGGTGGTTTATCTCGACCGGCGCGGACTGCTTTGGCTGCTCAACCCGGCAGAGAAAACCCAATGGCTGCTCGACATCGGTCTGCGCGTGGTTGACGAAACCAAATGGTCCGATGACGGCCGCCTGCTGGCCGTCCGCGCGGAAGACCGGGTGTACGTGTTTGAGATTGACTGCCAACAGCTTACAGATTAGCAGACTCGCCGATTGGGGAATTGTAATCGGCGGAAAAATATCTATAATGGCGGTACGGTATTTGCTCTTTAAGAATTGAAAGGACGGTCTATGGGAAAACGGGTACGCGTTTTTTTGGATCAGGAAGCCTTAGCTGTACTGGCCCCTGCCCGCAGTGGGGGCCTATCCAGCGCTAACCAGACGAATAGCAAACGACCGAACCAGGTGTGCTTTTTCTGCGATTTGCTCGACTGCCGACAGGTGGAGCAGAACGGGAAAAAGCTGAAAGTTGGCGCCGTCCGTATTTTTGGTAAAGAAGTGAGCATCGTATACTCGCCGCAAGAGGGCTGTTGGCTTCCCTCGCTTTAAAATCAAACCGCTTATAGGCATCTGCCCCGGCTAAGGACCGGGGCAGTTCATTTTTAACCTCCGGAATGCCCGTTGACCACGCGCGGGATGCTCACCCGCACATGCGTGCCGCGGCCCGCACGCGCCTGAATTTCCACCGCGCCGCCCACCGCCTCGGCCCGCTCGCGGATGCCCACCAGCCCCAGGTGCTTCTGGCGCGCCAGTTCCACCCACGATTTGGGCATGGCAAAGCCCTGGCCGTTGTCGCGTACTTCCAGCGTCACCTGTCGAGGGGTGATCTCCAGGATCACCTCTACGGCGCTGGCTCCGGCGTGCCGGACCACGTTGTTCATCAATTCCTGGTAAATGCGGTAGAGGGCCGTTCCGGCGGAGTCTTCGAGCGCGGAGCCAGCCTCGCTGGCCTGAAAGGTCACCTGAATGGCCGGGTGCCGGGCGCGGAACTCTTTGAGGTGCGCCTCGATGGCCCGTTTTAGCCCCAACGATACCAGCACAGGCGGGCGCAGTTCGGCGGCGTAGGAACGCAGTTCGGTGATGAGCTGGGCGACCGTTTGCTTCATCTCTGCCATCAGCCGCTTTTTCGCCGGGTCGCTTTCTTCATCCAGCAGATTTTGCATCTGGAAAGACAGCCCGATCAAGTCTTGCAGTGGGCCGTCATGCAGATCGCGGGCGATCTGGGCGCGCTCCTGCTCGCGTTGGAGCAGGATGTTGCGCTGGATTTCAATGCGCGCCTGATCCTGGGCCTGCTGGTTGCGCAGCTGCACCAGGCCGGTGATATCCATTGCCACGGCGTTCAGGCCGATCACCTCGCCCAACGGCGAGAGGATGGGGTCATAGGCCGCCTGATATGCCATCAGCTTCCCGCCAATGGTGTACTGGACTTCGCGGCGGACCGGCTGGCCCGTGCGCAGTACTTCTAACTTGGGTTCCATGACAACCGCCGCGGCCTCTGGCGCTAAGATTTCATCATCGCGCTTGCCCACCAGGTCTTCTGGGCGGAAGCCCAGGTGCGAGTTATAGACCCAGGTATAGCGCAGGTCGCGGTCGGCGGTGAACATGACGGTGTGGGTGGTGTCTAACACCCGCTGAAAGCGTTCTTCGGCTGCGCGCAGGGCGCGCTCGGCCTGCTTTTGCTCTGAAACATCCAGCAGAACGGCCACCGCGCCGGTGATCTGCCCGGCGGCGTCGCGGATGGGGGCGGCGTTGACCAGCGCGGCAACTTCTCGTCCGCTATCGTGGCGGATGGTGACGGCGGCGCCGGTGGTCGTTTCACCCCGCAGGGCGCGGGGCAGGGGCAGATCATCGGGCTGGTAGGGCGAGCCGTCTGCGTGGTGCAGGGTATAGCCCGACGCCGGCCCGGCGGCGTCTCCGCTGATGCCCGAAGGAGGGAAGAAGGCCGCGGCGGCGGGGTTGAGGATGGTAAAGCGGCCGGCGGCGTCGGTCATCAAGATGCCCGCAGGGGCGCTGTCAATAATCACTTTGAGGATGGAGCGCTCGCTCTCCACGCGGGCCTGGGCTTCGGCGGCCAGACGGTGGTTGCGGATGGCATAGCGCAGGGCGCGCTCCAGCAGGGCGGGGGTCAGGTCAACGCGGTTGAGATAGTCGGTAGCGCCAGCCTGCATGGCTTCGATGTCAATCTCTTCGCGAGCCACGCCGGTGATGAGGATGAGCGGGAAAGAACAGCCCTGAGCACGGGCGGCGTGAATCAGCTCAACGCCCGTCCCGCGGCCCAAGAAGTAATCTATCAGAGCGGCGTCATAGCCGCCCGCCAGCAGCGCCGATAAGCCCTCTTCAAACGTGCCGCGCCAGTCTAACTGATACTCATCGGCGGCCGCCGCAAGCATCCCCCGCGCGAGGGCAAATTCATCTTCGTCGTCGTCCACCAGGAGAATGCGCCAGACGGGCTGTTTCGTCTCCATGAACTGCCTTTCGGAAAGAGATTCAAAACCAACCCCGCGTTATGGGGCTTCGCAGTGATGTGAATATCCAAAGCTGGATATATTAATTGTAGCAGAATATTGGGCGCAGAGGGAGAGAAAGGCGCAGAGAAATAGCGCCCCGGCTTACAAAATTTTGGTATTTTGTCTTGCTTCTTTTACAAAATAAAGATTGACTTTTCTTTTAGAAAGATTTATACTGATTGTATCAGGGTTGTAGATTAGCAATAGAATATTTCCAGGCATTTTGCATTGGTGGTCCGTGGGGGGAAGACAGCGGGCTGATATACCCTGATGCAGTTGTACTGTAAGACGATCAGCAGTTGAATCATCCATAACGTTCCGGGGCAAGTTGACGCCGGAGATCCATGCCGCTTCTGGCCCGCCGGAGAGCGGCCGCCGCGGCAATTTGTGGCAGTACAACAGGGGGAAAATGAATATTGCCAATTACTGAATTCGGTTGTCTCCATCCGTTTCGATGACTAACCATGACCGGCTTGTTCCTGGTATTAAAAAGGAGAATGTCACTATGCTTCGCGCAAGGTTTCGATCATTCTGGCTGCTGTTGGCGGCCATTGTGCTGATCCTTCCAACCGTCTTTACCGTATCGGCGAGCGCCCAGGGCGGCCCGGGCGGGCGGCCCGGCGGCCCGGCGGCTTCGGTTTCGCCCATGCTGGCCGGCCAGTCCCTGACCCAGGTGGTGAATGAATACGGGAAAATTAAAGTATCTATGGACGCCCTCGGCACGATGGACAGTTCGGGCATCGTCCACGTGGATAAACCTGCCAATGCCACCGTCCGCAAAGCCTACCTCATGGCCGCTACCACCGGCTTCCAAAGCCATCAATTGAGCGCCGGGGAGGTCACCATTTTGGGCAACGGGGTGGTCTGGCAGCGCGAGATCCCTACCAGCATCTATTCCTATAACTACTGGGCCGACGTGACGGCTGTCATCAAGCCCACCATTGACGCCGCCCCTGCCGGAATGGTGGATGTGACCATCGGTGAGGCCAATTCGTCTTCTGTTGACGGGACCATCCTGGTGGTCATTTTTGACGACCCTAACCAGACCCGCAATAACTCGGTTCTGCTCTATTTTGGGGCCCAGAATGTGGACGGCGACAGCTTCGTCATTGACTTCGGCCAGCCCATTGATAAAGACGACCCCAACCTGGTGATTGATTACAGCCTGGGGATTTCCTACGGCTGTCAGAGTGAAGCGGGCTGTGCTTATCCCAAGCAGTACAGCATCGTGGACGTTAACAATCAGCGCCTTACCTCCGCCGCTGGCGGCGAAGATGATGGGGCTACCTCTAACGGCGCATTGATTACCGTAGGCGGCATTGGCGATACCAACGCCAACCCCGCTGACCCCAACGCCGTGCCGGTCAATCAGTTCTCAGACGATGAGCTGTACGACCTGCGGCCTTTTGTGGCGGACGGGGCTACGTCTGTCACCATCAACACCGTCAACCCCTCCGATGACGATAACATCCTCTTCGCGGCGGTGGTGTTGGGGGCCACGCGCACGGTGGGGAACATTGACGTGGATATTTCGCTCTACAACAACCCCACCACGGCAGAAGCGCGCGCCCCTTACGAAGCGATGCTCCGCTACATGGCCGATGGCGTTTTTGAAGCCTCTAACGGCGCGCACAAGATTGCCCGCGTGACGTTCTCGCCTCTGGGCGCGAACGCCAACACGGCGGATGTCGTTTGGGTGGAGCGCTGTCATCCCAATGCCAGCGTTTCGGGCTTTGGAACAGACGGCCTGCACGTCAATATGTGCGACATCTTCCGCGATGGCTCTGGCCCCGGAGTGGACTATAACTTCCTGGCGGACGACGCGCATCAGAAGGGCGGCGGCTATACCCTGGCTCATGAGTGGGGGCATTTCTACTACTCGCTTTACGACGAATACGTTGGCAGTGCCAGCTACAACAGCATTTTCCACTTCCCTCATTCCACCGACCGGGCGGTGACCAATTCGATTATGAACAGCCAGTGGAACGCCCTGGGCGGCAACAACAACTGGCTGAACTTCTCAATCGCCAAAAACAACACCAGCGCAACGGCTCAGCACCGCGTGTACGGCGCGAGCGCGTGGGAAACGCTGGTGCGCCCGGTGGCGGATGACCCGCGCGACGGCGACCGCGCCGCTCTGCCGGTGCGCCTGTTCCATTCGGAACTGAGCGATGTACAGCCCTCTGGCAACAATGATGCCGCTATTGACCTGCCCGGCACGGCTCGCAGCGCTCTCAGCTTCGTCTGGCAGCCAGCACCAGCCGCCGCCGGGCCGGCGGTTCTGACCGCGCCGCTCAACGCTCAGCTCGTTTCCATTGATGGGGTCAATATTTCATACCCCAACCCCATTTTACTGCTGGCGTTTGTCCACACCGATCTGACGATCATCAACATGGGCGTGCAGGCCACCGTTACCCTGCCAGACAGCTCAACTCTGCCGGTCACGTTCACCGATGACGGCGTCCCGCCGGATGCCGTACAGAACGACGGCCTGTACTCGGCTGTTCTCGGCTACCAGGCCAATGGGCTGTACACCATCCAGGTGACGTTCAACAATAACGACAATACCGCCGCATTTGTGACCACCGCTTTCAGCCCCACGGCCGATATGAACGGCCAGCCCGTGCCAGCCCAGGCCCCCGTGCCGGTCGGCGAGCCGTTTGAGGTCTCGAAGACCCTGCAGGTGATCGTCTCGAACGTGGCCGCCGATGATTACGGCAATACGCCCGATGCCGCCGCCGTGCTGACCGCCGATAATACCCCGCGCTCCGGCAAGATTGACGCCGCCGGTGATCTGGATGTCTTCCAACTCACCACGGCGGGCGCGTGGACGCACTACGTGCGGGTGACGGGGCTGATGCTCGGCGCGAATCCGCAGATGAAGATCTTTGCCGCCGACAAGACTACCCTGCTGTTCAGCGCCGCTTTAGACCCACAGGTCTCGGAATACCTGTTCATTCCGTTAAGTGGACTGCCCGCCGGGACGACGGTGTACGTAGAAGTCTCTGACCAATCAGCCGCGGCTGTGGGCGGGCTGTACCAGGTCAGCGCCGGGCCGCACCTGGCCAGCGACAGGACTAACCAGACGCAGATATTTATCCCTCTGGTGAGGCAGACGCGCTAGGCCGCCAGAAAGCTTTGGCAGGTCGGGTTCAGGGTTGTGAGAAGCCGCCCAGTTTGCGCAAAAACCGCGCAATGAGGGCATTCCGCGCCCTGAACCCGATCTCGCTTTGCAATGCGATCCTCGTGAGGATGAACGTGATGAAAATGACCATGCTCCGTATGATGGGGTTGGCCCTGGCCGCCGGACTGCTGGCGTTGGGCTGGCTGGCGAGCTGTGCTGTACCACCGCGCCAGTCAGCGCCGCAGGCCGGGCCTGCCTCATCCCCTGAACCGGTGGGGGCGGCGCCCACCGCAGTGCCTGCCGCCGGCGAAACGCGCACTGCCGCCGCGCCGATGGAAGCCCCGACGAGTGCGCCGCCTACGCCTACCATCCAGTCAGACGGTGACCCGCCCATGCGCTCGCTCATCGTGGATATCCCTGTGGTGGCCCCGTCCGCTGATCCTGCCGCCGCGCCCAAAATCTTGCGTTACGAACAGCAGAGGGTTTGGCCGGGCGAGGAATTTGTGATTGACCCGGCGGCATTGGGGCCGCAGGTGGGGGCGGCGGTCGGCGCGTTGAAATTGAGGCTGTTAGAAGTGGGGGAGGGGCAGGTGCGGGCGGCTGTGGTGGCCGACGAGCGCATGGACGGCAATTTCTACCCGCGCGACCCGCTTGAAACGGTTGAGCTGTCTGGCGGGACCTGCATTGTGGGGTTTCCGCTGGTGATGGATGTGATCTACAATTACTGCTTTGAAGTGATCGTAACAGGCGGCGAAACCCACCTGCGTTATACATTGGAAGAAGAAAGCACCATGCCGCCGCCGTAAGGGGCGGTCAGCGCGCGCCTTCCAGCGCATGGATGGCTATTTCACCCAGCGGAACAGGGTGGCCCCGCCGAAGTCGGCGAGCTTCTCCAGGCGGGGGGCGAGCTGAAAGTAGGGGTCAGAAGAAGTGATGACGTACTCGCCGGAGAAGACGTATTCCAATCCAAGCCGGTCGAGATAATCGGCGGCGCGGCCGGCCTGCAAAGCGCGGAAGTAAGCGGCGGTGTTCATCAGCCCGTCGAGGTTGACGATGGTGCGGTCGCGGATGAGATAGGCGATCACCCCGCCGCCGGTGGAGCCGATGCGCGCGCCGGGTGGGGTGCGGGCCTCAAGTTCGGTGATGCCGTAGTACGCGCGCACATCTGCCAGCGAGCCGGCCATGTCTCCAGAGGGGTAGGGGAGGTTCTGGTAAATATGGACGGCCAGGGCAAGGCAGAGGGCCAGCGCGGCCAGGGCGGCGAGGGGCAGGCGCGCCAGACGCGAAGGCAGGGCGGCGCGGAGGGCGTCGAACAGGGCGGCCAGGAGCAGGGCAAAGAGCAGGTATTGGGCCGCCCAATACCAGTCGCGGACGTGGAGGTAGCCGGTTCCGGTGTAGGAGAGGAGGTGGAGGGCGGCTCCGGCGGCGAGCGGGGGGAGGGGCAGTGCGGAGAGGTTAAGGTGGGGGGTGTTTCTCTGCGCATAGCCAAACAAAACAAAGCCCAACAGGGCCGCCAGCGCCACAACCCAGGCCGCCGTCAGCGCCCACCCAACCGCGCCCTCCAAGCCCGCAAAGGGGCCGCGCGCGATCTCAACCACCAGTTCCCAGGGGCCGCCTTCCAGCCCAAAGCCCAGCAGTTCCGCCCCGGTCGCCGGCGGGTGGCCGTAGACCGGGTTAGGCAGTGTTCCCCACCAGCGCTTGATCTGCCCGGAAACAGGCGATAGCGTGCCAAAATAAACCTGATAAAACCCCATATAGGCTAACAGAAAGAGCAGGGTAGGGGCAAAGTAGATCAGCGCGCGCCGGGCGATGAGAGCCAGGTTCCACCGCCGCGCCGGGGGTTCGACCGCCGGATGGGGCCGCAGGGCCGCCGCCAGCAGCCCCGCCAGCGCCAGAGCGGCCTCTGCCGCCAGCACCAGCCGCGGGAAGGCCGGCAGTGCCCCCACCGCTCGCAGACCTAACATTCCCACCGCCACCCCAACGGAAGCCCCGGCCCAGGCCCCAATCTGCGCCAGGCGCGAGCCGCCCCCATACCGCCCCGCCAGCCAGTAAGCTCCCAGCCGCACCGCCGGGGCCAGCGCCAGCATGGCGTACTGCGCGGCGCGGTAGGGGGCATAGGCCGGCCCAAACCCCACCCGCCAGAAGAAAGCCGCCAGCACCCCCAGCACCGTCCACACCGTATCGAACAGCACCAGCCCCCGCCCACCCTGCGAGCGCAGTGCCAGCCAGACCCCCACCATGCCGGCCACAAATACGTTATCCAGGCGGGCCATCACTGCCAGAGCGGCACAGACCCCTGCCGCCCCCAGCCGCGCCGCAGAGGGGTCTTCTTCGGCGCGCGCCGCCGCCCACAACAGCAGGGCCAGGCAGAAGGCGCTGAGGCCAGACTCTAACCCCAATTGGAAGATGGCCGCGTGAATGGGCGGGTAAAAGCAGAAAAAGAAGGCCGCCAGCGCCGCCGCGGGCGCGCTGAGAGCGCGGCGCGCCAGCCGGTAAAGCGCAAGGCCCGTCCCAACGACCAGCAGGCCCTCTACCAGCACCACCAGGCGCAGTGGAAGCAGTAAATCTACCCGCGCCAGGGCGAACAACGGCGTGCAAATCGCCATCCACAGCGGGTGAAAGCCCCCCGTGCGCCCTAACCGGTCAAAGGTGATGCCGTAGCCCTCGGCGATATTTTGAGCCGTCTTGAAGTAATAAAAAGCGTCGTCTGAGTGGAACCAGTTGAACAGACTGCCAGCGGGTGCCAGGGCGGCATACAGGTGCGCCGCCAGCGCCGCCGCCGCCAGCCAGGCGGCATAGTGAATCGTTTTGTGGGGATGCGACATGCGGCTATTGTAATGGATTTTTGCCGCCGCGGCCCTTTTAAATGCACGAAGCCAGACCACTTGCCCCCAGAGTGTCTGGCTTTCGGCGGGACGGATCCACGCTGACCACTGCCTACCGCGAATTATTTTTGGGCTGGGCTCCCGGTAGGAGGGAATCTATCCGTCCACAGCGTCATAACGCTTACTTAATGCTAATTCTACTCCGCCTGCCGAGCGGGAAAAGCGGGGAAAAACCAGTGTCTTGGGGGGTAGGGATTTCCCTACCCCCCATGTGCCCATGCTGTAGTGGGGACGCATCCATTCGTAGGGGCGGGGCCTCCCCGCCCGCATGAGCATGGGCCGGGAAACCCGGCCCCTACAGGTGACCGTTTTCTTCGGGGTCTCCCCGCCCGCGTGAGGATGAGCCATAGAACCCGGCGGGCCGGGAAACCCGGCCCCTACGGGCGACCGTTTTCCTGTTTATTTCTCAAAAAGAGAATCTTTCTCCCACGTTAACACATTATTCACTACATAATTCCAAATCCGGTCAAAATCCTCATCGTCTCGAATAACATGTTCATAATAATTTCGCTGCCAAAAAGGCTTCCCTGGTGTCTGACGCTCAAGGTTAACCCTTTTGGCTGATTGATACTTAAAAAAGGCCACGATTTCACTCAAGGAAGGACGAGCAGTACCGATTTCTTCACGGATTTCAATAATCCCGTGGAAATGGTTTGGCATCACAACAAAAGTATCTACTCCAACAGATGGATAACGCGCTGGTAGCTCCTTCCAGCATGCCTCTACGATGGTCCCATAGGCAGATTTGATCATTTCATGCGCGCAAATACTGCCCAACAAGCATAACCGATTCTTAACCACGACCGTTATAAAATATGCTCCTGGTTGCGAGTAGTCGTAGCCGGATAGGCGGAGGAAACGTCGCTGGGGCCGAGCAGGATGGGTAGACACGAATGCAATCCCCGTAACCAATCTTGGTGAGCGGTTCACCGCTAACTTCTTTGACCTTCACGCGCACAGCCATGCCAGAAGACTCTGACCGCGGCGCGGGTTGTTCTATTGAAACACGGCTTCGTATAACCGGCCGGTGAGCCGGTGACGGCTGAAGGCGCGCGAGCTTTCGGTAAAGCCCAGGCCGCACAACAGATCGTGGATTGCTTCGGGCGTAATTTCGGCGCGTTCGACCGGCTCGCGCACGAACCATAGGCCGCCGGGTTTGAGCTTGTGGGCCAGCGCCGCCAGGATGCGCGGCCTTTCGACCGGGGGGATGGTGTGCAGGACGAGGTGGATGAGGATGGCATCGTAGGTGCGGTTGGGCAAGTTGAGGGCCTCAATATCGCCCAGGTGGTAATCAATGTTTGAGAAGCCCGACAGGTTCTTCTGAATGACCTCATGCCAGCGGGGCGAAATATTCACGCAGGTCACGCGCCCGCCGCCGCGCTTCAGCCGGGCGGCCAGGTGGCGCGTGCACACCCCCGCCCCTGCTCCAAAATCGAGGACGCGCTCGTTGCCCGCCAGCGGCAGGCGGTGGATGTAGGCGCGGTAGAAAGGGAAGGCCAGGGCTCCGAGGGCCAGGGTGCGGTAGACCTCGGTGGGAGAAGGCTCATGGGCGGGGTTCATCGCTCTCCAAGAGGCCGGCGGCACTGCGAGCAGCCGCCTGGGCCGCGGCGTAGATTTCGGCCAGAGGCGCGCCCGCCGCCTGAGCCAGCCGGGCGCAGTCCTCGTACTCTGGCATGGCCTGGGCGGGGCGGTCGTCAATGAATTTGATCTTGACCCGGACTTCACCGTAGGGCGTAGAGACGGTCTGAAATTCGCGCCGGGCGGTATAGCGGTAGACCGGCTGAACGCGCAGTCCCAGCGTGCTGGTTTCGGTCAGCACCAGGCGGGCCAGGGTTGGCTCATCCTGGCGGCGGGCCACCACGCCCAAGAGCGTGCCGGGGCGGTTCTTCTTCATATAAATCGGAGTCAGGTACACATCCAGCGCGCCAGCGTCGAACAGGCGCTGCATCACGTGGCCGAAGAGCTGGGGGTTCATATCGTCAATGTTGGTTTCGATCAGCACCAGGGGGAATTCGGCCTCTGGGGCGCTCTCGCCGAGGATCAGGCGGAGGATATTGGGCCAGGGCAGGTCGCGCTGGCCGGCCCCCACGCCCACCCCGGTGACGACCAGGTGCGGGCGCTCGAAGGTCGCCAGAGCCGCCAGAATGGCCGCCCCGGTGGGCGTGACCAGCTCCGTCTGCGCCGGCGAGGGGGTCAGCGGAGCGCGCGCCCGGCTGAGAATCTCCAGCGTGGCCGGGGCCGGCACGGGGATCACCCCGTGCTGAGTCTGGATTTGCCCACTGCTGAAGGGCAGGGCCGAGGCATACAGCCGGTCAATGCCCAGGTATTCCAGCCCGGCGGCGGTACCCACTATATCGGCGATGGAATCCAGCCCGCCGACCTCATGAAAGTGGATTGACTCGATGGGCGCGCCGTGAACGCGGGCCTCGGCCTCGCCCAACAGGGTGAAAATGCGCGCTGCCGTCGTTTTCACCCGCTCAGAGAGGTCCGCCGCGTCAATTAAAGCGGTGATGTCGGCCAGGTGGCGGTGATGGTGGCTTTCAGCGGCGATCACTTCGGCCTGAGTGGCGCGCATCGAACCTTTGTGGACGGTTTGGGCGCGGATGGCGACGGGTTCGGGCAGGCGCAGGGCGTCAACGGCGGCTTGCAGTGCCGCAACGGGAACGCCCGCGTCAATGAGCGCGCCGAGGAACATGTCGCCGCTGGCCCCAGAAAAGCAGTCTACGTATCCGTAACGCATAAGATTCCTTTTTTCACCGGCTGTAGGGCAGGGACGCTGGCCCGCTCTACGGTTGAGGGTGGTTGGCTGTCGGCAGAAAATCGTTCAGGCTCCCCGACCGGTAGCCCCGCGGGTCTACTTCGATCTGGGTGAAGCCCAGGCCCTGAAACAACGGCAGCAGGGCCTCTTTTTCGCCCTCCAGGCGGCTGACCTGGTGAGCGGAGACTTCTATGCGGGCCACGCGCCCAAAATGGCGGACGCGCACCGACTCGTAGCCGCGCGCGCGCAGGCAGGCTTCGGCCTGGGCCACCTGCGCCAGTTCCTCCGGGGTAATGCGCCGTCCGTATGGAAAGCGCGTTGCCAGGCAGGGCGCAGAGGGGCGCTCCCACACTTCCAGGCCCAGGGCACGCGCCAGAGCGCGGATTTCGGCTTTTCGCAGTCCCACCTCGGCCAGCGGACTGCGCACGCCCAATTCGGCCACTGCGCGCGCGCCGGGGCGGTAATCTGAAGCATCATCCGCATTAGAGCCTTCGGCCACGTGCCTTACGCCCCATTCCGCCGCCATGCGCCGGATTTCTCTCAGGCGCGCCAGCTTGCAGTGGTAACAGCGGTCGGGCGGGTTGGCGGCAAAAGACTCGTTTGCCAGGTCGTCAAAATCCACAATCACGTGCCGAAAGCCCACCTGCGCGGCAGTGCGGATGGCCGCCTCGGTATCGCCGGGCGTTTCCACCGGCGAGCGCACCGTGACCGCCGTCAGCCGGTCTTGGAGGGCGGCAAAACCCACCGCGGCCACCAGGGCGCTGTCAACCCCGCCGGAGAAGGCCACCACCAACGACCCCATGCCGCGCAGTAAATCATAAAGGGCTTCGCCTTTTTGGCGCACAACCGGGTCAGAAAGGGTCCGGATGATGGAAAGCATCTTCACTCCATGCTGTTAATGCGGTGGGCTAACACCCCGGCCCCAAAGCCGTTATCAATGTTCACCACCGCCACGCCCGCCGCGCACGAGTTCAGCATGGTCAGCAGGGCGGCCAAGCCGTGAAAGCTGGCCCCATAGCCCACGCTGGTCGGCACGGCGATGACCGGCACGCTCACCAGCCCCCCGACCACGCTGGGCAGTGCACCGTCCATGCCGGCCACCACGACGATCACGCGGGCCTGGCGCAGGCGATCGAGCTGGTTGAGCAGGCGGTGGATGCCCGCCACCCCCACATCGTAGATGCGCTCGACGGCGCTGCCCATCAGGTCGGCGGTGAGGGCGGCCTCTTCGGCCACCGGCACGTCGGCGGTTCCGGCGGTCGCCACCAACACGCCGGGCTTCTTGACCCGCCCATTGGCCCGGTCTAAGACCAGGGCGCGCGCCTGGGCGTGGTAAACCATCTCTGGAAAGCGCGGCAGGACCGCCGCGCTCATTTCTTCTGAGACGCGCGTCACCAGCACGCGGTCGTTGCGTCCGGCCAGCCGCTCGACGATCTGCGCCACCTGGTCGGGGGTCTTGCCCTGCCCAAACACCACTTCTGGAAAGCCTGTGCGCAGGGCGCGGTGCTGATCCAGATGGGCAAAGTTCCCGACCGTCTCATAAGGCAGGGTGCGCAGTCGTTCTACGGCATCGTCCACGGCCACCACGCCGCGGCTGACTTCTTCTAACAGCAAACGGATGGATTCTTCCTGCATGATTCTGTCACGTTCCTCACAATACAATAAGGGGAACCACGGATGAACGCAGATGAAAGCCAGGAAAACTGTGTTGATCAATGGTTCCTGAAAAACACCAAAATACTGACCGGAGTAAATTATACCGGACAAATCGGGCAGAACCCGGTCCGCCGCCAGACCAATCTATTCCCACCCTGTTCTCATGGCTGTCTTTGCACCCAGGGGAGGGGGATTATGGCGCGCGCCACCAGCCCCTCGACGGCGGCGCGGTTATTGCTCAGGTCGGGGTCAATGTGGCCGGCAGCGGCCTCGCCGCTGAAGCGCAGGGGCTGCCAGATGGCGGCCTGCGGGGTGATGCGCGCCGTCAGCGTCACCCCGGCTGTGCCGGAAGGCGGCAGGCTGTCCAGAGCGCAGGTAACGGTCTGTGGGGCGGCGAAGGCACAGCCCAGGGCCGCCAGGTCTCCTTCGAGGGTCAGGCCGGCGGGGAAGACGATGGTGAGGGTGGGGTTGGGGATGACCTCTGGTTCTGGGTTGTGGAGGCGCGCGAGCAGGGTGAAGGTTTCGCCGGGGCGGGCGGCGCGGGGGCGCAGGGTTAACGTCAGGCGCACATCCGTCACGGCGCTGACGGGCTGAACCAGTTGAGCCGTTTCGGCGCTGTAGGGCTGGGCCGCGCCGTAACCGTAAAGGTTCACCCCGGCACTGCCGGGCGGGTAGCGGTCAGCGCGGTCCCAGGCCCGCACGGTGAGGCGGGCTTCGCCGTTCATATCGAGGGCCGGCAGGAAGCGCACGCGGATGTTTTCGTCGAGGGCCAGAAGCAGGGCCCCACTGCCGGATACGTCCGTGACATCCACCCACGCGGCGCTGGGGCTGGTCTGATACTGCCAGACGCCGCGCGCGTCATTGGTTTCCACCAATGCCACGCCCAGCGGCGAGCCGGGGTCTTCATCGGTGATGCGCCCGCCCAGCAGGTCCATCAGGCGCGCGCCGGGGTTGTCCGCCGGAGAGACGTTCTCGATGATCTCCGTCAGGGCGTACTCGCCGGATTCGAGGACGGGAGCATGGTTGAGGGCCTCATACGCGCCCAGATCGGGGGCGGCGCCCGAAGCGCGCGGGCCGCCCAGCAGGTCTACGTGCAGGTAAGGGGGCAGATAATCAGGGTTGGCCTGGTCCACCGCCGGAGAATGGGCCGGGATGCCCAAATAGCCGCCGGTGAGATCGTCCAGAAGCGGGTCGGCACTGCCGGAGACGTGATTGGCGGGGTCATCGGGCAGGCCCTGGAGGATGGCGTAGCGCAAAACGGGCGCATCTGGCCCTTCCGAGACGACCGGCCCGGCCCCGCCGTCGCTGCCCCACGCGATGCTGTTCTGCACGGTGAGGATGCCGCTGTGCTGGTGCAGGGCGGCGCTGGTGGGGGCGAGCGTGTGATTATAGGCGATGGTGGCGTGGGTCAGCACGGGGGCGGCGGATGTGCTGTAGAACGCGCCGCCGGAGTCAGCGGTGTTATCCCACAGCTCTACGTTGAAGAAAACCGGGGCCGAACCGCCCTCGGCGCAGACGGCTCCGCCGTAGCGGGCCTGGTTGGCGCGGAAGTGCGCCTGGGTGAGTTGGGGACTGCTTCCGCCAGAGACCAGAAGCGCCCCGCCCCGGCCCTCGGCGGCGCGGTTGCGGGCAAAAAAGACGTTCTCGATCAGGGGACTGCTGTTTTCCAGGTACATCCCCCCGCCGCCCGCCGCCGCCAGATTGTCTGTGATGACCAGGTTGCGCAGTGCGAGGCGGCTGTTGCGCAGGAACAGGCCGCCGCCCACATCGCGGTAGTCGGCGGGCCCGTCGGCCTGGCCCGCGCGGATGGTAAAGCCGTCCAGCGCGGCGGTGGCATCAACCTCTACCGCCGTGACCACGTGGTAGCTGTTATCATCCGCGCCGGGGCCGCCGATCTCGCCGGAAAGGATGGTGGGGGCGTGGGCGTCGCCGCCGCTCTGCCAGCGTTCTGCCAGAGAAGATTCATTGCCGATGAAGCCGCCAAAGACCTGCACGCCGCTGCGCAGTTCAAAGGCGCGGCTGCGGTCGGTTTCGTCGGGAGTGTATTCCCCTGCCGCTACCCAGATCTGCTCCCCCGGCTGGGCGGCGGCCAGAGCGGGCTGGAGGTGGGTGTAAGCATCTACCCAGGATGTGCCGTTATTGGCTCCGGTGGCCCGCTGGTTGACGTAGATGACGCCGGACTGCCAGAAGCCCGGCACAACCTGGAACATGACCAGGGGGAGATGGGTGAGGTAATGCTCCGACGCGGCTACCGATACGGTCACCTGGGCGGCGTTATTGCCGGGCTGTGGGTCGGTGACGGCGGCAGAAAGCGCCGCCTGAAAGACCAGGTTATGACCCGCCGCCAGCAGGGGGTGAGCGCGCGCTGTGACGTTAAAGGAAAGAAGAACGGGCAGACTGCCGGGAGGATCGGGCTGGGGAGGCAGTTCAGCGAAGGTACAGCGCACGCGGCTGTGACCGGGCAGTGTGCCAACCTCTGGCTCGGTCAGGGCGCAGGCCCCGTCAGAGGCGGCGGGGTCGTAGCTCGTCCAGGGCGGCAGGGTGATCTCGATCACCGCGTCGGGGACGGGTTCGGTGAGGGGGTTGAAGGCTTCGAGGGTCAGCGTCAGCGCGCCGCCCGGCAGGACGGGGTTGGGCGCGGCGGAGAGGTACAGCCCCAGGTCGGCCTCTGACGGTTGAGCGTGGACCGGCAGAGACAGCCCCAGGAACGCAGGGATCAGCACCAGGCAGTGGAGGCGGCGAAGGATGGTGGGTAAAAAGGCCGCCTTCATCGGTACACAAACGGGTCGCCCGAAGCCACAAAAGACACCGGAACGCCCGGCAAGAACGCGGCCAGCCATTCCGGCAGGTGCTGCATTCCGGCCTCTTCGGTGCGGTTGTGACCGGCCACGATCAGGGCTTTGGGCAGGCCCAACTGAGCGGCGTCGCGGATGTAGGCGCACAGCGTCCACTCTAAAATCTCTCCCGCTACGATCACATCCAGGTTGAGCTGGCGCATCATCTCCATCGGCATCGTGTCTGAGCCGAGGCCCAAACTGCCCCCGCCGATCAGCAGGCCCACCCGGCTCACCGGCATAGATAGGTCGCCCACCACGCGCACCACTGCCACGCCCAGCCGTTCCTTGAGCAAATCGGCCAGCGCCCCTACCGTGGTGGGGGGGATGGTATAGAAGAAGCGGTTGACCGGGTCGCCGTAGGCTTCCCAACCCAGGTCGCGCTGGACCCCCGCGAAGATGAGGTCGGGGGTGGTGGCGTGGGCGTGATCGTGGAAGCGCCAGATGTTCATGCCGGTTTCGGCAATGAGGGCCAGCTTGCGGCGGTAGACCTCGTCGCCGGCCAGCCAGTCACGCCCATCGGCGTGGGTGAAGAAAGTCGGCTCGTGGGTGATGATCAGGTTGGCTCCGCGCGCCGCCGCCGCGCGGATCACCTCTGGCGTTGCCATAAATGTG
>Ga0101944_10002436_pt1 | contig 30180 bp, 26 predicted proteins | sample DewCreD2012metaG_FD_75245 | JGI IMG/M metagenome (GOLD analysis project Ga0101944, IMG submission 75245) | Hot spring sediment bacterial and archeal communities from British Columbia, Canada, to study Microbial Dark Matter (Phase II) - Dewar... ... | reverse complement strand
AAGAAGCCGTGCTTGCGGGCGTTTTGGGAGGAGCGGGCCTTGCCCTCGGGGGTGCGGGGACCGGTGGACTTTCGGGCGTTCGAGCGCCGGGCGGCGAGCTGTTTTTCGGACAGCGGCCGCTTCGGTTTGTCGGGGGTAGTTGCATTCGACATGGCAGAAGCTCTGGAGGGAGGGTAGGCACGGGCTGGCCCTGCACGGCTGAGGGTGCGGTTGTAAGTGACTGGGAGGGCGCGTGAAAAATCGCCGTGTCCGGTGTCACGGGGGCGGGGCGATGGGGGTGCGCGGCTCTTGAGCGCCTTCGGGCTTGAGGCGCGCTGATGAAACATGCGGGAGGAGAGAAAGGGGAATTGGGTTCCTGTCCCCTTTCTCTCGCAGCGCTCTGAACCCGCGGCAGAACTCATCCGGGCTGAGTTGCTCAGGGGTCACGGGGTTGCCGTCGCTATGCGGTTGGAGGGCGGAACAGCGAGCGTGGAGAGGGACGCCCAGAAAGCGATGAGGCCGTGTGGCTGGGCACCGCACGGCCTCCTGTCAGAGGGGCTTGCGAGGAGCTGGGCCTCCTCGCGGGGATGCAATTAAGTCGATGACGACTTATGTTTGATCCTATTATGGCATTTCAGACCCCATACTCGTCAACAGGAAATTTGGGGGTGGAGGGAGTTTAATCTTCGGGCCGCCGAAAGCATGCGTTCTTATCCGTTTTCTTGCCCCGAAGGGATGATCCGATCCCGGGGACGAGTGCAGCACCGGGCGTCTTCCCGCCGGGAAGTCTCCGCAGGCCCATTCGCGCCGGGCCATGCGGGCGAGCGCCCATTTCCGGCGGCCGCGCCGCCTTCGTTCGAGGCGTGGAACACGGTTGAAAGCGTGCGCAGACGAAGGATTCCGCGCCCGGGGGTGGAGCGGGCCGAAGGCCGGCGGGAAGGAGGGATCCCGGCGGCGGGAGCGAGCGATTCCGGCGGAGGCGCACAAGGCAGCTGCCTCGGAAGTTCCGCGCAGCACTGGCGCCGTTCGGGTGACTGGTTGCTCTCGCGGGCCGGGGCAAACACGGTTCGATGGCAGCCCTCGCGAAAAGGCGAGTGGAAACCGGCGGGGGAGCGGCGGGCAGTGTTGGGGACCGCTGGCATGCGCGGCCCCGGCGGAGAGGGTTGGGATGCAGGCCTCGCGAACTGTCGGTGAAAGCTGCTGGCGCGGCTGCGGCAGCCCTCGCGCAAAGGCGAGTGGAAACCGCGGGGGAGCGGCGGGCAGTGTTGGGGACCGCTGGCATGCGCGGCCCCGCCAGAGAGGGTTGGGATGCAGGCCTCGCGAACTGTTGGTGGCAGTTGCTGGCGCGGCTGCGGCAGCCCTCGCGAAAAGGCGAGTGGAAACCGGCGGGGGAGCGGCGGGCACGGTTGGGGACCGCTGGCTCCCGGGCGCTTCGCGCCCTTCGCGCGCGGATCAGAACGCGCGGGGATTTTCCTTCGTGCTGATGTCCCGGAGGGTTCCTGGGGCTGCGTCGAAGATCGCCGTGCCGCAAGGGACCGGGCGTGCGATGCCGGGTCGCGCTTTCGGCGCGAAGGCGGGGGATCGAAGGGTGGGGGATGTCTGGTGACGACGTAGCGGGAGCCCTTCGGGCTGTTCCTGCGCGGCTCAGAACGGGCGGGGATTTGCAAGGATGCTGATGTCCGGGCGGGTCATTGAGGCTCGCTTTCGTCGAACGGGCGCACGGTCAGCCGCAATTCCGTGCCGGCAGGAATCCGGACGTGCCAGGCAAGCAGTTCGGCGCCCGAGATGCGCCTGGGCGCGGGCTCTTCTGTGGATGATACGGCGTAGCGGCGGCGCGCTTCGACGACGAACCACTCGGGGAACTGATTGATGCGCGGGTAGTCGAGGGGCAGGCGCAGGAAAACGCGGTGGCGCGGGCGATCGAAGCGCAGCACGCCGCGCCAGGGGAACCCGCTGCGGAGAGACAGGGCGATGCCTCCTCCGGGCAGAGGGGCGGCGCCCAGTTCGAGGTCATCGGTCCACGGCTCCGCGGTCACGCCCTGCGTCTTCCAGAGCGCCCACATCCAGGCGGTGCGGGCGCTGTTGCCGTCGCCGTGCCAGCCCTCGATCAGCCCGCTGGGGCGCTGTCTGGCGAGAAGGATCTCCATGGAGGCATCCACCCAGCGCCAGGCGGATTCGACGGGGATGCGGTAGAGCAGGTTGATGGCGCCTTCGATCGAATCGGCGTAGCCGTCGGCGCCGCCGCGCTCCCAGGGGAAGTCCGCGTACTTGTGGATGCGTTCGAGCGCCTGGCGCACCGCATCGCGGTAGCGCGGCACGCCGTCGAGTTCCGCCACCATGAGAATCGCATTGAAGTTGTAGCCCCAGTTGTCGGCGAGGTCGTTGTCCAGCACGGCGCCGGTGGCGGGGTTGACGGCGTTATAGAAGAGACCGTCGGCGTTGCGCCCGATCTCCAGAGCGCGGTCGATGATCCGATGCAGGCGCGGCTGCCAGCGGCGGCGGCGCGCCGGATCCGTGCGCGCCGCGATGACGCAGGCGTCCGAAAGCCCGCCGAAGACCTCGCAGGAGTGATCGTCGAACTGCATGCGGGGCAACGCGAGCAGGTCGACTTCGAACAGGGAATATTCCGCAAGCCGGAACGCCCACTCGCGGTATTTCTCTTCGCCCGTGATCCAGAAGAGCCGGCTGCACACCTGGAGCAGATCGCCGTTGACTTCGAGCACGCGCGACGGGATGCGGCCATGCTGCGACTCATCTGGAGCATGCTTCCAGATGCCGGCGGCCAATTCTTTCATCCGCTCCAGCCAGGGACCAGAACCGAGCCATTCGGTGACGGGAATGAGTCCGTCCCTGGCGTACTCGGCAGCTCCGAAGATCAGGGGGTCGAGGTCGAGCTTTTCGGGGAAGCTCTGCGCGCCGAAGTGAAAGTCATCGGGGAAGGCTGTCGAGGCGGGGCGCGAGGCGGCGCTCCCGTTCGAGGATGCGGTACGTGGCAGGTTTCAGATGGTACGAGCCGGTGATTTCCGCGGCGAGCAGATGAAAGGGCCAGTTGCCGGCGGCAGCGTCCTGGGCGTTCCAGAAGGGGCTTGCCGTCAGATTGCGGGGAAGGAGACCAGAGCGCGGATCCGCGCAGTCGAGCCACGCCCAGGCGAGGCGCTTCGAGAAGCGGACGGCGCGGGCGGCGTCGCGTCCATTGCGGCGGGCAAGATCCCAGTCCTGGGCGAGGAGCGCCGCCGCGGCGCTCATCAGCAGGAAGAACATGCGCGCCATGGCAGGCATTCTGGCACAGCCTCCGGCGGTCAGGCGGGCAGGTCCCATCCGGGGCGCCAATCGACGCGGGAGCGGGCGAGCCAGGCGCGGTTCATCATGAAGCAGGCGACGGTGGACCAGCAGGCCGCTTCTTCGTTGGCGAGGGTCTTCCGGCGGGAACGGATGCAGGCGATCCAGTTCTCGAGCATGGGGAGCGCGGTGGGGCCGACGCCGTCGAAGCGGGCCGCAGGCGCATGGCTGAAGCGGGGATTCGGCTCAAAAATCAACGAGTCTTTTGCGAGATACCGGTGCACTGCGAGCACCCCGCCGGTGGCGCGCAATTCCGCGCCGCAGCAGTTTTGACGCCGGGCGCGGAGAGGCATTCCGCCTCGAACGTCACGGTGATTTTTTCGGGATATTCAATGGCACCGGTGATCACGTCGGGCGTATCGCGGCCGTCGTTGAAGTAATCAATGCCGCCCGTGGCTGTTGCCGCAAGGAGGCGTGAAAGGCCCAGCAGGAAGTGTGCGGCATCGACGACGTGGATGCCGATGCCCATGATCATGCCGCCGTCGTAGTGGAGCCACTTGCAGGGGCTGAAGTAGACGGCGGGGTTCCAGGGGATCTTCGGGCCGGGCCCCAGCCAGCGGTCCCAGTCGAGCCCTTCGGGCTTGCGCTCCATGCCGGGCGGGGGCTGCCGGATGTAGCCGGCGTTGGAGGCGTACCAGGTGCGGGCGAGTCCGATTTTGCCGAGGATGCCGGGCTCGACGAAGCCGGCGCGCGCCTGCAGGTTCTGCTTCATGCCGCGGCCCTGGGTGCCGACCTGGAGGATGCGGCGGCGGGCGCGCACGGCGCGCACGACGGCCTGGCCGTCTTCGGGGTTGTGGACCAGGGGCTTTTCGCAGTAGATGTCCTTGCCGGCGCTGGCGGCGTCGATGTCGTTGTGTTCGAGCACGCGGCGGTGGTCGGCGTACTCGGCGACGGGGGCGGGTGGGATCTGCGCAGCCTGGCGGCGGCGGACGTCGTAGACATCGCAGACGGCGACGATCGTGGCGAGGCCGGCTTTCAACGCTTCGCGCATCAGATATTGGCCGCGCGGTCCGGAACCGATGACGCCGAGGCGGACCCTGTCGTTGGCGCCCGCAATGCGGCGGTAAGAAGCGGCCGGGGCGAAGGCGGGGGAGGAGGCCAGAAGGGAGCGGCGGGTGAGCGGGTCCGTTGGCATGGGCCGATGGTATGCCTGCGGAGCGGCGGGGTCAACGCCCGGCGCTCATGGGCGGATCCAGCCTGAGTGAAGGAGCCAATAGACGACGGGGACGGAGAAAAGGCTCGAGTCGACGCGGTCGAGCCAGCCGCCGTGGCCGGGGAGCGAGTTGCCGCTGTCCTTGACGCCTGCGCCGCGCTTGATGGCCGATTCGCAGAGGTCGCCGAGCTGCCCGCTGAGGTTGGCGGCGAGGCAAAGGGTCGCACCCTGCCAGAGCGAAACGTGGGGAAACTTCCAGTGGAGGAACCAGAGCCCGAGCGCGAGCGTGCCGGCCAGAGAGGCGATGGCGCCGGCCCACGTCTTGCCGGGGCTCAATACGGGGGCGAGTTTGCGCTGGCCGAAAGCCCTGCCGCCGTAGTAGGCGAAGGTATCGCCGATCCAGTTGATGGCGGTGGCGAACAGCATCCACCACGGATCGAGGAGGCGGAGGGAGAGGCCGCACTTCCATGCGCCGAAGACGTAGACGAGGCCGAAGGTGGCCATGGCGGCGAAGGGCAAAATATGGGAGAGATTTTTCGCCCGCAGCGCGAAAATCCACATGAGAAAAGCGAACAGGACGATGGTGAGGACTTCGCTTCCGGGCAGAAGAAGGAGGAGCAACCCGGCCAGATATCCGGCTGGATTGCGGCGCGGATCATATTCGAAATCCTGGATATGGCGGGAGGCGATTCCGAGGAATTCGTAATAACAGACGAGGCCGACTCCGGCGAGAGCGGCGAGAAAGAGGGCATCGGGGGCGAAGACGACGATGTAGAAAAAGACCGGAGTGAGAACGAGTCCGGTGAGGAGGCGCTTCATCGGACGGGAAGCCCCTGGGCGCCGATGAGGGAGGACTGCTCGAGCTGGGCGTTGCGCACAGGGTGGATGCCGCCGAAGCGGCGGTCGCGTTTCTGGAAAGCGGCGATGGCTTCGAGCAGGGCGAGGCGGTCGAAGTCGGGCCAGAGGATGGGGGTCACATAGAGTTCGGCGTAGGCGATCTGCCAGAGGAGGAAGTTCGAGATGCGCATCTCGCCGGAGGTGCGGATGAGGAGGTCGACATCGGGCTGACCGGCGGTGGCGAGGCGGCGGTGGATGGCGTCCTCGTCGACGACGAGGTTGTCGAGAGTTCCGGCGACGCGCGCTTCTTCGATGAGGGCGTTGACGGCATCGACGATCTCGGCGCGACCGCTGTAATTGATGGCGAGGTTGAGGATGAGGCCGGTGTTGCCGCTGGTGGAGCGGACGGCTTCTTCGAGCTGGCGGCGGACCTCGGCGGGCAGGGCGTGGATGCGGCCGATGGCGCGGAGGCGGATGTTGTTCTCCATCAGGTGGGCGACTTCGCGGCCGAGGTAGTAATGGAGGAGGCGCCAGAGGGTCTCGACCTCGGCGCGCGGCCGTTTCCAGTTTTCCGCGGAGAAGGCGTAGAGGGTGAGCGATGAAACGCCGAGGCGGGCGCAGGTTTCGACGGACATGCGGACGGGTTCGACCCCGGCGCGGTGGCCGGCGGCGCGGGGGAGGCTGCGGCGGCGCGCCCAACGGCCGTTTCCGTCCATGATGATGCCGATGTGGGCGGGGATGCGCTGCGGGTCGAGCGAGCGAGCCAGCTCATACTCGCGGCTGCCGGGCGGCAGGATGTCGAGAAGATCCCGCATGAGGCGTTGAACACTATCTTAGCGCAGGGCTGTCGCGCGAACCCCGGACTGCGGCGGCGTCAGAGGCGGGTGGCTGCGGCGAGGATGGCGCCCACGCCGAGGAACGAGCCGAAGGGCAGCTCGAAGGTGGCCGCGTCCTCTCCGCGCGCTTTGATCCAGATGAGTCCGAGGACGCTGCCGAGGAGAGAGCCGGCCAGAAGGGCGAGCAGAGCTGTTTCGAGGCCGAGGAAGGCGCCGAGGAAGGCGGTCATCTTGACATCGCCGAGACCGAGACCTTCCCTGCCCCGGAGCCGCTCGTAGAGGAAGCCCATGAACCAGAGTCCGCCGGAGAGGAGGGCGGCGGCGGCGCAGGCGTGGACGAAGGATTCGAGGGCGGGCGAGGATTCGGGGCGCTGGAAGCGCCACAGCCAGGCGATGAAGCCTTCAGGGACGGGCACGACGGGGGCGAGGGCGAGACCGGCGAGGATGCCGCCGAGGGTGAATTCGTCGGGCAGGATGCGGGTTTCGGCGTCAGAAAAGATGAGCTCGACGAGGATGGCGGCGAACAGGCACCACTTGACGCCCGCCCATCCGCCGGCGGCGCGCCACCACGCCCAGAAGAAGAGCAGCCCGGTGGAGAATTCGACGAGCGGATAGCGGAAGGAGATGGGGGCGCGGCAGGCGCGGCAACGTCCGAGCAGGAGGAGGAAGCTGAGGAGAGGAATGTTGTCATGCCAGGCGATGGCGGCGCCGCAGCGCGGGCAATGCGACCGGGGCGTGACGACGGAGTAGTCGTGCGGGAGGCGGCTGATGCAGACGTTGAGGAAGCTGCCGATGAGGAGCCCGAAGGCGCCGGCCAGCAGCGAGGCCAGGAGCAGATCATTCATGCAAGCACCTTTTTGTAGGCCTCGATGGTTTTCTCGGCCATCCGATCGATTGTAAACCGCTCCTCGACGAGGCGGCGGCCTGCGGCGCCGAGGCGGGCGGCGAGATGGCGGTCTTCGGCGAGGCGCGCCACGGCGGCGGCGATGGAGGCGGGGTCGTTGTCGACGAGAAAGCCGGTGACGCCGTCGATGACGACTTCGGGAAGACCGCCGACGCAGCTGGCGATGACGGGAACGCCATGGGCGAGGGCGAGCAGGGCGGCGGAGCCGAGCCCTTCGCTCTCGCTGATGTAGACGAGGGCGCGGGCGCGGGGCAGGTCGCGCAGAAGATCGGCGGAGAAGCGGACCTCCACGGCGGCGCGGCGGATGAGGGCCGCGCCCTTGCGCGGATCGTCCGACGCGGGCGAGATGACGCCGCCGTCGAGCGTGCTGGCGCGCGGCGGGAGAGGCACTCCGTCGGGCACGAGGGCGATTTTCGGAGCGGGCACGCCGGCGGACTCGAGGCGGCGCCGGACGGCATCGCTGACGGCGAGGAAGAGGGCGGCGCGGCGGTATTTCCATCTGGAGAACCAGTGGGTGTTGACAGGGAAATCGACGCGGCGGCTGACGACGAACGGGAGGGGAGCGAGCAGGGCGGCCAGCGTATGGGAACGGGCGTCGTGGCAGTGAATCAGATCGAAGGCGCGGGCAGCCCGGCGCAGAGCAGAGGCGGAGAGGGGCTCGACGGCGAAGCCTGCGGCGCGGGCGTTTTCGAACAGGGGCGCGGCGGCCGGGCAGAGCAGGGCGCACTGGAGGCCGCGCTCCGCGAGGGCCTTCATGAGCAGGAGGGCCTGATGCTGGCCGCCGCGCATGGCCGGGCCGGTGTCGATGTGGAGGACGCGCATCGGCTTAGCGGGCGGAGGTCATGAAGCGGGCCTTGGCGTACTTGAGGAAGGTGTAGAGGGCGGCCATGTAGGCGATGGCGAGGCCTTCGACGCCGTCCAGAAACCCGCGCTTCAGAACATAAGTGCGGAAAAATGTCCAGGCGGGCTCGAGCAGGAGATGGCGGTAATGCACGGGCGTGCGGCGCGCGGCGAGCTCCTCGGCGGCGAGGGTGGTGTAGCGGTCCATCGTCTTGAGGTGCTCGCTGAGGGAGCCGCAGGTGAAGTGGAGGAGGTTGCCGGCGAGATGTCCGATGCGGCCGTCGCAGACGACGGACTCGTGGACATAATCGCCGACCCAGCGCGCCTTGCGGCGGTCGAAGAGGCGGATCTTGCGGTCGGGATACCAGCCGGAGTAGAGGATCCAGCGGCCGAGGTACTGGGCGAGGCGGGGAACGGTGTAGGCGTCGAACTGCGGGCCGTTTTTTTTCAGCTGCCAGATCTCGGCTTCGAGGTCTTCGCTGAGGGCCTCGTCGGCGTCGATGGAGAGGATCCAGTCGTGGGCAGCCTGCTCGGAGGCGAAGTTTTTCTGGCCGGCGTAGCCGCGCCAGCCGGCTTCGATGACGCGGGCGCCGAACTTGCGGGCGATCTCGACGGTGCGATCCGTGGATCCGGAATCGACGACGAGGATTTCGTCGCAGCAGCGCAGGCTTTCGATGGCGCGGGGCACGTTGCGTTCTTCGTTGCAGGTGATGATCGTGGCCGAGATCTTCATGCCGCGCGTCAGGGCAGCCAACCCTGCCCGTTATTGTACAGAACGGGTGCGGGGATGAAGCTCAGGATGAAGATGAGGATGACAAGGCGGAAGGCGCGGCGGCGGGCCTGTCCGAGCGGGGCCACGTCGTAGACGTGGAAGTGTTTGCGGCCGATGAAGAAAAGGAGCGCGGCCCAGACCCACCAGGGCCAGTAGACGAAGCCGAGGAGGGCCATGGCGGCGATGGCGGCGGTGGAGATGGCGCGGTGGCGCTCGCCGAAGCAGGCGTAGACAATGTGGCCGCCGTCGAGCTGGCCGATGGGGAGGAGGTTGAGCGAAGTGGCCAGCAGTCCGACCCATGCGGCGCGGGCGACGGGGTGGAGGTAGATGTCCTCGGCGGGCACGCCGGGAAAGAGCCACATTTCGATGGCGCGCATGAGCAGCGGCGAGCCGAACTGGATCTCGCTCTGCTGGCCGATGCCGGGGACGACGCGCGAGAGCGCCATGCCGACGCCGAGCACGGGGATGACGAACAGGAAGCCGGCGAGCGGACCGGCGATGCCGACGTCGAACAGCTCCCTGCGGCTCTTGACGGCGGAGCGGAAACGGATGAAGGCGCCGAAGGTGCCGATGAAGGTGGGAGCGGGCAGGAAGTAGGGGAGGCTCGCGTCGATGTTGTGATAGAAGCAGGCCAGCCAGTGGCCGGCTTCATGGGCGAGGAGGACGAGCAGGAGGGCGAGCGCGTAGGGGAGTCCGTCGAGCAGAAGGCGCGGCTCGCGGAGGGCGTCGGAGAAGGCGGCGAGGTCGTGCTCGAGATCGAAGGGAGGGAGCTGGTTCTGGAAGTTGTACTGAAGGCGCGCGCCGAGGGCGGTGGTGGTGAACAGGGTTGCGAAGAAGAGCAGGATGTGGAGCCAGAGCCTTGGCTGGGAGAGCAACGTACGCCCAAGGGTCGGCGGGGCCCAGAAGCGCTCGTAGAGGAGGCGTCCGTCGTCAGGGTGCGGGTTCACGGAAAGCAGGTTCGGCCGTCAGTCCAGCGACTGGAGTTCCTTGCCAGGCTTGAAACGGACGGCCTTGCCGGGCGGGATGGCGACTTCCGCGCCGGTGCGCGGGTTGCGGCCGATGCCGGTTTTGCGCGGGCGCACTGTGAAGATGCCGAAGCCGCGCAGCTCGATGCGCTCTCCCTGGGCGAGGGCGCGCTTCATGGACTCGAAGACGGTTTCCACGGCCATTTCAGCCTTGGTCTTGGTGATGCCGGTGCGGTTGACGACTTCGTTGACGATGTCGAGCTTGATCAAGTGCGCCTCCTGAACGGGAGAGAATGGCCAGCGCCGGGCGAAGCCGGATTGGTACGCCTTGCAAACCCCATGATAGGATTAGGTTTATTACCGTGTCAAGGATGCCGGAGAAAAGCGGGCAAGGGGCGCCGGAGGGCGTGGCGGCTGCGGTGTTCCGCCGGGTGTGCGGCGCATTCGCGACGGGCGTGGCGGTGGCGGCGGTGATGGGGCGCGACGGGAAGCCGCACGGACTGACGGTGAATTCGTTCACGTCGGTGTCGCTGCACCCGCCGCTGGTGCTGGTCTGCATCGGGCACAAGGCGGCGACGCACGGACCGTTTTCGACGGCGGCGCATTTCGCGGTGAATTTTCTGGACGAATCGCAGCAGGAGCTGTCCGAGCGGTTCGCCTCGTCGCATCCGAGCCGGTTCGAGGGGCTGAAATGGCGCGCCGGGGAGACTGGCGCGCCTGTGCTGGAGGACGCGCTGGGGGTGCTGGAGTGCGAGGCGTGGAGGAAGATGGATGCGGGCGACCACACGGTTTTCTTCGGGCTGGTGAAGTGCGCCCGCGCCCGCGAAGGCCGCCCGCTGGTTTATTTCGGCGGGAAATACCGGCGGATCCGGACCGACTGATCAGCCCGCCAATTCCCTGAGTTTGGCGATCACTTTGTCGTAGTCCGGGTGCTGGGCCACTTCCGGAACATACTCGACGTACTGCAGCACGTTATTCTGATCGACCACGAAAATCGCGCGGCATTCGATGCGCCAGTCCTTGATCAGCGTGCCGTAATTTTCGCCGAAGCTGGCGTACTTGTGGTCGCTGATCATCCTGACATTGTCGACGCCGAAGCTGGTGCACCAGCGGTTCTGCGCGAAGGGCAGATCCATGCTGACAGTGTAAAAAGCGACCTGGGGGAATTTCGAGGCCTCGTCGTTGAATTTCTTGGTCTGCATATCGCAGACGGGAGTGTCGAGCGAGGGGACGACGCTGAAGACGCGGATGCCCTGCCCCGTCGAGGCCAGGGTGACGGGCTGGAGAGCCTTGTCGACGGCCTGGAAATCGGGGGCCTTGTCCCCCGCCTTGAGCTCAGGACCGGCGAGCTCGAGCGGCATGCCTTTGAAGGTGGTGGTACGCGACATGAATCCTCCTGAACGGGAAATCGGGAACAGCTCACGCCCAGTGTAACAGGGAGCGCAGTTCTTCCACTGCGGACGCGGGCGGATGGCAGACCTGGCCGGCACAGACTTCGGCCGAAGCGGGACCGGAGCGGTCTTCCCAGACGAATGTGGCGAAGGGGAGGAACCGGCGCCAAGCTTCCCGGACAAGCTCGTCCGCGGCTCCGCGGAATGCGATGCGCTCTTCAGGCGCCGAGTGGAGCATCCAGGCGCAGAGCATGCGGGGCAGGGCGGAGGGCTGGCTTTCGAGCCGTCCGGCGAAGGCCTGCAGGGCGAGCCGGGCTGGTCCGAGGAGGGAATCCTCTCCGGCGAGGCGCGCCGCGCGGACAAGGGCCTCGATGGCGAGGGAATTGCCGGACGGCTCGGCGCCGTCGTAATCCTCCTTCATGCGGAAGAGCAGATCACGGCTGCCGGCGGCGGAAGCGAAGAAGCCGCCGGCGGGGTCGCCGAACCGGTCCACCAGGGCCGTGCAGAGGCGGAGAGCCGCCTGCAGAAAGCGGGGTTCGAAGGCGGTCTGGTGAAGATCGAGAGCCGCGAGGGCGACGGAAGCGTAATCGTCCAGAAGCCCGCCGATGGCGGCTTCGCCGGCGCGCCAGCGGCGCAGGAGCGTCCCGTCCGGCGCCATCAGGGCGCGTTCGAGAAAGTCGAAGGCGCGCCGCGCGGCGTTCGTGTAGCGGGGCTCGCCGAAGGCGGCGCCGGCGCGGGCGAGGGCGCTGATCATGAGGCCGTTCCACGAGGCGAGGATCTTGTCGTCGAGGTGCGGGCGCGGGCGGCGGGAGCGCGCTTCAAACAGCCTGCGGCGTGCTTCGGCGATGTCCGGGCTGGCGGCCATTTCCGGCTGCTGGAGCCAGAGGATGTTGCGGCCGGCGAATTCGCCATGGGGATCGTGATGCACGTTGCCTCCCGGCAGGCATCCGTAGGCTTCGGCGAACCGGTGCGCGAGATCCCTGCCGAGCAGGTCTTCCAGTTCTTTCCAGGCCCAGATGTAAAACGCCCCTTCGCCCTTGCAGCCGGGACGCGCAGGGTCTTCGCTGTCGGCGTCTTCGGCGGAATAAAAGCCGCCTTCCGGATGCGTCATGTCACGCAGGACATATTCCGCAATTTCCCGCGCCGTTTCCTCATAAAAATGATTTCCTGTCACCTGAAAGGCTTCCACATATGAGGAGAGAAGCTGGGCCTGATCGTAGAGCATTTTTTCGAAATGCGGCACAAACCAGCGCTCGTCGACGGAGTATCTGTGAAATCCGCCGCCGAGCTGGTCGTACATGCCGCCGGCGCGCATGGCCTTCAGGGTTTCTTCCACCATCGTGAGGGCCTCGGCGTTGCCGGACTGGCGGGAATGACGGAGAAGAAACTGAAGCACGGAGGGACGGGGGAACTTCGGGGCGCCGCCGAAGCCGCCGAACCGCGGATCAAAAATGGCCCTGAACTGCTGGAAGCCGCGTTCCGCAACGGACGCGGACGGGGCGGCGCTCTTCGACTCAATGACAATCTGTTTCCGGATTTCTTCCTGGATCCGGAGGCTGGATTCGAGGATCTGTTCGCGTTTAGCGCTCCATGCGGCCGCGATCTGCTCAAGAATATGCCGGAATCCGGGCCTGCCCCAACGGCTTTCCGGCGGGAAATACGTGCCGCCGAAAAACGGGCGCAGATCCGGGGTGAGCCAGACGCTCAGAGGCCAGCCGCCGCTGCCGGTGGTGGCCTGGACGAAGGTCATATAGATGCGGTCGACGTCGGGACGCTCTTCGCGGTCGAGCTTGACAGGCACGAAATGCTGATTCAGAAAGCGGGCGATCTCCTCGTTTTCAAACGATTCGCGCTCCATGACGTGGCACCAGTGGCAGGTGGAGTAGCCGATGGAAAGGAAGATGGGTTTGTTTTCCGCACGGGCTTTGGCGAAGGCGGCTTCGCCCCACGGGAGCCAGTCCACGGGGTTGTGGGCGTGCTGGAGCAGATAGGGGCTCTTTTCGTGAATGAGAGCGTTGGTGTGCATTGCTGGATGGGAACCGTTATTCTGGCAAGCGTGGCTGAATGCCGCCGCGCGAGGCGGCGAGTGGGTCATCAGCGGAGCGGCGGGAGGCCGCCAGGAGATTGGATTCATGACGGATTTTGAAAGCTTCAAGAAACAGGCTCTGGAGGAGCTGCTGGAGTGGCTCCGGATTCCGAGCGTGAGCACGCTGCCGGAGCACAAGGGCGACATGGAGCGCGCAGCCGGGTATGTGAAGGCGGCGCTGGAGCGGGCGGGGATGACGCGGACGGAGCTGATCCACCGCGCGGAACATCCGATGGTGTACGGCGAATGGCTGGGCGCGCCGGGAAAGCCGACGCTGCTGCTGTACGGGCACTATGACGTGCAGCCGCCGGATCCGCTGGAGGAGTGGGTTTCGCCGCCATTCAATCCGGAGATTCGGAATGACAACATTTATGCGCGCGGGGCGACCGACGACAAGGGGCAGACGTGGATTCTGGTGAAGGCTGTCGAGTGGCTGATGCAGCAGGACGGGCGGCTGCCGGTGAACGTGCGGTTCCTGATCGAGGGCGAGGAGGAGTGCGGCGGCGAGGCGGTGGCGCGGTATGTGGCGGAGAAGCCGGCGCAGCTGGCGGCGGATGCAGCGGCGATCTGCGACAGCGAGATGTTCGCACCGGGGCTGCCTTCGATCTGCACAGGGCTGCGCGGGATCGTGTACGGGGAGCTTCTGGTGGAAGGAGCGCGGCAGGACCTGCATTCGGGCGTGTACGGCGGCGTGGCGCCGAATCCGCTGATGGCGATTGCGGAGATTCTGACGGCGCTGAAGGACCGCGACGGGCATATTCTGATTCCGGGCTTTTATGACCGGGTGGTGGAGCCGGCGCCAGCGGAAAAGGAGGCGTGGGCGCGGCTGCCGTTCGACGAGAAGGAGTATCTGGAGAAGGAGATCGGAGCGAAAGAACTGACGGGCGAGCCGGGGCTGACGGTGTTCGAGCGGACATGGGCGCGGCCGACGCTGGAGGTGCACGGCATCCGGGGAGGGTTCACGGGCGAGGGCGCGAAGACGGTGATCCCGGCGCGCGCCGTGGCGAAGATCTCGATGAGGCTGGTGCCGGAGCAGCGCCCGGATGAAGCGGTGGAGCAGCTGAAGACGGCGATCGAAAAGGCGACGCCGCGCGGGGTGAAAGCGGAGTTCCGGCTGCTGCATGGGGCTGCGGCGAGCCTCGTGGATCCGGAGAACCGCTTCGTGAAAGAGGCTGCGGCGGCTCTGGAAGAAGTGTTCGGCAGGAAGACGGTGTTCATCCGCAGCGGGGGCTCGATTCCGATCGTGGGGCTGTTCAACGAACACCTGCGCATTCCGAGCGTGCTGATGGGCTTCGGATTGCCGGATGACAACCTGCACGCGCCCAACGAGAAGTTCCACGTGCCGAACTTTTACGCGGGCATCGAGGCGGTGACGCGGTATCTGAGGCGGTTGGGGTAGGAGCAGGGTGGCAGGCGAGCCGGGCGCGGACGCTGAGCGGCCGCGCCCGGAAAAAGGGGGCGCGTGTTCCTGTTCCTTTTCTACCAGGTGCCGGTGCGGAGGACGACGGCCATGGTGAGGGCGGCGCCGTTGTTGTAGCTGCGGGCGTTGACGGGAGGGAGCCACGCGCGGCGGTATTCGAGGTTGGCGATGCGCAGGGCGACGATCGGATTGAGGCGGAGATCCATGCCCGTGCCGAGCGCCATGGAGAAGCCGTGGGCGCTCCAGCGCTGCGCGTAGAGGGCGTGATCTTCGAAGGCGTTGCGGCGTTCCTGGCGGGCGGTGCGGGTCAATTGATCGCGGAGGACGGGATCCACCTTTTCATGGGTCACTTTCAGGCCGCCGACCAGAAAGTGGGCATATGGGTTCAGGCGGCCGGCGGGGCGCGCCGACCAGCGGGGACCGACGAGATAGCTGAGGGTGTCGCCGCTCTTGTTCGGGCCCAGGCCATTCAGCATGCATCCGGAGATATCGGCGACGAGCTGCCAGGAAGAGCTGAGGCGGAATGCGCCTTCTCCGCCGCCGCCAAGGCAGGCGCCGTTCGCGCTTCCGTAGAAGACAGGACGGGCGGTGGCAGACAATTCGAAGGAAGAAATCCCGAAGGGCCCGATCAGTTCAGGCCGCTCGCTCTGGCGCGCCGGAATGTGGCCGGCACGTTTGTCCGCCACGTATGAGCTCAGCAGCGGAGAAAAGACGCCGGGGCGGTCGTCCCGGGCCCAGGGGACTTTCAGCCTCATGACGTTGGCGAAGGACCGGGACGGGTTCAACGCACCGCGCACGATGAGGCGCAGATAAGGGTTTTGGATTTTTTCCTCGAACCGCTGGATCACGTACTTGTCCAGAGCATCCTCGCCGATCATCCAGCCGAGACCGATGACGGGAGTGACGACGTGATCGACCAGCCCCTGCTGCGGGTAGCGGCTCTGGATCTTGCCGATGGATGCTTCGCTGAACGGGCCGATTTCGAACATCGTACTGTAGGCCCAGGAGTAGGCGGTGGCCCGCAGACGGCTTTTCCAGTAAAAGGAATTTCTGCCGATTTCGGCGCCGATGTAGTCGCGGTCGTTGTGCGTCCAGATGTAGCCGCTGACGGCGCCCTGCATGGGGTGCCCGATGTAGTTCACATAGAAGGGGTCGCCATCGGACCAGCCGTGCAGGCTGGTGATCGAGTCCCGCCAGCCGCGGAAGAACGGGCCGCGCATTCCCCTGCGCGTGCCGGGCTCGGTGGCGAGCCGGAAAGAGTGCTGCACGCCGAGGAACAGGCTGGTCTGTTTGCCGAGACCATCCCAGTTCACTCCGCTGCCCTGGTCGGGGCGAACCCAGGATTCGCTGCGGGCGGCAGGACGGATGGAGCGTGCGACGGAGGACGCATCCCCGTTGTCCTCCGGGTCTGTGGCGCGCTCCGGCTCACCGGGCTTCTCCGCCATTGGTTGCGCACCAAGATGGAGGCAGGAGAGAAGGAAGCAAAGAAGCCAACAGCGACAGTTCCACCGCAACGGCATGAAAGTGCTCTTTCTCCTCCATATAGAGGATGCCCCCCGGAGCGGGACCGTTTCAACAGACTGGCCGCTTCAGGGCTGGGCCTCCGGAACCGCTTTCGCGGCGGCGGAGTGCGGATGGCCCTCTATTGATTCAGGAGGCGCCCGCTGCGCCGGCTGGAGGCGAGAGATGCCCCTGCCGGCCACAATCGGGCGCCACGGCGGGCAGCGGCTGCAAACTATGGCCGCCGGATGATGGGAACGGACGTGAAGCTGAGGGTCGGCTGGAAGCGCAGGCCGAGCCCGATGATGCCGGCGGGGCGGTCGGCGCGGAATTCGATGAAGCCGCGCCTGCCGGCCGCAGCCGGGAACAGATCGGTGACGGAAAAAGCGGTATGGCCGTTGGGAGGCAGATTGACGCTGCCCCGCTGGAATTCCTGCCCGCGGTCATCGTAGAGGATGGCGGTGACGCTGGCCGCCTCGTCGGGGGCGAGATTGACGAGCGCAATGCCGGTGGAGAACCCGCTGAGGTTATCCATGGGCTGGAGGAAGCTCTGCAACGCCGCCGTTTCGAGCGGCGAGGTGCCCTCGGAATCGACGCCGCTGCCGTGTTTCTGCCGGAAGATGGCGAAGCCGGCCACGGGCGTTGCGGAACGGACCTCGGCCCAGCCCACCAGAATCGTGGAGCCTGCGGCTTCCGTCTCGACGACGAGGGTCGCGCGAGGCGGAATCGTCCGCTGCACGCTGGCGGCCGTTGTAGTGCTGGCGACGGCGCCCTCGATGATGGTGAGCGGCAATGTCAGGATGGCGCCGTTGCTGGCGAAGAAATTGATTCGGACCAGAGCCGCCTCGGCGCCTGGGTTCAACAGGGTGATGGAGGTCTTCCAGCTTCCTCCGGAGGCGATTTGCGAGATGACGCCGGCCCTGGGCGGCTGGGATCCCGAGCCGACCACCAGGGTGAAGGACGCCTGGGCGGCCACCTGCGCCGAATCGGTCACTTTGACCGTGAACTGGAACGTGCCCTGCGCCGCGGGCGTGCCCGAAAGAATGCCGCCGGAGGAGAGGGTGAGACCGGGCGGGAGCGAGCCCGACAGCAGCGACCATGTAAAGGGGGCTGCGCCGCCGCTGAGTCCGAACACGAGCGAGTAGGCTGATCCGGCAGTGGCTTCCGGCAGGGGGGAGCCCGTCGTGATGGAGATCGAGGACGTGACGGTCCAGGTGAATTCCTTCGTGGCTCTGGTTCCAGCCGAGTCCGTGGCTTCGACGACGAAGCGGAACAGTCCGCCGAGGCGCGGCGTGCCTGAGAGCACGCCTGCCGGCGTCAACGACACGCCGTCGGGCAGCAGACCGGAAGCGATTCTCCACTGGTAAGGACTCACGCCGCCGGAGGCTTCAAACGTGAGCGTGTAGAAGACGCCAAAGCTGGCGTTGGCCAGTGGCGAGGCGGTGGTGATGACCAGCGCATCCCGGACGATGATGGTGAAGGTCCTCTCCGCTGCCGCAGAAGCCGCATCTGTCACGCGTACCGTAAAGGCGAAGCTGCCGCTGGTGGAAGGCGTGCCAGAGAGCGCGCCCTGCTGGGACAACGTCAATCCAGGCGGCAGAGCCCCGGCGATGAGAGACCAGGCGTAGGGCGGCGTGCCTCCGGAGGCGGCAAGAGTCTGAGAATAGGCGGCCCCTGTCGTCGCAGCCGGGAGGGATTCGGTGGTGATGGCCAGGCCGGCGGACACGACGAGGGTAAAGCTGTCGGTGCGGCTGGCGCCGGCGTTGTCGGTGACTCTGACGGTGAACAGGTAAGCTCCCGGCGTCAGCGGAGTGCCGCTGAGCAGACCTGTGGAAGCAGCCAGCTGAAGGCCCGCTGGCAGAGCCCCGCCGGTGACGGCCCATGAGTAGGGGGAGGATCCGCCGCCTGCGGTGAAGGTGAACGCGTAGGGTTGCCCGGCGAACGCCCGCGGCAGGGTGCGCGGGCTGAGCAGGGTGAGGTCGTTGCTCACCACGAGAGTGAACTGCCGGGCGGCGCTGGCGCCCGTGGAGTCAGTCACCGTGGCCTGGAACGTGTAAGTGCCGGCTGCGGTGGGAGTGCCGCTGAGCACTCCGGCGGTGGAGAGAGTCAGTCCGGGCGGCAGAGTTCCGCCGGTCACGGCCCACTGATAAGGCCCTGTTCCTCCGGCCGCAGTCAGCGTTTGCGAGTAGGGGACATTGGGCACGGCGGACGGCAATTGCGTATTGGTGGAGATGACGACGCCGGTCGTGACCAGGATGCTGAAAGCTCTGGAGGCTGTGGCGCCGGCCTGGTCGGCGACCTGGATCTGGAAGCTGAAGGTTCCAGCCGCCGAGGGCGTGCCGGAGATCAGGCCCTGCTGCGAGAGCGTCAGCCCTGCGGGCAGCGCCCCGCCTGTCACCGACCATTGATAGGGGGGCGAACCGCCACTGGCAGCCAGCGGGTGCGCATACTGGACGCCGACCGAGGCCGGAGGCAATTCCGACGCGGATTCAATGGTCAGCGCCTGCTGGAGGCTGATGCTGAAGGGACGGAACGTAAATCCGCCCGTGGCATCGGCCACCCGGACAAGGAATTCGAAAGTCCCTGTTCCGGAGGCTGTGCCGCTGATCGCCCCGGTCTGCGAGAGCGACAGACCCGGGGGCAGCGACCCCGCCGCCAGCGACCACGTGTAGGCGCCCGATCCGCCGCTGGCAGCCAGGGTGGCGCTGTAGGTCTGGCCTGCCAGGGCCGCTGGAAGCGAAGGCGTGGTGATCGTCACGGCGGGCAGAAGGGTCAGTGTGAAGGGGACCACGTCGCTGCCTCCTGCCGAGTCATTCACGGTGACGAAGAGCGAAAATGTCCCGGCCACAGAGGGCGTTCCCGTGAGGAGGCCCGTGCCGGAGATCGTGAGGCCGACGGGAGCGCCGGAGAGGCTCCAGGACAACGGCGCCGAGCCACCGGAGACGGAAAACTGGTAGGAGTAGGGCGCACCGACGACTCCAGCGGGCAGAGGCAACTGGTTCGGATTGGTGATGGCCACGCCGGCCTTCGACTGCCAGATAAAGAGCTGAGCGGCCGTATTGTTGGCGGAATCACGAACCTGAAGCGTGAAATTGGCGTTCACCGGGCCAGTCACGGAGCCGGTGATCGTTCCGGCAGGATTCAGGGTCACGCCCGCAGGCAACGAGCCGGATGTCACCGACCACTGGTAAGGCGGGAGACCGCCAGCCGCTTCCAGAGCGATATTCAGAGGCGCGCCAGCCGAGACGCGCGGCAGGTAACCCGGATTGAGGATGACGGGGCTGGCGCTGACCATCAGCAGCAGAGGTTGCGAGGCTGAAGCGCCGCCCGAGGCAGTGGCTCTGACCGTGAACACGAAGGCGCCAGCCGCAGTAGGCGTTCCGAACAGGGTTCCGTTGGAGGCCAGCGCGATGCCGGGCGGCAGGCTGCCGCTGTCCAGGCTCCAGGAGACAGGCGCCACGCCCCCGGCTGCCTGAAGAGTAAAGTTATACGGCGCTCCGAGGACGCCGGGCGAGAGCGCCTGGGTGGCCACGGCGATTCCGTCTCCGATGCGCAGCGCAAACCGGCGGACGGAAGACGCCCCCGCCCCGTCGGTCACACGGACCGCGATGTCGCCCTGGAACGACTGCACCGGCGTGCCCCCCAGCACACCGGTGGGGGACAGCGAAATGCCCGCCGGCAGGGGGAACCCTGGCTCGACGGAGAACTGGTACGGCGGAGTTCCGCCGCTTGCCAGGAAAGCCGCCGAATAAGCGACGCCTGTGGCTCCGGCAGAGAGCACGGCTGGCTCGATGATGGCGGGCACGCCGGGCCGAGTGACCGTCAATTCGGCTCTCCCGCCGCCCTCCGGACGGAAGAGGCTTCGATAGGCGCCCGGGTTGGCCAGCGCGCCGTGAGGGAAGAAGAAGCGCGTAACTATGGCGCTGCCGCTCGCCGGCTGCTGCTCGACGACGATCTGGTCGCGCCCGGAAGCAGGATCAGGAAACAGTCCAACGGCCTGGCAATTGGGCGCGCAACTCATCTGGGATGGCCGGAGCACGGTGGCTGTGGAAACGGGCCCCGGCAACGCGGCTGAAAACCGCATCGCCCGCCCGTCGGCGGCGAGTCCTGTCAAATCGAACGAGATCTGCGCCAGGGCGGACGGCGCAACCGTAGCGAGAGCCAGAGCAAGAAGAGAATATGAGCGCATGCAAGGCCTCCAGGGCGGCCGGAGGAACTCATGAACAGAGCCCTTCCGGCATCGCCTCAGTATAGTCCGCCTGCATTGCTTAAAGTGGGGCAACCGTGCTCCAGCCGCACCGGGCTGGGGGCCGGATCAGAAGTTCGCCGTAGCCGATCCGGAGCCCGCAGAGTTGGTGAGCGTGACCTGGACCGAGGCCAGTCCGCCGGCGTTGCCATCCAGCGTGAACGGCACAACCAGGAGGAACTGCCCGCCGAACTGCCGGGACGTTTCACTGGCGAACCATTGCTGGAAGACGCTCGCCACGGGCACGCTGATCTCGGCTGTGCCGAGCGAGGCGCCCGGAGCAGCTGTAAAGCGGAAGGTTGCTCCCGTGATTTCGCGGATGTTCGAGTATCCGGTGACGCGGATCTCGAACCCGGCAGGAGTCCTGACGATGGTCAGGTTCGTGATCACCGGACCGGACGGCGGGATGCGCACCGTGCGGACGACGAACGGCGACGGCTCAAGGACCGTCGATCCGAGCCGGAGCACGACCGAGAGCGTGATGGTGCCAGCGGTGGTTCCGGTCTGGAAGGCGAACTGGCTGCCCGAGGCAGGCACGGCGGCCGTCTGCCCGGCGGGGATGGTGAAGTTGACCGAGGTTGCGCCGTTGGCGAACCGGATGGCGGGATCCTGCGGCAGACCGGAGTCAGGCGCGAACGACAACGTCGCTGTTCCGTTCAGCTCCAGCGGGAACGCCTGGTTCAACTGCAGGCCGAAGGCCGGCTGGGAGGCAGGAGGCGTCGTGTCCTGAAGCTGGGTGATGGAGAGGTTCGGCAGCGGCGGGAGGTTGATGCGCAGCGTATAGGACCGGCTGGCTGTCAGAGGAGGCTGGTTGCCGTCCGAAACGGTCACCTCCAGGGAGAAGCTGCCGGGCTGCGCCGGCGTGCCGGTGATGGCGCCCGTCTGGGCATTCAGGGACAGTCCCTGAGGCAGAGAGCCGCCAGAAATGCTCCAGCTGAAAGGCGAGCGGCCGGAGGCGGACAGCGTGGCGCTGTAAGCTTCGCCCACTCTTCCATCCGGCAGAGCTTCTGTCAGGATCCGGGGCCGGAGCAGAACTCTGAGGGCCAGCTCGCGTTCAGCCCTGTAGCCAGCCCGGTCTGTGACCCGTACTGTGAAGATGAAATCGCCGGACTGGGAAGGCTCGCCCGAAAGCGACCCGCCGCTGGAAAGCGTCAAGCCCGGAGGCAACTGCCCCGCGGCGATGGAGAAAGAGTAAGGCACGGCGCCACCGGAGGCCTGGATGGAGGCAGAATAAGCGCGCCCTTCGACGGCATCCGGCAGCGAGCTGGTGAGGATCTGCAACGGTGCATTGACCTGAATGCTCAATGTCCGGGAGGCCGAGACCCGGTTGGAGTCCGTCGCCGTGACGGTGAAGCTGAAGCTGCCCTGGGCCGTGGGGGTTCCGGTGATGGCGCCGGTGTTTGCATTCAGCGCGAGTCCGGGAGGCAGCGAGCCGGAAAGGCTCCAGGAGTAAGGCGGAGTGCCGCCGGAAGCGGAAACCCCGGAGGAATACGGAGCTCCTTCGATGCCGGGCGGCAGCGACTCTGTCACGATGATCAACGGAGCGATGATGCGGATGCTGAACGCGCGCGATGCCGTGGCGCGGGCCGAATCCGTGACTGCCACGGTCAAGCTGAAAGCACCCGCAGCTGTTGGGGTTCCTGCGATTTGGCCGGTGGCTGCATTCAGTGTCAGGCCCGGCGGCAGCGAGCCGGAGGAAACGCTCCACGAATACGGCGCTGTTCCGCCAGCCGCCGACAGCGCCGCCGAGTAAGCCGCGCCCTCCGTGCCATTGGGCAGAGACTCGGTGAGGATGCGGAGAGGATTCTCCACACGGACCGTGAACGTGCGGGAAGCGATCGTGCCCGCAGAATCGGTGACCGAGACCCCGAACTGATACGAGCCGGCGGCGGAAGGCGTTCCGGAGATGACTCCGCTGGCCGACAGGGACAGACCCGGGGGCAGGGATCCTGAAGAGACCGCCCAACGGTAAAGCGGCTCGCCGCCCGTGGCAGACAGCGTCGCGGAATAGGAAACGCCTACTGCCCCGTCAGGCAGGCTCGATGTGAGAATGCTCAGCGGCGGCGGGAGGATCTGGATCGAGAACGATCCCGAGGACGAACCCTGGGCGTTATCGGTCACCTGCACTGCAAAAGAGAACGTGCCGGTCTGCGACGGCGTCCCCTGCAACCGCCCGTCGGAGGCGAGGCTGATGCCCGGGGGAAGCGAGCCGGAAAGGAGGCTGAATCTGTAGGGCGGAACTCCGCCTGTCGCGCCAATGGAAGTCGAATATGGCTCGCCCACTCTTCCCTGAGGGAGCGGGCCGGTGAGGATCGACAGCGGAGGCGGCGCGACGGAGATGGAGAAAGCGCCCGATGCGGTGGCGCCGCTGGAGTCGGTCACGCGGCCGACAAAATTGTACGTTCCGGGCGCGTTGGGGATGCCGGCGATGCCGCCGGTGGCCGGGTTCAGCGCGAGCCCCGGGGGCAGCGCCCCGGAGAGGATGCTGAACGTATACGGAGGCGTGCCCAGGGTGGCAGTCAGGGCGCTCGCGTAGGCAGAGCCTGCGACGGCCGCAGGCGCGGGCCCGGAGATGGCGGGGGGCGGGTTGACCGTGATCGAGAAATTCCGCTCGAGGGACTGCGGAATCGGGCCGACGGAGTAGGCGTACAGAGTGAATGTGTAAGTCGTCGGCGTCCGAACGGCGGGGAAGACTCCCGTCAGCACAGTTGTCGGCCCGATTTCTGTCGGCGGAAAGATCAATTCGATGCTGGGAGGGAGATTACTCCCCCCGAGGCCCCAGGTGGCCGGCTGGCTGACAGTGATGTTTCGCGTGATGGTCACGCCGGACGTCGCGGGGGCCAGCGGCGTGCTGGTGAGCCAGAGGAACTGGAAGTCTGTGTTGAAAGAATAGTCGCCGCTGTAAGTGACCGTCGACGCGTTCGTGAGAAAGGTGTAGGTTCTCGAAACCTGAAAAGAAAATGTGCCCGCTCCGGCGACGGTGCCAGAGAGCAGGCCGGTAGAAGAATTCAGGCTGAGCCCCGGAGGAAGCTGGCCCGTGAGTGCAAAAGGTCCGGCGAGCGTGCCTCCGGGAGGATTCACGACCTGGAATTGAATGCTCACCGGATTGCCCACGAAAGCCTCAAAGACGGATCCCGATGGAGGCTGCATCGACGGCGCAGTCTGAGCCGTCAGTGCGCCGGGCGCCGCAGCCAGCAGCAGAGCCGCAAGCGAAAGGGGTGAAAGGCGCATTATTGGTCACCTCCGTCTGCGTCCTGCGGCTGGCCGGCCGGGACGAAAAACACCGACGGCCGCAGCGCTCCCAGGTCGGCCATCCAGATGGGACCGGGTTCGCGGGCGGCGAAGCGGACAACGCCCGCCGCTCCAGTCGGCTCGAGATTGCGGACCTGCACCGGGAGCTGCCAGCGGCCGCACCAGCCGCGCTCTTCAGTCCACAACTGCACAACGGTTCCGCCGCCGCCGGATTCAGCCAGCAGCAGGCTTCGAGGAGCGGGGCTGGCGATGAAACGCTGCACGCTTTCGCCATCGAGACTGAACGGTTCTCTCTGCGGCTCGCCCCAATCGCCGCTGATTTTCGCCCCGTCCGATTCGAGCCACGCGAACCGGCGGCTGCCGGCGAGGAAAGCGAACGGCCCGAACGCCAGACGGCTGACCTCCTGCACGGCTCCTTCCTCGCCGATGAGGTACAGCACGCCATCGGCGCGGGCAAGGACGCGGCTTCCTCCGTCGCTGACGGCGGCGCTTTCGGCATCAAAAGGAATTTCGCGGAGCAATTCGGCTCCGCCGCCGCCCGAGACGCCCCAGATCTGCAAACGGTTTTCGCCCGTGATCAGGAGAACGTCTCCCGACGGGCTCCAGGCCACGCTGCGGGGAGATTCGACGGCGCCGTTCAACTGTTCAGCAGGAGCATCTGCGTTTTCAGCGATGCGGGCCAGGACGACGGCGCCCTGATCGGAGACCAATGCCGCCAGGCTGCCGGAGGGCTGCAGGGCGGCGATGCGGTGCCGGGCGAGCGTCATGCCGGCGCCTTCCACCAGTTGCGCGGCGCCCGGAAGCCCGGATACGGGCAGCAGGCGGCCGGGCTCGCCGTACTCGACCCAGCCCAATCGCGGCACGCCGGCGCTCTGCGCCAATAACGAAGATGAGCAAAGCAGGAAAACTGAAATGACTCGCATGTGCGTTCTCCTCCTCAAACGCCGCTTCTCATCTGGGCGGCCCCACGGTGGGCGTTCCCGGAGTGATGCGGATCGGTGTGGCCGTCACAGCACCCGGCGCGGCGCCATTTCCGTTCCGGGTCAAGGCGACAGCGCCGGCGGCCGCGCCTGCCCCGGCGATCAGGAGAATCGCAACGACCTTGGCAGTGATTCCCCCTGCGGCTGCGGCCAACGCAACGTTCGACATCTGGATCTGGGCGGTGCCGCGCATGCCTTCCTTCACGGCATTGACACGGATCGAATATTTGCCCTCGGCCGAATTCGGCCGGATTCCCCGGACCACGACGCGGCCTGCATCATCCGTGGTGAGCGTGATGTTGTTCAGGCCGTTGCTGAAGATGGCGCTGGCGCCGTCGCGCGGCGCCGTGAGCGTCACGAGAGCGCCAGCGACCGGGCGGCGGTTCTCGTCTTCCACCTGGATGATGGCTTCCCTGCTGACACGCTGCCGGACGTTCAGAATTGCTTCGTCGCCTTCAATGATGGTGATGCGCAGCCCGCCCTGGGCCTCCTGGGCGTTCGCCGATGGCACGACAAGCGGGGAATGGATCAGGACCGCCGAGACAAGAATGGCAAGCCCTGCGCGGAAGGACAAAAACCCAGACATTGGCTCCTCCAACCGGCTTCCGGCTCGCGAGGGACCGGAAGCAGTCGTCGATGATCTCCTGTATCATACACGAGAATGAGAGTGGGAATGGATGGAATAGAGGTTCGTTTTTTCGCTGCAGGCCGCGGGGCCGGCCAGGGGCCGGCGGCCTGAAGGGCGGAGCGCCATGGCCTTTCCGCGGAGCGGGTTCAACCGGATCGCCATTGCGGGAGCGGGCGCGCTGGGCAACGAGCTGTTCCGTCAGGCGGGGCTGCTGGGCGTGCGCGAGGCCATCCTGATTGATCCGGACCGGGTGGAGCCCTCGAACCTCGCGAAGTGCGCGTTTTTCCGGGTTCCGGGGGCCGCCGGAAGGCCCAAGGTGGAGGTTCTGGCAGAGATCGGACGGGCGTGGTTTCCCGAAACCCGCTGGATTCCCGTCGAGCAGGAGATCGCCGATGCGGGGTGGGGCCTGCTGAAAGGCTGCGATGTCCTGTTCGGATGCGTGGACCGGGACTCGGCGCGGCTGGAGATGGCGCGCATCTCGACGCGGCTGGGGGTTCCGGTGTGCGACGGAGGCATGAGCACGGCGGGCGCAGCGGCTGGAAGGGTGACCTGGTTTCCGGGCCGCGAGGGCGCCTGCTTCTGCTGCCGGCTGACGGCGCGCAGAAGGCGGGAGTATCTGCAGACTTGGTCCAGCGCGGCGCACCCGTGCAGCGTGCCCGCCGAGCCGGGAGGCTGGAGCGCCACGCCGGCGCTGGCGGCGGTGACGGCAGCCGTGCAGGCGCACTGGGCGTGGGAATGGCTCAAGGAAGGACAGGCGGAGGCGCGCAGCCTTGAGATCTGCCTGCAAGAGCCGTTGCGGTTCGAGTTCCTGAAGATTCCGCTCGATGAGACCTGCCCTTTTCACGCGCCGGTGAAGGACATGGTTCCCGTCGAGGGGACTTTCGAGAGCGTTTTGCAGCCCGGGCAGGCCATCGAGTGGGAGTGGCCGATCTGCCTGCGGGCGCGCTGCCTGGACTGCGGGGCGGAGTTCGAGCCCCGCCTGAGGGCCGCACGCCTGCGGCGCGAAGGGACGTGCCCGGCGTGCGGCAGCCGCCGGCTGCTGGAGCTGGAGACGCGCCGGCGCATTGCATGCGGCGATCCTCGGGCGAAGAAAACTCCCGGGGATCTGGGCTTGCCCGCCGAACACCTGTATAGTATTCGAGAGGGATTCCCGGTGGAGGAGATGGAATGAGCGCACGCAATATTTCGGTCCTGGCGGCGGTCGCTTTCCTGCTGACGCTGGTGCAGTTCTTCGCCGCCATGGGGGGGCCGGGCATTGCGATCGCAGTCAGCCTGTTGCTGGCGTTCCTCTCGGTCCTGCTGCTGAAGATGTTCGAGGTGGAGTTGCCGAATCCCTGGCTGGCGGTGGCGCCGCCGATCGCGGCGGGGCTGCTGGGCGTTTTTCTGTGGAGCCTGGCGCAGCCCCGCATTGATCGCCTTTACTGGATGGCGCCGGCGCTGGCGGGAGCGATGGCGGCGGCGATCGTCTGGTGGCAGAACCGGGACGCCCGCCGGTGCGCGCTCTGCAATTGCCGCATGGCCGGGAAAATCTCGTTCACTTGCCCCCGCTGCAATCTGGAAGTGTGCGAGACGAAATGCTGGGATTTTGAGAAAATCCGCTGCCGCCTTTGCGTGCAGAATTCCGTGCCTTTGTTTCCGCCCAACCGGCAGTGGTGGGACCGTTACGTGGGCCCGCCCGCGCTTCAGGGGCGTTGCCAGATGTGCCAGGTGGGACCGGAGGAGGCCGACCTGCGGAGCTGCCCGAAGTGCGGACGGCCTCAGTGCGTCGAATGCTGGGACGACTCCAACGGACTGTGCGCCCGCTGCGGCTGGCGCGTGCAGGCGTTGCCGGAAACCCTCAGAATTTTCCTGACAGACCAGACCCAGGGGGGGTAAGCATATGCCGAAATATCAAATGTATTTCGACACCGTTCAGGGGGAGACGAAGTACAACGTGGATATCGATGACAGCGAGGTTCTGGACGACGTTCTTCATGAAATTCTGTACGACCTGCGGGAGCGCGGCGACGTGCTGCAGGGCGAAGGAGAGCCGCAGGTCGTCTGGAACGGCGTCGCGCTCGATTTCCGCAGGCCTCTTCCGGAACAGGGCGTCCGTCCGAACGACGTTCTCCGCGTCTCCACCGTCGCCACCAACGGCTGATGACGCAGGCCGCTTTCGAGCGCATCCGCGAACGGCGGATCCGCAACGAATGGGAGTGGCTGCTCAGAACCGCGGCCGCCGATCCCGCCGCCCTGGCCGTTCCGCAGGAGCCGGGCGGCCTCGTCCGTCTGCCGGAGACGCCGTGGTACTCGCTTGACGGCGCCATCCGGGAGGGGCTGGCGGTCCGGTTCACGTTCCCGGACTACTATCCTTCCGTGCCGCTGGAGGCGTGGCTCGCCGAACCTGCGCTTCATCCCAACGTCCACCCGGAGAACGGCTTCGTCTGCCTGTGGGACACGCGTCACGAGGGAGCTTCGCTGGTGGAGGCCGTTCTGCAACTGCAGCGGGTCGTCACCTGGCATCTGTACAACCTGTCGGCCGATCATCTCATGCAACCCGGGGCCGGGCCGCGCCCGGCGCTGCCGTACCGGCCGGTTCACGCGCCTCCCGAATATTACAGGGAGCGCACCGCCGGTTTTCTCCCCGCCAACCGGCGAAAAAGACTAAGCTGATGGAAACCCGCCATGTCGAACGCCTCCCGTAACGCCCTCCGCGCCGCGCTGCACCAGGTGCTTGGCGACAAATATGAAATTCTCCAGTGGATCGGCGGCGGGGGCATGGCCGAAGTCTTCCTGGCGCGGCACCGCGCGCATGGAGCTCTTTTCGCCATCAAAGTGCTCGCCGAACAGCTGGCCGACGAGCCCGAGATCGTGGCCCGGTTCATGGACGAGGCGCGGACGGCCGCGACTCTGGGCGGCCATCCCAACATCGCGCCGGTCTATGACGTGGGCGAATGGGGCTCGCTGCACTACCTGATCATGCCCTACATCGAGGGCGAGGACGTGAAGAGCTATCTGGAGCGGCATGGCAGGCTGCAGCCTGCCGAAGCGGTGACGATCATCCGTCAGGTGGCTGAAGCTCTGGTGTGGGCGGGCGAGCGGCGGTTCGTGCACCGGGATCTGAAGCCGGCCAACATCCGCATTGACACGAGCGGGCGGGTCATCGTGCTGGACTTCGGCATCGCCAAGGCGGGAGACGCCCCGTCGGCCAGGACGCGCGCCGGAGAAACGCTCGGCACGCCCTACTACATGTCGCCGGAGCAGATCCGCGCAGAGCCGTGCGACCACCGCAGCGACCTCTACTCGCTCGGGGTGATCTTCTTCGAGCTGCTGACCGGCATGAAGCCCTTCACGGGAGACAGCTACAGGGCGATCGAGATTGGCCACTGCCAGAAGACGCCGCCGGCGCTCAGCACAATCGTTCCCGACATCGACCCGGAGCTGGAACGGATCGTCAACCGGCTCCTTGAAAAGGACCGCGAACAGCGCTACCAGTCGGCGCGCGAGCTGCTGGACGATCTGCGCCATTCCTACCGGATGCAGACGGAAATCCGGCTGGAGCCGGTGATCGACCGTCCGGATCTGCTCGAAGCCGCGCGGAGCGGCGCTGCGGCGGAGGGCTTTGAGGAGCCGGCTCCAGCGGAGCCGGCCGCATATCCGCCACCAACGCCCCCGGCGCCGGCGAAGGGCGGCAAGTCCCGGGCTCCGCTTTACCTTGTGGCGGTTGCCGCCGCTGCCGTCATCATCGGCGGGGTTTACTTCATGCGGCAAAAGAGCGAGAATGGGGCGAAATCTGGGGAGGCGGCGAAACAGCAGGAAACGCCGCAGCGCGAGTTGCCGTCCGTCGTGCAAGTTGAGGGCACGACCATGTTTCTGGTGCGGGAGGGGCCCTTCATTTTCGGCGATGACAGTCCGGAGTCGCCAAATCCGAAGGCGGAGATCCGCCTGCCGGCTTTCTACATGGATGCAACGGAAGTCTCCAACCAGCAATACGCGCGCTTCGTGGCCGCCACCGGACATCCGGCGCCGCAATCGGAGGAGTTCCGTTCCTCGCCCCTGCTGCCGGTGACTCATGTCCGGCTGTCAGACGCCAGAGCTTACTGCGCGTGGGCGGGCAAACGGCTCCCGACAGAGCAGGAATGGGAGAAAGCGGCCCGGGGCGAGGACGGGCGCATCTATCCGTGGGGCAACCAGCCGATGCCGAACCCCGGCTCGCTCGTTCCGGTGGACGACTACCCGGAAAGGCAGAGCCCGTACCGGATTCTGGGACTGTCGGGCAACGTGTTCGAGTGGGTGGACACGCCCTTTCCGGTCACCGATCGCGAGATTGAAGACATGCGGCGCGCGCTGGGCTCTGCCAGCGTCAGCCGCGAGTGGTACTGCATCAAGGGCGGGAGCTTCCTGCTCAAAGACGAGCGGTTTTTGCGTGTATATATGCGGAGGGGCTGGCCCGCTGACCTGCCCCACGCAGCAATTGGATTCCGGTGCGTGAAAGATGCCCAATAAGACACAATCCTCCATCGCCGGCCTTCTGATGGCCGCGCTCGCCGGTCTGCTGGCGGGCGCGCAGGGGCCGCAGATCAACGCCCGCGACGCCTTTTTTTCCGCCGCTGACATGATGGCGGTGCAGAAAAAGACAACCGCCAAGAAGTCGGCCAAGACCGTGCCCGTGCGGCGCGAAGAACCCGCACGCCCGGAAGGCGCCAGGCCGGCCGGTCCGAAGCCGGAACTGGCCGCCGCGCCGCCGCTGCGCGACGCCGAATCGTATTTCCAGAAAGTCTCCCTGACGCCCGAAACAGCGCCTCCCATGGGGCTGCGCTACAGCCTGCTGAAGCGGACCCCGCAGGGTCTGGTGGAGGTCAGCACGGACACGGAGTTCCGCGCGGGCGACAGCATCCGGCTGAGCGTGATGGGCAACCGGCGCGGATATCTGTACGTGATTGCGCGGGGCTCGAGCGGCGTCTGGTCGCCGCTGTTCCCGCATCCGGAGTCGTCGCAGCTGAGCAACGAGATCGTGCCGGGGCGGCTGTATCAGATCCCTGGAGGCGAGGGCGAGTACTTCACGTTCGACGA
>Ga0101944_10002435_pt1 | contig 30187 bp, 25 predicted proteins | sample DewCreD2012metaG_FD_75245 | JGI IMG/M metagenome (GOLD analysis project Ga0101944, IMG submission 75245) | Hot spring sediment bacterial and archeal communities from British Columbia, Canada, to study Microbial Dark Matter (Phase II) - Dewar... ... | reverse complement strand
CTGAATAGGCAGCTCCCGGTGCCCCCGATCTACCAGCACCGCGAGCTGGATGGATAATGGCCGACCCAGATCAATAATACCATCCAGGGCGGCCCGAATGGTTCTGCCTGTATACAGGACGTCATCGCACAAAATAACCCGCGCGCCTTTTATTGAAAACGGAATTTCTGTTTTCTTGAGCACCGGCTGCGAATCAATTTCTGAGAGATCATCACGGTAGAGAGTAATATCCAGCGCTCCTACCGGAACCGCAATGGCAGCGATCTCTTTAAGCTTTTGCGAAAGCCGCTGGGCAATAGAAACGCCGCGGCGCCGGATACCAATGAGAACCAGATTTTCCATGCCCCGGTTTCTTTCCCAGATTTCGTGGGCTATCCGGGTTAAAGTCCGATTTATATCCTGTTTGTCCATTAAGACTTTAAGTGTCGTTTCCGCCATAAAAGCACTAAAAAAAAGCCTTCTCCTCTTCAACAGGGAAGGCTATAATGTGAATTGTTATAATTATAAATCGGAATAGGTTTTTCTGTAATATCCATTAGTTATTTATGGCATTGCCGATTATTATTGCCTTTCGCTTTCTGAAAATGTTTCCTACCACACCCCTTTTATCAGGTCAAGAAGAAATACAGACCGGACGTTCCCCCAAAATTTGCCCTGCAATTTAGGCAACCGGGTTGAGAACACCAAAACGAAAAGGTATGATGCGGGGAAATAATCACACGAGGGTCTGGGGTTCTTCATCGCCATAATACAACTGTCCGTACCCAGGAACACGGCAGGTGTCGTTATTCTGCAATCCTTAGTCGCCTATGCAGCACCAGTGCCTACGGCGCTACTGGCTACCTGCCCGCGGCAGGATACGCACACCGCCGGGGTCGTTATGCCAGTGGATGAGCATATTGTTGTGGCAGAGAACAGCCCCCAGACGATTCGGCATCCCCATCAACAAAATATTTTAGGAAGGTCCTATACACACGGAAAACAACTAATGTCTTGATATAACTAATGCTTTGACGTATTAATTCATTCATACCGTGTCTCTTTTCATGTCTCCAAGAATAGAAATATTTTTATGTATTTTAGGTTTGCGCCATTTTTCAACAATCTTAATAAGATTGCAATTCCTGAAATCGCTGAATGTTATTGGGATTTCCCCTGTCCGTCTCTTTTCGACCCGACCACCGTGCTCAGGGAACAGCTTGAACGCTCTTCCCTGGCTTGCACCATTAAGCCGGGAACCCGCATAGCCATAACTGCAGGTAGCAGAGCTATTTGTCAGATAGATGCCATCCTGGCACAGATCTGCGGCTACATAAAAAAACTTCATGCCAAACCGGTTATCATATCCGCCATGGGAAGTCATGGGGGTGCTACGGCAGCGGGACAGCGGAAAATTCTCAATGCTTATGGAATTACACCTGAGCGGGTTGGTGCCCCGGTTGTCTGCTCAGTAAAAGCTGTTGAGATTGGCAAGACCGATGATGGCATGCCCGTGTTTATAGATACAGAAGCATTAAAAGCTGAGGGCATCATTGTGGTCAATAGGATAAAGCCCCATACCAGTTTTCGTGCATCTCACGAGAGCGGCATCCTGAAAATGCTTGTCGTGGGATTGGGGAAAGAACGGGGAGCCCGCTCCATGCATCAGCGTGGTGTCAGAGGGCTTGTTGATGGTATGCCGCAGGCAGCACGTGTGATCATGCGCCAGCTGCCTGTGCTGCTGGGAATCGGCATACTTGAAAATGCTCATGGTGATATTGCTGCCATTGAAGCCATTGAGCCTTCTGAGATAGAAAAGAAAGAAGCTCGGCTGCTACGCCGGGCAAAGCAACTCGTGCCGATAATTCCGTTTAAGAAAATAGATGTTCTAATTGTGCAGCAAATGGGAAAAGATATAAGCGGCACCGGCCTTGATACCAATGTAATAGGCAGACGCATGATTGCCGGCGAACCCGAGCCAAAAACGCCTGCCATTTCCCGGATTGTGCTGTTGGATTTGTCTGAGCATTCCCAAGGTAACGCCACCGGCATTGGCCTGGCTGACATAATCACCCGGCGACTGTATGATAAAATCCATTTTGAAAAAACCGCGTGCAATGTTATCAGTTCAACTTTCCTTGAGCGGGCCAAAATTCCCCTCATTATGCCTACGGATAAAAGTGCCATTCAACTGGGACTTATGACCTGCTGGGCAGCAGATCCTCGTGCAGCACGGATCATGATGATAAAAAACACCCGCTGTTTGCAGCACTTCTTCATATCAAAAAGTCTATTATCGGAAGCGCAACAGATTAATAACCTGCACTGTTGCGCGCAAAACTTTTCTCCCTTTTTGTTCAACAAGCAGGGACATCTAAAAACGTATTTTTAACAAACAGAGCCAATAATTGATCTTAGGAGATTATAAATAACGCTACTTTATCTTACATTTGAAGAAAGTCCTGATTCCCAAACTGCTTGACACCCTTTTATAAAAATATTAGTCTTATTACATAGATAATACGCGAGAGTGGCGGAATGGAAGACGCACTGGAATTAGGATCCAGCGGGCAACCGTGGGGGTTCGACTCCCCCCTCTCGCATGACTTTAGGAAAAGTGTATATGAAAATTGAAATGGAACAGGTAAGTTCGTTCAGGCAGAAAATGACGGTGGTGGTTCCTGCTGAACAGGTTGATAAGGAAGTTAACAGAGCTTACAGCACATTGCAAAAATCCGTGCGGTTGCGCGGTTTTCGACCGGGAAAGGCCCCGTTATCAATTCTGCAGCGCTATTTCAAAACGCAGGTAGAAGAAGATGTCGTCAGCACCCTTGTTCAGGATTCCTACATAAAGGCGCTGGATGAATATCAGATCTCGCCCGTTTCCGCCCCCATTATTGAAAAAGGCGTGTTAGAAAAGGGAAAAGACTTCAGCTATACTGCAAGTTTTGAGATCAAGCCCGCAATTGTCGTGCAGGGCTATACTGGCCTTGCATTAGAAAAAGAAAAAGTGCAGGTTACCGAGGCCGACATTGAAGAACAGCTCAAAAAGCTGCAAAATACCCATGCCACCCTCAAAACGGTGGAAGGGCGAGCAACTCAGCCGGGCGACTGCGTTGTGATAGATTATGAAGGCACTGTTGAAGGAAGGCCGCTATCTGCGAACCCGATAAAAGACCATCTGTTAGAAATTGCATCTGATTCATTTCTGCCGGGGTTTTCCGAAAACCTGATCGGCCTTAGACCGGGAGACAAAAAAAGTTTTACCCTGCAGATGCCTGAGGACAGCGAGCGCGGTGATCTTGCAGGAAAACAGATAGATTTTGCGGTGGTAGTAAAGGAAATAAAAGAGAAAATTGTTCCCCCCCTGGATGATGAATTTGCCCGTGATCTTGGTGCTTACCAAGACCTTGCGGATTTAAAGCAGAAAATCCGCGAATCGTTGCTTGCTTTTAAAGAGCAGCAGCGTGAAGACCGGCTGAAGGACCGCATCGTTACCCTGCTAATAGAAAAAAATCCCTTTGAAGTGCCTCCATCGCTTGTTGAGCAGCAGATTCAGAGTATGCTGTCGAACACGCGACAAAGGCTTGCGGCGCAAGGCGTGAATGTGGAAAATTTTTCTCAGTCGGCAGAAAAGCTTTCCGAATTATATAGGGAGCCTGCAGAAAAACAGGTGCGTGCGGCACTGCTGCTTGAAGCAGTGGCAGAAGCAGAACAGTTGACGGTGACGGAGCAGGATCTTGAGCGCAAATATGAAGAAATTGCCAGAATTATTAATCGGGATCCGGTTTCTGTCAAACAAACTATAGATAGGAAGAACCTGACTGCTCAACTGCGCGAAGAAAAAGCACTTGCGTTTATTATTTCGCAAGCCACGATTACCGAAATATAGCACCCGTGCTTCACCTTTTCTAAATGGGAGTGTTACTATACGATGAAAAAAACAAATCCTGTTATGCAACTGATCCCTTTTGTCGTAGAACAGACAAACCGAGGCGAACGAGCTTATGATATTTATTCCCGTTTGCTGAAGGACCGCATCATTTTTCTCGGCGGTGTTATTGATGACAATCTTGCCAATATCATTATTGCCCAGATGCTGTTCCTCGAGTCAGAAGATCCGGAAAAAGATATCAATATTTACATCAATTCGCCTGGCGGCATGGTAACGGCCGGACTTGCCATCTATGATACCATGCAGTATATCAAGAGTCCGGTATCAACCCTGTGTTTTGGCCAGGCCGCAAGCATGGCTGCGGTGCTGCTGGCTGCCGGCGAACCAGGCAAACGCTTTGCGCTGCCCCACTCGCGCATCCTGCTACATCAGCCTATGGGAGGCTTTCAGGGTCAGGCAACCGATATTGACATTCACGCCCGTGAAATTCTGCGCATGCGGGAGGAGCTCGATCAAATCTTGGTGAAACACACCAAACAGCCGTATGAAAAAGTTCACCAAGACACCGAGCGGGATTTTTTCATGGATGGCGAACAGGGTAGAGAATATGGTATAATTGATAAGGTTATCACCAAACGCGAACTACCAAAGATACAGCAAAGCGGAGAGTAATTATGGCCACCAAGAAGGGACCAGGAAAATACAGCCAGTTGTACTGTTCGTTCTGCGGTAAAAATCAGGAAGAGGTCAAAAAGCTTATCGCAGGGCCTTCGGTATATATTTGCGACGAATGTATTGAGCTATGCAATGATATTATTGCCGAGGAGGAAGAGCGGGAGGCTATTGCCCGCAAAAAATCCTCTATACCAAAGCCGCAGGAAATCAAGCAGTTTCTTGACGACTATGTCATTGGTCAGGAACGGGCAAAAAAAATTCTGTCCGTTGCAGTAAATACCCACTACAAAAGAATTGAATGGAAAAAGGGGGCCGACGAGGTTGATCTGCAGAAAAGCAATATTCTTATTATTGGCCCCACTGGCACCGGCAAAACCCTTCTCGCACAGACCCTGGCCCGGGTGCTTAATGTGCCGTTCACCATCGCTGATGCCACCTCATACACCGAAGCCGGGTATGTGGGAGAGGATGTTGAAAACATCATCTTAAGCCTCCTGCAGGCTGCGGACTATAATATAGAACGCGCCTCGCGTGGAATTGTCTATATCGACGAGGTAGATAAAATTTCCCGAAAATCTGATACCCCGTCCATCACGCGCGATGTTTCCGGAGAAGGCGTCCAGCAGGCACTTCTGAAAATTATTGAAGGAACGGTTGCCAACGTTCCCCCCAAAGGCGGACGAAAGCATCCGCAGCAGGATTTTCTGCAGGTGGACACCTCAAACATTCTGTTCATTTGCGGCGGCGCATTTAATGGTCTGGAGAATATTATTGAGCAGCGCATCGGCAAGAAAAGCCTGGGGTTTGGCGCTGAGATTAAAAACCGCGAGGAAAAAAACATCGGCGAAATTCTTTCGCATGTACAGCCGGAAGATCTCATCAAATACGGCCTTATTCCTGAATTTGTCGGCCGGCTGCCGGTGATTGCCACTCTTGAAGACCTCAACGAAAAGGCCCTTGTGGATATTCTTACCAAGCCCAAGAATGCTCTGGTTAAACAATATGAAAAACTGTTTGACTTTGAAAACGTTAAACTCCGCTTCAGCCAGGAATCTCTGATAGCCATTGCGCGGCAGGCAATGCGGCGCAAGTCTGGCGCACGCGGTTTGCGGGCTATTCTTGAAGAGATCATGTTGGATATTATGTATGATCTGCCGTCCTATAGCAATGTGGATGAATGCGTCATTAATGAAGAGGTTATTCTGAAAAAAGAAAAGCCGTTGCTGGTCTATGGCAAAAAATCTGCATGACGCGTTTTCCTGATTCAGGGCTCCCGCCGTTTCGGCGCTAACTTCGCAATAACGAAAGGTTTGGCAGCGTGATTTTTAAATCTAATAAACCCGGTGAAATAAAAAATAGTTCGTCAGAAGTGGTCTATCCCATGATGCCGCTGCGGGACATTGTGGTATTTCCCTATATGGTTGTGCCGCTGTTTGTGGGGCGCAGCAAATCAATCAATGCCCTTGAGGAAGCCCTGCGCAGAGATAAGAATATTTTTCTGTCAGCTCAGAAGGATGCCAAAATTGATAACCCGGCCGAAGCTGACATTTATACCCTGGGCACCCTCTGCGCCATTATTCAATTACTGCGCCTGCCTGACGGCAGCGTGAAGGTGTTGGTGGAGGGAAAACAGCGTTTTCGCATCAAAACGTTTGTGCCGCACCGCGATTATTTTGCCGTGCTGGCTGAGGCGGTTGAAGAGTCGTCTGCAGTCACTGCAGAAACCAAAGCCCTCATGCGCAGCATTATCACCACTCTTGATGAATACGTTAAACTGAACAAACGGATTCCCCAGGAAGTGGTAGCAACGGCCTCTGCAGTTGACAGTCCGTTCCGGCTGGCCGATATCCTGGCGCCTCAGCTCACGCTGCGCATTGAAGAAAAGCAAAAGTTGCTGGAAACCCTGGACATTAATGAACGCCTGGAAAATATCTACGCATACATGGAATCTGAAATTGAGATCCTGCAAATTGAAAAGCGCATTAAAAACCGGGTCAAAAAGCAAATGGAGAAGACGCAAAAGGACTATTATCTGACCGAGCAGATGCGGGCAATTCAGAAGGAAATGGGCGAGAAGGACGAGTTGACCAGCGAGATCCTGGAGCTGGAGGAAAAAGTCAAGACCAAAAAACTTTCGGAAGAAGCTCTGGGCAAGGTCAAAAAGGAAATTAAAAAACTGAAAATGATGCCGCCCATGTCAGCCGAGGTAACGGTAGTCCGCAACTATATTGACTGGATGCTGTCGCTGCCCTGGGGGGAAAAGACCGATACCGCGATGGATCTTGCGGAGGCAGAAAAAATTCTTGATGAAGACCACTATGGCCTTAAAGAGCCCAAGGAACGCATTGTTGAATACCTTGCGGTGCAGGGGCTGGTAAAGAAAATCAAGGGACCTATTCTCTGTTTTGTCGGCCCTCCGGGAGTGGGTAAAACATCCCTGGCGAAATCCATTGCCCGGGCAACGGGAAGGCGGTTTGTGCGGCTTTCTCTGGGCGGCGTGCGCGACGAGGCAGAAATTCGCGGCCACCGCAGGACGTATATTGGCGCATTGCCCGGCAAAATTCTCCAATGCTTGAAAAAAGCCGGAACCGATAACCCGGTATTTCTGCTTGATGAAGTGGATAAAATGAGCATGGATTTCCGGGGCGACCCGTCTGCCGCACTACTGGAGGTGCTCGATCCCGAGCAAAACCATACCTTCAACGACCATTATATTGACGTGGATTACGATCTGTCCGAGGTCATGTTTATTACTACTGCCAATACCCTCCACGCAATTCCGCCGGCGCTGCAGGATCGCATGGAGATTATTCGGCTGCCGGGATACCTTGAAACAGAAAAGCTCCAAATTGCTCGAAAGTTTCTGGTCCCCAAGCAAATAAAAGCCAATGGCCTGGCTGAAACAAACATTGTGTTCTCGGATAAGGCGCTGCTCACTATCATCCGCCGTTATACCCGTGAAGCGGGAGTCCGCAATCTTGAGCGCGAGATTGCCTCTATCTGTCGCAAGGTAGCAAAAGAAGTGTTAAAGAAAGGCCGGGATACCAAAATTTCACTGGGCAGCAACACGGTTTACAAATACCTTGGCGTGCCGAAGTTTCGCTACGGAAAAGCGGAAGAGAAAAATGAGGTTGGTATAACCACCGGCCTTGCGTGGACAGAGGTAGGGGGAGAACTGCTGGTCGTTGAAGTCACCACCATGCCGGGAAAAGGGAAGCTGATTATTACTGGCAAGCTGGGCGAAGTTATGCAAGAATCTGCCCAGGCTGCGCTGAGCTATGCACGCTCGCGTGCGGATCGGCTGGGACTGGCAAAAGATTTCTATCAGAATTTGGACATTCATATCCATGTGCCTGAAGGTGCGATTCCCAAAGACGGTCCTTCGGCGGGTATTGCCATAGCCACCTCCATTATTTCCGCACTTACCCGCATCCCGGTTAATAAGGATGTGGCCATGACCGGAGAAATCACCCTGCGCGGCCGCGTGTTGCCCATTGGCGGACTTAAGGAAAAGATTCTGGCAGCACATCGCGGGCATATTTCAACGGTGATTATCCCTAAGGAAAATGAAAAAGATTTGAAAGAAATTCCACCTCAGGTCCTGAAGAACCTGTCTCTGGAGATGGTGGAACACATGGATGAGGTGCTGAAACACGCGTTAGTCATTGATAATCCAGAAAAGTTTTTAGTGCCTCAGGAGCCTGCTGAGAGCGGGTTCTTTCCTAAAGAGCAGGTTCCCGCAGAGCTGCCGACGCAGACACCGCAGTGAACCGCTTGAAAGCACCCTCATTTTTCCTGTTTGACTAACCGCATAAATTGGTGTAAAAGTTAATGCACATGCGGGCGGATAGCTCAGCGGGAGAGCATCGGCCTTACAAGCCGGGGGTCGCAGGTTCGAAACCTGCTCCGCCCACCATCACGCATAGATTCCCGCAAAGAAGGATTGATTTTTAGTATTTTGCATTTAGGAGTTACCACATCGGGGGCGTAGTTCAGTTGGTTAGAACGCCGGCCTGTCACGCCGGAGGTCGCGAGTTCGAGCCTCGTCGTCCCCGCCAGATTAAATAAAGGGTTTGGAGCATATCCAAGCCCTTTTTTTTCTCACATCCCTCTTTTCCCTGCACTGCTACATTGCCGAAGTGGTGGATCGTTTTGTTGCTTTTTAGAGAAGTCTTAATAGCATTAACTATAATGCGCAAATAAATATTGTCCCAACATTTCTCTTGTTAGTTAACTGTGCCCATAAACATCGGTATCCCGATCCGCTGCCGTTTATTCTCTCCTTTTAAAAGGTGTTGTTTTCGTTCAGGTTGGTCGCCGCGCTCTTTCTCATGCTGCGGGTGGTCATGGGCAAGAAAACTGGTCCCCAGAAACACAGTATGTTTCCCGTACCTTTCATTTATTTTATCAACACTTGCATAGAGTTTTTTCATCTCCATCGCTTTCAAGGCATAGTTGAATAAATCCAGTTGGTTGACCGTGTGTTCTTCCAGATTGAAAAGCACAATGCCGGTCGCCCGGTACAGACATTGGCTGTCATAGACCTCATCAAAATGAGCTTCAATAACTTTGATGATTTCACTGGGAATGGCGGTTGGCCGGGAGAATTTTAATTCCAGTCCGACATAACGGAAGGTTTGGAGTTTCAGAAAGAAAGTGCCTTGAGTAGCCGCTAAGTTATAACGCCTGAGTTTGATGCAAGCGTTCTCAACATTTTTGGAAAGCTGGGAGAAAATAAAATCGCGGTTATTGGATGGGGGAGTAAAAGTTTTTACTTTCTGAACAGAGGTGTAGGTAGTTCTCCCGATGGTATCGAGCGGGAAAATAAACTTGCCGTTTAATTCCTGCCAGGTTTCATAAATGGGTTTGGTAAATTTGCTCTTGACCCACTCCTCGCTTTTTCGGGCAAACTCAAGTGCGGTATGGACGCCGACTTTTTTGAGATAGGCGCTGGTTTGCGGGCCGATGCCCCAGATGTCTTCGGTCGGCTTGTGTTTCAGAAATTCATGGATGAGGTAACCAGGGATTGCGGTGAACCCTGAGGGCTTTTTCCATTTAGAGCCGATCTTGGCAATGGTTTTGTTGGGTCCCAGCCCCACGGAAAACGTGAAACCCAGATTCTCATACAGGTCCGTTTGGATCTTTTCAGCTATTTGAGGGTAGGACATCCTGAGCGGACGGCGCAGCCCGGTGATGTCCGCAAAGCATTCATCAATCCCGTATTCTTCAATGTCCGGAGTATAACGGCGGACAATTGCATAGAACCGTTGGGAAAGCAGACTGTAAGTTTCATAATCAGATGGAAGAAGGATAGCACCAGGGCAGATCTTTTTTATTTCCGACAGCCGCATGCCCCGTTTCACGCCCAGCGCTTTGGCTTCATAGCTGAGAGAGGCGGCAATACCCCGCTCTTTGCCGGTGATGACCGGTTTTCCTTTAAGAGAAGGATCCCGCGACTGTTCGCAGGCGGCAAAAAAGGCGTCTCCGTCAATATGGAGGATAGCCCGGGGAAAAGAATGTATGGAAAGCGGCTGATCATTCATCAGTGGTATTTTCTGATGACCGCAATTACTACGGCGGCAATGTTTAGCTCTGCGTCGGGAACAATGGTTTTGTATTTCTTATTGGCTGGCTCCAAAACCAACCGGCCGTTCTGTTTTCTGAGATACTTCATGGTCCATTCGTTATCCACTTCGGCAATCACAATGTCCCCTTCTTTGGGAGTGCGGTTTCTTTCAGCCAGCACCATGTCGCCCGGGTGAATACCGGCATCAATCATGGAGTCGCCGCTGACTTTTAGCATATAGGTTGCTTCTTTTTTAGCAATAAGGAACTCGTCAAGACTAATGGTGTCAACCAGCTCTTCTTCGGCCGGGGAGGGAAAACCTGCTGCCACTGTGCCCAGGATTTTAGTGGCGCCCCAGAGGTTTTTGGGGATAAGTTTTCCTGCCGCGTCTTTTTGGATGACCCCCTGCGCCGCCAGCCGATCCACCAGCTTGCTCACGGCATTGGTGGATTTAAGCCCGGTTATCCGGGAAATTTCCCGAAAGCTGGGCATCCGCTTATTTTTTTTGAAAAACTTATAAATTTTATCCTGATATTTTTGCATACGCCTGACATTCAAAGGGGCCTTTTATTAATCTGTTTTATGCCGCATAGCAGGATTGTTTTGATTATTTTATATATGCAGTATAGTGAACAAATGTTCACCTGTCAAGCATTAAATTGCCCGAAGGTTATGGGGTCACCCGTTAAAGTTCCTTGTAAAGAGAAAAAACTACTCCTCTAGCAACAAATAATTATTTTTCGCTTTCAGGGGTGCCATCCGCCACCGTATGCTAACCGTTTCTTCTCCCGTTATTTCTTTTATGCGGTGGATAACGGAATAACCATTCCGTTCCAAGTCACCCATCTGGTTCAAGGCAGATACAATAATTCCCGCACCTAAAGTCGTTTTTACCCCCACCACAGATATATCCCCGCGGGGAGATCTGCGTTTGTAGGGCACCTATGAAAGCCGGTTTTTCCCCAAACCTGCTTTTTAACCTCACTGTGGGGTCATACTGCAGCCCCTGGTCGTTAGAGACCCCAGAAAACCTTCGGTACCATGACCATGTCCAATCGGGTGCGTTCACAAATCGTATGGCTCTGTTTTCAGGCCAACCCCTGTGCGGCTCATGGCATGGACGAAACAGTGCTGCATACCGGTCACACTATGGCATGCTATAAGGATGCGGCAGATTGCCAATCAAGTCTCAGAGCTTTTCACCAACCCCTGTGCTGGTTCACTGCCGCAGCCATTTCGGTTACCCAAACATCTTCTTTACATCAAACTCCACCTCATCCCGCAGGATGACTGCCCACTTTTGTTGACAGTCTCTTGCAGTTATACGATGAGCTGTTCGAAGCACGCCGGCGAGGAGATTATATTAAACTGGTGACCTTTAAAAAACCGCACGTTGAGGATTGGCTCAATCGAACAAAAAATTTCCTTCAAGATATCATCGCATCCATCACAATTGAATAATCGGCCAAACAATTCGTGGCTAACCCCAATTTATATTAAGCATTTTGCCAGATTGACGAGGCATCGCGCCAGCTTCTCGAAACGGCAATAAATAAACTGGGCTTATCGGCGCGCGCCTACACCCGCATCCTGAAAGTTGCCCGCACCATTGCCGACCTTGACGGCGCAGAGCATATCCAATCTCCCCACATCTCTGAAGCCATCCAGTATAGAAGTCTGGATCGGCAGTTCAGGTTTTAAGAACTCCTGATAGGAAATTACTATTGACAAATAAACTTGAAGCCGTATATTATTTTTAATAAAAATACGTCACAGTAAAGAGGTTCAATATGCAGTCTAAACTAACATTGCGATTAGAAGAAGATCTGGTGAGGCGGGCAAAAAGGCTTGCTAAAAAAAGGGGGAAGTCGGTCTCGAAAATAGTTGCAGATTACTTCATGCTATTTGAAGCCGAAAAGAAAAAGCCAGAGGAGCAGTTCTCGCCAATTGTGCGATCCCTTAAAGGAGCGCTTCGGGGAGCATCTATTGATGTGCAGGATTATCATACGCACCTTGAGGAGAAATATCTGAAGTGATTCTCTTCGATACAAATGTGGTCTTAGATCTTTTGTTAGACCGGGAACCGTTCTCCTCACAAGCAGCCCAACTATTTACTCTTATTGAAACGGGTAAGTTGTCAGGGTGTATCTGTGCTACTACCGCGACAACTGTCCATTATCTTTCGCTTAAGGTGGCAGGATTACGGATCGCTCGCGAACATGTAAAAAAATTACTTGCCCTGTTTGAAATAGCACCGGTAAACCGTCCTGTACTGGAAACAGCCTTAAAATCAAAATTTAGAGACTTTGAAGATGCAGTCATTCATGAAGCAGCAAGGCAGGTGGGGGCACAGGGAATTGTAACCAGAAATACCAAGGATTTTAAAATAGCAAAAATATCAATATATACGCCTGAAGAATTATTACATATGTTGCAGGCAACGAATAGAGACTAATTCATATCAAGGTTCAGGCCCCATGTTTAGTTTTTTGGACTGCACCCCTGGGCCTGGACGCAAGGCTTTGATGCGGCCGCTCATCGTTGTAAAAAAGGAAATACTCCGTCAGACTCGTGCGTGCATCGGCAACATTCTCGTGAGAATTGGGGACGGTTCTCATTATCAGAATAGCAGTTTATTTGAACCGGCCCCCCATTATAATATTCGAACGCTGCATTTCACTATTCCATTCCTCGTTAATTGACTTGCAGAACAGTTTTATGCATGATATTTCCAATTCTATAGAAAAAGTTGCTGGCAGAACGGCAGCTCATGTGTCCAATTCCTTCCCGCAGAAATCTTATTAAAAAAACACGCCATTTCAAAAAACATCTTAACGATTGCCATGGTTAAAAGCGCCAAAAATCTGTTCCGAGCATTGTTCATTTCGGCGTTCATTATCTTTTTATTGTCCCCTGAACTGAATGCACAGGGAAGCGGTTCAGGCCGACGAATGATTACCTTTACTCAATTTCTGCTGTTTCCGCGATTCTGGCTAAGCGTGCTGATTGGGCTTGGCGGTGGCGTTCTTCTGGTCACCCTTAAAATTAGACGCACTATTCGGGCTATACTGCTGAGTGGGGTATTTATTTTGTTTGGCGTTTTACCCCACTTTCATGAAATTGAGTTTTTCGCCAAACTCGCCCCTCATCCCAGCCCGCTCTGTTCATTTGCTAAGCCGGTTATGTTCAGCCTCCAGGCGAAACAGTTTGTACTGCCCCCGGTTTTTGCCGGTGTGCTGGCATTTATCGTTTTCCTGAGCATTGTTGGCAACAAACTATTCTGCGGGTGGGTGTGCCCCATCGGGGCATTACAGGAGGTTTGTTATCTGCTGCCCATTGTTCGTCAAAAGAAAAGGCTCTCTTACTTTGCGGTTAATACCATTCGCTATGGGCTTCTGGTTTTCTTCGTCCCAGCCCTGGTCCATTTCGGTATCTATCTGTATGGCTATTTTAATCCCTTTGAAATCCTGCACTGGCGGGTGGGAACCGAGTTCTGGATACTTTATACGTGGATAGTTATAGCTATTACCATAACGGTTTCACTCTTTACCTTCCGACCATTCTGCCATATCGTGTGTCCCATAGGCGCACTGACGTGGCTGTTGGAGCATATATCTGTCGCGCGTATTCGTCTGCTGAAGGACAGATGCAACCAGTGCGGGCTGTGTGTCAAAAAATCACCCTGCATGGCAGTAAACGCTATTCTTGCGGGAAAGAGGGTGCGACCGGATTGCTATGCATGCGGAAAATGTATTGAGGTCTGCCCGGAAAATGCCGTGGCCTTTAATATAAAATGACTCTGCCGGGGAGATTTCCTCGGCTTTTCGTATCATGGATGTTACCAATAGTCCGCCGTTTTTTGAAAATCGCCTGTCTGTTTATTTGTCTTTAGGTAGAGGATAAAGAATTTTGAACATCGTTCCCTGGCCTACGGTGCTTCGGACGTCTATCGTCGCATTATGGTATTCAGCGATACGTTTTACGATCGCAAGCCCTAAACCAAAGCATTTGCCCGTACGAGAACGCGCTTTATCAACACGATAGAATCGGTCAAAAATATAAGGCAGGGATTCATCCGGGATACCGATTCCTGTGTCCTGAACGCTCAGTGCTGCACAGGCATTTTCTTGGGTTAATGAGATTTCCACCCTACCGCTCTCGGGGGTATATTTAATCGCGTTATCTAAGAGATTAAATACCATCTGGTGCAACAAAATCTCATTGCCTATTATGCTAATAGTATCAAGGGATCTGAGATCCATGGCAATATGTTTTGTGTGCGCCAGCGGATGAACTCTTTCAAAAACTTTCAGAACTACATCATCCAGCATAACTGTTTGAAAATTAGCTTGTTCAGGCTGTTCCTCCAAACGAGAAAAAAACAGCAGGTTATCAATTAAACTTTTCAACGAATAGCCCTCTTCAAGGACAGTTTTTAACGTTTCTTCGTATTCCTTGGCAGATCTTTTTTTGCTTAAGGCAATTTCTACTTCTCCATTGATAACGCTCAGCGGGGTCTTAAGTTCGTGAGAAGCGTCGCTGGTAAATTGACGAATATGAGCGATTGAGCGTTCTAATCGATCTAACATGTCATTAAAGGTAACTACCAGTTCGCCAATTTCATCCTGTCTGTTTTTTGCATCTATGCGCTGCGATAAATTTTCAGCGTTTATTTTTCTTGCAGCAGCAACTACTTTTTTAACGGGCACAAGGGCGCGCCGCAGTATGAGATATCCGCCCCCCGCTGTTAGGATGAAAAACAGGGCGCTTGATAGCAGCAGATAGGTTAAAAGCTGGTTGGTAGTTGCGACAACATCTTTGAGAGATGCGCCGACCTGCAGGATGTAGGTTGTCCCATCCCGTTCAAATCCTGGCATCATAATGAAACGTACGGGTGATCTGAACGCAACGTCGGCCCTGTGATAGGCGTAAAAAGATTCGCCGCGCAGAACTTTATCCAGCATCTCCGGGGAATACGGTAAAGCCTGTCGTTGTAAGGAACGCGACTTTAAGCTGACAACAGGGTTGGGTTCTGTTTTGTTGTGAATGCTGAGCACCTGGATGTATAATTCAGCAATATTAAAATCATCTTTTTCCTGTTCTTCATGCTCTATGGCGTCGCGCCAATTTCCCGGCGGTTGCTGTTCTAATATGTCCAATAGTTCATCGGCAACTGCGTAAATGGCTACATCAATCCCCTTGACCAGCAGGTAGTTAAAAAATTTGTACAACGAAACATTTAAAATTGATACGGTAAGAACCAGGAGGACGACATACCAGGAGGTTAATTTGAAGAGCAGACTTTTATGGGCTTTCATGATCGTCAATTTTATATCCAAGACCGCGAATCGTGTGGATAAGCCTTTTGTTAAAGCCCTTATCAATCTTCTCCCGTAAGCGGTTGATATAGACATTTACCACATTGCTTGAGGGATCAAACTCCATATCCCAGACATGTTCAAGAATCATAGATTCGTTCACTACCCTTCCCCTATTTCGCAAAAAATACTCAAGCAACGCATATTCTTTCCCGGTAAGGGTTATGTTTTTACCTCCGCGGACCGCTGTTCGTGCCGCAGTATCAAGTGTAAGATCGGCCACCTGCAGTATGTCCGTTTTATTTTTATAGTGCTGTGTTCGTCTTAGCAGCGCCTTAATGCGCGCCAACAATTCGCTGAAGATAAACGGCTTGGTCAAATAATCATCGGCGCCTCCGTAAAGCCCGGAAATTTTGTCGGTCACATCATCCCGCGCGGTCAGCATTATTATAGGAACATTGTTGCGTTGCCTGCGCAGCTCTTTACACACGCTCATCCCGTCTCTGCGTGGAAGCATGATATCTAAGATTATCAGATCATAATTATAGTTTTGCGCATAAAAGAGCGCTTCCTCTCCATCAGGGCATACATCAACCGCATATTGTTCTTCCTTAAGACCTTTTTTAATAAATCCTGCAACTTTTTTATCGTCTTCAACTACGAGTATTCTCATATACCACGGACCAATCCTGGATGTTGTTCCACTTTGTCCGATATACCAATATATTTTAGCGAATATAAGCCCAATCAACCCCTGCCGGTTTTCTTGCCGTAACGTATGCTGTCATGAAAAATACCCGCAACTTCATGTATCACGGGATAAATACTCAAGAACAAAATGCGTTGCACGGCGTCTTCAACTCCCATAGTCCAATGGGCAAATAAATCCTTTTTATATATAGTATTTCCATCGAAATATATAATTATACCATTATACAATAAATCTTTCCCGCGTAATTTCCCGCCTCCGCTTCCCACTGATAGCACCATACAATTTCCAATCCGTTTCACCACCCGTTCATGAAGATGCCCCGTAAACAGGTAATCAACTTTATACTGTTCAATAAGGTTAAGCAGCGGCGCATAATCGTTATTGGTTACCAATTCTCTGCTGTTTCTATCTCTATAAAAGGGCGGAATATGGCTGAACAAAAATATTTTTTTTGCTTTTTGTGCCTCCCGAGCAAGGGTATTGTTAAGAAAATCCCAGCTTTCAGGCACCGATTTATGGGTGGCATTATTCAAGAATATGAACAAACAGCCTTTGTAGTGAAAAAAGAAATTCATTGGCCCCCAAAGGGTTTTAAAAAGCTGTTTTGTTGCGGGGTTATCGTCGGTAATGTCATGATTGCCCGGTATGATAAAAACCGGACAGGGTGATTTTATTTCATTCATTTCTGCGGTGAAAAAATGGTATTCATGTATATCAGCGGCATGCACAAAGTCTCCCAGAATAACCATAAAATCAGGCTTTGTTAACAGCAGTTTATCGAACAGGTCTTCACTGTATTCACGAATACTGTGGATGTCTGCAATTAATGCAAAAGAAAAAGCGCTGTCGTTGTTATTGTGCGCTAACTTATCTATATTCTGACGGGAATTGCCAAGCCAGGGAGGCAACGGCAAAAGATATTCCTGGTATCCCCATCCGGCAAGAACAAGCAAGCCGAATACATTAATAACAAAAAATAACATCCAGAGTTTAATGCGTTTATTATGCATAATTTTTACATCCACTTGGCATGGTTAAAAGATTTGTCCGTATTACCCGATGTGCATGAGGAGTAATTTTTTCCCTTCAGTGAAAAAATATCTCACCGGTAAAAACGCATCATGTTTTGTTTTAAAATCAGGTAACGTCAGACCGGCAGAAATCAGCAGAAACATGTTTGCATTTTTGCTCACTGTATCTAATTTCTGAACATTTTTCAGGGCTGGGAACGCATCAGCATAAAAGTTAATTTTTTCAAGAATCCCATCCTCTATTTTGTAGGCAAAAATGTGATTATCTAAATAAGGTTTTATTGCTACCGCCAATGCGGGCCCCTGGACGGCCTGGGGGTTTCTATTGATCCACACCAATTCTTTTGCATGCCAGACTATGGCAGATGCGCAAAAAATAATTATAAACAAACGAAGCGGTTTTCTGCTGAGGTGATTGCCTACGAGAAGTGCCAGCGGTGGAAATATCGGCAACATATATCGAGGATTGCGATAGGGAAATATCGTTAAAATGACAAAGATGCCCGCAATCCAGATACATAATAGTTTTTCGTTTTGTGTTATTTTCTTGTTGTGCAGATACATGACAAGTGATGGTAAAAAAAATGACCACGGCGCAAAATCGAGCCAGATACGCACAGCGTAGCTATAAAAAGGGGCTTTTCGGGTAATGATATTCGCTCCTTTTAAACTGCTCCACAGCGCCTCCCAACTTACGTGGCTAAGAAAAAGCACAAACCAGATTATCAGTAAACCGCTACCGAGCGTATAGCCAAAAATGCATTCTTTTTGACAAAGGAAAGTAAAGTCCCTCTCAAGCAGCAGAAATGCTGACACGACAAACATGGGCAGAAGAATTCCTGCTGGCCCCTTTACCAAAAAGGCAAGCACCATAAACACGAAGGAAGCAGACACATAATATAACTTTTTACGACCGGCTTGCTGATACCCCATCATAAAAAACCAGAGCACCATGAGGATGAGTATGGAGAATGCCATGTCAATACGGGCGACTCTGCCCTGCCAGAAATAAAGGTGCGAGGTGACAAGCACCCCTGCTGATATAAAAGCGGAACGCACGTCTTTCCATATCTGGTGTGCCAAGAAAAAAACGATTATGCCGCCAAGTAATGCGAACATTGCTGACGGCAATCGCGCGATAAACGGGGTGACACAACCCTTTAGTACTGCGGGGAGCGCAATAAGCCAGATGGCAAGAGGCGGCTTATGAATATAAATTGTGCCGTTATATCGCGGCACCAGCCAATCGCCGGAACGTATCATTTCTCGTGCAACTTCTGCATAGCGCAGATAGTCATGATTTTCTAACGTTCTCCCGCTGAGGTTGAAGAAAAGAATCACGGTAAGCAGCAGGAAAAAAGCCGCAACGTTTGCTCTATATGTAGTTTTATTGATTTTCATTATTGGTTTTATAGAAAACAAAGATTAATACAGCATTAAAACATCATTAAACATTGTGTCTGCAATAAAATGGCGGTATCATCCACAGCATGGGGATATAGAAAGAATGAGACAGCGTGTTGACGTCCTCAATCTGGTCATGGCAAACGACGCATATCTGCCTATACAAGAAACTGCTGCTGAAACTTCTTAATTTGCCGGAGGGGAAATCGCATCAGTTAAGATTATCTGCCTCAAGAGGAGCTTTACATGCCGCAGTATGCCGAGAGCTCAAGCGAAGATAAAAAAGCCCAAAAACCAAAAAAGCTCTTGACAGAGAAAAATATGTCCAATAAAATTCACCTTTCAAATTAACCACACTAAACCCTTACGAAAATTTCTTTTCAGCATTTTTAATTACCCTGTTAAACAATCCCCTTTTATAGAAGAAAGGGTGTTATTTATGATTGATGTTGAGCATATCAGTAAAAGTTTCGGGCCGACGCAGGCAGTGAAAAATGTCTCCTTCAATGTCAGCAAAGGGGAGGTTGTCGGCTTTTTGGGGCCAAATGGCGCCGGGAAGTCAACCACCATGCGCATCCTTACCTGTTATCTGCCTGCTGACGAGGGGACAGCGCGTGTTGCCGGCTTTGATGTGGCAACCCAATCGCTTGAAGTGCGCAAGTGCATCGGTTATCTGCCGGAAAACAACCCGCTATACATGGAAATGGGGGTTCTTGAATCGCTCCAGTTTATCGCCGCGTTGCGCGGTGTGCCCGAATCTTCCCGCCGCGCAAAAATAAAACAGGTAATAGAGATGTGCGGCTTGGAGCCAATTATCAATAAAGATATTGATGAACTCTCCAAAGGGTTCCGTCAACGACTCGGACTCGCACAGGCCCTTATCCATGACCCGGATATACTGATACTGGATGAGCCAACAATCGGTCTTGATCCAAATCAAATTATTGAGATACGAAATCTTATCAAATCCATCGGCAAGGAAAAAACCATCATTTTAAGCTCGCACATCCTTCCCGAAGTTGCCGCCACCTGCGACCGGGTGCTTATCATTAACCGGGGCGAAATTGTTGGCAGCGGCACGCCGGAAGAACTTGCAGCCATGGCCAAGGGCGGGCAGACCATCTATGTAACTATTCGTGGTCCGCTTCAGGAGGTAAAAGAAAAGCTTTTATCCATGGGCACGGTGCGAGAAATTTCTGTTCTGGGAGAGGAAAACGGCTGCAACCGCCTGAGCCTTACCACCGACGGCACGGCACACCTGTGCGAAGACATTTTCTTTTTGGTTGCGCAAAATGGCTGGAGTTTGAGCGAACTGTATCAGGGAACTGTCACGCTGGAGGATGTATTCCGCGAGCTTACCACACGGGAGGCATGACCAGACGCTATGAAAGCAACTCTTATTATATTCTGGAAAGAATTCAGAGGATACTTTAATTCTCCCATAGCCTACATCTTTATTATTTCCTTTCTGGTATTTACCAACTGGCTGTTTTTTAAAAGTTTCTTTCTCTTGAATCAGGCAAGTCTGCGGGCGTTTTTTTCCATTCTGCCCTGGGTTTTTCTGTTTCTGGCGCCTGCCATGACCATGCGTTCGTGGGCTGAGGAAAAAAAGCTTGGCACGGTTGAGCTGCTGATGACGCTGCCGGTCAAAGATTATGAAGTGGTTCTGGGAAAATTTTTAGCCAGTTTTGTGTTTCTGATTGTAACGCTTCTCTGTACTTTGCCGCTCCCGCTTACAGTAATGCTCGTGGGAAACCCGGATACCGGTGCCATATGGGGCGGCTATTTAGGAGCGTTTCTCATGGGGGGGGCGTATCTTGCCATTGGCTGCTGTGCTTCAAGTCTCACGGAAAATCAGATAGTCGCGTTTATCATAGCCATTTTTGTATCCTTTGCGCTGCTGGTTATCGGAGAAAATTTTGTTCTCATGAATTTGCCATACCGACTGGTGCCTATCTTTGCCTATCTTGGTTTGGGAGCCCATTTTGAAAGTATCGGTCGGGGGGTGGTTGATTCACGGGATTTAATTTATTATGTTTCAGTAATAGGGTTTTTCCTTTTTCTCAACAATCTTTCAATCGAAAGCCGTAAATGGAAATAATGCGCCATGAGTCTTAAAAAAGTCCGCTACGGAACAAACTATATCGCGCTCATTGTCATTCTCGCCGCAATACTGGGGGTTATTAACGTGCTTTCTTACCGCCATTTTTTGCGGGCCGATCTCACTGAAAACAAACAATATACCATCTCTGAATCCACCAAAAAAGTTCTTGCCGGTCTTGACGACATCGTCAACATTAAGGTCTATTTTTCTAAAAAACTGCCTCCGTACCTCACCACGCTCACCGATCAGGTTCAGGACCTTCTGGAAGAATATCGCACCTATGCGAAGGGCAACCTTAATATAGAGTTTGTAGACCCGGCAAGCGACCCCGCCATGGAGCAGCGACTGCGGTTTATGGGTATTCCCCAGGTTCGCCTCAATGTGATTGAGCGGGATCAAGCACAATTTACCAATGTGTACCTGGGCATGGCGATTCTCTACGGTGATAATAAAGAGGTTATCCCTGCCATTACCGATACCAGCAACTTTGAGTATGATTTAACCAGCAAAATTCTGCGGGTTACCAGCACCGAAATCAAAACTATCGGCTTTTTAAGCACACCGGGCGGTCCGGATTTAAATAATCAATTAAAAAATATTCAATCAATCCTGCAGGATCATTACTCGCCACGTGCCATAGACCTCAAGAAAGAAGAGAAAATTCCGGCTGATGTTGCGGCGCTGGTAGTTGTCAGCCCGCGCGAGCTTTCTGAACGCGAGAAGTTTTTAATTGATCAGTATATTATGGCCGGCGGCAAGGTGCTGTTTTTCATTGACACTATCGCGATGGACGAGCGCCGGCTCAGCGCTACGCCGCTCAAATCGCCCCTTGCAGACATGCTTGAGCACTATGGAATAAAGGTTATTAATGAGCTGGTGCTTGACCGGTCAAATGCTAATGCGTCTTTCCAGAGCGGTCTGTTCACCATATCAGTGCCGTATCCTTTCTGGGTGAAAATTGCCCGGGAAAACTTTGCCCGCGACCTCCCGATTGTGAATCAGCTTGAAAGCATGGTGTTGCCCTGGGCAAGCCCGCTTGAAATACTACAGGATAAAACAACCGGTATTAAGATACACGAGCTGTTCAAGAGCACCAAATATTCCTGGACACAGAAAGATTTGTTTGATTTAAGCCCGAAGGAGCAGTATTTTCCACCGCCACAAGAGATGAAAGAACGGCTGCTGGGCGTTGCACTAAGCGGTAAATTTAAAAGCTTCTTTGCCGGGAAAAAGGTGCCTCCTAAGGAGGAGCCGAAAAAGGAAGAACAGGAGCAGAATAAAACAAAAGCAAATAATGCAACGCCTCGGGACGGCACGCAGGAAAAATCGTCTGAACCCATTATAACAGAAAGCCCTGACACCAAGCTCATTGTCGTCGGCAATTCACGGTTCATAACTGAAAGCTTTCCTGCCGAGTTTGATGGCAACCGGATTTTCTTTCTTAATGCCATAGACTGGTTTACCATCGGCGACTATCTTATTGGCATTCGCTCGCGCGAATCAACCGACCGACCTTTAAGAGTCATCTCTGAGGAGGCTAAAACCGCATTACGGTTCATCAATATGTTTGGCGTGTCCATTCTGGTTGGACTTTTTGGCCTGAGCAGGTTTTATATTCGCCGCAGAAGAAAGAGACGAGGAATAAATATTTAACATTGAACTTTGATTGCGAACTGTGGAATAGAGTATGGCCTTTAGGAAGACAATAATTTTTGCCGCGATATTAGGTTTTCTTTTGCTCATTTTTTATCTCATTGAAACCCCGCAGAAAAAAAATAAAAAACCGGAACAGCCGCTCTTTATCGAGGGGTTCGACAAGACTGCCGCCGCCGTCATTGCGCTGAAAAGCAAGGAAAAGGGGGAAGTGTGGTTGGAAAAAAAACCGGAGGGCTGGATCGTGGTGAGCGGCCAGAAAACCTACCAGGCAGACAAAACCCCCATTGATAACCTGCTGGATAGCGTGGGAAAAATAAAAATAGAGGCAATTGTTTCCAAAAACCCGCAAAAGCATAAAGAATTTGAAGTTGACCAGGAAAAAGGTGTGGAAGTCAGGATTGAAGACGGGGCGCAAAAGACTCTGGCTCATTTTTATGTTGGCAAGAGCGGACCTGATCTTTTCAGCACGTATCTGCGCGGTGCGGATGCAGCGCAGGTGGTACTTGCAAGCGGCATGCTGAAAATGACCTTTGACCGCGAACTCAAGGACTGGCGCAACAAAACTATTTTTGCCCTTAACCAGCAGGACATAACCGAATATCTGGTTAAAGGAGAGAAAGGATTTCATCTCAAAAAAGGCGAAAAAGATCAGTGGGAAATAATTGCACCGGAAAAAATTTCTCCTAAAAAAGAACCCGTTGAAGACTGCCTGAAGACCGTTTCAACGCTCAAGGCTGCTGATTTTGCCGAGGGCCCGCTCAAGGATTTTCAGCTTGATCAGCCGTCGCAGGAAATCCTGGTGACCATGAAAGACGGTTCAACCAGAATCTTGTTGCTGGGGAAGGAAAAGAACGCTTATCAGCGTTTTGTCAAAACACCGGATGCGGATACGATCTATATTCTTGAAAAATACAATCTTGATAAATTAATGCCGGCGCTTGACACGTTTAGACAGGGTGATGCTGATAAAGATAAAAATCAGGCTCCCGTGCAGACCGGCGCAGAAAAAGAAACGAAAACAGATAAACCGGGCAGTACATCCGACCAAAATGCTCGCCAAATTCCTTCCAGCACTCAGACTCAGAAAAAGCAAAACAGAAAAAAACGTTAATGCCGCGGGCTTTGACCTCCAGCTTATACGCGCGCATGGTTGAGCAATTTCGAGTTCGCGTTGAACACCGATCAATCAGCGGCCTTCTTCATCTGCCCCGCCAGGCACCGGCTCCCTGCGTCATAACCGCTCACGGCCTTTTCAGTTCCAAGGATAGCGACAAATTCGTCTCCATTGCAGATTATTTTACCGCGCGCGGCTTGGCCGTGATACGGTTTGATTTTGGGGGCTGCGGAGAGAGCGACGGAACAATTTCTGATACTACTGTTTCCCGCCGGCTTAAAGAGCTGGAAGCCGTCGTGGCATTTGCCCGGCAGCATCCGCTGCTGTCACAGCAGTTAGGGCTGCTCGGGAGCTCGCTGGGAGGTTATGTGTCCCTTTTGTATGCCGCTCAAGACCAGAATATCATCGCTCTTTCCGTGTGGTCAACGCCCTATAATCTTTTTGCGTTGCGCGAAAGTATTCCCGCACACGAACTGCACCAATTAAAGAACGATTTTTTTGTTGATGCCGCCCAGCACCATCTGCAGTCTGTTCTTTCGGACCTTGCCACAGTTCAAATAATCCATGGAAAAAATGACACAGTTGTTCCGCCTTCTCACGCTGCAGAAATTTTCAGTCGCGTCAGCGAGCCTAAAGAGCTGCGCATTATTCCCGCTGGCGATCATTCCCTGACCGGCCCTGCGGACAGAACAAAGGCTCTTGAGCTCAGCGCGCGATGGTTTCAGATTCATCTCCAGAGCTGAGATCTTTCTTTGCTTTACTATTCTGTAAAGAACGTTTATAGTAAAAAATAATTACTATACACAAGGATAGATTCCGCATGAACAAAGAGTCTGGCATTCACGAAGCTATCTTGGCACCGGAAGATTTGCAGATTTCAAAGGCCGAACTTGCATCCCGGCATCACATCGTGGTTCAGAGCGAGGGGCTTAAACGGGTTGTGCATGATGCGCTTAAGGCAGCCCGATCTAAAAGCACGATTCTTATCAGCGGCGAAAGCGGAACCGGCAAGGAATTGATTGCCCGGCTTATGCATAACGTCAGCCCCCGCAAGACAAAGCCCTTTGTAGTAGTTAATTGCGGCGCCCTGCCGGAAACCCTGCTTGAAACCGAACTGTTTGGCCATGAAAAGGGAGCTTTTACCGGCGCCACATTTAGAAAAATCGGCCTGTTTGAAACCGCGCATGAAGGCACCATATTTCTTGATGAGATCGGGGAAATGAGTCCCACCATGCAGGTTAAACTGCTGCGTGTGATCCAGGAAGGAACCTTCAACCGGATCGGCAGCGCCGTGCCGATTACGGTGGATGTGCGTGTTATCTCTGCCACCAACAAAGAGCTTTACGAAGAGGTAAAAAAGAAAAAGTTTCGCGAAGACCTTTATTATCGCCTCAATGTTATTCACCTGTCCATACCGCCACTGCGCGAGCGAAAAGAGGATATACCGCCACTGGTGGAATTTTTTATCGACGAGTTTAAAAACACCATCGGCATAGAAGATCTGAGTATCTCAGACGAAGCACTCACACTTATAACCAGCTACCACTGGCCGGGTAATGTGCGGGAGCTTGAGAATTCCATTGAACGCGCGGTGGTAATGGGCAATGGGCAGGAGATTTTGCCCCAGGATCTTGGCATTCAAAAAGCCGAAATCAGGGACAATCATATTGAGGTGGGCATTACGCTGCAGCAGGCGCTGGACAGCTTTAAAAAAGACTTTATTAAAAAAACCCTGCTTCTTACCAAAGGCAACCGAAAGAAAGCGGCAGAAATACTTGATATCCAGCGAACCTACCTTTCCCGGCTCATTAAAGAGTATGATCTGGAGGTCTGACAACAAAGGGCGTTATCAAACTGCTCCAGATCATCGGACAACATGACCCGTAGCCAAAATAAATTTTAGATTTCTTCCAGCAACGTAGAAAACACGTCGTGATGCTCTTCCTCATCGGCTAAAATCTGTCTGAACAGCCGATGGGTTACCTCGTCTTCTTCTTTTCGTGCCACAGCAATTATTTTTTTATACAGGGCGATGGCCACCTCTTCATCCTTCTGATCCTGTTGTATCATCTCTTTCAGCGTCGTGCCGACATGAATGGGGTCAGGCTTGGTGGTGGGGATGCCGCCAAGGTAGTTAAGCCGTTCGGCAATTGCCTCTGCATGTTTCATCTCGGCAATCGCAATGTTTTTTAATTCATCTTTAACCGCAAACCCCTTTACGCCGCTCCAGAGAACATGCTGCCACATATACTGGACAGCAACCTGAATTTCCCGCGCGATGCCCTTATTTAATAAATCCATTAATTCTTTTGAAGCCTTCGGTTTTTTCATGCGTATTCCTCCTTCTACTATTGTCAATGGTTGAGGGTTTTCCATAGAAACGGCATATCTTGCCTCCGTAATAAGTATATATTTTTATTTCCGGCAGGAGTCAATACTATTTGCAGTAACAGAACTTTTTTCAAAACATTAATTGATGGGGCGGAAAAAGCGTGTGGGGTGTTTTCTCTGCCACAACACTGTGCTCATCCGCGGGCATCACGAGTCCGGCATTGTGCGTATGCTGACGTGGGCAGGCAGCCCGTGGCACCGTCGTCACCGGTGATGGGAGGGGGTCTGGGGACTGCAGAATATAACGGCACCGCTAACTTCGGTGCAGCGTATCGGTTCCTGTTCACATGAGAGCGCCACGTTTTGTTGGGAGAATTTTGAAGTAAGACAGTTTGAATAAACTTCACAACAATTAAATAAAGCTGCTCACGTCAATGTGTGATTGGGCAAGGGCGGCCAGATAATCCAAATCGCATCTTTTCTCAACCGGTATATAGGGCATTTGCCCGAGAATCGGTATTCTGGTAAACCTGGTAATTAACGCAGGGTTCGTGTCTTCAGATTCATCCATTTCTGGAGTCGTTTTATTGAGAATAATGCCGCGCACACGAATGCCTGCTCGAAGCGCTTCTCTGATGGTGAGAAGGGTATGATTTATGGTGCCCAGCGCCGTGCGGGCAACGACTATAAGCGGAAGGTTCAATAACCTGACAACATCAATAAGCAAATGATTTCTGTTGATCGGCACCATAATGCCGCCAGCTCCCTCCACCAGCGTTATCTCATACCGGGTGCTGATCTGTTTAAATGCTGCCGTTATTTTTCTCAGATCAATCCGAACGCTTTGCTTGTGCGCAGCGATTGCCGGCGCCAGCGGCCGCTCTAAAGCATACGGGCAAATGAGAGCTAAATCATCCTGTGTGCCGGCCATGGTGCGCAAAAATAGAGCATCGTCCGGTATGAGGCTTCGGCCTTCGCGCCGACAGCCGCTTTCAAACGGCTTCATCACCCCCACCCGTCTGCCCTGACGAGCGAGGGCTCTTGCTACGGAACCGGCAATGAGCGTTTTGCCCACGCCGGTATCAGTGCCCGTAATAAAAAAGCCGCACATAGAGGTTAGTTCAGCTTGTTCTGAAGTTGCTGATACAGGCTGTCTATCGAATCTGCAGAAATTTCAGTATTCTTCCAGCCCGCATCAGGGTGTTTATCTTTTTCTCTCTCCTTTTCTTTTGAGCGGTAGGGGCTATTGCTCAACTCCTCGCGCATCTCCACGTTTTTAGATAGAATGACACGGGTCTTATCGCCCTGCTTTTTTAATGCTGCTGACACCTTCCAGCGCATGGTGCCGTCGGTCGTTATCTGGGTAACCCATTCAGTCTCTATGAGGCCCTTGCTTTTATTTGTCTTTTTTTCTACACAGCCGAGGTCAGTAAAAAGCAGATCGTTAATCGCAGCCCATACTTTGTCATAGGGCTGGTCAAAGGCGACCCCTTCAGGATAGCGTGATTGTTGTGCCTTCTTGTCATGAGCACAGCCTGCACAAAAAATGCTTGCGACAATAAAAAAAACCATTACTATTGATGGGCAATAATATCTTTTCATGGATTGTATCCTTCTTTTTCTGCCGCCAATGGCCTCCTCCCTGGTGCTGTGCGAGAAGAGGATTGAGATAACGGCTTGTAGTTGTTACCGACCTGGATTAAATGATCAACATATATATAGAATGGATGCGCCGTTTTATTCAAGTATTTTTAGAATACTGACTGCACTATGAAGATTTTTGCGCCCGATCTTATTCTACTGCATGCTCCAAGCGTTTATGACTTTCGCACAGAGCCTGTCATGTTCGGCCCCATCAGCGATGTCATCCCCTCCTCTGCAGTGTTTGAAATGTATCCGGTCGGGTTTTCCGCCATTCTGGAATATCTGGAGAAACATGGCTTCAGGGTCAGAATTATCAATCTTGCCTTTCAAATGCTTGACGATCCATTGTTTGATCCAGAAAAGCTCATTAAAAAACTTTCACCGGTTGCCTTTGGTATTGACCTCCATTGGCTTCCGCACGCTCAGGGCAGCCTTGAAGTTGCCGCACTGTGTAAAAAATATCATCCTCAGACACCGGTTATTTTTGGCGGCTATTCAGCAACTTATTTTCACAGGGAGCTCATATCCTACCCGCAGGTTGATGTGGTGGTGCGCGGTGATTCCACCGAAAACACCCTGTTGCAGCTTCTTGGGACATTAAAAGAACAAAAACCCTTGCAGGACATTGCCGGGATTACTTACAAAGAAAAAGGCCTGATACACTGCAATCCGAGCCTTAATCCGCCCGCTGATCTGAATTATTGCTCTAACAACTATCTCTCGTTATTTAAAAATTCCATTAAATTTGGGGTGAGGGGATTTACCCCTATTTATGACTGGTGGGAATATCCTATCACGGCGGTGATGACCTGCCGCGGGTGCACTCAGAATTGTGTTATCTGCGGCGGTTCACAGTATGCGCTGAAAAAATTCTGCAACCGAGACACCGTCGCCTATCGCAGCCCCGAGCTTATTGTGGAAGATATCAGAAAAATCTGCCGTTATACACGGGCCCCGATTTTTGTGGTCGGCGACCTCAGACAACCGGGAGATTCTTATGCAGAGACCATTTTACAGGGATTGCGTTTGTTAAATTTTGAGAACAGGCTGGTTCTCGAATTATTTGAACCGGCGCCGGATCTATACTTTAAAAAAATCTCCTCAGCTGTCCGCCACTTCAATTTTGAAATATCCCCCGAGTCTCACGATGAAACGATTCGCAAAGCATCCGGAAAATTTTATACCAACCAGGCGCTGGAGATGTCTATCAGCGCAGCACTTGAGCATGGCTGTGAAAAGTTTGACGTCTTTTTTATGATCGGCCTACCCCGGCAAACCTACCAGTCGGTCATGGAAACCATAGATTATTGCGAATATCTTATGCAAAAATATGACCGTCGTCTGAATCCATTTATTTCCCCGCTGGCACCATTTATTGATCCGGGAAGCATTGCCTATGAAGAATCCGAGAAAGTGGGATACCGTATTTTTTGCCGGACGTTGGAAGAACACCGCAAAGCTCTCCTTGCCCCAAGCTGGAAACACACCCTGAGCTATGAGACAAAATGGATGACGCGGGATGAAATTGCCGCAAGTACTTATGAGGCGGCACTGCGTCTTAACCGGTTAAAAAAGAAATACGGGCTGGTTTCAGAAACCATCTACCGGGAGGTGGAACACCGGATTAAAAAGGCGCAAGAAGTTCTTGCCAGAATTGATGAAATAATGCAGACCGTTCCCGCAGCCCGGCAGCGAGAAGCGTTGCTTGCCCTGAAGCAGGATATTGACCTGGTCAATGAATCAACCCTGTGCCACCGTGATGAGATCAAATGGCCGGCAGGGAAAAGACCGTTCAGATTTTTTAATATCGTGAAGGACCTGCTGTGGGGAAGTAAAGCGCACGGTCTTCGTAGACGAAACACGGGACATTTTTTTGCCTGATTCTAAGTGCAGCGAAGAATTGCTTGTCCTTATCAAATATTTAGGGTAAAATAAAAAAACAGGTAAACGCGTAACCAGCACGTTAAAAATACCACACAACCCCAGCTTTCTTTACCTGCCGTTTATTGAGGTTTAACCCGGCTAAGAAAACAGTCATATTACCGAGGAGGAAACATGCCTATAGAACCGCATGGCGGAACACTCATAAACCGCATTGTGATCGGCGAGACGCAAAAACAGCTTCAGGAAAAAGCAGCAAGCCTTGAACCTATACGACTAAACTCCCGAGAAGTATCTGACCTGGAAATGATTGCTACCGGCGCCTTAAGTCCCCTTGAGGGATTTATGACCCGACAGGACTATACATCAGTAGTTGACTTTATGCGCTTAAAAAATGGCCTGCCCTGGACAATTCCCATTACCCTCAGTATCACCCGCGCCGATGCAGAACGGATTAAAGAGGGCAGCGATGTGGCGCTGACCAGTGATAACAACGATTTATTAGGAATTCTTCATGTGGATGAGAAATACTCGGTAGATAAAGAACATGAAGCACAGCAGGTGTTGCGCACCACCGACGATTTACACCCGGGTGTTCAATATCTGAAGTCTGTTGGCGAAGTGTATTTAGGAGGGACAATCAGCCTCATTAACCGCCCAGCGCATGATAATTTTGCACCGTATCGCTTGGACCCGCAGGAGACGCGCGCACGATTTAAACAGAGAGGCTGGAAACGGATTGTTGCCTTTCAAACCCGCAACCCTATACACCGCGCCCATGAATATATCCAAAAGTGTGCTCTGGAAATCGTTGACGCCCTGCTGGTGCACCCGCTCATGGGCGATACCAAACACGATGACATACCGGGCGAGGTGC
>Ga0101944_10002434_pt1 | contig 30188 bp, 24 predicted proteins | sample DewCreD2012metaG_FD_75245 | JGI IMG/M metagenome (GOLD analysis project Ga0101944, IMG submission 75245) | Hot spring sediment bacterial and archeal communities from British Columbia, Canada, to study Microbial Dark Matter (Phase II) - Dewar... ... | reverse complement strand
GGCCGGCTCAAGGCCAAGGTCGAGGGCCGCAGGAAGGCCGACAAGCCCGCCCCCGAAGCGGTCATCCCCTTGGGCGAAAAAGAGTTCGCCGACTTCTGAACCTGAGGGGATGCACACCTTCCCGGGCGGGGCTCGCCCCGCCCGGGAAGCCGGGCTTCCCAGGAAATTCTGTAAGATTTTTCCTACGCAGCTTGTCGGTATTTCCCCGATAGACAGGCCGGCAAAGCGTCATTAGGATACATTGTGGTGGTCTATTTTCATGCGCCGCAGCCCAAACCCGAATACGGGGTTTTTCATGCGCCGCGGGCCGATCGGATTCATCCTTTCGTTTCTCCTCGCCGTGGCGGCGGCCCTCGCCCCGGCCGGGGGGCTTGAAGCGGCAACACCCGGCCGTGACCCCGCGATTCTCCTGCTTAGCTCCTACCACCCCGGATATGCCTGGTCCGACCGCGAGATCGAGGGCTTTCTCGAGGGGCTCAAATCCTGGAAGCCGGGGCTTGTGCCGCACATCGAGCATCTGGACGCGAAGCGCTTTCTCGATCGCACCTCGCGCGAGGCGATCGAGCGCCACCTGCGCTTCAAGTACCGCGCCCTGCGCTTCGATCTCCTGGTCGCCTTCGACGACCCGGCGGTCCCCGTGGCGCTCCGGCTGCGCCAGGCCCTCTTCCCCGAAACACCCCTCGTGTTCGCCGGGGTGGACGATCCCGAGGCCGACTATCTTGCGGCCGAGCGGGGCGTGACCGGCGTCCGCGAACGGAGCGACATCGCGGGGACGCTCGCGCTCGCCCTGCGGCTTCACCCCAAGGCGCGCCGTGTCCTTTTCTTGCACGACGAGACGGAGACCGGCCTTGCCCTGCGCCGGCAGGCGGAGGCCGTCCTGCCGCGGTTCCACGGCCGGCTCGAGGCCGTCTTCCCCCCCCCCTTGACCTTCGGGGAGGCGGCGGAGCAGGTGGCGAGGCTTCCCCCCGACGCCTTCGCCCTGATTCTCTCCTTTGCAACCGACCGCGCGGGCCGCTCGCTCCCCATGGAAGAGGGGACAGACCTGCTCACCGCCGGGGCGGAGGTCCCGGTCTACGGCCTGAGATCGGAGATCCTCGGCCACGGCATCTTGGGCGGGATGCTGCTCGACGGCCGCGATCACGGCCTCAAGGCGGCCGCCCTTGCGCGGCGCGTGCTCGCAGGCGAGGATCCCGGCCGGATCCGCGTGGAGGAGACGCCCGCCGCGGTTGCGATGTTCGATTACCGGCAGATGGCGCGCCTCGGGATCGGGGAGGGGGATCTTCCCGCGGAGGCGCGGGTCGTGAACCGGCCGGCCTCCTTTTTCGAGCGCCATCGCGGGGCGGTCATCGCCGCCGCGGCGGCGGCGCCGCTTCTTGGCCTCTGGGTCGCCCTGCTCCTCGTCCTTGCCGGCAGAAAGCGCCGCCTCGAGCGCGCGCTCGAATCCCAGCGGCGACTGCTGAGCGCCGTCTTCGAGAGCGTCCCCCACATCCTCATGCTGGTCGACCGCGAGGTGCGCATCGTGCGCATCAACCGCGAGGGCGCCCGGCGCGTCGGCCGCCGGCCGGAGGAGGTGGAGGGGTTCCTCTGCGGGGATGCCCTGTTCTGCGCCCACGCCCGGCAAGGGCCCTGCTGCGGCGAAACCCCCGCCTGCCCGGAATGCGCCGTGCGCACGCTCGCCCTGAGGAGCTTCGAGACCGGACAGGGGGCCGAGAACATGCCGGGGTCGCTCCTCCTGCGGGCAAACGGAGAAAAAAGGGAATTCGAGGCCCTGATCTCGACCGCGCCGGTCAGGGTGGACGAGCGCGATCTCGTGCTCGTGAGCATCGTGGACGTGACCGCGGTGCAGCGCATGGAGCGCGAGCTCCGCGCAAGCGAGGAGCGCCTGCGGCGCCTGATCGAGAGCGCACCCGACGGCATCTACATCCAGAGCGGGGGGGTCATCCGCTTCGCCAACCCCACGGCGGCGCGCATCTTCGGCGCGGGCCGGCCGGAGGACCTCGTCGGCCGCGCCGTCCGCGATCTCGTTCTCCCCGAGGAGCACGAGGCGCTCGCCGCGCGGCTTGCGGCGCTCGGCCGGGGTCTTCCCGTCCCGCCGCGCACCTTTCGCGTCGTGCGCCTCGACGGCAAGCCCGCCGAGATCGATGTCACCTCGGTCTTCTTCCGCTTCCAGGGGGAGGATGCGGGCCTGGTCTTCGCGCGCGACGTGACCGAGCAGAAAAAACTGGAACGCGGGCTCGTCCAGGCCCAGAAGATGGAGGCGATCGGGACGCTCGCCGGCGGGATCGCCCACGACTTCAACAACATCCTGGGCGTGATCGTGGGCAACGCCGAGCTCATGGCCTTCGACCCCGGCCTGCCGCCGGCCGCGCGCGGCCAGCTCGAGCAGATCCTCGCCGCCTCCCAGCGGGCGAAGAGCCTTGTCCGCCAGATCCTCGCCTTCAGCCGGCACAGCCGCGAGGAGCGGCTCCTCATCAACCTCAAGCCGATCGTCAAGGAGACGATCGAGTTCCTGCGCTCCTCGGTCAAGCCGGCGGTGCGCCTGGAGCAGTTCATCGCCCCCGACGCCGGGCCCGTCTTCGCCGACCCGACCCAGATGCAGCAGGTGGTGATGAACCTCTGCACGAACGCCGTGCAGGCCCTCGGCGAGGAGGGCGGGCAGTTGCGCCTCAAGCTCGAAAACGCCGATCTGGGTCCGGAGGATCTCGCGGGCCAGGCGGGGGCGTTGCCCGGGCCCTACCTCGTGCTCACGGTCACGGACACCGGCTGCGGCATGAGCCCCGAGGTGATGGCGCGCATCTTCGAGCCCTTCTTCACGACCAAGGGGCCCGACCAGGGGACCGGCCTCGGCCTGGCCGTCGCCCACGGCATCGTCCACGCCCACGGCGGGTTCATCCGGGTCTATTCCGAGCCCGGCCGGGGATCGACCTTCAAGGTCTTTCTGCCGCGGGCGGAAGGGAAAGCCGAGGCCGACGCCGAGGCGGCCCGGCCGCTGCCCACGGGCTCCGAGACGATCCTCTTCGTGGACGACGAGGCCCCGCTCGCCGAGCTGGGCCGGGGCCTGCTCGCCGGGCTGGGCTACCGCGTCGAGGTCCGCACCGCACCGCTCGAGGCGCTTGCGGCCTTCCAGAGCGCCCCCTCGCGCTACGATCTCGTGATCACCGATCTCGCCATGCCGCAGATGAACGGGCTCAGGCTGGCGCGCGAGCTCTTCCTCATCCGCCCCGGCCTCCCGGTGATCCTCTGCACGGGCTTCGGGGAGCCCGAAGAGGAGGGCAAAGCGCGCGCCCTCGGGATCCGCGCCGTCCTCTACAAGCCGCTGCTCAGGCGCGAGCTCGCCGAGGCCGTGCGCCGGGCCCTGGACGAGGCGCAACAGGGCTGAAGCCGCCCCCCTCCTCAGAGCCGGATCCGCCGCAGGGCGGAGAGGAGCGGTTCGAGCGCCGCGCGGTGCGCGGGCGGCAGAAGAAGGCGCCGCAGCGGCCGGTTGGGGATCAGCCCCGGCGCCCCGCCGGAGGATCGCCCCTCCTCCGCCCCCGCCATGAGGGCGGCGAGCACGTCGAGCAGGTTCCCGCTCCAGCCCCCCGCATCCAGGTGTTCGATCGCCTGGAGGAAGACCGTGTTCGCCGCGAGAAGCTCCTCCTCCATCTCGGCTGCGCCGCCGGCCGCGCAGGGCGTGCGCGAGACGAGACAGCGGCAGTGAAAGGGGCGGACGGCGTAGATCGGGCAGAGATCACCCGCCAGAAGCGGGCAGGCGGCGGGGGCCTCCTCCTCCGGGGGGGAGGGCTCCTCGAGGCCCTCGGCCCAGAGCGCGGCCAGGCCGTTCAGGGTGACCGCCGGCCTAAGACGCGGCAGGCCGGAAGCCTCCTCGAGGATGCCTCGCAGGCGGGCCCGCCCCGCGGGGGAAAGCGCCCGCAGGATGGCCCGGCCTTCGAGCGTCGTCACCGTGACGCGTGTCGTGCAGCAGTGGCGGCAGCGCCGGCGGCAGGCGATCCCCCGGCCGCGCAGATGATCCTCGTGAAGGGCGTAGATCCGCGCCAGGGCGTGCAGGCGGCGTTCCTCGTCCATGAAGGCCTCGCGTGACGGCCGCGGCCCCGGGTCTACCCGGGCGGCCGGAGGAGCGCGGCGAGCGCGGCGAGCGCCTCCTCCGGCCGCACCCCGAGCAGGCAGTCGGGGGCGGCGCAGTTTTCCGGCTCGGACTCGAAGCAGGGCCGGCAGGAAAGGGTGGGGAGCAGGATGCGCACCGCCCTGCCGCGCGGGGCCCAGCGCGCGGGATCGCTCGGCCCGAACAGGACGGCGCAGGGGATCCCGCACCAGGCGGCGAGGTGGCTCGGCCCCGAGTCGCAGCCGAGATAGGCCGACCCGCGGCGCAGGCAGGCGGCGAGGTCCGTGAGATCCTCCGGCTGCGTGACGGCGTGGCCGGCGGCGCGGATCGTGGGGAGAAGATCCCCCTCGGCGGGGCCGGCGAGAAAGGCGGGGTCCTTGCCCGCGGCGCGCAGCCGGTCGGCGACGGCGAGGAACCGCCCAAGCGGCCAGCGCTTGCGGGCGCTCCCCGCACCGGGGTGGATCCAGACCCTCTCCGGCGGGCGGCCCGCTGCGGGCAGAGGCGAGAGGACTTCCGGGTCGTCCGCCGCGAGCAGCCCGGCGGCGACGAGCAGCCCTCGGGCGTGGTCGGTCACGTGCACGGCCGCCCCCGCCGGCGGCCGGGGCGGCACGGCGACGAGCCGTTTTCCGGCCAGGCGGCGCAAGGGCGCAAGGAGCGCCTCTGCGCCGGAGAAGGCGAGCACCCAGGCGAAGCCCCCGACCCATGCGCGCAGGCGGTCGCCCGGGTCCCCGGAAAAGAGCGCCGCCGTCCAGGCGGCCTCGACCGGGTGGGCTTCGTCGGCGATCCCCTCGCTGCGGGCCAGCCGCGCCAGGCCTGCCTGGGCGATGAGCGCTAGCGGCCGGTGGCGGCGGCGCAGGGCGGCGAGCAGCGGGAAGAGGCAGACGAGGTCGCCAAGCGCCCCCTGGTGAACGACCAGGAGCGGGGCGGGCGGCGGTGCGCTCATGCGGACCGCGCCGCCGCGCCGGGGTCGTCGCCGTTTTCGCGCCGCACGGGGAAGGGCTCGGCCCGCCAGATGTCGCGGTTGTACTCGAGGATCGTGCGGTCGGAGGAGAACTTGCCGATCCGCGCCACATTCAGGATCGACTTCCGCGTCCACTCCTCGGGGTCGCAGTAGAGGGCGTCGATCGCCATCTGGGTGCGGTGGTAGGCCTCGAAGTCGGCGAGCACGAAGTAGCGGTCCTCGTGGAGCAAAAGCTCCACGAGCGGCCGGAAGAGGCCGGGCTCGTCGGGGCAGAAAAAGCCGTTCTGGATGAGATCGAGCGCCCGCCGGAGCGCCGGCAGGCCGGCGAGCGCCTCCGCCGGGCGGTAGTGCGGCCTGAGTGCGGCCACCTCCTCCGCGGTCAGCCCGAAAAGGAACAGGTTTTCCCGCCCGACTTCCTCCAGGATTTCGACGTTTGCGCCGTCGAGGGTGCCGATGGTGAGCGCCCCGTTCAGGGCGAACTTCATGTTGCTCGTCCCGGAGGCCTCGTAGCCCGCGGTCGAGATCTGCTCGGAGACGTCGGCGCCGGGGTAGATCACCTCGGCCAGGCTCACGCGGTAGTTGGGGAGAAAGACGATCTGGATCGTCTCGCGGGTCGCCGTGTCGCGGTTGACCATGTCGGCGACATGGCAGATCAGGCGGATGATCATCTTGGCCGTCTTGTAGGCCGGGGCCGCCTTGCCGCCGAAGAAGAAGACCCGCGGGTGCATGCGGAACTCGGGCTCCTCCTTGAGCTTGAGCCAGAGGGTCACGGCGTGCAGGATGTTCAGCAGCTGGCGCTTGTACTCGTGGATGCGCTTGACCTGGACGTCGAAGATCGCCGCCGGGTCGACCCGCTCGCCCGTCAGCCGGCGGGTGAGGAGGGCGAGGCGCTTTTTGTTCGCGAGCTTGATGTCGCGCCACTCGCGGCGGAAGTCGGGGTCCTCGGCGAGGGGCTCGAGGCGCCGCAGCTGGGTGAGGTCCCGCACCCAGTCCTCGCCCAGGTGCCGGCGGATCAGGGCCGCCAGCCCCGGGTTCGCGAGCAGGAGCCAGCGCCGCGGGCTGATGCCGTTGGTCTTGTTGGTGAAGCGGCCGGGGTACATCTCGGCGAAATCCCGGAGCTCGCGCTCCCGCAACAGCCGGCTGTGCAGCTCGGCGACCCCGTTCACGGAGTGCGAGCCCACGATCGCCAGATGCGCCATGCGCACGCGCTTCTCCGGCCCTTCCTCGATCAGCGACAGGTTGCGCTTGCGCTCGACGTCGTTCATGAAGCGGATGGAGACGTCCTTGAGGAAGCGCCGGTTGATCTCGTAGATGATCTCGAGGTGGCGCGGCAGGAGCCGCTCGAACATGGAGACCGGCCACTTCTCGAGCGCCTCCGAGAGGAGCGTGTGGTTCGTGTAGGCGCAGGTGTTCGTCGTGAGCTCCCAGGCCTTCTCCCAGCTCAGGCCGTAGCTGTCGAGAAACAGCCGCATCAGCTCGGCCACGGCGATCGAGGGGTGGGTGTCGTTCATCTGGATCGCCACCTTGTCGGGGAAGGCGTCGAAATCGTCGTGGTTGACGAGGTAGCGGCGGAGGATGTCCTTGATCGAGCAGGAGACGAAGAAGTACTGCTGCTTGAGCCGGAGCTCGCGGCCCTCGTAGAACTCGTCGCTCGGGTAGAGGACCTTGGAGAGGTTCTCGGAGATGTTCTTTTCCTCGACCGCCTTCAGGTAGTCGCCGTGCTGGAAGTAGTTGAGGTCGAATTCCTTCGAGGCCCGGGCCGACCAGAGCCGCAGGGTGTTGACGGTCTGGTTGCCGTAGCCCGGGATGGGGATGTCGTGCGGGATGCCCACCACGTCGCTCGTGTCCACCCACTCGCTCTTGAAGCCGCCGTCCGGCAGCCGGGTCTGCTTCACCCGGCCGTAGAAGTGCACCGTGAAGATGACCTCGGGGTGGGCGATCTCCCAGGGGGTGCCGTAGCGCAGCCAGTTCTCGGGGAGCTCGACCTGTTGCAGGTTGCGGATCTCCTGGTCGAAAATGCCGAACTCGTAGCGGATCCCGTAGCCCATGGCCGGGATCTCGAGGGTGGCGAGGGAATCGAGGAAACAGGCCGCAAGACGGCCCAGGCCGCCGTTTCCGAGGCCCATGTCCGGCTCCTCGGCGGCGAGCGCCTCGAGATCGATCGCGAGCTCCTCCATGGCGCGCCGCGTCTCCTCGTAGATGCCGAGGTTGAGGAGATTCTGCAGCAGCACCCGGCCCATGAGGTACTCGGCCGAGAGGTAATAGACCCGCTTTACGTCGGCCTTGTAGTAGCCTTGCTGGGTCTGGATCCAGCGTTCGATCAGCCGGTCGCGGGCCGCGAGCGCGAGCGCCAGGTAAAGGTCGCGCTGGGTCGCCGTGTACTGGTCCTTGGAGAGGGAGTACTGGAGGTGGCTCGCGAAAGAGAGCTGGATGCTCTGGGCGTCCATGCCCTTGCGAAAGGTTCCCCAGTGCTGGAAGAGCTTGCTCTGCTTCACGCGGGGCCTCCCCGTGGGTAATGAGTTGATCTTAAAAGATATCATGGAGCCGGGCAAGGATCAAACGCGGACTGCGGCCCCGGCGGTTGCCGCGCCGCGGGGATCGGGTATAGAGTGGCTGCGGAAATGTTCGCATCCCGGATGCGGCGGAAAGAGGCAGACGCATGGTCGAGGCGCCGTCGCTTGACCCGGCCGGGTGGCCCGAGGTCGAGATCACCCCGCGGGCCGCGAAACGGCTGGCCGGGGGGCATCTCTGGGTTTTCGCCAACGAAGTCACGGCCGCAGGCGACCCGGGGCGTCCCGCCTTCTGGTGCCGCTTCCGCGCGGGGGGCAACCCGGTCGGCTGGGGCTGCTACAACCGCCACTCGCTGATCGCAGGCCGGCTTTTCGCCTTCGGGGCGAGCGAGGACCGCCTCGACGGGCTGCTTGAGAGGAGGCTGGCCGCGGCCATCGGCCGCAGGCTGCCGCTCCCCCCCGGCCGGGCGGCGCGGCTGGTCTTCTCCGAGGCCGATTTTCTCCCCGGCCTGGTGGTCGATTTCTACCCGCCCTATGGGGTTCTCCAGAGCCACACCGCGGGCATCGATCTCGTGCTGCCGCTTCTCGAAGAGATCCTGCCGGCGGCGCTCCGCCGGGCCTTCGGCGCCCCGCCGGAAGGTTTGCTCATCCGCGCCGACGCGCCGGTCCGGGAGCTCGAGGCCGTGGGGCGCTTCACGCGCATCGCCTTCGGCGACCGCGAGGCGCTGCGCGCGGCCTGGGTCGAGGAGGAGGGCGTGCGCTTCGCCGCCGACCTGGTCGAGGGGCAGAAGACGGGCTTCTTCCTCGACCAGCGCGAAAACCGGCTGCGCTTCGAGGAGGCGGTGCGGCAGATGCCCGGCGCCCGGGTCCTGGACCTCTTTTCCTATTCCGGGGGCTGGGGGCTGCGGGCGCTGCGCGCGGGGGCCGGCCGCGTGGTCTTTGTCGAGGAGAGCCGGGAGGCCCTCGAGCTCCTCGAGCGAAGCCTCGCGGCAAACGGCCTGCCGCGCGAGCGGGCGGCCCTCTGCCGCGCGGACGTCTTCGAGTTTCTCGCCCGCGATGCGGGACGCTACGATTTCGTGGTGAGCGACCCCCCGGCCTTCGCCAAGTCGAAAAAGGCGCTCCCCCAGGCGCACCGCGCCTACCTCAAGCTCAACCGGCTTGCCTGGCGGCGGCTCAAGCCGGGGGGGCTGCTCTTCGCCTCCAGCTGCAGCCGGCTCGTTTCCGAGGCGGAATTCGCCGGGATCCTCGCCGCGGCCGTGCGCCGTGAGGGCGGCCGTGCCCACGTCGCCTACCGCGGCATGCAGGCGCCCGATCACCCCGTGCTCCTCTCCATGCCCGAGACGGCCTACCTCAAGTGCTTCGCCCTGCGGAAGGTGGAGGGCGAAAACGGCGGGCCCCCGGCCCGGTCTTTTCCCTTGATTTCGAAATGAAAGGCGCTTAGAAGGGGATGCTTTCCCCCGGCCCCCCGGGCCTCCGGCCGGCCGGGGCGTCGAACCCGATCGCTCGAGGAACCCCATGAACTCAGGAGACCCGGGCAGTAGCCCGAGCCACCGAAGCCCGCGGGACGGGAGTCCCGCCGGGCCGCCGCCCACGCCGCACCGGGCCCGGAACGCGCCCGGATCCGTCCCTCCCCGCTGATCGCGACCCCCGGGAGGCACGCCTCCGGCCGTTGCGGACCGGCCCCGCCGGTTCCGGGGCGGCCAGGAGACGTCGATGAGCGCCTCTCCCCAGATCATCCCGGAGAATTCGGCGTCCTGCCGCATCGAGGACCGCCGGCAGGTCGAGGCTCTGCGCGAGATGCACCCGGCGGACATCGCCGAGGCGCTCGAAGGAGCGGGCCTCGAGCCGCAGGAGATCGTCGAGACCCTCGTCAAGGTGGGCAATTCGCTCGCCATCGAGGCCTTCGCCCACCTCTCGCTCGAAACCCAGAAAGCCTGCCTGGAGACGGGCCGCACGCGCACCCTGCTGCAGTTCGTCGAGAACCTGGAGCCCGACGACCGCGTCGACCTGCTCAAGCGGGTCGACGAGGAGGTGCGCGAGGCGATCCTGCCGCTCATCGCCCAGGCCGAGAGAAACGAGATCCGCCGCCTCTGGAACTACCGCGAGGGCACGGCCGGCGCGGTGATGACGACCGAGTACTGCAACCTCGCCCCGGAGCTCACCGTGCGCGAGGCCCTGGAGACCCTGCGGCTGCTCGCCCCGAACAAGGAGACCATCTACCACATCTACGTCACCGACGAGCGCCATCACCTCGTGGGGGTGCTGTCGCTGCGCGACCTCATCCTCTCCAAGCCCCAGCAGCGGCTGCGCGACATCATGGAGGACAACGTCATCTCCGTGCCCCACGATCTCGACGTCGAGGCCGCGGCCGACCTCATCCAGAAGTACGACTTCCTCGCCCTGCCCGTCGTGGACGACGAGAAGCGGCTGCTCGGCATCATCACCGTCGACGACGTGATCGACATCATCGAGGCCGAAAACACCGAGGACTTCCATCGCATCTCGGCCGTCGTCCCTTTCGAGGAGGAGTACTTCCAGCGCTCCATGCCGCGGCTGTTCTGGAGCCGGTTCTGCTGGCTGGCGATTCTCCTGTTCACCTCGCTCCTCTCCACCACCGTCATGGAGTGGAACGCGCCGGCCCTCCAGGAAATGGTGGCGCTCGCCTTTTTCATCCCCATGGTGGTCGGCACCTGCGGCAACGCCGCCACCCAGTCGGCGACGATGGTGGTCCGGGCGCTCGCCCTGGGGGAGGTGCGGCCCGCGGACTTCCTGCGCGTCTTCGGCCGCGAGGTCTGGATGGGGATCGCGCTGGGGGCCGCGCTGGGGCTGATCGCCTATTTCCGCGTCTTTCTCCAGGACCACAACCTGGTGCTGGCGGCGATCGTCGGCACCGCACTTCTCGCCACCCTGCTTCTCGCCAACCTGGGCGGGGCCTTGATCCCGCTCGCCCTGAGGAAGCTTGGCCTCGACCCCGCGCTCACCGCAGGGCCGCTCATGACGACGCTGATCGACGCGATCGGGATCACGGTCTATTTCCAGATCGCAACGGCCTTCCTGAAGAGCTTCCGGTAGGAAAACGACGCGCCCGGGGCGCGGGCGACGGCGTCGCCGCACCCCGGGGGGGGATGGAGCGGGCCGTTTAGAACCGCTTGGCCCATTCGCGGCGCTTGCGCTTCTTCCACTCCTTGCGGTGGTAGAGGTCGCTGGCGATCAAGGGCACGACGAGGGTCGCTTCGGCGTAGACCATCTGCTCCCAGGTCGTGTCCACCTTGCCCCAGGAGGAGGCCTCCTTCAGGGTCGAGCTGGAGCAGGCCCCGTCGCGGACATCGGCGACCGTGACCTGGATGGCGTAGCGGTGCATGGGGACGGGGCGGCCGAGCATCTCGGCGCAGATGACGGTGTCCTGGATGAAGTTCTTGGGGACGCCCCCGCCCACGATGAAGAGGCCGGTGGTCTTCGCCTCCATCTTGATCCGGGTGAGCTCGCGGAAATCGCGCACGGCGTCGATCGTGAGATGGTTCTCCGGCCGCTCCGCCTGGTGCTTGACCAGCCCGAAGCCCGCGCTCGAGTCGGTGAACGCCGGGCAGAAGACGGGGACATGGTGGCGGTAGGCGAGCTCGACGAGGGAGCCCTTCTTGACCGCGTGCCGCGTGAGGTAACGGCCCATCTCGCGGATGAACTCCCGCGAGGAGTAGGGGCGCGGCGGGAGTTGGTCGGCGATCTTCTGGACGGTGAGGTCGCAGACCTGGAGCTGCTCCTCGTCGATGTAGGTGTCGTAGATGCGGTCGATGTAGAGCTCGCGCAGCAGCCGGTCGTCGGCCGCGGCCGTGCCCTGGTAGTGCCGGAAGCCCAGGGCCTCGAAGAAATCCATGTCCACGATGGAGGCGCCGGTGGCGACGACCACGTCGACCAGGTTGTAGCGGACCATGTCGGCGTAGACCTGCAGGCAGCCCGCCGCGCCGGTGGAGCCGGCGAGCGCGAGCACGATGGTGCAGTCGGGGTCGTTCAGCATGCGGCGGTAGATCTCGCAGGCGCGCGCGCACTCGCGCGCGCTGAAGGACATCCCGGCCATCGTCTCGAGGATCGGCCGGGCGTCGAAGCGCGTGATGTCCGCGTGCCGCACGGGCGTTTTGAGAAAATCCTTCTTTTTCGGCTTCTTCATCGTTCCTCTCCCTCCGGGCGAACCTCCCCCTCCCGCGCCGGCGGCCTCCGCCCGGGCCGCGGCGCGCGAGGCGCCGGCGCGTTCCCCCGGGTCCGCCGCTTAGCTAGCGTCGCGCAAGCGGCCCAGGATCGGGACGTGGTAATTCACGAAGCACAGGGCGGCGAGCGCCGTGCCGTATTTCTTTTCGGGGACGAAGCTCTCGGTGATCAACCGGCGGTCGGCGAGCTCGAAGTCGTCCGCATAGCCGTTGACGTAGAGCTCCTCAAGGCTCGCGTGCAACCGCGTCTCGATCTCGGGGATCGAGTGGTCGCCGTAGAGCTCGCAGACCAGTCCCCCGTAGCGGCGGCGGGTCTTCTTCTCGTAGAGCCAGCCGTAGATGATCCCCGCCGTCGCCCGCTCGCCCCGGTTCACCGTGCAGACGGAAAAGATGGACTCCATCACGGAGCCGTGGACCAGGCGTTCGGGTTTCGGGATTTCGGTGGCGATGCTCGGCAGGATCGAGGAGTAGGTCATGATGTTGCACATCTCGACCCCTGCCGCCTTGAGGGCGAGGTGGTAGGAACCAGCGTGGACGGTCAGATCGCTCTGCCCGGTTCCCTTGGTGACGAAATAGTCCTTCGGGATCCGGTTGCCGATGACCAGCTCACCCAGACGGCCTTCCGCGTGCAAGAACTCTTCGTTTTCCACCCCTGCTGTTCCCTTTCGGTATCATAAAAATTCCTGAGTTGAGGTTGACGCCGCAGCCCCCGGGGGGCGCCACCGCGAGGCGGGTGCGCCCGCTTTCCGGGGGGTGTGCCTCTGCCGGAAAAGGTCGGAGAAAATAGCACCAAAAATCTTTTTTGCAACCGTTTTTTCGCCCCCGCCCGCCTCCGGGGAGGCGACCGCCCTCCTTATCGTTTTCCGTGACCCGGGTTGCTCGGTCAAGGCAGCCCGGCGAGCCACTGGCAGGCCGGCGCCACGAGCACGCGGCGCTCCTCGTTCTTCACCCGGCGGTAGCCCGCCGCCTGGGCCACCAGCCGGACGGCCGGCACCCGCAGGAGGCCCTGGAACTTGACGATCGCGGGCGAGGGCTCGGCCGATTCGCCCGCCTCGAGGAGCAGCACCGGGCGGTCCTCGTTCACCAGGACGAAGTCGACCTCCTGCCGGTCCTTGGTGCGCAGGTAGTGCAGCCCGAAGCGGCCGTAGCCCGCCGCGTTCCAGGTCGACACCGCCCGCGCGAGCTCGAGGGCCACGAGGTTCTCGAGGCGGGCCTCCGGGCCGGCGACCCGGGGCGCGTCGAACAGGTAGACCTTGCGCCCCTCGCGCACCGCCCGCGGGACCCCCCGTCCCCAGGGGGTGAGGCTGAAGGTCAGGTAAAAGCGCTCCAGCGTCGCCAGCCAACTCACCGCCGTGTTGTAGGCGACCTGCAGCCCCTCGGCGAGGGCGGGGATCGACAGCGGCCTTCCGACCTGGGCGGGCAGCAACTCGAAGAGCGTCTCGAGCTCGGCGACGGCCTTGATCGCCGTGAGGTCGCGGATGTCCTCGCGGATCAGCTGCGCCCCGTAGGCGGAGGACCAGCGCCGCCAGGCGGTCTTGCGGCCGGAGAGGAAGGGCTCCGGGAACCCGCCCAGCTCGGAGAGCCCGCGCCAGAGTTCGCCCAGCTCGCCCCGCCGCTCCATGCTCACCGCCTGCGGGTCGGCGAGGAACTCCTCCACGGAGCGTTGCCCGCCCCCGAGCTCGGCCGCCGTGAAGGGCCACAGCCCGAGGAGGTAGTAGCGCCCGGCGAGCGAATCGCCCCGTCGCGATTGGTCGAGGCGGCTTCCCCCCGCCACCAGGAACTGGTAGCGGCCGCCCGCCCGGTCGAAGGCGCCCTTGAGGAAACGGCGCCAGCCGCGGTAGCGGTTGAACTCGTCGAGGAAGACGAGCGGGGTCGATTCGTCGACGCGTTCGGCTTCTTCAAAGAACCGCGGATGCCGGATCAGCCGTGCCCGCTCCGCCGGGTCTTCCCAGTTCAGGTAGACGCGGTTGGGGTAGGCCTCGCCGATCATCCGCCCCAGGGTCGTCTTGCCGACCCGCCGCGGCCCGGCGAGAAAGACCATCCGCGGATGCCGCGTGAGCTCCCGCCACAGGCTGCGGTAAAGGGGGCGATCCGTCATACGCCGGGCATTGTTTCATGCATCTGAAATATAGTCAAGACCAAATTTCAGCGTCGTGAAATTAGGACCGGCCTTGCCCCCCGCCCCGGCGGCGGGGTATGGTGGGGCCATGGAAGCGGAAACGGCGCCGGGGGCGGGGCCCGGCCGGCTGGACCCGGGCGGGGCGGTTGCGGCCGTGCGCGCCTACTACGAGCGGAACACGCGGCGGTTTCTCCGCTGGGGCCGGGACGCCGGGACGGCCAACCTGCACGCCGCCCTGTGGCCGCCGGGAACGAAACGCCTCTCCCAGGCGATGCAGGCGGCAAACGAGCTCATCGCCCGCGAGATCGAGGACAGCCCCGTCCCCGTGGGGTGCGTTCTCGACCTCGGCTGCGGCGTGGGGGCGAGCCTCTTCTACCTCGGCCGCCGCCTGCCCGCGCTCGTGTCGCTCACGGGCGTGACGCTGAGCCCCTCCCAGGTGCGTTTGGCGCGCCGGTTCATCCCCCCGGGCGCGGCGGCGCGCTTCCGGTTCGCCGCGGCGGATTTCACGGAGCTCGACCCCGGCCGCTTCGCCTGCGACTTCGCCTTCGCCATCGAGGCCTTCGCCCACGCCCCCGGCGCGCCGGCCTTCTTTCGCGCCGCGGCGCGTCTCCTCCCGCCGGGGGGGAGGCTCGCCCTCATCGACGATGTCCTGGAGGAGCGCGCCGCAACCGGCCTCGACCCCGCGGCGGCCGCCCTGCTCGACACCTACCGCCGCTGCTGGCGGCTTCCCGCGCTGATCGCCGAGGGGGCGATCGCGCAGGCCGCGGCCGCGGCCGGGATGCGCCGCGTCCGGCGGCGGGACCTCACGCCGTGGCTGCGCCTGCGCCGGCCGCGGGACCGGGCGATCGCCCTCTTCGTCCGCCTGGCCGGCCCGCGGCTGCTGGGGACGCTCTACGGCGAGATGCTCCTCGGGGGCGACGCAAAGCAGCGCTGTTACCGCGCGGGGCTCACGGCCTACCGGCTGCTCGTCTTCGAGGCCTCATGACCGATGCCGCCGCCCTCTACGGGTTGCTGCGCTCGGTGGCGATTTACCTCGCCCGCCCCGGCCGGCGCATCCGCCTGCGCCGCTTCTACCGCCCTTTCGTCCCGCCGGGCGCGCTCTGCTTCGACCTGGGGGCCCACGTGGGCGGCCGCACCCAGGCCTTTCTGGACCTCGGCGCCCGCGTGGTCGCCGTCGAGCCCCAGCCGCTCTGCGCCGCCCTCCTGCGGCTGCGCTGGAGGAGGGACCCCCGCGTCGTGGTCCTCGAGCAGGCCGTCGGCGCCCGGCCCGGCGTCGGCGTCCTTCACGTGAACCGCCGCAACCCCACCCTGAGCGGCCTTGCCGGGGCGGCCTGGCGCCGGCGCATGGCGGCCGCCGCGCGCGGCCGCGAGCACTGGGACCGGAGTCTGCCGGTCGCGGTGACGACGCTCGATCGCCTGGTCCGGTCCTGGGGGGAGCCCGCCTTCTGCAAGATCGACGTCGAGGGCTGGGAGGCGGAGGTGCTGGCGGGGCTGAGCCGCCCGCTCGCCTGCCTTTCCTTCGAGTTTCTGAGCTTCGCCCCCGGGATCGCCCGCGCCTGCATCGACCGTCTGGAGGCCCTCGGCCCCTACCGGTTCAACTGGAGCCTCGGCGAACGCCTGCGGCTGGAGCGGGACGCCTGGGTGGCGGGGGACGCCGCCGCGGCCGCCCTCGCGGCCCCGGCCGACCGCGTCGTCGGGGGCGACCTCTACGCCCGCCTCACGCCCGGATCGCCGCGGTCCCCCCGCGCCGCGCCGGCGCCGGGGGCGGCGGGAGGGGCTGCAGGGTCTCGACGGTGAGGGTGACGGCCCCCCAGTCGTCCTCCACCCGCCCCGCGAGCAGCAGCGGCCGCTCCTCGGCGAGCAGCCGCCGGAAGCGGCGGTAGGGTTCGGGGAAGAGGGTCGCCTCGACGAGCCCCGTTTCGTCCTCGAAGGTCAGAAAGGCCATCGGCGCGCCGCTGCGGGTGGCGACGAGCTTTTCCGTGACCGGCCAGCCGGCGAAGCGCACGCGGCGGCCGATGCGGGAGGAAAGCTCGACCGCGCGCAGTCCGCCCGCGGCCGCCACGGCGGCGGCGTAGAGCTCCATCGGGTGCCGTTCGCAGAGAAACCCGAGGGCGGCGAACTCGCGGCGCAGCCGCTCGCGCGGCTCCTCGGGCGGAAACCGCGGGATGCGGCCGCCCGCGGCGGCGGGGGCGAAGAGCGGCCGCTGCCGCGGGGCCCCGGCCGGCGGGGCGTTGCGCAGGCGCGCGGCGCGGAAGGCGAGGGCCGCGCGGTCCTCCCCGCCGCCCAGGCCGTCGAGGGCCCCGGCGTCGAGCAGGGCCCGGACCTCCTCGGCCGTGGGCCGGGTGCGCGCCAGGAAGTCCTCGAGGTCGGCGAAGGGGCGCTCGCGACGGCGGGCGACGATGCGCGCGGGGAGCTCCGCCGTGAGATCGCGCACGGCGGCGAGGCCCGCGCGGAGCGTGCGGCCGCTTCCGCTCCAGCGGACGCCGCCGGCGGCCACGTCGGGGGGGAGGACGGTCAGCCCCAGGCGGCGGGCCTCGGAGACGTAGGCGAAGGGGCGGTAGAAGCCGCCCCCGTTTCCCAGCACCGCGGCCATGAACTCGGCCGGGTGGTGGGTCTTCAGGTAGGCCGCCTGGAAGGAGACGCGGGCGTAGGAGGCGCTGTGCGGCTTGCAGAAGGAGTAGCCGTCGAAGCTCATCATCATCTCCCAGACGGCCGCGACCTGCTCCTCGGAGAGGCCGCGGGCGAGCGCCCCCTCGCGGAAGCGGCGGGCGAAGTCGGCGAGGGCGCGGGCGCGGTCTTTCTTGGAGAGGACCTTGCGCAGCCCGTCCGCCTCGGCGGGGCTGAAGCCCGCCAGCGCGACCGCCGCGCGCGCGACGTCCTCCTGGTAGACGAGCAGCCCGAAGGTCTCGGCGAGGATGTCGGCGAGGAGGGGGTGGAGCGGCTCCCAGGGGCCGCCGTGCAGCCGCCGGATGAACTCGCGGAGGTAGGCCCCGGCCGCGGGCCGGATGATGCTGCTCAGGATCACGAGGTGGTCGAAGTCGCCGACGCGGCATTTCCGCAGGAGCAGCCGCATGGCCGGGCTTTCGATGTAGAAGCAGCCCAGGGTGCGCCCCTGGGCGACGGTCTGCTGGGTGGCGAAATCCTCCTCGGGCTCCCCGCCGGCGGGGTCGCGGAAGGGGGCGTTCTCCCCGAGGGCCGCGAGCGCGTCGCGGATCACGGCGAGGCTGCGGTTGCCGAGAAGGTCGATCTTGACGAGGCCCGCCTCCTCGGCCCCGTCCTTGTCCCACTGGAGGAGCGGCTCGCCCGCGGCCGTGCGCTCGACCGGGGCGTAGTCCGTGATCGGCCCCGGGGTGATCACCACGCCGCCGGGGTGGAGCGAGAGGTGGCGCGGCAGCCCGACCAGCCGGCGCGCGAGGCCGAGGATCTCGGGCCAGGGTGCGGGGAGCCGGGCCGTTTCCGCGGGATCGGCCTCCGGCGGCCCCGCCTCGCCGCCCTCTTCCTGCCAGACGTCGGGCAGGCGGCGGCAGACGCGCGCGATCTCGGCCTCGCCGAGGCCCAGGGCCCGGGCCGTCTCGTGCAGGGCGAGCCGCGGCCGGAAGAGGACGTGGTTGGCGACGCGGGCGGCGCGCCCGCGGTGGCGCTCGAGCACGGCGGCGATCACGGCGTCGCGCTCGTCCCAGGCGAAGTCCACATCGATGTCGGGCGGGTCCGTGCGGCCGGGGTGCAGAAAGCGCTCGAAGTAGAGGTTGTGCTTGAGGGGGCAGACGTTCGTGATGCCCAGGCAGTAGGCGACGAGCGAGGCGGCCCCCGAGCCGCGGCCGCAGGTGCGCGGGCTCAGGGCCACGATGTCGCGCACGATGAGGAAGTAGCCGGCGTAGCCCATGCGCGCGATGAGGGCGAGCTCGTGCTCGAGCCGCTCGACGACGGCCTCGGGGAGCTCTGCGCCGTAACGGCGGTGCGCGCCCGCGTAGGCCTCGCGGCGCAGCACGGCCGCGCTCTCGGCGGCCGTCTCCCCCGGCCGCGGGGGCAGGACGACGCCCAAGCGCGGCCCCCGGAAGCCGACGGGGGCGGTGAGCGCCGCAGCCGTCCGGAGGAGCGCCGGGTCGGGGGCGAAGGCGCGGGCGAGCTCCGCGGGCGGAAGCAGACGGGCCGTGGCCGGCAGGCAGTCCTCCGGGGGAAGCCGCGAAAGCAGCGCGCGGCGGTCGATCGCCCGCAGCAGCCGGTGCAGGCGGTGGTCGCCGGGGGAGAGGAAGAAGGCGGGGTGGACGGCGGCCTCGGGGGCGCCGAGCCGCCGGGCCGCCTGCCGCAGGGGGTGGGCGCGCCGGATCGCCTGCGGGGTCACGGCCGCCGCGGCCGGGACCCCGGCCTCATGCAGCCGCTCGAGGAGCCCCGCCTCCCCGGCGAGCACGACCAGGCCGGAGGCGAAGCGGGGGATCTCCCGGGCGGGGTCGAACGCCTCCGGGTGCAGGTGCCGGCGGCTGAGGAGGCGGCAGAGGTTGCGGTAGCCCTCGTCGGTCGCGGCGAGGCAGAGGGCGGCGGGGGACCCGCGCCGGGGGTCGGTCAGCGCCGCCCCCACGACCGGCTCGATCCCCTCGCGGCGGCAGGCCGCCAGGAAGGGCCAGAGCCCGTAGAGGTTGTCGGTGTCGGTGAGCGCAAGGCGCCGGTAGCCGAGCCGCGCCGCCGCGCGGCAGAGCGCCGCCGGCGAGGCCGTGCCGCAACGCAGCGAGTAGTGCGAGTGGACCCCGAGGGCGATCATGCCGTCTCCGGCGGGAGCGCGGCCGCCACCCGGAGGGCCTCCTCCCCGAAGCGCCGCCGCACGCGGTCGATCGCCGCCATCAGGCGCGCGCGGCCTTCGCCCCTCTCCCCCGCCGCGGGGAAGAGCTCGCGCTGGGCGGGCGGGAAGACGAGCCCCTCGCAGGCGAGCGCCAGGCCGCGCAAGCGCACGCGGCGGCTCCAGGCCGCGGCCGCGGCGCGGCGCGCGGCGTCGCGAAGGAGAAAATCGTCCGCCGTGGGGGGCTGCAGCGCCGCGCGGCGGAGGGCCTCCGCCCCGTCGGCGCCGTGCAGCACGACCCGCACGCGGCGGGCCGCCAGGCGGCGGCGGCGGAGTTCGGCGCCGGCGCGCCCGGCGAGCCGGGCGAGGGCGGCGGCGAGCTCGGCCTCGTCGTCGGTGTCGCCGGCGAAGCGCTCCTCGGCGGCGATCTCGGGGGCGGGCTCGCCCGCGGCGCGGACGGGCGAGGGGTCGATCCCGCGCACGGCCTCGTGGAGGAAGCCGGCGCGCGCGCCGCAGAGGACGCGCAGCGCCTCGAGGGGCAGGGCGGCCACCTCGCCCGCGCGGCGCAGGCGGAAGGAGCCGAGCGTCCGGAGGTCGCACCGCTCGACCCCCGGGACGAGCTCGAGCGGCAGGGGGGCGAGGAAGGCCTCCTCCTCGCCCTCGGCCACGATGTACTCGCCCTCGGGCTTCACCAGGCGCGAGGCGGCCTTGGCGACGAGCTTGTTGGGGGCGAGCGTCCAGATCGGCGTCACCCCCAGCCGGGCGCGCACCTCGCGGCGCAGCCGCCAGGCGATGTCCATCGGCGGGCCGAGGAGCCGCCGCGTGCCGGTCGCATCGAGGAAGAGGTGCCCGTCCGCCCGGCCGGTCTCGACCCGCGGCGAGTAGGCAAGCGCGGTCTCGAAGAGCACGCGCATGGCGCGGGCGTAGCGCTCGGGCCGCGGCGGCAGAAGCTGCGCCTCGGGGCAGCGGCGCCGGGCGAGCGCCAGCGGCATCCCCTTGCGGACGCCCGCGCGGAAGGCCTCCTCGCTCATGTCGAAGACCGTCGCCCGCGCCGCGGCCGGCCGGGCGATCACCAGCGGCCGGCCCGCCAGCCGCGGGTCGAGGGCGCGTTCCACGGCCGCGGCGAAGTCGGCCACGTTCAGGTGGATGATGCTGCGCTCCATGGGGCCGGGGCGGGGGCGAGGCCGGAGGCGGCGAGCAGGCGCTGGAGGCCGAGCGCGTTGCGCGCGGCCTGGGCGCGCACGTGGTTGTTGAAGACGATCACCCCGCGGGCGGCGCGCGCGGCGAGCCGCGGGATCGCCCCCTCGGCCCAGCCGCGGAGCTCGGCCTCCGAGTAGTCGTAGTCGAACTGCTGCTGGAGGTTCCCCGAACGCCAGCCGCGGGCGTTGCGGCCGTGGAGGCGGACGTAGAACAGGCCGGGGTGGGTCACCTCCTCGACGGTGGGGAAGAGGCCGGGAAGCGGGGGGGCGTCGAGGACGGCGAGCGAGACCCGGCGCCGCGCGAGCTCGCGGAAGACGCGCTCCTCGGCCCAGGAGGCGTGACGGAACTCGACGGCGAGCGGCAGTCCCTCGAGCGCCTCGATCAGCTGCGCGAGGTAGAGCCGCGAGGCCGGGGCGCGCACGAAGGAGGCCGGGAACTGGAGGAGAACGGCGAGCAGCCGCCGCTCCTCGAGGAGGGGGGAGACCCCCTCGCGGTAGAGCGCGACCTGGCCGCGCCAGCGGCCCGGGTCGACCTCGTGGGTGAGGGTGCGCGTCAGCTTGGCCGTGAAGGCGAAGCCGGGCGGGGCGAGCCGCAGCATGCGCTCGAGGGCCGGGGCCTTGGGCATCTGGTACCAGGTGAAGTTGAGCTCGGTCACGGAGAAGTGCCGCGCGTAGAGGGGCAGCATGTCCGCGGCCCGCGTCCCCGGCGGGTAGAAGCCGGCCTCGACCCACTCGGGGTACGAGTAGCCGCAGGTGCCGACGCGGATCTCGCACGCCCCGCTCACCGCGCCTCCTCCTCCCGCGGCGGCTGCGCGGCGGCGGGCGGCCGCACGAGCCCGACCACCCGGCCCTGGACGAGCACCTCGCCGAAGCCGTAGCGCTGGACGGGGTGGGCGGGGTTTTCGGGCCGCAGCTCGATGTGCCCGGGCCGCAGGAAGAAGCGCTTCACGGTCGCCTCCTCGCCGCGGACGAGGGCGGCCACGATCTCGCCGTTTTCGGCGTACTGGCGCGGCTCGCAGACGACGAGATCGCCGTCCAGGATGCCCGCCCCGCGCATGGAATCCCCGCGCACCCGCAGGGCGAAGAGCCGCTCGCCGCGGAAGACGGCGGCGTCGACCACGAGGCACCCCTCCCACTCGGGCTGGGCGTAGAGGGGAAGCCCCGCCGCGATGCGGCCCACGACCGGAACCTCCCGGCCGCGTCCCGCCCCCGGCGGGGCCGCGCGCAGCAGCGCAATGGTGCGGCCGTAGCGGCCCTCGCGCCGGAGCCAGCCTTTCGCGGCGAGCGCGCGCAGGGTGCGGGCGACGGCGGCGTGGCTCACCCCCAAGTCGGCGGCGGCCTCGCGCAGGCTGGGGGTGCGGCCCTCCTCCGCGAGGCGGCGGCGCAGGTAGGCGAGCAGGCGTTCCTGGACGGGTGTCAGCGGGGCGGCCATGGCGTTTTCTTTCCCCTCCTCCCCCCACCGGCCGCCAAGGCCGGCGCAGGCGGGCAATCGTCCCCTTCAGTATAGCCGCCTGAATGTCAATGTCAATGTAAACCCGATGTAAACCTGAGTGTGCCTTTTTCAGAGGGGGAGCCGGGAGAGCCTGCGGGCGCCGAAGGAGAGGGGCAGCGCCACGGCGAGACCCCCGAGGAGGAGGATCCCGCCGAAGGCCAGGGCCGCCCAGACCCGCACCCCGGCGGAGAGAGGGACCCCGTGGAGGCCGGCCAGGACGATGCGGTGGGCCGGCCCGGCCAAGAGGAGCAGGACCGCGGCGATGAAGGCCGCCGCGAGCGCCATGAAGAGGAGCCCGCCGAAGCTCGTCGCCGCCCGGCCGGGGGTTTCCGCCCGGAAGTCGGGGTAGGCGGCCCCGAGGCCGATGCCGAGCGCCACGATCCCCGGCGCGGTGCAGAGGACCGTGAGGGTGGAGAGCGCCATCATGAAGGGGCCGACCCGCAGCAGGAGGTTGGTGCCCACGACCAGGATCTCGGTCAGCACGAGCAGCGGCAGGGCGTAGAGGGCCCACTTGATGCGCAGAAAGGAGGCGATCGCGAGGGGGGCGCTTTTCACGACCCAGAAGGCCTCGCCCTCCTGGCTGACCGCCGGGTAGGCGAAGCGCGCGGCCACGGCGGTGAGCACGAAGAGGGCAAGCCCCAGGTTGAGAAAGCAGAAGAGGTTCTGGAGGACCGCGGCCGGCAGGGGGGATCGCTCGAGGGGGAGGACGCCGAAGTTGTAGAGGTAGATGACGAGCAGGGCGCCGATCAGGAAGAGCTGGGTCCACTGCGCCGGCTGGCGCAGCACGGTGCGGATCTCCTTGGCCGCGAGCGCCGCGGCCGGGCCGGGGAACGGAAGCCGCCCCAGCAGCCCCGGGCCGCGGCGGCGGGGGAGGCGGGCGGGGGCGGTCTGCGAGCGGGAAAACCCGGGGGCGTAGAGGCGGTGGGCGGCCGGGGCCAGCAGCGCGCAGAGCGCCCCGGCGCAGCTGGCGAGCAGCGCGAGGGGCAGGGCGGCCGCCCCGGTCCTGCCGCGCAGGGCGGCCTCCACGGCCTCCGCGGCCCAGCCGCTCGGCAGCACCGGCAAGGCCGGGGCCCGGAGCGCCTCGACGTAGGCGAAGAGCGTCTCGAAGGCCTCCGGGTCGACGAGCTGCTCGGGGCGCAGCAGCCGCACGGCGATGTAAAGCGCGACGAAGAGGATCACGCCCGCCGCGGCCGCCGCGCCCCGCAGGCGCGCGGCGGGCAGGAGAAACACCCCCGCCAGGACGCCGAACGCGGCCAGGGCGCAGGCGCAGAGGGAAAGCAGCGCGAGGGCCGCGGCGGCGACGAGGGCGTAGCCCCAGCCGGCCTGGAAGACGACCCCGTAGGCGGCCAGGACCGGGACCGAGAAGGCGAGGACCATCCAGGAGCTCTCGGCGGCGGCCTCGAGGAAGCGGGCGAGAAAGAGCCGGTGCCGCGGCACGGGCAGGGCGTGGAGCAGCGCGAGGTCGCACGCGAGGTAGAGGCGCCCGAGGACGGCGAGGACGCCGCTGAAGAGGAGCAGGGCGAAGCAGACGCCGAAAATCATGGCGAGCAGCCGGTAGGCGAGGAGATCGCCGATGCCCTCGACGCCGAGGGCGTGGAGCAGCACCCGGCGGCTCGCCCAGAAGAGGCCGGCCGCGAAGCCGCCCCCGGCGCCGGCGGTGACGGCGAGCCGGGCCCGGCCGCCCGCCGGGCCGCGCCGCGCCAGCGGAAGCCACCGCGGGGAGAGCAGCGCGAGGGTCTGGCCCGCCCAGCCGCTCATCGCGCCCCCCCCGCCGCCTGCTCGCCTTCGTCCCCGGCGACGAGGGCGAGGAAGGCGTCCTCGAGGTCGGCCGCGCGGTCCCCGGCGCGGCGCCGCAGCGCGGCGGGGCTTCCGGTCGCGACCAGCCGGCCGCGGTGGATGACCCCGATGCGCGGGCAGAGCTCCTCGGCGAGGTGCAGGCTGTGGGTGGAGAGAAAGATCGTGACCCCGGAGGCGGCGAGGCGGCGGAAGAGCGCCTTGAGCCCGCGCACGGCGAGCGGGTCCAGCCCCACGAGGGGCTCGTCCACGATGAGCGCCTCGGGCGCGTGCAGCAGGGCGGCCGCGAAGGCGAGCCGCTGTTTCATCCCGTGCGAGAAGGAGCCGATCGGCGCCTCGGCGTGGTGGGTGAGCGAGAACTCCGCGAGCAGCCCCTCAGCCCGCTCCTCGAAGAGCGGCCGGGGAACCCCGTAGAGGCGGGCGATGAACTCGAGAAACTCGCGCGCGGTGAGCCTCTCGTAGAGGGCGGGGCGGTCGGGGACGAAGCCCACACGGCGCTTGGCCTCCTCGGGGAAGCGGGAAAGCGGGATCCCCGCGATGCGGATGTCGCCCGCGTCGGGAAGGAGAATCCCTCCCAGCATGCGCAGGGTCGTCGTCTTGCCCGCGCCGTTCGGGCCGATGAAGCCGAAGATCTCGCCGCGCTCGACCGTGAGGCTCAGGCGGTCGACCGCGGGATGCCCGCCGTAGCGCTTGCTCACCTCGCAAAGCTCGATCATGCCGTTTCTCCCGCCCCGGGCGTTCGCCCCTCACTCCAGGATCTCGAGCGCGAGCGCCCCGATCACCGCGGCCACGTCGGCCTGCTGGGCGAGGCTTCCGCTCACGAGGCGGATGTGGGTCGCATCCGCGGGCATCTGCCCCAGGGCGGCGTCGGCCGTGACCCAGCGCCCCGCGTGCAGGAGCGTCCAGGCGTGGTAGTAGAAGCGCCCCCGCAGGTACACCAGGCCGACCTCGACGCGCGCCGGGATGCCGGCCGCGCGCGCGAGCGCGGTCAGCAGCACGGCGTGCTCGTTGCAGTCGCCCCGGCGGCGCTCGAGGGTCGCCAGCGCATCCGGCAGCGAAAGGACCGGCCGCTTTTCGATCTGTTCGTAGACCCAGCGCACCAGCCGCCGCGCCCGCGCGAGCTCGCTTTCCCCCTCGGCCCCGCGGAGGATCTCCGCGGCGGCCTCCCGGATGCGCGGGTGGTCGGCCTGGATGAAGGGCTCGGGCCGGAGGAAGGCCTGCTCGAGGGCGCCGCGGGCCGTCGGCGAAAGCGACGCCGGAGGCTCCTCGAGGGTTTCCCGCTCGACCGTCAGGACCTCCCCCTCCAGGCGCTGCCTCCCGCCGTGAAGGGCGAGGTTCCCGGGGGGGAGGCCGCGGATGCGCACCCGCAGGCGCGCCAGGGCCGTGGGGTCGGCGATCTCGCGGCCGGCGGGGATCGCGGCGAGCTCGGCCCAGTCCTCGCCGGCGAGGGCGTCGAGCCGCTCGCGGGCTTCCTGCCGCGAGGCGCGCTCAAGGCGCAGGCCGAGAACGCCGCGCGCCCGCAGGAGCTCCCCGGCATCGTCCACCCAGAGGGTCTGCGAGACCCCGCGGAGCGAGAGCCGGAGGCGCCAGGCGGGGGTCGGCCCGCCGGGGAGGGCGAGCTCCTCGCGCTCGAGCACCTCGGCCTCGGCGGGGATCGCGGCGAGGGCGGCGGGGTCGAAGACGTCGAAGGCGAAGCGCTCCCCCGGCCGCAGGGGCCGCCCGGCGAGCGCGGGGAGGATCGCGGCGGAAAGGGTCGTGCGGCCGGGGACCCGCATCTCGACCGCCTGCGGGCCCGAGCCGGAGTCGAGCACGGCGCGGAGCCGCTCGCCCTCCTTTTCCCCCTCGGCCCGGAAGCGCAGGCCGCCCGAGCCGGCCTCGAAGCGGAAGCGGCGCAGGGCCAGATCGGGCGCGAGCTCGGCGCGGGTCTCCAGCCGCAGCGGCTGCACCAGGCCGAGCGCACGGATCCGCAAAAGAATCGTCTCCTCCAGCTCCCAGCCCTCCAGCCGCCGCGCGATCCGGCCGGCCGCAAACCCGATGCGCCGCTCCTGCTGGTAGACCGTCATCCAGGACTGGCGCGCGAAACCGGGCGCGGCCGCCGGCTCCGGCGGGGCCGGGGGGCCGCCCGCCAGGCGCCCGGGGAAATCGAGGCGCACGAGCAGAAGGCCGAGAAACGCCGCGGCGCAAAGCGCTGCGAAAACGAGGCTTGCGCGAAGCTCGCGGCGGATCGCGGCCGGGCCCGCCGTTTGGGGCGCGACGGCGTCGGCGCCCGCCGCGGCTTGGGAAAAGGAGAGGCGCTCCATGACGTCCAGGATAGCACGCGATTTCCGGCCCGCAAGCGGCCGCTTTCCCTTGAGCGGGAAAAGAGGTGCGGCCACAAGATGTGGGAATCCCCCTCCCAAGCCCGCGCCCGGCGCGCCGGGTGCGTTTTTTTTGTTGACATTCATGGGGGTTTTCGGGATGATACGTCCTATCGCGCCGCTTGCGCGGGATTTCGCGGCGCGGGCTCCGGTTCGAGCGGCAGCGTGTTCCGAATGGTTTTGTTTCGCGGATTGTGATCGATCAAGGCAGAGCTCTTGCGGGCTCTGCCTTTTTTTATTGTCGACGGCCGCAAGCCCATCCCCCGCCGGGATCCGGTCCGCGGGGGGACATGCACCGGGGGCGGCCGGGATCTCGCGCAGGGGAGGATGCAGAGCGGCATGCAGGAAGGCATCGTCAAGTGGTTCAACAACAAGAAGGGGTGGGGCTTCATCCAGCAGGAGGGCGGCAAGGACATCTTCGTCCACTACTCCGCCATCCGCGGGGAAGGCTACAAGTCGCTGGCCGAAGGCGACCGGGTTCGTTTTGATGTCGAGCAGGGCGAAAAAGGCCCGTCCGCCGTCAACGTCGAAAAGGTCGTCGGATAACACACCACAGGGGAGGAGAAGAGGTCATGCCGGAAGGAGTCGTGAAGTGGTTTAACGAGAAGAAGGGCTACGGGTTCATCAAGAAAGACGACGGGCAGGACATTTTCGTCCACTACTCCGCCATCAAGGGCAAGGGGTTCCGCTCGCTGGTCGAGGGCGACAAGGTGCGCTTCGAGATCCAGCAGGGCGCCAAGGGGCCCGCGGCCTCGGAAGTGGAAAAGCTCGTCTGATCCGCCGTCGCCCGGGCCTGGAAACGGCCGGACCCGCGGCGCCGAAGAGGAAACGCCCCCGCCCCCGGCGGGGGCGTTTTTCATGCCTTGGCGAGCAGCTCGCGCGCGTGCTCGAGGGTGAGCTTCGTGATCTTTTCCCCGCCCAGCATGCGGGCGATCTCGCGCGTGCGCTCCTCCGCGTCGAGGGGCTCGAGCCGGCTGCGGGTGCGGCCCTCCCGCACCTCCTTCGTGATCCGCAGGTGATGGGTCCCGAAGCGCGCGATCTGCGGCAGATGGGTGATGCAGATCACCTGGTGGTGCCGGGCGAGCCGGGCGAGCTTGCGGCCCACCCCCTCGGCGACCGCACCCCCGATGCCGGCGTCGACCTCGTCGAAGACGATCGTCGCGAGTGCCTCGTGGCGGGCGAGGATCGACTTGAGGGCGAGCACGACCCGCGAGAGCTCCCCGCCGGAGGCGATCGCCGCAAGCGGCTTCAGCGCCTCGCCCACATTGGGGGCGATTGTGAAGCGGATGCGGTCGATGCCGCTTTCGGTGACCGGCCGGTCCTCGACCCGGGGGGCGAGGCCGCCGGCGGGCGTCTCGCCGGCGGGGGAAAGCCACTCCACCCCGAAGCGGGTGCCCTTCATCTTGAGCGAGGCGAGCTCGCGGGCCACTTCCTCCTCGAGCCGCCGGGCCGCCTCGCGGCGCCGCGCGGAGAGGGCGAGCGCCTCCCGCCGCAACTCCTCCGTGAGCCCCCGGATCGTCTCCTCGGTGGCGCGGATCTCCTCCTCCAGCCGCTCGACGGCCGCGAGCTCGGATGCGGCGCGCGTGCGCTCCGCGAGCACGGCGGCCACGCTTCCGCCGTATTTCCGCTTGAGGCGGTTCAACCGGTCGAGGCGCGCCTCGATCTCCTCCAGCCGGCCGGGCTCGAATTCGATCGTCTTGAGGTAGTGCCGCAAGCGCTCGCAGCGCTCCTCGAGGCGGTAGACGAGATCGGCGGCGGCCTCGGCCTCGACGGCGAGCGCGGGGTCGATGCGCCCCATTTTCTCCAGGCTGCGGCGCACCGCGCCGACCCGTTCGATCGCCGCGCCCTCCCCGCCGTGAAGCGCCTCGAGGGCGGCCTCCACGGCCGCCACGAGCGCGCCGGCGTTCTTGAGCCGCAGCCGCTCGGCCTCGAGCGCCTCGTCCTCGCCGGGCCGCGGGGCGGCCTCGTCGATCTCGCGCACCTGGAAGGAGAGCAGCTCCTCGCGCTCGGCGCGCCGTGCGCTCCGCTCGCGCAGGCCGCGCAGGCGCTCGAGCAGCGGGGCGAGCTCGCGCACGCGCGCGGCGACCGCGGCGCGCGCGGCGAGGAGCCCCCCGAACTGGTCGAGAAAGAGCAGGTGGCGCTCCTCCTTGAGGAGCGCCTGGTGGGCGTGCTGGCCGGAGATGCTGGCGAGCGGCTCGACGGCGGCGGCGAGCACCTGGAGGGTGGCGAGCCGGCCGTTGAGGTAGACGCGGTTGCCCTCGGCGCGCGAGACGACCCGCCGCACGAGGAGGCCCTCGCCGGCCTCGTAGCCCGCCTGCGACAGGGCCTGGGCCGCGGGCGAATCGGGGGGGACCTCGAAGAGGGCTTCCACCTCGGCCGCCTCGGCGCCGGTGCGGACCATCTCCGCCGAGGCGCGGCCGCCGAGGACGAGGTTCAGGGCGTTCACGAGGATCGATTTGCCGACCCCGGTCTCGCCGGTGATCACCGTGAAGCCCGGGGCAAAGCCCACCCGGAGATCGTCGATGATCGCGAAGTTGCGGATGGCGAGTTCCCTGAGCATCGCGGGCGGCCTCGGCGCACGGCGGTCTCCGGAAGGCGTCCGGATCGCGGCCGCAATTATACACGGGGGGCGGACCTTGTAAAGCGGGGCGCGCCGCTTGCAACCCCCCGCCGGAGCGCGTAGAAGAACCCCGATCCCCGCACAGGAGGCCTTCGCCATGAGCCCGCGCCCCCCCCTGCTCGTCGTCGCCACGCGCAACCCCGGCAAGACCCGCGAGCTGCAGGCGCTGCTCGCCGGCTTCCCGGTCGAGGTGCGCGATCTCGGCCGGTTCGGGCCGCTGCCCGAGGTCGAGGAGGACGGCGCGAGCTTCGAGGAAAACGCCTACAAGAAATCGAGCTTCACGGCGCGCATCCTCGGGGTTCCCGCGCTCGCCGACGACTCCGGCCTCTGCGTCGCCGCCCTGGGGGGCGCCCCCGGCGTCCACTCGGCGCGCTACGGGGGACCGGGCCTCTCCGACGCCGAGCGCGTGGCGCGGCTGCTGGCGGCGATGAAGGGCCGAAGCGACCGCCGTGCGTCCTTCGTCTGCGTGCTCTCGCTTGCGGTGCCCTCGGGCGCGGCCCTCACCTACGAGGGGCGCTGCGAGGGCGTGATCGCCGAGGAGCCGGCGGGCGAGATGGGCTTCGGCTACGACCCGGTCTTTTTCTATCCCCCGCTCGGCCGGACCTTCGCGCAGCTCAGCGCCGAGGAAAAACACCGCGTGAGCCACCGCGGCCGTGCCATGGCCGAGTTGGGCGCGGAGTTCGAACGCGTGATGCGCTGGATCCGCAACCGCATGCCCCCCGGCGACCCCTGGAACCCGTGAAGCCCGAGCCCGCCCGATGCGCCGCCTTGGCCGCGGTGCTTTTCAGCCGGCGCATGGCGGTCGCCTTCCTCATGGGCCTCTCCTGCGGGCTTCCGCTTCCGCTCACGATGGGGCTGCTCCAGGCCTGGATGAAGGAGGGCGGGGTCGATCTGGCGCTGCTGGGGCTGGTGAGCCTCGTCCAGGCGCCCTACGCCTGGAAGGTCCTCTGGGCCCCGTTCCTCGACCGCTTCACGCCGCCGATCCTCGGCCGGCGGCGCGGCTGCCGACTTGTTAACCGATCTCAAGAGCGGTTACATCCTGGGCGCCAACCCGCGAAGGCAATTCATCGCGCAGTTTATTGGGATTTTCTTCGGCACCCTCGCGATTGTGCCGGCGTGGTATGCGATGGTCCCAAACCAGGAAGCCCTCGAGGCGTTTAATCCCCCGGCCACCAATATGTGGAAGGCGGTGGCCGATTTACTTACGCAGGGTGTGCACATGCTGCCGGAAACGGCGGTCTGGGCGATTGTGATCGGCGCCATCCTCGGCGTGGCTCTGCCACTGGCGGCCAGGTTGTTTCCCAAGGCGGCGCCGTGGCTGCCGTCCGCAATGGGATTGGGCCTTTCGTGGGTGATGGTGTTTCAGAATACGCTGTCGTTTGCAATCGGGGCCATTCTCGTCACGATCTGGAGCCGCGTTAACAGGAAGCACGCGGAGGTGTATTATGTCCCCACAGCCTCGGGGTTGATTGCTGGAGAGTCACTGATTGCGGCGCTGATTGCGATCGCCGCGACGGTAGTGGGCTTGTTCGCATTGCGTTAAGATGGCCGAGGAGGGGCCTGATGGCTGCCAAGCCGGCTCAAGGGTGGACCTTCACGACCCTCGCCCCGAGCGGCGGTCTCTTGGAAAAGGGCGTCTTTTCCCTTGCAATCGCGACGGGGAGGGTTAAGCTTCTCCCTGCCTGAACGCCGTGAGTGCGGCTGTTCATCAAGGCTGAGAAAGAGAAGTTAACGAACAACCTAACCCTCAACCTCCGTTGCCCGCGCAACGTCTGGTCCGTTAGGCAATGGAGCTTCGGAAAGCCCGCGCTGACCAAGCCTCCCCAAAGTTCGTCGGAGAACGGCAGTAGAGTTATCAGAATTAAATATGTTGACCATGGAAGAGGCCATGAAGCAGACGGGAACACTCCCGTTTGCGGCTGGCAATATCGTTAAAGGCACCATCATCGAAGTCCGCCCCAAGGAAGTCTTGGTGGACATCGGTTACAAGAGTGAAGGCGTCATTTCCGCCCTCGAATTCGAGGACATCAAGAGCGTCAAGGTCGGCGACCAGATTGACGTGTTGAT
>Ga0101944_10002433_pt1 | contig 30201 bp, 25 predicted proteins | sample DewCreD2012metaG_FD_75245 | JGI IMG/M metagenome (GOLD analysis project Ga0101944, IMG submission 75245) | Hot spring sediment bacterial and archeal communities from British Columbia, Canada, to study Microbial Dark Matter (Phase II) - Dewar... ... | reverse complement strand
ATAAGCTGATTATTAAGTCAGGAAACCCAGACAGGTTCAGGTATTATCGGAGCAATCAGTAACGTGACAGGATTCCCGGCCCCGACGCAACGGCACTTGCATATGGCAATCCGCGGTTTTGTATTTATAAAAATATACAAAACCGGCCCATGGGCGCGATATGCAAGTGCCTCCCGACCCTGCTCCGACACTCCAACGCCCCCTAACAGGCCGGTATAACCAATAAGGGCTTATGTTTTTAAAAAATCTTTTGTATCTTCGCTTAAACGTCCGGTAACGGCTGACGGGAACAGGGTTCGCCCATCCCTTACTGGCCATACCGGCCAACCGTTGGCAACCATTTAAAAACGAGATAACATGAAACTAATCAGGTACATTCTATTTATTCCAGTTTGCTTTTTAGCACTTGGAATTGTCTATTGGGGATTTAGTCATTTATTGACTTGGTTTATTGGGCTGAGTACATTTTGGCTGATAGTAATCCTAATCTTTTTTGGCGGTGCGATTTGGGGACTTTTCAAAGGACTATCTGCTATGTTAATGAGTTTTACAAGTATGCTCGCTCCAAACCGAATGTTCAGCTTTTGGACTGTCCTTATTTTGAGTATTATAAACGGAATTTGGTCTATTTATAACTCTTGGACAATGGATGTGAACTACAGCGGGAAAGTGATTTTTGGTGCTATCGTGTTTACAATATTAGTCCTCGAATTAACATTTGCCTTAATATATGGCTCTGCTGTGGCAACTGAAGAGACTTATTGATGAAATTAACTGAGACAATTATCAAAATCATATTAAGCATTCTGTTTTTGGTTTGCTTACTTGATATGCCTTATGGTTACTTTCAACTTGTCAGATTTCTTGGAATGGTAGGATTTGCCATTTTAGCATATAACAAATACCAAAAAAATCAGACTTGGTTTGTGATTTGGTTGGCTTCAGCAGTATTGATTAACCCAATTTTCAAAATCTCACTTGGTAGAGAGATTTGGAACATTGTGGATGTTATTTGGGCTATCTTATTGATTGCTTCGATATTCATTAAAAAAACCAAAACCGAATGAAAGCCTTAAAATGGATAGCAGTACTCCCAGCATCTGTACTAGCGCTGATTTTAGCCAACTTGATTTGGCGCTTATTGCACTCAATAACAGCGTCAAGATATATTGACCCAGACTCTTGGCTAAATTTGATTTTCGTTGATATAATGAGTTCGGCAATTGCAGCGGCTGCATTTGTTTATGCAGGTGCATTTATCGCACCGAATTACAAAAAGGAAACTGCATTAGTTCTGACTATTCTGATAAGTATGATTTCAGGTGCATCTCTGTTTATCGTAAATGTAATGACAGCAGAATACTTTTCCAATATTGGAATTGTAGCAGGAATTGTTGGTGCAGTTGCATGTTACTTTGAAGTGCAACGGACTGAGAAAGAGAAAGAAAATGAATAAAAACGGTTGCCAACATTGTATAAGCGTAATGCGGGCTGAACGGCTAAAAATGAACATTTTTGCTCCTAATAAACTTTGCGGTGGGCGGACAGAAAACCTCTCCGAAATCCCGCACTACGCTTATACTTTACCGTTAGCAACAAGTGTATGAAACCCTGCAAACAGATAGATACATGATAAAATGTTAAAACATGGAATGACAGATATCCAAAAATGGAATTTAGTTCGTGGATAAGTTGGTGCAAATTTGGATGAATTTATTTTGTTTTTTCCTTCCCACAAAAAGAAGAATGAAATCACATCCTCATTGCAGCACATTTGCAAACCCGCCCATGCCAATGCTCAACCAAAGGTTTGCAAAAGAGCTGCTAATTTTCTGTAGGTAATTTTGGATTCCTTATATTTGAATAAATTTAAACTTAATGGCATTAGCTGAAAATAATTTTGAAGAAATAAAAAGACGAGTTTTTGATGCATACAAAAACGAAGACCCGATTTTTAATAAATTCAGAGAATATGCAAGGCGAATTAAGAACGAAGTAAAACCAATTAGACCTTATTCTGTAAATGCCGTTTCCTTTGTTTCCTCTGATGGTGGAGACAACCGCCTTTATTTTAATCCTGCAGTAATAGAGTTAGTCAGAGTAGTTGACTCTAGAGGGAACCAATGTGCATTAGATGCTATTGCTTCTAATTCAAAAGCAGATGAATTAAATCAACGGGTAAAAACCGATAGCCCTTTACTTGTAGAACCCTTAAGAAGATTATGTAATGATTTGAATCTAAGTGTTGTTGATCTATCATATTTATTAGGGGGGCTTGGAAAACCTGGAAAAAGTACTGGTGCAGTAAGGATTTATAGAGATATTGTCGAATGGGCTGTACTTTATGATTTGATGAAATATCGGGAATGGGGTTCAGATACCATTATTGTTAGAGAAGGGATGCTAAGAACAAAATCTTTCAAACGAAATGTTTTTCCACGTATTGACCAATTAGTTAGAGAAGCCCATCAAAATCATAAACAAAAGAATATCTCTGTATCATTAGTAGGTGTAGCTAAACAAAGTGCAGTTTTGAGCAGACTATCAGTTGCTTTGGAATTAGAAGAAGTGATGCATAAAGCTTTCCCTTGTTACGTACAAGTACCAAGTGATATTGAAGCTGACTGTTATAACTTTGACAGAACATGGCTTGATACCCTTGAAACAAGCGAACCTGATGAGGAAGGTACTTATTTATATCAATCAATTGGAAAATTATTCTTGGTTAAGTTTGGTGATCGGCCTTTTGATCCTGTTTGGCCCGTAGATATTGCAGAATGGCAGTTAGCAGATGCTGATAAAATAATAGGTCAATTAACAAAAGATGCTCAACCCGGATTTCCTATACCGGATTTCCCAATGTGTGTTCAAAAGGCTCATGATTTTGCAAAGGTAAATGGACTTGAAGTAGATATATTGCAGGATATATTACATGAAGGAATAACTCAAAACATGACGCCAAAAGAAAAAGAGAAAATTTTACGTATGAAATACTTAGGTCAAAACTTAACAAATATTAGATACCGAAATGCCTGAATTATTTGCAAAATCAAATGTATTTGGAACTTTTAAAGGATTCAGTGAAAAGGGATTTGAATTTGCAGCAGAAATTGTTGCGCCCTATGATTCCTCAATGTTAGATAGGCCACAACTTGGTCAATTTTTACTAATAGAACTTAGCTCAAAAGAAGAAGCCTCATTAGGAAGAATTACAAAGTTTGTTCCTTCAGGGTTACTTGCTTCTGCAGAAGGAGAGGATTATATAAATACAATGCAGAGTAGAGATCAAGAGGTGCCGGAGGATTTAAAGAAAGTTAAGTTGAAATACAAAGTTCAAATTAAGCTACTTGGGTCTGTTAAAAACGTGAATAATAAAATTATTTTCGTCCCCTCTCAGAGAAGACTACCACATTTGGGAGCAAAGGTCTCATTACCAAGTACCGATGTATTAAAAGAACTTTGTGCTTTAAGTGAAGGTACTACAGATATCGGCGATTATGTTCTCGGAGAATTTGTTTATTCCGGAAAAACTTCTGACCCAGAAGCAATGTTACGACACATTGAGCCAGCACTTAAAGTTACCTTCAACATTAATAATCTTGTTTCTAAGCGATCAGTAGTTTTTGCAAGAGCGGGTTACGGTAAATCAAACCTGATAAAATTTTTAGTAGCTGAGTTATATAACAATGGAAATCCCAAAACCGACAGAGGAAGGGATGTAGGTGTTTTAATCTTTGACGCCGATGGAGAATACTTTTGGCCTGATTTTAAAAATAGACCCGGACTATGTGATGTAACACAGTTGCAGGATCATCTTGTCGTTTTTACTTCACGTCCAACAAATAGCAAATATTATGATAGTTGGAAAGCAGGTAACGTCAGAATTGATATACGAGATTTACCTGCCCGAGATGTTATAGGAATTTCCATTTCATCCGACAGGCAAAATCAACAAAATGTAATTAAACTCAAATCACTTGATTCAACAAGATGGAGAGAATTGGTTGATTTAATTTCAAGAGACGGATTAAATTCAGATGATAACATAGTTGGGCGCATTTTGGGTTACCAAAATGTTAATGATGCTAGAGCAGAAATTTTGGCTGCAAAAAGCAATATGAATAATGTTGTTAATCATCTTCACGACCCAAACAGTCAATTACTGAATGGAACAATCGAAGCTTTAAGAAACGGCCATTGTGTAGTCGTTGATATAAGTATGTTGAGTTCAACAGCAGGATATAATGTAGCAGGTCTTTTAATGCGCAGAATTTTCAACTATAACCAAGAAAATTTTACTGGTGAATCCCCTATTCCTGTAATTTCAATCATTGAAGAAGCTCAAAGTGTATTGGGTAGAGATCTTGAAGAAACAAGCCCCTTTGTTGAATGGGTCAAGGAGGGGAGAAAATATGATTTAGGTGCAATATTGGTTACTCAACAACCAGGAGCAATGTCCCCAGAACTTTTAAGTCAAGCTGACAATTGGTTTTGTTTTCATTTGCTTTCCGAAGGTGATGCTGGAACATTAGGTAAATATAATTCCCATTATTCTCATGATGTCCTTGCTCATTTAATCGGTGAACCCATTCAAGGTAACTGTTATATGTGGAGTGCTCCAAATCAGCCATTTGTTTTGCCAGTAAGAATAAGAAGCTTTGAAGAACTTTATTCAAAAAATGTAAATAAGGCACAAAATGCTGAACCATACGGAAGTTCGGTTGCTATTGAAATAAGAAAGAAATCAGAGGAACGTAACAATGCATTAGCAAATGCACTTCATGTTAAAATTAAAGAAAACAAAAGTAAGCTTTCAGGCAAAACTTTTTCAAATGATATTTGGGGTATTTATGAGGGCCAACTATATATGTTTTTAAAAGAGATAAAACAGATTGATGAATTTAAAGACGAGTTTAGAAATGAAAATGAATTAAAATCTGTTATCCTCAAAGTAATGTTAGGTTGTGATATTACTATTCAAAAAGCAGAACATGGCGAAAAAGGTACTGTAAATTTCTTTTGTGCACCTAAAACTAATTGGGAAAAAATTTTAAAGTAATATCATATGAGTTTACAATTTGACTTGGAAATTGCATTTGATGAACTTCAGTTGGGGAAAGAGTTTGTTCATTTTCCACTTGAGGGAAAATCGATAGAACAAAAAGTTAAACTATTAATTCTACGTGATCTTTGGAATCTTGATTGGCAAATTAAAATCGGAAAGACTAAGATTGAGGTATTTCCGCCGGAATCTTACAATAAAGAAACGATAAAGATGTCAATGAGAAAAAAACGAGAAGAAATAATTTTTAAAAATAGGAATTGGATTGATAAACATATAGAATTTGCACGAGAAAATTTGGCTAGTGGATATGATGTTTTAACATCTAAAATTGAACCAATCTTTGAAGTATGTGAAACTAGAAAACAACATGCATTATTTAGAATTTTTCGATATTATTGGAGTTCGCCATATAGTGATTATGTCGGAAGAAGAATAAAACTTTTAATTCGGGATAAAGGACTTCCAAATAAACCAGTAATAGGAATAGCTGCGCTCGGGAGCCCAATTATACATATACCTGAACGTGACGATTTTATTGGTTGGAGTAAGAGTATTAGGACAAAGAATCTTATTTGTACAATGGATGCATATGTTATCGGAGCTCTTCCTCCATATAACCATTTACTTGGTGGTAAATTGATTTCATATATGATGGCGTCTGAGGAAATTAGAAAAATCTACCGTGAAAAATATAAAGATAAGGTTACTATCATTAATAAACGAACTTCAAATTCTCTTATAGGAATTTTCACTACAAGTCTGTACGGTAAAAGTTCACAATATAACCGTCTTAAATTTAATGATACTTTACTTTATCAAGAAATTGGGCATACAAAAGGTTACGGGACATTGCATCTATCCGAAGAAACGATACAGGAAATGGTAAAATTATTGAAATCAAGGAACATTAAAGTAAATTATGGTTTTGGTGATGGCCCGAGTTGGGTAATGCGTGTAATAAGAACTGCTGGTGATTTATTGGGTTTTAATTCCGATTATTTGTTACAACACTCTTTTAAAAGGAGTATTTATTTTATTCCACTGGTAAAAAACTTTCGCGAAGTATTAAATGATCAATCTAAAAAACCAGCATATTATAATTTTACAAAAAATGAATTAGTTGAATATTGGAAACAGAGATGGTTTCAAAACAGAAAGAGAAATTTTGATATAGTTTCAAAAGTAATTGATTTTACACCAAATGATTTTGTTATATAACCAACCCATTTGCAAGCACATTGCCAAAGCCTCACATGCCAATGCTCAATCCAAAGCTTTTGCAAAGAGCTTGCAAAACCAGCCCAATGAGCGGACAGGGCTTTAGGGTTTACCCACCCAAAAAAACAAAATAAATTTGTACTTCGCGAATAGGTTGGTGCAGATAAAAAATGATTGAAAGAATAAAGCTAAATAAATGATAATTAATAATATATGATATACACCTGTTGCTAACATCGTGTATAAAACATTGGGGTTTAGGTGGTTAAGTCAAGTGTTCTGCCCCGCATCGACGTTTGTGTCGGCGGATAGGAACGAAGCCCGCAATCCCCAACGTTTCATACACGCAACCGTTATAAGCTATGCTAAATAACAATCCACCATGATAAAACCGGGAGATGTAATTTCCTATAATGAGATGTGCCTTGAAGAGGGATTCAGTCTTCAGAGAGGAATGAACTTCCAAGTAAATGGAGGAATAAGTGTAATTCTCATGTCTCTTCGAAAAAATGCCCCATATGCTGACCGAATTGAAGGCGATGGGCAAATTCTAATCTACGAAGGCCATGATGTGCCAAGAAACCTTGTGAAAAATCCTAAAAGCGTTGATCAACCCAGAACCACTCCATCTGGGATCTTAACACAAAATGGGAAATTTGAAGCTGCCGCAATAAAATATAAAAACGGCCTACAATCTCCAGAATTAATAAAAGTTTATGAAAAAATTAAAGACGGAATCTGGGTTTATAACGGTGTTTTTGAGCTTCACGACGCTTGGATTGAAAAATCAGAAAATCGTAATGTTTATAAATTTAAACTAGTTGTAACTGATATTACTGTCGACCAAAAGGAAAAAAGAAAAGAAGAACTTAAAAACCTCGACCACAATCGGATGATCCCAACATCTGTAAAACTTGAGGTTTGGAAACGGGACAAAGGGAAATGTGTAGAATGTGGAAGTACCGATAATCTTCATTTTGACCATATACTTCCATTCTCTAAAGGAGGGACTTCCCTTAAGGCCGAAAATATTCAACTATTATGTGCAAGACATAACCTTGAAAAAAGCGATAAAATAAAATAGCACAGCTTATAACATGGTCGGTATAATTAATAAGTTCGTCATGGTTTTTGCAGGATTTTATCCCTACTCGCAATGACAGTAAAACTATATCGTGAAAGGATACCGGCTTCGGTTAAACCCTGTACCCGGATGGCAAAAACCACGCCGCCCCCGCCTGACGGGCGGGGTACGCTTACTAATTATACCGCCAACCGTTAGGGAGCATTCGGGCCAAAATGATTTATAAGGGCAATCAGGGCACACCCGTTAAAAATTAATCATTCCGTTTTTCCTTTTTCTTTTGTATAAGCTGATTATTAAGTCAGGAAACCCAGACAGGTTCAGGTATTATCGGAGCAATCAGTAACGTGACAGGATTCGCGGCCCCGGCGCAACGGCACTTGCATATGGCAATCCGCGGTTTTGTATTTAGAAAAATATACAAAACCGGCCCATGGGCGCGATATGCAAGTGCCTCCCGACCCTGCCCCGACACTCCAACGCCCCCTAACAAGCCGGTATAACCAATAAGGGCTTATGTTTTTAAAAAATCTTTTGTATCTTCGCTTAAACGTCCGGTAACGGCTGACAGGAACAGGGTTCGCCCATCCCTTACTGGCCATACCGGCCAACCGTTAGCCTTAATGCATAATAAATCCACTATACTTGAATATTTTCTGGTTTTATGTTATTTTTGTGATAATTATTAAATGCATATGCTAACGAAAGACAAAGTAAAAAAGACAGTTGACAGATTACCTGAAACTTTTACTGTTGATCAGATAGTCGAAGAACTGGTAATTCTTGACAAAATTGAAGAAGGACTTAAGGATATTGAAGAAGGGAAAGTTTTCTCAACCGACCAGGTTAAGGAAGAGCTTAAGTCATGGTTAAAATAATCTGGACTCAAAGATCATTAACTGACTTAAAGTCCATAGCTGAGTACATCTCCAAAGATTCAGTTAAATATGCCTCACATACTATTGAAAAAATTTTAAACATTACAACATATCTTGAGAAAAATCCACGACTTGGACGTATGGTTCCGGAAGTTGGCAGAGACGACAAAATCAGGGAGATAATTTTCGGAAATTACCGAATTATTTATAAAATAACAAGCCCACTTATTATATATATTCTGACAGTACACCACAGCTCCAAAAGACTAAGACAAACATCTTTACGACGTATAAAATAAAGCACTAAGGCTAACAGGCCGGTATAACCAATAAGGGTTTATGTTTTCAATAAAATCTTTTGTACCTTCACTTTATCGTCCGGTAACGGCTGACAGGAACAGGGTTCGCCCTTCCTTACTGGTCATACCGGCCAGCCGTTAGGGGTAAGGCAAAGGCCGCTACCAATTAAGTAACATGAATAGTGCTGTCTTTAAAAATATCTGTAAAATTGTAACAATCAGTACATTTTTAAACCTTAATAGCTTTAGCACAAATTGCCAAGATTCTAACTCTTTCCAGAAACTTAAGAATTCAATCCATCTAGACTGTGCAACAGCTCTCTATATAGGAATGGCTTCTTTGAACTACGAAAGAACGCTAGTTTACACCAACCATTACAGACTTAATTTAAACTCCGGTTTTGGTGGATGGTATTTTGTTCCTATACCTAAAGAGTATATTGGATTTTCTATTCCCCTAAGTTTTAATAATCTAATTGGATCTGGTAACAACTTTTTTGAAGTTGACTTGGGCCTCAGATATACGTTTCTGAGTGAGCGATCTTATGATAACAGATTTCAATATTTCCCCATTTTAAATCTCGGTTACAGATTTCAAAGACCAAATGGCAAAGGACTACTTTTTCGTTCATTCATTGGTTACTCGGGATTAGGAATTGGTATTGGAAAACTTTTCTAAAGACTTCTAAGCATATTCTAATTGCTTGTAATTGAACATTTAAAAATGGCCCTAACCCCTAACACGGACAATATGGGTAAGTTGTTTGTCACACTTTTTGCTTTTGCTCCTGCACTCATGACAAATTTGTAATGGTTCTTGCACCCGGACACGCTCATCTGCACACAATTAAAATCCTGTACCGTGATAAATTTCTGGCTCCGAGACAATTTGTACCGCGACACTGCGCCGGTGCCCGCAAATAACTTTGTAACCGGGGACAAACTCGCGGCTCCGATCAACCTTGTACCGCGACACGCGTAATGCTCAGCAAAATTTGTACCCGGACGGCAAAAAGTGCGCCATACCCTCCTTGCACCGTGACAGTTTTGTGGCCCCGCTGGTGCGGGGAACCAGGACTCTGCCCGGTGCTGTCGTCGGGTTACGCCTACTAAAACATACCGCCGGGCCGTTAGCGTTCATTGGCCGTGCAAAAAATGACTCCGAGACAATTACATCTTTATTCATTTTTTCAGATTAATCGAGACAGTTTCTACTTTGACTGAGATAATTTAACCATGACCCAACGAACGCTAACCCCCATAGTATTGATGAACTTAATAACCAGGTCATTGTGCCGATTATGTTTTTGTTAAAAGAAACTTGACTTTGGTTTTAAATCGACATAACTTTGATAAATAATTCCTCAAACATGAAATAAAGAAACATGAAAAAATTCAATGTTGCACTTGTTGCATTTTACCTGCTTGGATTGGGATCTACAATACAGGCACAGAATGTAATTCCTGCCTCAGGCGGTAATGCCAGTGGTATCGGATCGGTAAGTTATTCTATCGGACAGGTTGTTTATACTACCAACACATCAATAACCTACGGTTCGGTAGCCCAGGGAGTTCAGCAACCCTTCGAGATCTCGGTTATTACAGCAATTGAAAAAGCTAAAGACATTACACTTGTTTGCTCTGTTTATCCAAATCCTGCAAGCGATTTTCTTACTCTGAAAGTTGAGAATTATGACATAGAAGGTTTATCCTATAAACTTTTCGATGCTAACGGCAAGCTTCTGGAGAGTAAAAGAGTGACCGGTTATGAAACCACTATTTCAATGGCAAATCTGCTTCCTTCCCTCTATTTCCTTAAAATCACCGATAATCAAAAAGAAATTAAAACATTCAAAATTATTAAAAACTAAATAGTTATGAAAAGATTATTTACAGTTTTAGCAGTAGTACTTTTAACTGCAACCATGTGGGCACAAAACCCACCACAAAAAATGAGCTTTCAGGCGGTGATCAGAGATGATGATAATGCCCTCGTTAAAAGTCATGCCGTAGGAATGCAAATAAGCATTTTAATAGACGGAAGCCCTGTATATGTAGAAACTCATGCAACCAGTACAAATGCTAATGGTCTTGTTACAATTGAAATTGGAGGTGGTACACCTGTGACAGGAACTTTTACAGCCATTGACTGGTCGTTACCAGGTTCTTTTTCAATAAAAACCGAAATCGATCCGACAGGAGGAACAAATTACACCGCAATTGTTGGAACAAGCCCATTGTTGAGTGTGCCTTATGCATTGTATGCAAAAACTGCTTCTAGTTATTCCGAAATTGACCCTTTATTTATTGCCCACCCGGCAAATGTGATTACGGGAGCAAATATTACCGACTGGAACAGCGCATACAGTTGGGGTAATCATGCGGGACTTTACAGACCTATTGGCTATGTACCTGCTTGGAGTGATATTACTGCTAAACCGAGCTTTGCAATAGTTGCTACAAGTGGGAGTTATAATGATTTAATAGACAATCCTACAATCCTTAATAGCCAATGGACAACCACCGGTAGTGATATTTATTACAACATTGGCAATGTCGGCCTCGGAACAATAACACCTGGATATAAATTAGATGTAACTGGTGATGTAAACATCACCGGGGGAGCATTCCGTATAAATGGAACAGCTCTCCCCTGTACTGGCACCGTAACCAGCGTAGCTCTTTCCGGTGGAACCACCGGACTTACCACCAGTGGTGGGCCAATTACCACCACCGGCACTTTTACGTTAGATGGCATTCTTGCTGTTGCAAACGGTGGAACAGGGCAATCAACCTACAACATTGGCGACCTACTTTGGGCTTCCAGTGCCACAACACTGTCCAGACTAGCAATTGTATCACCGGGCAACGCCCTTATTTCCACAGGTGTGGGTAATGCACCACAATGGGGCAAAATTGGATTGAGCACCCATGTGAGTGGTACATTGCCAGCTAACAGTGGTGGTACAGGACAATCAAGCTACAGCACCGGCGACCTGCTTTATGCCGCCGGTAGCTCAGCCCTGGCAAGACTCACAATGATATCATCAGGCAGCGCCCTTCTTTCCACAGGTGTGGGTACTGCACCAGCATGGGGCAAAATTGGATTGACCACCCATGTGAGTGGTATATTGCAAATTGCCAATGGAGGCACAGGCAGTACTAATGGCAGTATAAGCACTGCAACCACGGAACTTAACTTCACCAGCGGTAACAATCAAAACATAATCCTTTCGTCTCCCGGTACAGGAAGTAATGTATTCTATACAAATGGATTAGAGCGGATGCGCATAAATTCCTCAGGATATATTGGTATTGGAAACACTGCCCCAACGCATCCATTTATGGTTACAGCAGGCAATATTACATCCGGAAGTTTAACAGACGGAACATCTAATGTTGATGGCTTTGCAGTTATTGGAACACAAAGATCAGTTGTCATTCAATATGGAGGAGGTTCTAATTTAATACTTTCAAAGCCCTCTTTAGCTACTAGCCCATATATGATTAATTTTATCTCTAACGGATCTAGTGCTGGCTCGATACAATGTAATGGCTCATTAACATCCTACATGACTACCTCCGATGCCCGTTTGAAGGAAAACATCTTACCGACAGCGTTTACTATGGAAAATTTGATGAAAATTGAAGTAAAGGATTTTTCTTTCAAAGCGGATGCGACTCACACCACATTTACTGGTTTTTTGGCTCAAGACCTGTATAATGTATTACCACAAGCAGTATTCGTAGGAGGCGATGACCCAATAACAAATCCTTGGAGCGTAGATTATAGCAAACTAACCCCCTTTTTGGTAAAAGCAGTTCAGGAACAACAATCAACCATTGAAGCCCAACAAAAACAAATTGATGATCTAAAAAAATTGGTAGAACGATTGTTGAAGTAATAGACTTTCATTAATAAAGAATGAAAAAATAAGAAACATAATCGCAACGATACCAATACTATCTATTTAGTATGGTATTGCAAAATCGTGGAATTTATAACGATTGAGGAATAATTGTTATCTGGTCAGGTATTTATGTCACTATTGCAGGTAATATTGGTAATTGTCACAACGAAACGCATAGCGAAGACGCCATTGTAGAACGTTGTGTTACGTTTAAGTTTAGCAGTAACTTTTTTAATAATTAAGGTATTTAATAATACCGATGTTTCCTTCACTTGAAAACCATACCACTATTTCACTTCAAAAGTATACCACTTTAATGCAATTTATTTTCCGAAATTAATTGACCCCCTGTTCCGGACAATTGACCCCTCAGGGGAAGGTTTTTTGTCTGACATTCCGGCATATTGACCCCTGCGTGGGAAAATATTGTCTGACATTCTGGCAAATTGGCCCTCCTGATCGTTGAGTTTTTTTCTTTGCAGGAAAAAATATGCGATGGCAAAAAGGACAATAGAAATGGAAGTTAAAAAACAGATCGGCATTTTACAGAGTCTTGGTTACGGAAAGAAGACAATTGCACGAGAGTTAGGTTTATTGAATAATCCGGAGCAAACTGAGCCATTTATTCCGGAGCAAACTGAGCCACTATTTTAAAAGGTTATCCGGACTGACATTCCGGCATAAAGTGAGCCACTCCCTTGCGGCGGATTTGTAACGAAAAACTGTGTTATTTTGGATGCAAAATCAAATAAAATGGCAAATAAATTAAAGAATATGTTACAAGTACGTCGGATTTTACAGTTATTATCAGATGGACATAGCAAGCGGGCGGTCAGCCGTCAGACGTAAGCCTTCGGCGTAGTGCCTCTTGTTTTTTTGATGTTTCTTTTTATTAGCCCTTCCGGCAGGGCAAAAGTTCGTCGGGATTTTGGATTGACTGATCGGGGATTCGTTGCAGGGTATTCTTTAACCACTCGTATGGTTCGATATTGTTGATTTTGCATCTAATGCCAGAATAGTGGATATTGTAAATGATTCCGTACTCTTCAGATGGAAAGATTACCGCAAGGGCGGAAAAACAAAATTAATGAAGCTGAAGGCGGTGGAATTTATAAACCGCTTCATGATGCATGTGCTCCCTTGCGGCTTTTATAAAATCCGTTATTACGGAATCTTTGCAAATAAAATCCGTAATAACATCCTCGATACTTATCTTTCACTCAATGATAAAGAGATGGATACCTCTGCTCTTGAAGGTAAAAGCTGGCAGGAAATAGTTCAGGAAACATTCGGCTACGTCCCCTTTCATTGCAGGATATGTAAAACGGGAATAATGATATGGCAAAATAATATGATTCCTCAGCCGCGGGCCGCATGAAAGATATCCCCAAAAGCGTTCTTTGTTATAATAGTTATAATATAATTCCTGATAAAAAGAGAAAAAATCTTACATGGGAAAGGTATGTCCGTTTATTAAAAGTTTTTATCTTGAAATGACTCAGGAACCGCAGTGGAAAGGTTATTTTCCCCAAAAAACATCTCCAAAAATAACCCGGGAAAGAAAAATGCACTATAGAATGCCCATAGATAACTCTTCCGGCTTAGTCCAACTCAGTTTTATACACAATCTTTTTTAGTTGTTATCCTGTCAGGTGTAAAATTTTTTATTTCTACAGAAGGAGAACCCAGAAAAGGAAATTTCAAAGAGTCAATTGAAGCAATTGGAGGGAAGAAGGAGGGAATTTTAAAAGCTTTAAGAAAAGTTTTCCCAAATACAAAACATAGGGTTAAATTCATTTTTGCCACAAAAAACTATATAATTACCGAACCTGACAAAACTAGATTAGAAAACTTTGGAATAATCCACTTTGACGAAGAGGCCGTAAAATATTACCAGGGATTAACTAATCATCTTGGTACTTCTGCGAAATATCAACTATTTGGATTGCTGTGTGAAGGACAGACTATTCCAGAGCTCGAGAATAAAATACCTGCTATAAAAGGAGATATGGGAGGTTATACTTATTATTCATTTTCAATTGAGCCAGAAAAGTTATTGAAAATAGGGTACGTTCTGCACAGAAATAAGGCCAATATTAAATATATGCCAACATATCAGAGACTGATTAAAAAGTCCCGCATAAGATCTATCCAGGAATTCGTCGATGAAGGTAATTTCTTTCCAAATTCAATCATTATTAATATTAACACTTTCGGGAAAAAGTTGAATTTTGATCTTGCAACACCACAATGTGAAAATGCCATTTCAAGAATTGGCATTTTGCATTTGCCTAAGACTTATAGATCCGCATTTATTATTGATGGGCAACACCGCCTCTACGGGTATGCTAATTCCGAATTTAAATCCAAGAATACGATTCCTGTCGTCGCTTTTGTCGATTTGGATAGGTGGCAACAGGTCAGATTGTTTATGCAGATTAATGAAAATCAAAAATCAGTCTCTAAAAGCCTTAGAAATGACCTTGATGCTGATTTATTATGGGACTCTGAGAATCCAAAAGAGAGAATAAAAGCCTTAAAATTGTATGTAGCAAAAACACTTGGAGAGGACATAGAATCGCCACTTTATGACAGAGTGCAGTTAGGAGAGAATGTAAAAACAGAAACTAGATGCATTTCTACTGAGACCATAAGATTGGGCCTGGATCGGAGCAATTTCTTCCCAGTGTACTCAAAAAATGCGGTTGTTCAAGACGGTACATTTTTCAGAGGTAATAATGAAAACACCTTTGAGGTTCTTTATCCATTTCTAATAAAAGCTTTTGGGTATCTTAAGGAAAGACTAAAGGAGGAGTGGGCAAAAGGTGAAAAAGATGATGGTTTTCTCTCCATAAATGCAGGGATCGAAAGTTTTATCCGGCTCTTCAGCGATTTAATAGATCATTTAATTCAAAAAGGTATTGCAAATCCTAAACAGGATGATATTACAAAGATTATTAATGAGCTTGCTTATTACCTAGATCCAGTGATCGAGCATTTATCAAAACTTAGTCAAGAGGAGAAAATCATGTATAAAAAAAGTTATGGTACTGGATTAAAAACTAAATACTGGCGAAAGTTGCAAAAGGTTGTCCATGATAATAGACCAGACTTCATCCCAGAAGGGCTTGAGAACTATTGGAAAGATGAAGCAAAAAAATTCAATACCGCCTCAATAGAAATGATTAGAGATATCGAAACACATTTTAAAACTGACTTTAAAAATCTGCTTGAATCATATTATGGGCCGTCGTGGTTTAAAAAAGGTGTCCCTCCGCAAGTTCAGGAATCAGCGACAGTAATGGCACTTCAAAAAAACAGAGAAATAGAAAATCCAGATGAAGAAAAAAAGCCTTGGGATTGCTTAAATATTATTGATTATAGGAAAATTGCAACTTATGGCTCGAACTGGAGGGATATTTTTGAATCACGTTACACTCAGCCTAATAGGGGGAAAAAAGGCGGCAATAAAGATGATAAAACATCATGGATGAGTAGATTAGAAAAAATAAGGAATCAGAACTTCCATGAGTATAGTGTAAAAGAAGAAGAATATGATTTCTTATGCGAACTGCACGACTGGCTGATTAAGGGTAAAATAGAATTCGAAGAATAATTTACTAGGGTAGATTTTTTCTTAACCTCCCATTCGCTGTCAGGCACATTACCCAAACCGCTCAAATCTGACCTCCTACTTAGTTTGCGTAAAGAGCCTTCCAGCCCATCCTACATGGACTTAGAACTTGAGAATAAAAATGACAAATTGTATAATGGGACAGATAAAAAGAGCCCTAAACCTAACAAGCGGTATAGTTAATTGCCGGTGCAGTGCGTATTCGAGCGGCACAGCTCGTATCAAAAGTAGTTGTATCTTGACAGGAAAGTGCTTCCAAATCGGCAATTAACCCTACCGCCGGGCCGTTAGCAGCAACCCAGACAAAATAATAAATAGCATATGGCAATCTATACACCAAGAGGACTTAGGATACAGGTTTATTGAGAATAAGCTGAAAAAAGACGATGAAGAAGGCAACATTATTGCCTATTTCAAATTTCCGAATTCATTTAAAATACATATGCCAAAGATTATAGGCAATTATGTGCCTGATTGGGGCATCATCCGGAAAGACAGTACCGGTAAATACAAATTGCAGCTGGTCCGCGAAACCAAAGGAACCATGATTGAGAATCTTTTACAATATCCATCAGAGAAAAGGAAGATCTTATGTGCAAAAAAACATTTTAAAACTATTGAAATTGATTATAAACAGATTGATGATAAGGTACCAAATTGGTGGTTGCCGGAATAAGACCTTTAACATTTTTTGTCAGACAATATGGTGTAAAATTGAACTTTACGGTAAAAGATATAGAATATTTTAAATCTTTGTTTCGAGGCAGGCAGGACATTTATGCGATCCGATGGGAAAAAGAAGGCAAATCGGGTTATATGCCTGCTTATAAGGTTGATTGGACCGATTACCGTAAATATAAATCTGCCGGTGGAAGTTTTAAAGACTACTCAAAAAAAGAGTATCAGCCGTTGACCGATGAGGCATTAACTCGTCATTTACAAGGGAATGAAACCATTGGTATTTATCCTCTCCTTGAAGATAATACCTCATATTTCATAGCTGCCGACTTTGATGACCAAAACTGGAAGGAATCCATTGTAAAGCTATACTCTGTTTGTACAAGGCACAAATTACCTTCCTATATTGAGCGTTCCCGATCAGGAAACGGAGGACACCTCTGGATCTTCTTTGAAGAAAATCTTCCTGCTGAAAAGACCAGAAAACTTATGTACGAATTGCTTAGGGAAGCAACCATAATCTCCCCATTTGATAAAGAACCAAGTTTTGACAGACTTTTCCCGAATCAGGACTTTCATTCAGGAAAAGGTCTGGGAAATCTTATTGCACTTCCACTAAATGGGAAAGCCTTGATGGATCACAATTCTGCATTCCTGAATCCGGAGGATATGCAACCATATAATAATCAACTTGAAGCTATAAAAAGTTTTAGCAAACTTACCGTTGATGATTTTAAATCTATCTATGAGGAAATTTTTAATGAGAAAGTTGAAGATTTTTTTAAATCGAGTTTTGATGCTACATCACGATCTGTTATTGAGATTCAGATTAATGGTCAGATATATCTTAAACGGCTTCATCTTAATAGGAAGCTCATTGAATTCATCAGAGAGAATCTGAATTTTCTTAATTCAGACTATCTGATTAAAAAGAATTTAGGGAAGTCAACATTTGATATTGAAAAATACTTCAGGCTGATTGAAGAAACTCCTGACGGCGTGATCTTACCAAGGGGATTTGTAGCAAATCTTATCACATTTTGCAAAAAAGAGGATCTTTCTTTTAAAATAGTCGACAATAGAAAAAAACTGGAACCTATTGATTTTGATTCGGAAATAGAATTGAGACCTGAACAGAAGGTGGCAATTGGAAAAACTCTCGAAAAAGACTTTGGCGTTATTGTTTCACCGCCAGGATCAGGTAAAACAATAATCGGGCTCGAATTAATTGCTCAAAAGAGGCAGCCAGCATTAATAATTGTCCATAGGAAACAATTATTTGATCAGTGGTTGGATAGAATTCAGAGTTTCCTTAAAATTCCAAAGAAAGAGATTGGGCAAATTGGTAATCAGAAATTTAAAATCGGAAAGGAGATTACTGTTGCAATGATCCAATCTCTTTCAAGAAATGAGGAAATAGATAAGATCTCCAGCTGCTTTGGAGCAATTATTGTGGATGAATGTCATCATATCCCGGCAAAATCATTCAGAGAAGCTATAGTTAATTTCAATTCATATTATTTGTACGGACTGACAGCCACTCCAAAAAGGAAGAACAATGATGAAAAACTCATTTATGTTTACATAGGGAACATCTTATATAATGCAGATCAGATTGAACAGATCAGACAAAAAAGAACAAGTATTGAGGTAAATATCAAAGAGACAGACCTGTTTGCTCCCTTTAACTATAAGATCGACAAGTATGAAACTATTTCAAGGATACTGATTCATGATACTCACCGGAATGCTTTGATATTAGATGATATTGAAAGAAATACAGACCGGTTTAAATCATTCCTGATATTGACAGAACGTAAGGCACATGTAGATATCCTTAATCTTTATCTCAAAGACAAATATGAAACAATTACAATTCATGGAGAAGATTCTGAAAGCAGCAGGAAAAGTAAAATTGAGCAGTTAAAACAAGGTCATTATAAAATTGTAATTTCGACAGGTCAGTATTTCGGAGAAGGAATCGATTTAAATAACCTGGAATGTCTTATAATTGCATATCCATTTGCTTTTGAGGGCAAATTGATACAGTATATAGGTCGTATTCAACATTCAGAAAATCCTCCGGTAATTTTTGATTACCGTGATTCAAAAATTGATTACTTTGAAAAAATGTTCAAGCAGAGGAACCGGTATTATAAAAAACTAACTAAAGAAGTGAATGTCTGAAGATCAAAATATAGAATATAAGGAATCTTGGAGGGATGAATATCTGAAATGGATTTGTGGCTTTGCTAATGCGCATGGAGGAAAGATTATTATTGGCAAGGATGATAATGGAAATATTACGGGGCTGAAAGATGTAAAAAAGCTTATGGAAGATATTCCTAATAAAGTGAAGGACATATTAGGAATTCTGGTAGATGTCTATCTGCAAAAGTCTAAGAAGGGTGAGTTTATTGAAATAACTGTCGAGCCGTATCCTTATCCCATTAACTATAAGGGTCAATACCACTATAGAAGCGGTTCTACTAAACAGGAATTGAAAGGAGCAGCGCTTGACAAGTTTCTTTTACAAAAGATTGGTAAGCGTTGGGATGGTGCGCCGGTTCCAAAAGTCTCAGTGAAAGATTTAAAGCAAGAAACATTCGACTTTTTCCGTAAACGAGCATCTAAAAGCCAAAGAATTAACGAAGAAAGTCTGACAGACTCGAATGAACATCTACTTGAAAATCTGCAATTAAAAGAGGGTGAATATCTAAAACGTGCTGCAATACTACTCTTTCATCCTTCCCCTGAGAATTTTATAACAGGCTCTTACATCAAAATAGGCTATTTTCAGACAGATGATAATTTGAAATTTCAGGATGAAATTAACGGTAATTTGTTTGAGCAAATTGAAAAATCTATTGATTTGCTTTTTACCAAATATATCAAAGCAGAAATCAGCTATGAGGGCATAACAAGGGTTGAGAAATTTGAGTATCCTAAAGAAGCAATCAGAGAAGCATTACTGAACGCCATTGCACACAAGGATTATTCAGGGGGTGTTCCTATTCAGATAAGTGTCTACGGAGACAAAATTATTTTCTGGAACGAGGGACAACTGCCAGAAAATTGGACTATTGAAAATCTTCTAACGAAACATCCCTCAAAACCATATAATCCTGATATTGCAAATGCTCTGTTCAAAAGCGGTTACATTGAATCATGGGGACGCGGAACATTGAAAATTATTACTGAGTGTATGAAGGCTGGATTACCACAACCATCATACTATTATGATATGTCTGGCTTTTTTGTGGAATTCAGGAAAGATATATATTTTAAGGAATACCTTGAATCACTTGGACTCAATGACAGACAAGTTCAAGCTGTCCTATACGTAAAAGAAAAAGGGAAAATCACAAATCGTGACTATCAGTCTTTATTCGAAGTATCAAAAGCAACTGCAACACGTGATCTGTCAGAATTAGAAGAAAAGGAGTTATTAATTAACAGAGGGACAAAAGGATCTAGTGCAATTTACGTTTTATATGGGACTTTGTATGGTGAGGCAATTGGAGGTAATTTTCTATTATAGAAATTTCAAGTTGGCTCAAAGTTGGCTCAATTGGCTCATAATTGGCTCAAAGTTGGCACACAATTAACCGTATTTGCAAGCACATTGCCAAAGCCTCACAAGCCGATTCTCATTCAAAGCTTTGTCAAAGAGCTTGCAAATTTAGGAAACGAATTTTAAAATTTTTTCTCCCCTGCGCCGATGCAATATAAATTGTTGCTGCATCAAAACAAACAACAAGAAATTATCAAAAAAGATTTGCATACCGTGACAGTTTTCTGGTACCGAGACAAATAAAAAAGGCCTGGCCCATAACACGGACGGTATAATTCATAAGCTCGTCACGGTTTTTGCTTTTGCTCCTACACCCAAGACAGATTCGCAATAGTTCTGGCACCCGGACACCCACCTTCGCTCCGCTTCGGCCTTCGGCCGACATAGTCGGCTATGGCCGACGAAGTCGGTGGGCAAAGCACGCATCTGCCCGCAATCAAAATCCTGCACCTTGACAATTTTCTGGCTCCGAGACAGCTTGTACCTCGTCACTGCGCCAGTGCCTGCCACAAACTTTGTAACCGGGGATAGATTCGCGGCTCCGATCAAACTTGTACCGCGACACGCGTAATACTTAATAAAATTTGTACCGTGACAGCAAAAAGTGCGCCATACCCTTATTACCCACCGAAGCTTCAGCGAAGGTGGGCCTCGCACCGTGACAGTTTTGTGGCCTCGCTGGCGCGGGGTACCTGGATTCTGCCCGGATGCTGCGTCGGGTAACGCTTACTAACCCTACCGCCGGGCCGGGTGACGTTCATTTTATTACATTCAGATAAATTGATAAATAATGAAAATGAAAAATAATTTGAGTTTTTTAATAATTTTCCTTATTATCACTACCTTGATTTCATGTAAAAAAGAGGAAAATAATAACAGTGAATATTCATTTAGCCTTGAGAGTAAATATGATTCAATCCGGTCTTAATCAGGCGGCTGCGGAGTTTTCATTATTAAGCTGAATAACTCTCAAAACCAGACCGAAAATATACATCTTAAATTAGAATGCAATGAAAAATTAAATGCCACATTATCAAAAGAATTCATTTCGATTGACGAGTCAGTATTCGAAGTAGAAATCAGACCGAGTAATGAAATTTCTGTCTCCGATTTTAATATAACATTGATTGCTGAAAGAAAAGGTTATATTGAAAGGCTAAAACTTAATATTGAAATTATCGATTGGGCAAGCAGCAATAATCTTAGTGATTTAGCATCAGGAAAAAAAATGGAATTTATTAATTGGTTAAATCAAAATTATCCCAATATTAACATCAATAATCATACAGAATGGGAGATTTTTTGGACTTATCCTCAGCATATTATTGTTGAACATTACACTCTATTAAATAACCAATACGAATTGAGAATATGTTGTCATGCTATGATTCCTCCACATGACTGGTCAATGATTCGGCTGAGAGAAAGAAATACCTTTACAGCCTTTTTATCAGCCCGTCAGGATACAAAAGGGGGATTAATTTATCAAATACCGATAACTGAATATCCATTGTTATATGGTTACTAAATTAATGAACAACGAAACGCCAACAAAGTGTATATGCCATAAGGGTTTCAGTGGGCATTCAAGCATTGTAGCCCGCTCAAACTTTCGTGTAACCTGATAGGCAAAAGCCTGCAATCCCTTACTGGCCATATTGTCAACCGTCAGACTGTCTAAAAACCTCCCCTTTTTGTTGATAACTATCAGGGTTTTTTCTTTTTGGGAGTCAGCGGCTTTTGTACCTTTACTTCATGAAATTCATACAAAGACATAACCGAAACCAGATCTCTCTTTTCCCGGTATCCCTTGATCAGAGTATTGACCCCGATAATGAGGTACGGATAATTGACCTTTTCGTCGAAAGCCTTCCTTTAAAAGATTATGGATTCAGAATGGACTTTATCGAAAATGGCCGTCCGGCTTACCACCCCTCCGATCTGCTTATACTCCTTATGCCCATGAATCGTCTGAAGGAGTATCTGAGGGTACTTTTAACCTTGTTTTTAGCTTTCCGCGACTTCATGGGAAGAAAAATAAGCCCTTCAGAGAGATTTTTTCCGTGGGGAGCAATATATCATTACAAAAATCAGTCTGTGCTTATACCGCTTTATATCGGGTCAAAAAGGTCCGGCGGAAAAGGTTATCAGACAGACTGCCGTTAGCGGCAATGTTAACAGCCTAATGGAAATTCTTAAATTTAAACAGTAAAAACCAAGTAATACCATGAGAACTTATCTCACTTTATTAGTTATTTCTTTGACACTTAGTTCTCTTTACGGACAAAGTACACAAAAGAATCGAGTTATTATTCTGACTGACATTGAGGCAGACCCTGACGATACACAATCTTTGGTAAGGTTACTATTGTATGCAAATGAGATTGACATTAAAGGTTTAATAGCAACAACTTCATGCTGGCATAAAACAATGGTCAATCCCGAATCAATCAAAAAAGTTATTCAAGCATACGGAAAAGTACAGCCAAATCTTTTAGAGCATGATAAAGATTTTCCGCAAATGGAAACATTATTCCCATTAATTAAGAATGGGTTACCTGAATATGGTATGTTAGGTGTAGGGAAAAACAAGGATTCTGAAGGTTCTGATTGGATTATCCATGAACTTGAGAAAAATGATGAACGCCCATTATGGATTTCAATTTGGGGAGGTTCTAATACACTTGCGCAAGCATTATATAAAATTAAAACCACAAAGACTGTAAAAGAGCAAGAAGTATTGATATCAAAACTTAGGGTTTATGCTATTTCCGACCAAGATGATAGCGGTATTTGGATTAGAAATAATTTTCCAGACTTGTTTTATATTGTGAGTCCAGGTGATGATTATGGAAGTGCAACCTGGAATGGTATAAATAGTTATATCCAAGGAATAGACAATAGTAAAATCAGCAACAAATGGCTTAGTCAAAATATACAACAAGGTCACGGACCACTTGGCGCTTCTTATCCTGATGTTGCATGGGGAATGGAAGGAGATACTCCATCATTTTTATTGTTAATATTGAATGGATTAAACAATGCCGAACATCCTGAATGGGGTGGTTGGGGTGGAAGATATGAGCTTTATAAGCCTGATTTTTCAACTCAGAAAAAAGGTGGTTCGGGAGTACCTTTTGAACCTGAAACAAGAAAAATCTGGACAAATGCTGTGGATAATTATATACCCTATATTTCAAGTGACTATGGAAGAACTGTAAAAGTGGATACAAACGCTTTTAAGGATAATAAAGTTACATTATGGCGTTGGAGAGATGACTTTCAAAATGATTTTGCTGCACGGATGGATTGGTGTGTTAAGTCTTATGAAGATGCAAATCACAATCCTGTTATAATTTTAAGCCATCCTGATATAATTACTATTAAATCAGGTCAAGGCTTCGGATTAGATGCGTTTGACACGTACGACCCCGATGGAGATAGTTTCAGTTTCTTGTGGTTTAACTATCCTGAAGCAGGAACCTATAAGAACTTGATAAAGATTGAGGGAACAGAAAATGCTCATGGAGCATACATAGTTGCCCCAAAAGTTGACAAGGAAGAAACTGCTCATTTTATTTTAAGAGTAACTGACAAAGGTGAACCTCAATTAACAAGCTATAAAAGAGTGATAGTGACAATAAAGCCATAATAAACACTGCCGCTAACGGGTCGGTATATGTCATTGGCTTTCCATGGCGCGACAATTGGGTAACTAAAGAAGAAGGTTTATTGGTTGGCGCCACGGCCCGCCCCGGCTGCCGCCGGGGGCTCCCGCCGGTGTCACGGTTTTTGCCAACGCGAGAATAAAGTAATAACCGCTTAACCCTGCATCGCACCACGAGTGCAAAAACACGCGCCACCGCGACTCTGCGCCAACGCCACATACCGCAGAACGTTATGGCACATTTCTAACGTCCCCGGGTATTAATTGAGATCTGACAGATTCCACAAAAAAAACGCTACCTTTAAACCTTCAGTCTCTTAGGTTGTTTAATAAGTATCTTGATCATGAGATAGCATTAAATGTCAAAAAATAAAAAACATATAGTCTCGATATTCTTGGTCATGATACTCCTCATGCCAACAGTGATTAAGCTCGAACACCATCATGATCATCACTGCAACCATGACCAGAAAGATAAATCAACAACTTTCTTTAATGATAAATGCTTTATATGTGATTTTCAGTTCTCGACCTTTGTCAGCAAAGATTTTGTCCCTTACTTAATTAGCTTCGATTATACTGAACTTCATGCTTACCTACATACACCATTTCAATACTTAAATAACTCTAAATACTCATTCCTGTTAAGAGCACCTCCTGTTTTGCATTTAGCTTAAATATTCTCTTTAACTAATTGTAAAACAAATATATTAACAGAATGAGAAAGACATTTTTCTTTTGTGCTTTCATATTGTTATTTTATGATTTATACGCACAAAACCTTTTAAAAGGTAAAGTAACAGACCAAAATAATCTACCTCTTTCAGGTGCAACTATTTTTCTGCCAGAGCTTAATAAAGGTACAATGGCAGATAAAAATGGATTATATATATTATCAGGACTTCCTTCAGGAAAGATTAAGATTCAGGTTTCATATATCGGGTATACAAGTAAAATAGAAACTATTATTCTTCAAGATTTAGAAACCGAGCTAAATGTAACACTGGAAACAACAACTATCAAAACTGAGGAAATAGTAGTAACCGGAGGATATAGTTCAACTCAACATGAAAATGCTATAAAAATTGAAGCCTTGAAACTTGAATACTCAGACATAAAGCCAACTCCAAATCTTACTGATGTTATTACCAAGGTACCCGGCGTAAATATGATCTCAAAAGGAAGTGGGGTATCAAAACCTGTTATCAGGGGACTTTCAATGAATGACATATTAATATTGAATAATGGTGTCAGATTCGAGAACTATCAGTATTCGGACCATCATCCGTTAGGGATTGATGAATTCGGAATTGAAGACATTGAAGTAATTAAAGGACCATCTTCCCTTCTCTATGGTTCAGATGCTATCGGTGGCGTGATTAATTTTATAAAGGAAAAACCGGCTCCGATCGGAACTATCGAAGGTGATTATAACCTGCAACTTTTCTCCAACACGCTCGGAATTACCAATAACTTTGGTTTAAAGGGATCATCACAGCATTTCTTTGGAGGTATCCGATTAGGCCAAAAATCAAATTCTGACTTCCTTCAAGGGGGCGGAGATTTTGTTCCAAATACCAGGTTTAAAGAGTATTCAATCAAACTGAATACAGGATTTACCGGAAGATCGGGGACATGCAGACTATTTTATGATTATAGCAGACAGAACCTCGGGCTGGCAGAAGAGGAAGCCATAGAGTCAATAGCAAAAAGGGGCAGGAATCTCGAAATATTTTATCAGCAATTTAATACACATTTGCTCTCCACACAGAATAAACTATACCTGGGAAAAATGAAACTGGATATTAATTCTGCTTATCAGAACACAGAACTAATTCATTTTGGAGAACCATCTGTCTATGAGATTCAGATGAGACTGGCAACACTAACCTATGATGCTAAGCTATATTTACCATCAGACAAAAAATCGGAATATATCGTTGGATATCAGGGTATGTATCAAAACAATCTTAATCTGAACGATAGAGAAACAAAACTATTACCGGATGCATCGATATTTAACAATTCGATATTTTTCCTCCTACAAAAAACTTTCTTTAACAAACTGAAATTTCAAACAGGCCTCAGATTTGATGACAAATCTATTAAAACAATAGCATTAGGTGATCACGGTCAGCCAGATTATCGGGAAGCGCTTGACAAAAAATACAATAGCTTCAGCGGATCGTTAGGTGCGACATATTCCATTACCGAAAAGCTTCTGTTAAGATATAATTTTGCTTCGGCATTCAGGACTCCTAATCTTGCTGAACTGACATCAAATGGGCAACATGAAACCAGGTATGAAATTGGAGATAAGAATTTGATCCCGGAGAAATCTTATGAAATTGATCTAAGTATGCACTATCATGTAGATAATCTGACCATTGATTTGGCAGGATTTTACAATAACATCAACAATTATATTTTCATTTCCCCTACCGGTGATACCACAAGTAATGGAATATATATCTATGAGTATAAACAAAACAACTCATATCTATATGGAGCTGAAGCTGGTATTCATTTTCACCCTGAAGCGATGAAATGGCTCCATCTTTTAACAACATTCTCCTCAGTTACAGGTAAACAGAAAAGCGGATCAAATCTACCTTTCATTCCGGCGAAAAAAATATATATGGAACTCAGAGCTGAAAAGGAATCTTTGGCTTTTCTAAATAAAGCATTTCTGATGGTTACCTCTACAAGTGTATTTAAACAGGAGAATATAGCTTCAGAGGAAACTCCTACCAATGCATACACATTAATGGATATCTCTATTGGTGGACAAATAAAAGTAAGGGATCAATTTATTTCGATTTCTCTTGGGGCCACAAATATCTTTGATAAACTGTATATTGACCATTTGTCAACCTTGAAGGAGGTAGGATTCTTTAATCCGGGTAGAAATTTAACCATGACATTGAAGATTCCATTCACGATCAGAAAAGTTGAATAAAAAACGTGCAATAACACGGACGGTATGTTTAATAGGCTTGTCACGGTTTTTTCTTAGTAACTGCACCCAAGACAAATTCGTAATGGTTCTTGCACCCGGACACGCGCATCTGCTCGCAATTAAAATCCTGAACCGTTGACAGTTTTCTGGCTCCGATCAAACTTGTACCGCGACACGCGTAATGCTCAGCAAAATTTGTATCCAGACGGCAAAAACCGTGTCGTACTCTCCTCGCACCGTGACAGATTTCTGGTCCCGCTGGCGCGGGGTACCGGGACCCTGCCCGGATGCTTCGTCGAGTAACGCTTACGAAATTATACCGCGAACCGTTAGCGGCAAGCATATATAAATGACAAATGAATAACTAAAAAGGATAACAATGAAAACAGAAGAATTTAAATTTTTGGTTGAGTGTGCAATAAAAGCACCATCAGGACACAACACACAACCCTGGAAATTTGAAGATATTGACGATGGAATAATTATTCATCCTGATTTTTCAAGAGCTTTACCTGTGGTTGACAGTGACAATCATGCTTTATACATTAGTTTGGGTTGTGCTATTGAAAATATCATTATTGCCTCTTCTGTAAAAGGACTTGAATGCACAATTCATTATCCTGAGGATGCAAAAGGAAGCATTAAGATTTTGTTTAATAGTGCTAACGCATCAAACGTTAAGACAGACCCATTATTCGATTTCATTACTTCAAGACAAGCAAACAGGAATAAATATTCTGACAAAATAGTTTCAAACGAATATTTACAAATACTTAACTCATCATTCAAATTTCAAGGAATTTCTATTCTACTTTTAAATGGCAAAGCCTCATTTCAAAATGTAATTCCATTAATTATAGAAGGCAACAACCTGCAATTCGGAAATAAGTTATTTGTGAACGAACTAACAAGCTGGTTTCGGTATTCAAAAAGCGAAGCTGAAGAAACTAAAGATGGTTTATGGACGGCTGCGATGGGTTTGCCTAATATGGGTAAACTCATCGGCAATATGGTGATGAAAAATTTTGTTTCAGCAAAAAGTGAAGCCAAACGAATACAGGATATTTTAGAGCATACACAAGGAATTGCCATATTCATTAGCGATAAAGATGATGTGGCTTCATGGATAAATATTGGACGAGCCTTTCAACGTTTTGGATTAACTTCAACAAAACTGGGAATAAGTCATGCCCATCTTAATATGCCTTGCGAAGAAACTACAGTAAGGCAAAAGCTTGCAAAAATCTTAGGTGTAGAAGGTAGCCATCCTTTACTTTTAATCAGATATGGTTATGCCGAAAAAATGATGCCCTATTCTTACAGGAGAAATTTTGAAGATGTTGTACTTAATAAATAACCTCATGAAATACGTTTTTATAATTATCATTTTTATACATGGACTAATCCATCTGCTTGGGTTTGTAAAAGGCTTTGGTTTTAAGGAAGTGAAAGAATTAACACTGCCTATATCTAAACCAATAGGAATTGTTTGGTTGTCAGTAACATTACTTTTTTTGGCTTATGGTATTTCTTTCATAGTGAATTCAAAATATTCATGGTTACCTGGGTTTTTAGCTGTGGTAATTTCCCAAATTCTTATCATCATCTTTTGGAAAGATGCTAAATTTGGCACCATTCCCAATATTATCATATTACTTGTATCTGTCATTTCATTTGGTTATTACAATTTTCAAAGACTTGTTCAGCAAGAGACAATTCATTTACTAAGCCAGAATCAAACATTTGAAAAAAGAATTATCACTGAAAACGATATTCAGCATCTGCCGCTGCCTGTAAAGAATTGGCTCATTCATTCCGGAGTGATTGGAAAACCCTATATTTATTTAGGCAGAGTTTTACAAAAGGCAGAAATGAAAATGAAACCCGAGCAGGAAAACTGGATGAATGCTACAGCTATACAATATACCACTATTGAAATCCCAGCATTTATTTGGACTGTAGATGTGAAAATGAACCGCTTTCTTAACTTTCAGGGAAGAGATAAATTTGAAAACGGCAAAGGAGAAATGCTTATTAAAGTAAATTCACTAATAAACGTAGTAAATGAAAAAGGTGAAAAGTTGGACGAAGGAACTATCCAAAGATATTTAGGAGAAATGGTATGGTTTCCATCACTGGCATTAAGTCCCTACATCAGTTGGGAGCAAATAGATAGCCTAACAGCAAAAGCAACAATGACTTATAAAGGTACTTCGGGTAGCGGAACATTTTATTTTAACCCGGAAGGAGATTTTATCAGGTTTTCTGCAATGCGTTATATGGGCAATAACCCTGATGCTAAAAGACACGAATGGGCTCTACTTGTTGATGAACATAAGTCTTTTGAAGGCATAAAAGTTCCATATAAAATGACCGCAACTTGGAAGCTTGAAAGTAATGATTGGACATGGATAAAATTAGAAATAACAGACATTAAATACAATGAGAATGCCAGCCGCTAACAGCATGTATGTGGCAAAAGCGGGTAAAGTGGAAAATCGGAGGTTTTTGCTTCTAAAGAAACTTAGTGATAAACTGACACGAAAGTGCTTCTAATCCGCTACTGCATATACACGCCAACCGTAGTGCTTCATGCGCAAAAACTTGTTTTATACGTTATAATTATTTGAAAAATAATACTGAAAATGAAATACATGAAAACAAATTTCTGGACTTTTTACTTTTCGATGTTTTATAAACCTAAAAGTACCTTTAAAGCATTATTTGAAGGAGATAAGACTCTCAAATATGGTTTTTTTGCTTTTCTTATTCCGACGTTAGGATATACAATATTCTATGTAATGGCATATTTTGAAGGTGGTTCACCGTCAACTTTTAAGCCCTGGCTTACAATACCTATTGAAAAATATTTCTTGTATGATATCTTGTTAGCATTTCCCGGATACTATCTTGGCTGGATTGGAGCTTCAGTTACAGTTTATCTTATATCAAGATTAATGAACGGGCAAAGCAGTTTTGATAATATTATGGCAATAATTGGTTTTGGAATTGGCGTTGCTACATGGAGTTCTTTAATGCATGATTTAACAGATGCTTTTTTAAGCATGATAGGAGTTATTGATATGCGGGAGTATGAAAGACTCCTAAATGAACCTACCTTTTGGCGTAGTTTGTTATGGGTACTATATACAATTTACTTTTTCTGGTTCTTAACTTTGTTTACTATTGGAATTAAGAAGGCGCAAGGGTTTAACTTGTTAAAATCAATTCTAA
>Ga0101944_10002432_pt1 | contig 30213 bp, 24 predicted proteins | sample DewCreD2012metaG_FD_75245 | JGI IMG/M metagenome (GOLD analysis project Ga0101944, IMG submission 75245) | Hot spring sediment bacterial and archeal communities from British Columbia, Canada, to study Microbial Dark Matter (Phase II) - Dewar... ... | reverse complement strand
TTCATATTTAGAACTCAGAATCAATCCAATTTTGCTTAGCCGGATTATGAGGGGTAATCCGGTAACGAAATAATTAAACCTAACAATAAATTGGAGGGGAAAATGGAAGACAGATTAGAAAAAAATCCTCTTTCTGAATTGATCTCAGACGACATATACTCAATATTATCAAGTCGCGGTTTAATTGACGAAAAATCGGTTCGCGATTATATCATCAGAAAGAAATTTAAAGCTCTCCGTTCGAACAAAGTAAACGCCAGCGATGCAATTGAACGGTTACGGGAAGAATATCCATATCTTCAATTCGATACTATCAGAAAAATCGTATATCAGCCAAAAAGTTGACCCTCATTGATACTCCTCTTAGAAAAGCAAACCGGGTGGTTTAAGTACTATCCGGTTTTTTATTAACAAAACAACCAATTTACAAGACAAATTCATCTTTATTTTTCTTAAATTTGCGGCAACATTTTTTGAGTAATCAATAAAATAAAAATCTTTTTGAATGGTAAAATCTTTCACGTAAATTCAACTCTAAATTAAAACCAAATAATGGTCATTATAAATTCTCAAATTAATTAGGGAGTAATTATGCAAAGCAGTCTATTTTGGTTTGTTCCTATTGCATCAGCTACCGCCTTAATATTTGCCTATCTTTTCTACCGCCAGATGATGAAACAAAGTGAAGGTACCGAAAGGATGGCGACTATTGCTCTTTATGTGCGTAAAGGTGCGATGGCTTATCTTAAACAACAATACAAAATTGTTGGATTGTTCTTTGTAGGATTAACATTGATTTTTGCTTTTCTTGCCTATGGATTAAATGTTCAAAACCCTTGGGTTCCTTTTGCCTTTATAACAGGTGGTTTCTTTTCTGGTCTTGCTGGATTTTTTGGAATGAAAACAGCAACCCAAGCATCTGCAAGAACAGCTAATGCAGCACGCGAATCATTAAATGCCGGTTTGAAGATCGCTTTCAGAAGCGGTGCTGTAATGGGCTTAGTTGTTGTAGGACTTGGTCTATTAGATATATCAATTTGGTTTTTAATTCTTAACAGTGTTTATCCGTCGGAATTAAATGACGGACATAATTTGGTTATAATAACAACAACAATGCTTACATTCGGAATGGGTGCATCAACACAAGCTCTTTTTGCACGTGTCGGCGGTGGTATTTTTACAAAAGCTGCAGATGTTGGTGCAGACTTAGTTGGTAAAGTAGAAGCCGGAATTCCGGAAGATGATCCTCGCAATCCGGCTACAATTGCAGATAATGTTGGTGATAATGTTGGTGACGTTGCCGGAATGGGTGCAGATCTTTATGAATCTTATTGTGGTTCTATACTCGCAACTGCCGCATTGGGTTCTGCAGCGTTTATTGATAATCCTTCACTTCAATTTAGGTCTGTTCTTGCACCAATGTTAATTGCGGCTATCGGTATTGTACTATCAATTGTTGGAATCTATTCGGTTAGAACAAAAGAAGATGCTAAGCTTGGTGATTTACTTAAGTCGTTAAACAGGGGAATAAATTTCAGTTCAATTCTTATTGTTATCTTTTCCTATATTATAGTTAAGATGCTCGGTTTTGACAATGCTACAGGAATATGGGGATCTATTGTAACAGGATTAGTTTCGGGAATTATTATTGGTAAAGCTACTGAATATTTTACAGCATACGAATATAAACCAACAAAGTTTGTCGCTAACAATGCAAAGACAGGTCCGGCAACAGTTATAATTTCAGGTTTGGGTGTCGGGATGATGTCTACAGCAATACCGGTGATTGCAGTAGGAGTAGCAATAGTTTTGGCTTATCTATTTGCCGCCGGTTTTGATCTTGCCAATATTAATATGGGATTATATGGAATCGGTATTGCAGCCGTGGGAATGCTTTCCACACTTGGTATTACCTTAGCAACAGATGCATACGGACCAATTGCAGATAATGCCGGTGGTAATGCAGAAATGAGTGGATTAGGTAAAGAAGTACGTAAAAGAACTGATGCACTCGATTCGCTTGGTAATACAACAGCTGCAACCGGAAAAGGTTTTGCAATAGGTTCGGCAGCATTAACCGCATTGGCTTTGCTTGCTTCATTTATTGAAGAAATTAAAATCGGTTTGGTAAGAGCTGGTCAAACAATGATTGATTTAGGTAATGGTGTAGTTATAGCCACTCAAAAAGCTGGTATTATGGATTTAATGGAATACTATCAGATCAACCTTATGAATCCTAAAGTGCTCGTTGGAATTTTTATTGGTTCGATGATGGCATTTTTATTCTGCGGTTTAACAATGAATGCTGTTGGTCGCGCTGCTTCAAGAATGGTTGATGAAGTTAGACGTCAATTCAAAGAGATTGCGGGAATTTTAGAAGGGAAAGCAGAACCGGATTATGCTCGTTGTGTTGAAATATCAACACGCGGCGCTCAAATAGAAATGATTTTACCATCGAGCTTAGCGATCGCTATTCCTATTATTACTGGAATTATTTTTGGTGTTGCCGGTGTAATGGGTTTATTGACCGGTGGACTTGCAAGCGGATTTGTTCTTGCAATTTTTATGGCTAACTCGGGTGGTTCATGGGATAATGCTAAAAAGTTTATTGAAGAAGGAAACTTTGGCGGCAAAGGTTCCGATGCTCATAAAGCTGCTGTTATTGGCGATACAGTTGGTGATCCTTTCAAAGATACATCTGGACCAAGCTTAAATATTCTTATTAAGCTCATGAGTATGGTTTCTATTGTTATGTCTGGATTAATTGTAGTATATCATATTTTATAAAAATAAACGGAGGCGACTATATGAAAAGGTTATTAATATTATTTTTAATTCTCTCTTTATCATTTCCTGTTTTTGCACAGCATGAACATGAAACTTCATCAGATGTACCTGAATTAACGGCATTTCATGAGGTAATTTATCAGTTATGGCATACAGCTTGGCCTGAAAAAAATATAGACATGCTTAAATCTTTATTGCCGGATATTCAAAAAGGAGTTGAGAAAATCAACTCAGTTAAATTGCAAGGCATATTAAGAGATAAACAAGCCAAATGGGAAGAAGGACTTAAAAAATTAAACGAAAGTGTTGTTGCCTACAAAGTAGCGATAGAGAAAGGGAACCAACAAGCAATTTTAGATGAAGCAGAAAAACTTCACGCTCTTTATGAAGGTTTGGTTCGCGTAGTGAAACCGATGGTAAAAGAGGTTGATGCTTTTCACCAGGTTCTCTATATGTTGTATCATTACTATGCACCGGAATATAATTATGATAAAATAAAAGAAGCAGCAGCAGAAATGAAAGTAAAAATGGCTGATGTTATGAAAGCCCAACTTTCCAAAAGGTTAGAAGCAAGAACCGAAAAATTTGACTCCGCACGAAACGAATTAGAACAAGCTGTAAATGAATTAAATAATATTGTTGCGAAAGGGAAAAAAGATGATATAATAAAGTCAGTTGATAAAGTGCATAATAAGTATCAGGAGTTAGAAAAGGTATTTGATTAATAAAATTATTAAGCCCTCTTATTCAAGAGGGCTTTTTTATTATACAGTATAATTAACTTTTCAAAATAAAGAACATTTATGAGCCATATTGTTGATATTCATAAATAGTGGATATCAATGGTATAATCAATGCAATCATTAGTATTATTCCAAGAACCATTAAAACAAGCATAACGATAATAAGTATCTTAATTATCCTAAAGTATTTGGATTGTAATTCGAATCCCATTCTCATTGCTCTTGCATCATTAGTCATACGGAAAATATCAAATTGTTCAGCAGCTTCTCTTATTCTCATTCCAATAAAAATGTAAGGAATACCAATAATAGCACCAACTATCGATAGACAGTTTAGTGCTCCCAATATAATTGTAAACATTCCCACAAATTTCATATCCTTAATCATTTGTGAGAATATCATTTGAAAGTATGTTGGAGGTTTTAAGGAATCTTCTGATTCTAAGTTGATGTTATCGATTTGATCCATATTTACTCCTTTTTTTAGTGAAAGGTTGTGGAGCTGAAGGGATTTGAACCCTCGACCTATACGTTGCGAACGTACCGCTCTCCCAACTGAGCTACAGCCCCTACCGGTCTAAAAAATAATAAGCTTTGTTCTATCTATCAAGGAGTTTCAAATATTCGTTTATAAAATCGTGTGACCAATTTATATCTGCCGAAATCCAAAAAAGTTTTTTATCAGACGTAAAAACATAATGAAACTGACCCATTCCAAATGTCCTGTAGATAATCTTGCCCGAAATGTTGATGAAAGTACTATCTCTGAAAACCGAATTTTCAGGCGATATCTTTTTAATCATTTTTTCATAATTGTGTTTCGCAACATTTTCATCATTATAAAAAGTCACATAAATAATGGCATTACCTTTTACACCGTTATAAAATCCAACTTCATTTCTTTCATCTGTTACAGAATTAAAATGCAAGCGATTTACAAACTCTTTTGCTTCAGCACCCGTTATCTTTTTAGTTAAGTTTAGATCAAAAAAGTATTTTGGAAATAATTCCGGTTCTTTCGAACAATAGGTAAATAATAAAGTTATTATTAAAAAATATTTCCCGGTTTTTTTCATATATCCAAGGTTTATTTTGCTTATTCAAAATATAAGAATAATTAATAATTCGCTTCCTTGAGATTATCTTTTTTTGACTATAAGTTTATGAGCGCAATAATAATCTATGTCTAAAATTACAATGAGGATATTATGAAAATATCTTTATCAAATTTTTCACGTATCATTTTTTCCTTTCTTGTTTCTTCTATAATTTTTATTAATGCCTCTTTCGCACAGGAACAGAAGGATAAACCGGAAACAAAGAAATCTAAAATTAAATCTTATGCTGAGGTTATTACTAAAGAGGGAAAGACAAGCAAAGGAGTTTTCAATGTTCATTTTGTAGATGGTAAATGGTTTTATGAAATTCCTAAAAACGAAATTGGCAGATTATTTTTATGGGTTTCTCAAATAAAGAAAGTTCAATCGAAACTTGGTTATGGTGGAGTTGCTTATAATAATCAGGTAGTAAGATGGGATAAAAGAAATGATCAGATACTACTTAGACAAATACAATATGCAATTGTAGCCGATGAAGAGAAAGCAATATATAATGCGGTAGATGCTTCTTCATTCCCTCCCATACTTATGTCTTTTGACATTCAGGCGTATGGACAAGATAGTTCGGCAGTAATTGATGTAACAGAATTTCTGACTGCTGAAAAGACTGAATTTGTTCCGAAGAAAAATTTCAATGCAAAAAGACTCGATCCGAAACGTTCATTCATTGAGAAAATTACTTCGTATAAAGAAAATGTTGAAGCAGATGTTGTGCTCACTTTCGAGGTTGAAAATGTTCCAACAGATAACACGCTCGGTACTGTTTCCGTGATGATGCACTATAGTATGGTTCATTTACCGGACAAACCGATGATGCCACGTCTTGCAGATTCAAGAGTAGGATTTTTTAGTATTACTCAGGAAGATTACGGATACGATTCTCATAGAACCGAAATGAGAACTTATATAACAAGATGGAGATTAGAAAAGAAAGATCCTTCTGCAGCTTTATCTGAACCTGTTAAACCGATCGTATTTTATATCGATCGTTCTGTTCCTGAAAAGTGGAAACCATACTTTAAACAAGCCGTGGAAGATTGGCAAGTTGCTTTTGAACAAGCCGGATTTAAAAATGCAATAATTGCTAAGTATGCGCCTACTTCCGAAGAAGACCCAAACTGGAATACTGAAGATGCAACAATATCATCAATTAGCTGGTTGCCAAGTACAATTGAAAATGCTTATGGTCCTCATGTTCACGATCCACGAACAGGTGAAATTCTGGAAGCCGATATCAAAATTTATCATAATGTTATGAATTTGCTTACAACATGGTATTTCAGTCAGGTAGCACCACTCGATCCACGCGCACAAAGAGTTCCGTTGCCTGATGATTTGATGGGTGAATTGTTAAGATACGTTGTTGCTCACGAGGTCGGTCACTCTCTTGGTTTCCCGCACAACGGTAGGGCAAGTTCTGTTTTTCCGGTGGATAGTTTAAGAAGCAAATCTTTTACCGAAAAATATGGTAACGAAGCTTCTATTATGGATTACGGAAGATTTAATTATGTAGCTCAACCCGGCGATAATGTTCGATTAATACCGATGATTAGTATTTATGATAAGTTTGCTACTGAATGGGGATATACACCAATTCCTCAAGCAAAAACTCCAGATGAAGAAAGACCCTTCCTCGAAAAAATTGTTAGACGCCAAGACACAAATCCATTTTTGCATTTCAGTAATTTTTCACAATATGATCCATCTGCGCAAACAGAAGATATGAGTGATGATGGAATAAAAGCTACTGAACTTGGCTTAAAAAATATTTACAGAATAATGGATTTTATAATTCCAGCCGGAACAACCAAGGAAGGTGACGACTACTCAATGTTAAGTCATCTTTACGATAGAGTTCTGCAACAGAGAGCCAGAGAATTAGGGCATGTTGCCATGATTATTGGCGGTATTAATAAGATTGATAAACATATCGGTCAGCCCGGAGCTGTCTACAATCTTGTCCCTTACGAAAGACAGAAAAAAGCAATGAATTTATTGCTCGAGGAGGGGTTTAAATTTAATCCCACTTTGGTTAAAAGAGAATTACTCGATTTGATTCAACCGTTTGGTAATGTAGATAAGATTACTAATGATCAGATTACGTTACTAAAAAATTTGCTGAACGATTCAAGAATTCAAAGAATGACAGATGCCGAATCAAAAGCTTATAAAGGAGAAAAAATTTATACAGTTAGTGAATTTATTGGTGACCTTACGAACGGAATATTCAGCGAGTTAAACGAAAAGAGCATTGTTGTTGATCCTTACCGTCGTAAAATCCAACGTGCATTGGTAGATGAACTAGGTAAAAAAATTAATCCTGAAAAACCTGTACAACAAACTCCGGTAACTACAGGAAGACCGACACAGGTTCCCGTTCAACAGACACCGGAATTTACTGATCTTCCACCGGTTGCACGTGGAAAGTTATCAGAGCTTAAAAGTAAATTGACTGCATCATTGGCAAAATCGAAAGATGATATTACCAGATACCATTTACAAGATCTTGTCTCGGCAATTGATGAAATATTAAATAAGAAAAAATAATTTTTGTTCTGAGATTAATAATAATGAAAAGACAAATGTTTTTTCTATAAAATAAAATGAAAGGTGAAAAATGGAATATACATTTTTAGGTAGAACCGGTTTAAGAGTAAGCAAACTATGCTTGGGGACAATGAACTTTGGTCCTTATACCTCAGAAGAAGATAGCTTTAAGATAATGAACAATGCATTAGAATTAGGAATTAATTTTTTTGATACCGCAAATGTATATGGATGGGAAAAAGGTGTTGGGGTAACCGAAGGAATTATTGGACGATGGTTAAGCGAGGATAAGAGCAGAAGAGATAAAATTGTTCTCGCTACGAAGGTTTATGGTAAAATGGGAGATGGACCAAATGACGCAAAACTTTCTGCCTATCATATTAAAAAAGCGTGCGAAGATAGTTTGAAAAGAATGCAGACAGACCACATCGATCTTTATCAGATGCACCACATCGACCGGAACACACCTTGGGACGAGATTTATCAGGCGATGGATCAATTGATAACGGAAGGTAAAATAATTTATGTCGGAAGCAGCAACTTTGCTGCATGGAATTTAGCTGAAGCATTTTACAAAGCCAAAGAAAGACATTCACTTGGAATTGTTTCCGAACAGAGCATTTATAGTCTTCGAAACAGACACATTGAATTAGAAGTTATTCCGGCATGTAAAGCATTTGGAATTGGACTAATACCTTGGAGTCCGCTCGGTGGTGGAATTTTATGCGGTGTTTTAGAAAAAGCAAATGAAGGCAGAAGAACAAGAGAACCTTTACAAAAATCGGTTGAAAAGTTGCGACCTCAATTAGAAGCTTATGAAAATTTGTGTAAAGAAATTAATCAAAGTCCGGCAGATGTTGCTCTTGCATGGGTGTTAAATAATCCGGTTGTTACTTCTCCTATTATAGGTCCAAGAACAGTGGAACAATTAAAACAGAATGTAAAAGCACTTGATCTTAAATTAGATGAGGAAACATTAAAAAAACTTGATGAAATCTGGCCCGGTCCGGGTGGACAAGCACCGGAAGCTTATGCATGGTAGATTGGTGATTGGTGATTTGTGTTTGGTGGTTTGAAGTGACTTGCTTGAAAAAGTTAAATAAATAATAAAATGAATTTTTTAGGAGAATTATAATGAATAAGAAAATATTTATTGTTTTGCTGACAATAGTAGCATTAATGTTAACATCCTTTGATTTACAGGCGCAGAAGAAAAAACTAACGTACAAACAGGTTTATGAAAGCGGAAGAGATTTTCGCTCAATGATGATGATGGGGCGTCCTCAAGGTTGGGCAGACGATGACCATTATCTCGAAACAAAAGCTGATCCATCTAAACCGGGTTCACGTCCACAGTTAATGAAAACGAATGTTCTTACCGGTGAATCAACTTTGTTCATTGATAATAGCGGAATAGAATTACCTGAAGGTTTTTCGATTGATCGCCCTTCTGCTGTAAGTAAAGATTATAACTATTATCTCTTCAATCAGAAAAACAATCTTTACTATTACTCCCGACCCGATAATTCATTCAAACAACTGACCAATGATGCTGCTGAAGAAAAAGTAGCAAAACTTTCACCCGATGGTAAAAAAGTTGCCTATGTAAAGAAGAATAATCTTTTTGTATATGATGTTGAGAATGAGAAGGAAATACAACTGACTAATGATGGAACGGATTTAATTTATAATGGCTGGGCATCCTGGGTTTATATGGAAGAGATACTTGGACGCGCTACTCAATACTCTGCATTCTGGTGGTCTCCAAATAGTGATAAGATTGCATTCTTAAGATTTGATGATAATCCTGTCCCGGAATTTTACATAACAAAAGCCGATGGTCAGCACGGTGAATTAGAAAAGCAACGTTATCCTAAAGCCGGCGATCCTAATCCATACGTTAAGTTCGGAATTGCCAATTTAAAAGATGGAAAAATTGTTTGGGCTGATTTTGAGGAAAAAGCAGATCATTATATTGCTTGGCCTACATGGACACCCGATAACAAATTAACTGTTCAATGGATGAATCGCGCTCAGGATAATATTATTATTTATTATGTTGATACAAACTCAGGTAAAAAGTCAGAACTTTATAATGAGAAACAAAAAGAATGGGTCAAATGGTTTGAAGACCTTTATTTCTTTAATGATAAGAGTGGATTTATTCTTAGAACAAATGTCGATGGATTTTCGCATCTCTATTACTATGATTTAAACGGTAATCTTAAAAAAAGGTTAACGCAAGGAGAGTGGGAAGTAACAAGTATTAATCTTGTTGATGAAAAAAATAAAAAGATTTTCTTTACCGGTTGGAAAGAAAAAAGCACAGATCGCCATTTGTTCGTTGTTAATCTTGATGGAAGCGGACTAAAAAAACTGACGACTGTTTCCGGAACACACACATGTTCGGTTTCTCCGGGCGGTAAGTATTATATCGATTCGTATAGTAATATTACCACACCAACAAAATCTGAATTATATTCTTGGGATGGAAAGCTTATTCGCACCTTAAGCGATTCAAGAAATCCGGCTAATGATGAATTCGAACTTGCAAAAGTTGAATTGTTTACAATTCCATCCGGAGACGGATATGATCTTCCGGCTATCTGGTATTTGCCGGCAGATTTTGACCCAAATAAAAAATATGCGGTTATATTTAACGAGTATGGAGGACCTAATTCACCTTCCGTTCGGAATTCTTATTCAATGAGTTTAGCACCGCATTACCTTGCTCAGAATGGAATAATTTCAATTTCTGTTGACCATCGCGGAGTTGGACATTTTGGGAAGAAAGGCGTTGCATTAATGCATCGTAATCTTGGTAAATGGGAAATGCACGATTACATTGCAGCAGTTAAGTGGCTTAAAACAAAATCATTTATCGATACAACTAAAATTGGAATTACGGGAGGAAGCTACGGCGGTTATGTCACCGCGCTCGCGCTTACAAAAGGAGCAGATTATTTTACTCACGGAATAGCAGAGTTTGGTGTGATGGATTGGCATTTATATGATAATGTTTATACAGAACGATATATGGACACACCAAAAGAAAATCCCGATGGATATAAAGCCGGTTCCGTCCTTACTTATGTAGATAAATACAAAGGGAAAATGCTTATAACACACGGGACAATAGATGATAACGTTCACATGCAAAATTCAATTCAACTGATTTTTGAATTGCAGAAACTAAATAAAGATTTTGAAATGATGTTTTATCCAAATCAAAGGCATGGTATTGGAATGCCGCTTGCTCAACACGCAACAAGAGAAAGAGTGAAATTCTGGTTTAAATATTTACTTGGAAGAGAATTAGACGTAAATAAGGATTAAGAACTCTGAGCAAAGCGTAGAGTCTCATGTTTTATTAACCAAGCAATTATAAATATAAGAAAGAGATTCTTCGCTTGCTTCGCTTACTCGGAATTTACTATGGAATATAACGAAAATCCTAAATCGTATTATCCGCCTATGCATACAGCAGAACATCTTCTTAACGGTACGATGGATAAAATGTTTAATCGCGGCAGAGCGTTCAGCGCACATATCGAAAAGAAAAAATCTAAATGCGATTATCATTTCGATAGAAACCTTACACCAGAAGAAATTAAAAAAATAGAAGAAATCGTTAACGAAAAAATTTCACTTGATCTTCCTGTTACAGAAAGTTTTATGAGTCGTAACGAAGCAGAAAATTATTTTAATCTTAGTCGGTTGCCCGAAGAAGCGGGGGATAACTTGCGGGTGATAAGTATTGGCGATTACGATAAATGTTTGTGCAGCGGTCCGCATGTAAAATCAACAAAAGAAATTGGTGGATTCAGAATTATATCTACTGATTTTAATGAAGGTGTTTTGAGAATAAGATTTAAGATAAACGAACAAAAATGAAAAATGTTATACTGATATTGTGCATATTATCATTTACACTAAACGCTCAAACAATTTCCGAATCTGATCGTTCACAAATTCTTCGAGCGCTTGAAAATCAAAGGGCGGCTTGGAATGATGGTGATATCGAAAAATTTATGGATGGGTATTGGAAATCGGATTCATTGCGGTTTATTGGAAAGCGTGGGGTACAATATGGATGGAAAGAAACCTTGGAAAATTATAAGAAAGGATATCCCACCAAAGAAGCAATGGGGAAATTATCTTTCGAAGTGATTTCGCTTGAAGGAATCGGAAATGAAACAGCGTTTATGATTGGCAAGTGGAAACTAGATTATAATGATAAACCTTCGGTCGAAGGACACTTTTCATTACTTTATAAAAAGATAAATGGTAAATGGCTAATAATTGCTGATCATTCATCTTGATTTATTATCTGTGTTAATCTGCTTAATCCGTGTCATCAGCGTTCTATAAGGATAAAATGAAAATGGAAACAGAAATTAGAACACTTCAAGAATTTGAAGATATAGTTAAATCAAACGTTGCTGTTTCTTTCTATATGAGCACTCCCGATTGCAATGTATGCAAAGTTCTCAAACCAAAGTTTATTGAGTTCCTTTCAGAAAAATTTCCGAAGATTAAATTTGTTTATGTAAACATTGCAACAGCAAAAGAGCTTGCAGCACAAAAAAATGTTTTTAGTGTTCCCACAATTTTATTTTACTTTGATGACAGAGAATATATTAGAAAAGCGAGGTTTGTAAATTTTGATGAGCTGGAAAGTGAGTTGGTGAGGTATTACAGTATGCTCGAGTAAAATAACAAAAGATTAACACGCAGAGGTCGCAGAGTTTACGCAAAGAGCGCAGAGAAAAACTTTGCGAACTCTGCGGTTCCTTTGCGCTCACAGCGTGAAAATCTTTTTTAATCATTTTTAAATTCATCTCTTAACTTTAGATAAACACGCAGAGGTCGCCAAGTTTACGCAAAGAGCACAGAGAAAAAATTATTAAACTTAAGGTGAAAAAATTTATTTAATAAAGATAAAGATGATAACTTTTTCGAAATTATTTTATAAAAATTATTTCTTAAACGGGAATAAAAATTTTTCTTTTTCTCCAATTCCCATAAGACCAACTGCTTCGGAACCCACAGCAAAAATTCCAATACTTTTAATACCAATAGAAAGAATACCTACAGCAATATAACCAAACGCAAAAATTCCAATAGATATAATTCCTAATCCAAAAGCGGATACAGAAACAATTCCAACTCCAGCAACACTTATGGTAATAATTCCAATGCCTAAAAAGCCAACAGAGAATATCCCTTTAACACTGTAAACTCCAAGCGCAATTAAACCGATGGCTTTTGTTCCTATTGCAACAATTCCTCTTGCACATCTAAGATTGCCATAAGAATCAGGCGGACCTAAGTTTATGGATAACAACGGTAAACCCAAAATTTTTCTTTTCGACTCATAAAAATATTCTTGCTGAAATAAATTCGCGAATAATTCCTTTATTCTACGAAATAAACTTTTAATACTTGTCCAAACCCTATGAATAAAAATCTTCTTTTCCGTTTTTGGGATATAATCATTCATTGTTATATGCTTTTTTAAGTTCCTTCAAATCGAGCTTTCCCATTTTTAACATTGCTTGTGTTAAGCGGTCTAATTGTTTTTTGTCTTTAGTCTTCATCATCGTTATCATTTCCTCGGGAACAATTTGCCACGACACACCGAACTTATCTTTAACCCATCCGCATGGCTGCTCAACTCCACCTTCAGTAAGTTTTTCCCAATAGTAATCAATCTCTTTCTGATCTTTGCAGTAAACCATAAAGGAGAGAGCTTCGTTAAAATCAAACTCGTGTTTAACAGTTCCACCACTCATTGCATTTAGGATGTAACCGTTCAGCTTAAACTGAGCGAATAGAATCGAACCTTCCGGCATACCCGATGATTTATCCCATGGAGATTCCATTAATATATTTGAATTTGGAAAAACAGAACAATAAAAATCTATTGCGTCTTTTACTTTAGCAGCTTTATCATTTGTAAAGAGAATCGCCGGAACAATTTTCTGATTCGAATTTCTTGAATCGATATCAAGTTGCCATGAAACGCCATACTTATCCTGAATCCATGCATATTTATTACTCCATGGATATTTATCGAGAGGCATCATCACTGTTCCGCCATCAGATAAACTGTTATAAAGTCTCTCAATCTCTGTATCAGAACCGCAATAAACAAAAAATGAAATTGAAGGATTTATTTTAAATAATGGTCCGGCACTTATTGCTGAAAAATTCACATCCCCAAGTTTGAAACTAACTATATCAACAGTCCCCGATGGAGTACCGGAAATTGTTGTAACGTTTGTTATTTGAGAATTTTGAAAAATAGAGGTGTAGTACTTAGCCGCTTCCTTTGCTTCTTTATCAAACCAGAGATGAGGGACTATATTAGTAACCATATTATTCCTTTCGTTGAAAGAACCATGAGATTGAGAAAAATTGTTTGCTGAAGCTGTTAATAAAATCAATATTAAACAGAATATTATTTTCATATACAAAGGTAATGAATTTATTCTCTTATTCTATCGGCAGTAAATGTGTATGTTGCAAGAGCAAAACCATTTTTACAAGCTGTATATGATAATTCAAAAACTGTTTTAGCAAGAGTCATGTCAAATATAATTCCACCCGATAAACATCCTTTACTTAACTTAGTATCTGCCGGCATCGGTTCAATAATTACTCTTTCACCGAGTTTTGCTTTCAGTTCTTCTGCTTTTGAGTTAGTCGCTTTTTCGTAAAAAGTCATATTCCATTGTCCGGATTCTTTGGCAATACGAGTTTTATAAAAACCTGATGTAAGAGATGGAGTTTTCATATCTGGTAAATAGACTAAAAACAAATCTTGCCCTTTAGCTAAGTCATCCAAAGAAAAGTTATCAATCCCATTAAAAACAGTATAAATTGTAAAATCGTTTTTGTTCATACTGGCGGAAATAAGCTCATCAAAAATAGTTTTGTTAAAAATGGCAGAAACTTTATCCATAGCATTAGCGATTGTTTCGCTGTATTTTTGAGCGGCTTGAACAATTTTAATAGCTGCTTCATTTTGTAATGTTATTTGTGGCTCGCCATCACCTATTATAAAAGATGTTTCTATATTTAGCGGTGAAAAGTGACCAACCTGACAAACATATGCATTACCTTCTTTGTTAGCATCTCCTTTTTGCGTTTTCGAGGTTGGTTTTCCACCCGCATGCACAGGAACATTTTCTTTTCTGATTGCCGGTTTTTCCAAAACGACCTTACCGCTTAAATCCTTGAATTGAGCTATCCACATATCCCGACCTTTAGGATCTTTAAGGAATCTTATCACATAGAAACCGGTTCCAAGTTCAGATCCTTCCATAGCTTGAACAAAGATGAATAATAAATCTACTCCTTTTTCCATTTCCTGAATTGATAGGTTATCAACTCCTTCAATCGGGAAATTAACAATAAGTGCTTTTGGTTTTCCTGGCGGGTATTTCTTAACATAGACTTCTATTCCCTCAACCGGTTCATCCGAACTACTTATAGTTACTTTTAATTCTTTAGCAACATTTCTCATCTGCTCGTTTACAATTGTAACAAAATCTTTGTGCGCAGTTTTTATTTGTGAAGAAAGTTCAGAAGTATGAATTAACTGCTCCGGCTCTGTGTTTTTTTCACAGCCGGGAAATAAAATAAAAACTAAAAACAGAAGAATTAAATAACGGAGAGAAGTAATAACCGAAAAGTTTTTTTGCGGGTTTTTCATTTTACACCTCCAAACTAAGAATTAAACTGCTTTTCCCAGAATGAAAATGTAGAAGGCGAAATTATTGTTAAACTAAATCGCCAAATGAAAAATAATGATTTAGAAGAAGAATTTTATTAGGTGGGGGAGAGGGTATAACGTATACCGTAAAAATGCAATAGTTTTGCGAATTTATACATAGACCAATCGCCCGTGAGCAAAACTGATGAGCTTCATCGGCAGACGTTGATCTTTTTCTCTCAAAGTTAAACTCTGTGCGTCATTTTTACGGCTATTATGTGAAGTGGCGGCACGCATTGTACTCACTGATTATCGATCGGAGGTTTGCAACCCTTTTGCGTAAGTTTCAGCATGAGATTCTTGTCGAGCTCACTGAGCTCCGCTTCTGTGAATGTGATATAGTTGAGCTTATTCTTGTCGTAAAGCTTCTTTCGCCATTCCCAGTTTTGTTGATACTCTTCGCTCTGTGTAATGAGACCGAGATGTTCAATTATGAGGTTATAGTCTGTTAAGTAGAAATCGGGATGAATAACATAGCCGTCGAGTATCAGTGTACGCTCGTACTCGAAACGGAAGCCATGTTCGTGAAGTGAATCAGCGATGAGTTTTTCAGATTTGGAACGAACAATTGCACCCGTTTTCGTTTTATACCGACCTGTCAATGTTTGAACGGAGCGAGTCGGGTGAGTTGAGGAAACCTTTTGAATCCTAGGATACGAGTAGACAGGTTGTTGGAATCCGAGTTTTCGTGATTGCCGTTGCAAGAAATCGGCAAATGAGTTGCCATTATCTTCAAGGTAAGTCCAGAGTTGTTCACCCAGCTCAGATGGAATTACATCTATGAATGGAAGCTTTGGCAAATTCTTAGGCAGGAACATATAGAGGCAATAGTTGACTTGTGAAGTCAAAAGCTCATCGAAGAAAATACACCACAATTTCTTGTCTTGATTATACATCCATATTGCTTGATGCTCAATGGGAGTTTTCGCCGCATTCACCTTATGCCATGATCCTACGCTCTTGTCAATGATGAAGCGTGATGGTGGTTCTGATATGATAAATGGACCAGCTAGCAACTTGTAACTGAAATTAAGAAACACCCGGTCACCGATTCCAAGTTGACGAACGCCCTGTGGGATTCGATCCTCAATGCGAGGATTAAATGACCCTTCCGATTGCCCGTAGGAAGCAGTTTGGACACAAGAAATCAAATTAGTCAAGTTTGGTTGTGTAGCAGGTTGCAAACCGATGCTCTGACATTTTATTTCCGCCTATTTGATGTACTGAACTTCACATCTTGCCGCAATAGCATATAACGTCTCGCATAAAAATGACGTTGCTGAGTGCGCTATCAAAAATCAATTTCCGCGCACGAGGCAATGTATCAATAAGCGAAACGTCAGACTTAAATATGTTAATTTTATGGCTCATTTTTATGCGTGTTATGTGCCGTTTGGCGAAACTTATATGACAGTGTTCCTCGAGCTTTGAATCTCTTACTAGCATTTGCTAAAATTATCGTGCCTATTATTACAGATGCAGCATTAGCCCAATAGATAATTTTGTAGTCTGATGGATGCAAAGTTCCAGTGAGGGCAACAAGGGTAGCAGTGTTTAGTGCTACCAAAAAAGTATTTGGACCTAAAATAACAGCCAATAAATTCCATCGATTTTTTTGCCTCCATATCTGGCCGAGATTTTGATAAAGCAACAAGGAAATCAACAACCACAAAAGAGAATAAATGGCGCCAGTGACTACAGCGCCAGATGGAGTTGCGCATAGTTCGAGAATAAGATAATCTGCAACGGACTGTAGCCCACGGATTACTTCAGTTCGGAAGACACCCTCGTGTTTGTTGAAGCCTACTAGATATATTCGGTCGAGTGATTCGGTAGTATGACTCGATTTGATGCCCTGCAAAATTGTCAACAATCCTTTATCAAAATTTAAGAAAGCTTGAGAGTCACCTCCTCGATGAGAAGTAGAACCCAAAGTTGCAAGACCTATGGATTTGACAGTAGGCTTGAGAGAATCGAGAGAATAGCCAATGAGGCGCCGAACCGCTGTCTCAACATTTATTGCTAGTCTCATTCTCAAGTCACCTTCGTCAAATTGGCTTACGTATAGACTTGGATCGAATAGCGGTAAGGTAGCAATGTACTTTACACCTTGGTTAAGAAACATTGGAGAATTCTTGTATGCAAGCCAAACATAAGGTGTAAGCTTGTCTCCCTCACAGATTTCGGACTTGTCTTTATTTCTCAAGAAACAAGTTACGACTTCCTTGCTCTGTTCCAAGGAAGCAAAAAGATTGCTAATAAAATAGACAAACTCTAAACTATCTCGAGCAGAATTTAGAAGGGCTGAGTTTAGCAAAGGATTGGTAATTAGAACTTGTCTTCCGCTTATTTCAATAGGGTCGAAATAGCACGATACAGCAACAAGATCGAATCCTATATCGCGCCGGGTATATTTTGGTGCAAAGACGTCTCCAAGCATTACAAATATATCAACCTTGTTTCCCGATTTTGTTTCAACCGTTCCAACCCTGATGCTTCCCTTTTGTTCAATATCTATAGGTGATGGATGGAAAGACACAACAAAGAGATACGGCATTGCACAGGCAACTAGAAAAACAGGCCAGAAAATTATCTTGCGTTCAATACTCATTCGTAATCTTCAAGTGAGCCAAATGGCACATAACATCTATAAAAACGCAGTATTTCGTTTTTAAAGATTTTAGTATCATTGCTTTTTGTGATTAGTTAACAACTTTTTATCAGAAATCTCACTTTTAATTTCGTTTTTACTTAACAAATAGTCAATCGGACTTTGAATTTTTCCAAGTACTTTATTGCTTACATGGGTATATATCTCGGTAGTTTTGACATTCTTGTGACCAAGTAACTCCTGAATAAACTTTAAATCAGTTCCATGCTCAAGTAAATGCGTCGCAAACGAATGTCTTAATGTATGCATGGATACGTTTTTATTAATATTATTAAGTCTTACAGCTCGCTGCAAAACAGCTTGTATGCTTCTTTCTGAAAGATGCTTTTGCGGTTCATTCCCTGGAAAGAGCCAACCGGAAAAGCCAAGTTTATAAGTTTTCCAGTATGTAATTAGTTGATCTCTCATAGTTGCTGGGAAAATAGTAAACCGATCTTTATTCCCTTTCGCACTTCGGATATGTATTAAACCTCTATTGCCATCAATATCTTCTATTTTTAACCGAACTAATTCACCAACTCTTAATCCAGAAGCATACGCAAGCATTAACATTGTTTTGTGTTTTAGGTTTGTTACGGAGTTAAAGATTCTTAATACTTCATCTTCATTTAATACGTCTGGAAGTTTAGAATCTTTTTGAGGTCGAGGAAGCTCTTTAATTACAAAAGGTTTTTTATATAATTCTACATATAAAAATCGTAGAGCATTAAAAACTTGATTTACAGAAGAAGCGGAGAAATCTTTTTCCTCTAATAGATGCAAAAGAAATTCTTGAATATCAGCAGAATCAACATCTCTCGGATGTTTGGGTGTAATATATTTTGTAAAAATTCTTAAACAGCTTAGATATGATTTTATTGTTTTGTTGCTGTAGTTTCTAAGCCTCATTTCTTGACGAACGGTTTCAAAAAATCCGGGTGAACTTTTAATTGATGGTTTAACCATTTTGTAGGCGCCTATTTAATGCTCCGCCACGTAAGTCACATTTTTAGAGGCAACAAGAGGGGTATTTATTCTGGTTATTTCAAATGCCCGGCAGTAATATGTTTAATTAGAAAATTAGTATCAAGATTTCAGAAAAATTAATTTGAAGTATTAGGATTTTGTGAACTAATAAATTGAAGTAAGCTTAAATGCCTTATGATAGTACTTTATTATGATTTACTTGAAAGGATTCTTTTAGATTTTAGATTAGTGCAATCAAATACCTATGTAAACTTTTATAATGTTATTAATACTTAAGAACTCCGCAAAATTTTATCCATAGTTTTCCCTTTAGCAAGTTCATCTACTAATTTATCCAGATACCTTACTTTTTGCGTCAAAGGATTTTTAATTTCCTCAACTTTATAACCACATATTAATCCGGTTATCAGCTTTGCATTAGGATTTAATTTTGCTTTTTGAAAGAAGGTTTCGAACGTTACTTTTTTATCAATCATTTCTTGCAATTTCTTTTCATTAAATCCGGTTAGCCATTCTATTACTTTATGAAGTTCTTTTTTTGTTCTTCCTTTCTTTTCAACTTTTGATAGGTACAGAGGATAAACATAAGCAAAAGTCATTTGCGCAATTCGTTCATCTTGTTTGTTTGAGTTGTTCATAACTTACCATCTAATGTTAAAAAAATTTATTTATGTGTTCACAAAATCAGCTTTTACTTAAAACCAAAAATGAATGGAAATATGAAAGCAATTAAAATTGCCCAAAGTCCGTAAATAGGTAGATACAAAACAATTCCATTTATAACGCTTTCAATTTCTGTTTTGCCCTTTATCGTTTTTGAAAGTTTGTAAGCAACCATTAAAAGATTTGTCAGAATAAGAAGATTGCTTCCTAATACTGAAAGGCGGTTTGGTGTAATTCCCCATTCCGAAATTCTGAAAAGGATCGCTGAGAGAGCAATCCCGTTTACAATTATTGTAACAATCGAAAGAGCAAATAACATTAAAGTGTTGAATTTACTTTCAGAGTTTTTGGAAGTTTCGACAATAGAGAAAAAGATAATTGCCATAACTCCAACTAATAAAATATTGAATGCTAATAAAAACTCTCTATCGCTGTATGGATTTTTGCTGGTAAAAATCATGGCAATCAAATAAATTATTAACGTAACTAAAACTAACGGTGTAAATATTTTAGCAATGATGGGAGATACTTTGTTAACTAAGTGAGGATTTGTTTGAACAAGAAAAGTACCTACTAATGGGGAAATGGTGATTCCTAAAACAGCAATGTATTCAGCATAAAATTCTTTTAATTGAAAACCGATTAAAGAAAAAAGTAAAAAAGTTATTGCGGAAAATAAAATACCTGCAAGGAAAATTATTGCGGTCATTACAATTAAGTCGCCATTATACTTAAGAAAATCTAATCTTTTTGTTAAGTCAGTTGGATTGTCACTTATATAAACGAAACCCAACACAATCCATAAGAACAGAGGAAGATGAATCGAACTAAGAATAAGAGTATCACTTTCAGTATTGTTGGGCAGTAAATTGATAAATAAAGCCGAGAATAAAATTATTAATGAAACAACGATTATTCGTTTTGCATCTAATTCTTTTTCCCAAGAGAAATAATAGATCAATGAAGAAAAAACAATCAGAGGAATATTCCGGGGGTAAAAAAAATCAGGATCAATTGAAAAAATATTAGATAATTCTGAAAAGATTCCGGCAATTATCGAAAGGATAATTATAAAAGTCAGCTCGCTTTTAGAACCCCAATTAATTTCATCTATAGAATAGTTAAGTCGTTCATTCCAAATTTGTGCTGTTAAGCTATTTTGGTAATCGGGATAAATCTCGTTAAATGTTCGTTTGAAATCTTTTGGATTATTGCGATACAAAACTTCGAGTTGTTTAGGATTATCCAAGTTATTAATAATCTCGTTTTTCATTTTGTCATCACTAAAAAATTTTATAAAGAAAAGATATAAAAAAATAAAGCGAGGGAAAAAGTTTTCCCTCGCCATTTAAATAATAGTTATTACTTAAGAACCGGAATTCTACCTGGAGTCCAAGGAGCGTTAACTTTTTCTAAATCCTGCTCCAATGCTTTTATTTCAATTTCGCTTATCTTCTTTAATTGTTCTAATACCGGTTGAATTTCTTCATAAAGAACAGAATAAGCTACTTTGGATTTTTCGGTTACATTCGAAGTAGAACGGTTTGCAGATGCAAGCATAGTTCTTAACCGACTTGTAAGAGAAACGTCAGTCGGCGGAGTTTCTTCAGCGCTTGCCTTTTGGGGTGGTCCGTTAAATGTGAATAATATGTCGTCAAGATTTTTAGCAATTGCATCGGCACGTTTCATTAAATCGAATGATGCACCGGAGGTATTTGTAATTGTTTGACGAATTAAGTCAATTTTTCTTACAAGTTCATCTGTAAAGCGTTGAGCACCTAACACTGTTCTGGCAAGTTCAGAGGCTTTTCTGTAGAATGCAACAAGATCAGCTCTGCTATCAGCCGGAAGAGTTGTGTTGTTTAATGGTACTACATTGAACGTAACCGGTCCGCTCAAAGGTTTTTCTTCGCCTCTGTAAACCAATGAAATTTCAACACTGTATTTTCCGGGAAGAACAAAAGGTCCACCACCGGATTGCCTACCACCTTGTCCGGCAGCAGAGCTTGCCGAAATTGGATTTGGGCTTTCGTATCTTAGATCCCAAACCATTCTGCTGATTCCGGCGGAAGCTGGTTTAGTGAGCTTACGAACAACAAAACCACTTTCATCTTTTATTGTAAATATTAAGTAAGGTGCTTTTTCTAATTGTTCGGCTCTTAGCTGTTCGACTGTAGGTTGTGGAATCGGTTTGCCATCTTTGAAAAGTTCTTTTTCTTTTGCTGTTCTTTCTGCTTTTAATGTTTTAGGAACTTGTTTAACAAAGTAGGTAAAGGTTGCACCAAAATCTGCGTTTGGCGATTTGAAATAAGTTGAACCCTGTCCGTATCTTCCACCCATTTGAATATACATCAATGCATCTTTAACAGGGAAGATGTGCGATTCTTTTTCTAAAATTTCTTTTGAGGCATAACGGAGCGGAGTGTAATTATCAAGAATATAAAATCCTCGACCGAATGTTGCAATCACTAAATCATTTTCTCTTTGCTGAATCGCAATATCGCAAACTTTAATTTTGGGTAAACCATTTTTTAATTCAATCCATTTATTGCCACCATCAAGACTAAAGAAGAATCCCCATTCCGTTCCAACAAACAATAGATTAGGATTAACAAAGTCTTGTTCGATTGTGTTTACTGGTCCATCAATTGGTAAATTATTTGCGATCGATTGCCAGGTTAAACCTTTATCTGTGCTTTTGAAAAGATATGGTTTAAAGTCGTCACGTTTATGATTATTGAATGAAGCGTAAACAACATTTGCGTTAAATTTATCGGGAAGAATATCGCTCACTAATGTAAATTTAGGAACGCCGGGGACTTCAACTTTCCTCCATGTTTTGGCATCTTCAGAAACCTGAATTAATCCATCATCGGTTCCGGCGTAAAGCAGATTTTCTTTTACAGGAGATTCAGCAAGTGAAACAACAAGACCAAACAGAGACGTGCTTACATCTTTTGCAACAGCATCGTACGGCCAGTATTTACCCATAACAGGGAATGAATTTCGGTCGGTTTGTGTGGATAAATCACCGCTTATAACTTGCCAGCTGTCACCTCTGTCATCACTTCTGAAAACTCTTTCTGCAGCACAATAGAGTCTTGTCGGAGAATGTGGACTTATAAAGAGCGGAGTATCCCAATACCATTTGTAAGTTTTTTCACCTTTGCCCGGTTCAGGTCTAATACTGATAGACTCACCACTTTTTTTATCGTATCGGACCATTCCACCGTATTGGGATTCAGCATAAACAATATCAGGATTGGTAGGATCAACAGCAGTCCAGAATCCATCGCCACCGTTTGTAACAATCCAATCATCATTTACAATACCGTCTTGTTTTATTGTTTGCGAAGGACCGCCAAAGCTGTTATTATCTTGTGTCCCACCATAAACCCAATAGAAAGGGAGACTGTTATCTACAGCAACTCTATAAAATTGAGTAACGGGAAGATTTTCTTTGAAATCATAAGTTTCGCCGCCATCCCATGTTTCGTAGATACCGCCATCACCACCGATTAAGAAATGGTCTGTGTCATTAGGATCAATCCATAGTGCGTGGTCATCAACGTGACGGTTATTATTGCTTAGTGGTTTCCATGTTTTGCCGCCATCAACAGTAACATGAGAAACTGTTTCAACTGAATAAACTTTATCAACATTTTTTGGATCGCAATAAATTTCATTGTAATACTGACCGGCTTCATGATGATCGCTCATTTTTTCCCATGAAGCACCTCTGTTTGTAGAACGGTAAAAACCGCTTCCGTTTTCTGCAGCTTGCATAATCAAATAAACATAATCAGGATTTACAGGAGAAACGGCTATTCCCATACCACCAATATCAACTTTTGGCAGACCATTCATAATTTTTTCCCAAGTAGTACCGGCATCGGTTGATTTATAGACGGCACTTTCTGGTCCCCCACCAATCTTAGTAAATATGTGTCTTCGACGTTGTTCGGATGTTGCATAAATTACATCCGGGTCGCGAGGATCAAAAACAACATTGTTAACACCAGTGTTCTCGCTTATGTGTAAAACTTTATTCCATGTTTTACCGCCATCGGTTGTTTTATAAAGTCCGCGTTCACCACCCGGTCCCCAAACAGATCCTTCAGCGGCAACATACACAACATTTGAATTCCTTGGATCGATTATTATTCCTCCGATCTGACGAGAATCTTTTAATCCCATATGTTTCCAGGATTTACCGCCATCAAGTGATTTGTAAACGCCGTTACCCCAACCAAGAGCACGTTGATGATTGTTTTCACCTGTTCCAACCCAAACAACGTTTGTATTGTTAGGATCAATTACCACACAACCGATAGAATAAGGGAGTGTGTCGGCAATGGCAGTCCAGGTAGTTCCAGCATTTGTAGTTTTCCAAACGTGTCCGCTTGCAACTGCAACGTAATATTCGCTATGATTTTTTGGATTGACTGCAAAGTCAGCTATTCGTCCGCTTGTAAATGCCGGACCAATACTACGCCATTTCAATCCGGAAAAAGTTGATGATGTAATTACCTCCTTTTCTTTTGGAGGCGGTTGTTTATCCTTTTGACCATAAAGGTTAATTGATAATACAATAGTCAGAAGAATTAGAAAGCGTATTATTTTCATGTTAACTCCGCTTTTATTATTTGTTTTATTGTTAATAAATCCCACCACTTTGAAAAAAATCGGGATGTGAATATTGAAGAAAAATTATCAGAAAAAATTTTTTCTTTATGAGGAAGAGAGTTTTCAGGTTGATTAAATTTTGTGGTCATCCCAACTAAAAAGGGATTCTTTAAAAAAGACTTTTGTGTAGTGTTCGGTATTCTAAAAAAATGTAGTATTGATGAAAATGACAATAGAAATTCCAATTCTTGGACTCTTTGTATCAAAGCTAAAAAAAATTTTCTTATAATTCTATTAGTTTGGAGTAGAGGCAGATATGAAATATTAATTAAAAAAAAGCGGAAGCAGCGACGTACACCTAAGCACGCCGCTTTTGCATTTAAGCAAAGCTTCCGTTTTTAAGATATGCCAACTTTGATACTCTCGCAGAAGGCACATCTGTTTTTATCTTTTTTCGTATGCCGGTTGTTTTGGCTCTTTGTAAGGATTCTTTTCAAGCGCTTTAAGTATTTCCTGTACAGCTCTTTCAAGTTGAGGATCGATACCCCGTGCAAGTTTTGACGGATCGTCAATTACTTCAATATCCGGATCGACACCGTGTCCTTCTTTGAACCAGGTTCCATCAGGATCATACATTCTGAAAGTTGGAACTGAAAGACTTCCGCCATCAATTAAAGTTGGTGCGCCGGTAATACCGATTAATCCTCCCCATGTTCTTGTACCAATCAAAGGTCCTAATCCGGCTTTGCGGAAGTAATCCGGGAACGCATCGCCACCGGAACCACTCCATCCATTAATTAACATAACCTTTGGACCGAAGTGAGCTTGCGGAGGCCATTGCCAGTTTTTGCCATCACGAACTGCCCAATATGCTAGTGGTTTTCTGTTTAATAGTTCGATGAAACGATCCGGAATTTGTCCGCCATTGTTGAATCGTTCGTCAATAATTAATGCTTCTTTGTTTATCTGAGGATAGAACATTCTTACAAGTTCATATTGGCCATCGCCGACACCTGTGCTGGGAACATAAATATAGCCGACGCGACCATTAGTTTTTTCTTCGACATATTTTCTGTTAGACTCGATCCATTCTAAATTGCGCAAGCGTGTTTCTGTTGATAAAGTTTGGACAAGAATTTTCTTAGCACCTTCCATCGAAGGTTTATCGTTGATTGTAAGCTCAACAGATTTTTCTGCCAATCCTTCAAATGCAATCCATGGAGCTTTATTGATATCAAGCTTTTCTCCGTTTACGGCTAAAATGTAATCGCCGGCTTTTACTTTTAATCCCGGCATTAATAACGGAGAACGAACCTCGCTATCCCAAGGAGCTCCGTTTATAATCTTTTTGATTCTGTAAGCGCCATTAGCAATTTCCCAATCAATTCCTAAATAACCAACGTTTCTGGATTCGGCTTCATCTGTATCACCACCACTCCGATATGTATGAGAAGCATTTAGTTCGGAAATTAATTCACCAAGAATGTAATTGAGATCCCAGCGTGTTACGCAATAGTCAACTAATTTTCCGTAACGGTTACCCATTTCTTTCCAATCAACACCATGCATATTTTTATCGTAGAAGAAATCTCTTACAAAACGCCAGACATCATTAAAAATTTGTTTCCACTCTTGTTTCGGATCAACGGTCATTTCCATCATTGAAGTTGGAATTTTCTTATCGAGTTTCTGATTCTCTGCAACATCAATTACAGAAAAAGAACCCGATTTAACCACTGCTAATTTCTTTCCGTCTGCCGAAACAGTAAATCCATCAACATCATCAACAATTTTTTTCTCTTCTCGTTTTTCAATGTCATAGAAATAGAGAGGTTTATTCTTGTCCGATGAACCGCTGTTGGGTGTTCTGTGGAAAATTAATTTGCCCGACACAGCCGCTATTCTTGAAAAATTACCTGGTGTTGGCGGAAGTATTACAACTCTGTTTTCAAAATTATCGAATGTAATTTTAACTTCTTTTGACTTATCATCTTTCTTTTCTTCTTTCGATCCTTCCTTCTTTCCTTCGTCTTTCTTTGCATCTTTACTTTCTTCCTTCTTTACATCATCCTTTTTAATTGCAGTTGTATCGTTCTTTGGTGCAAGTGGAGAAAGGATTTCGTTTGTTAATGTTACTAAAGCCAAGTTTGTTGAATTTGGGTAAACCCATGTATTATCAAGATTGCTGTAAACGGGTGCGAAGTTTCTGCTTGTCAGGAAGTATAAATATTTCCCATCGGGATCAAAAACCGGTTCGCGGTCGTTATAAAATCCGGATGTTAGTTGAATCGATTTTTGTTCTTTAGTATCATAAACAAAAATTGCACTGCTTCTGTTATCTAAATCGTTTTGATATGCAAGCCATCTGCTATCAGAAGACCAGCTCGGTTTAAATTGTGTTAGGTTACCCTGATACCAGTATTTACCTTTATCGACTTTGTATGTTTTATCTTTATCCATATCATAAATCATAATGTCCATTGCTTTGTCAACGAAAGCCAGCATTTTACTGTTTGGAGACCAATATAAATTGTATCTGTATCCTTCACCATATGAAGTAAGTTTCTTTTCTTCATCAGGTTTTTCCATATCACGAATTGTCAATTCATACTCGCCGGATTTATCACTCCAGTAAGCAACATATTTACCATTTGGCGACCATGCCGGATAACGCTCTGCAACACCTGAAGTTCTGGTTAGGTTTATTACCGCACCGTTTTCAGCCGGAACATTAAAGATTTCTCCGCGTGATTCAATCATTGCGCGTTTGCCATCGGGTGAAAGTGATAAACTCTGAATCATATTTGCAACTTTTTCGTTGCGAGGCATTAATGTAATTGCATCTGTAACTACATTTACTTTTACCTCGCGGTATTTTTCGTCGGATAGATTAAATAAGTAAAGTTTTCCACCGGCTTCGAATACAATTTCTGATGGACCAAGTGACGGGAAGTGAATATCAAAGTCTGTGAATTTTGTGACCTGTTTAAGTTCCTTTGTGTCGAGATTATACGACCAGATGTTCATTCTAATTTCCGGTCCGCGATCAGAAAGGAAATAAATTTTTCTACCGCTCCACATCGGCAGTTCATCACCGGCGGGATTAACAATGATATAATCAACGGTAAGTTTTTCAAGATCGAAGAGCCAGATATCTGCAGCATCACCGCCGCGGTAACGCTTCCATGTGCGGAAAGATTCTGTCTTGTTTGTGTAAACAATCTGTTTTCCATCAGGTGATAATGAAGCGTGTTCACCGTAAGGAATTGGAAGTTTTTCCGGTAAACCGCCTTTAGAAGAAACTTTGTAGAATTGACTGAACCGCTGCTTACCACTTTCACTTGAGTTTACAAAGAGAAGATTTTTTCCGTCAGGATACCAATCGATGATACGATCAGCCATACCATGATTTGTTACACGTGTAGGAATTCCACCGGTTGTTGGAACGACATAAACATCAGTGTTGCCGTCGTAATTACCACTGAATGCAATTTGTGAACCATCGGGAGAAAATTTTGGAAATATTTCCTGTCCGCGAGGTGAACTTAATTTGGTAGCTGTTCCGCCTTCTTTTGGAACAGTCCATAAATCCCCGGCATAGGAAAATACAATATGAGTTTTTGATACATCCGGATATTGTAACATTCTTGCATCAATTTGGGCGTAAAAGTTTGCCGCAAACGAAAATAAAACAACAATTGAATAAAAAAGTTTTTTCATAAGCCCCCTTATGTAGTGTGTTTTGGATTTGTTAATTAAAAGTATATATTTCAAATAGAAGGTCTTTCTTTTGTGTCTAAATTATGAATTAGTTTGGACGGTTTCAAAATTATTTGGTTGCGATTTTATTATTTAATGTAGGGAACGGTTTCGAAACCGTTACCTAATTGGATATTGTATTCGTTTGTTATTGTTATTGTTATTCAGATCGGAAACGGTTTTAAACCGTTTTATGGAATTAAATATCCAGATTTTCCGGTATTCCTTTTTCAATTTCCCATTTTATTGGATTTTGCTCGATATACCTTCTTATTTGAAATAATTCCTTCTCATTACGTATTATTCTATCGTAAAAAGATTTTTGCCATTTGAATTTAGAAATACCGATTCGTTTTTGATTAATCTGTTTTGATGAAAATGTTTTGAAACCTCTAATTATTTCTGAAAGTGAGTAATTTCTTTTACCGGGGATATTTTTCTTTTCTATAATAATAATTCCATGAAAATGATTTGGCATAATAGAATAATAATCAAGCGAGCAATTGTAGTGGTTGGGTAAATCGTTCCAGCACTTGTCAACAATAAGGCCTGATTCGTTTAGCACCATTTTCCCATGATGAATTTTGCCGAAATAATCAATTCGGTTTTCCGTACAGGTTGTTATAAAATAATATCCATTAGAGGTGTAGTCGAAATCTTTATATCGGTTGCGTTTACGGTTTGGTAATGAATTATTCATGAAACATTAATTATGCCGTATAAAATTTAATAAAAAAAATTAAATAGTAGAGAACGGTCTAAGACCGTTCCCTACGAAAAGAATGGGGGATTTAGGGGGATTTACTTACCAAGCTCCTGTTTTCTAATCTCCAATTGCTTCTTAAAATCACTCTCAATTAAATGAAAATTGTGTAATACATTCATGTCGTTGTAGTGAATTACCTTTAATCCCAGTGTTCCCAATTCCTTGTCCCTGTTTGCGTCGTATTCCTGTTTGTCAAGGTGACTCGTGCCATCAATTTCAATTACTAATTTGAGTGAAGCACAATAGAAATCGACAATATAATTGAGTAGTGGTTTCTGCCGATAAAATTGAGATCCTGATTTTCTGCCTCTTAAAAGTTCGCACCAGAATTTTATTTCACCTTTAGTGGAATTGTTTCGCATATCACGTGCGTACTCCTTTAACCCGGGATTGTAGGGTAAACATCGCTTGTTTGTGGTTAATTTTTTGTGAGTCATAAATTTTTGAATCTCCCTCGGCTAAAGCCGTGTCCCTCTTTAGAAAAGAGGGACATTTTAAAAATTCAGGCATTACAAATCAGCTCGTGAATAGAAGATTTATGAAGTAATGTTAATTTGATAAAAAAATATTTGTAATTCAAAATCGAGAGGATTTGAAAGAATTAGCTAAGCAAAAAGCCATGACTTTATTTAGGAAATGGGATTTATTTTAAAAGTCCCCTTTATAACAGGGGAATTTAGGAGGATTCTACAATCTTTATTTCCTCCTCCGTCAGCCCATACAACTCATAAACCAGCCGGTCTATCTCTTTGTCAACGGCATCTATCTGACGCTGTATGACTTCTTTTTCTTGGGGGAAGTTAATTTTAGTAGAACTGTTTTTTAAGTGAATAATTTGATCAACTAAATTAATTAACTTTTTTTTACAATTGTTGTCAGCATTCGTAATAATTGGTATTTGTTCTAGTTGCCACATTAAAATTTGTGGATAGCCTTGTTTGTTAGTGATCAATTTTTGTCGAAGATAAAAAGTTAATAGTCTGGAATTAATTATTGATAACAGATATTTCAAATCGATATTTTCAGAGGTGAGTATGTAAAGTGTACTTTCTATTAATTCAACATTTTGAGAAAATACCGCACAAAGTATATCTCCCGTTCTTCTAATTAACAATCTTGGAATTTTTGTTTGTTTGTCGTAATCCCGGGTCCCTCCGACAATTATTATTTGATTATAATTAGCATAAAACTTTGGTTGATAATAGTATCTTTCAATAGAACTGCCTAATAAGAAAGGTAAATATCCTTTGTTAGAATGTCTAATTAGGTGCTCTTTCCTGTTTTTAATAACCATTCCTTTTGACATTGTAGATATTTGACCAAGTAAAATTCCTTGTTCCTCAATCTTTCTTAGTAATTCAATGTTCTGTGATTTTACCGAAATCTCCCAGGGGCTACCATTCACTGGCAGTACTAATGATTTGATAACATTATTTGTTCCGTTTGGTAACAATTCCTCAATAGTAGTTACATTTGGACCATCTTTTGACATTACAAATATTATAGTACCAATATTTGCTGATTCGAACACATAGTGATTAAAAGTCACTAACGAAATAATTTTACTTTTAGCAACCATCATTGAACGCAATGAACTATTACTGCTAGTTGTAAGAATAGACTCGGGGACAATAAAAGAAACATATTGGGGATGTAAATAAAAACTTGGTAATTATGTAAAATTAGGTCTAACTGTTAAAAATGGTTTTATACTGTTTATCAAAAATAATTTTAAGAAGTAATTGAAAAACATTTTCTTTTCTATTGTTAAACCTGAACTCAAGTTC
>Ga0101944_10002431_pt1 | contig 30232 bp, 15 predicted proteins | sample DewCreD2012metaG_FD_75245 | JGI IMG/M metagenome (GOLD analysis project Ga0101944, IMG submission 75245) | Hot spring sediment bacterial and archeal communities from British Columbia, Canada, to study Microbial Dark Matter (Phase II) - Dewar... ... | reverse complement strand
GGCGCCTGACGGTCCTGATACCCGCCAAGCCACAGATGGTCGAATCCTCCAGGACACCACTGAGCCATATGGCTCACCAGCCAGTCCCACTCCTCCTGAGACCTCACCGTGGCCAGATGACCGGCAAGTCCCTGATACTCCAGAGCAGCCGCCTCCGCAGCGGCATCCTCCCAGCTCAGCCAGCCGGGCACATACTGGTAGTAGTGGCCGTTTGCCGGGTTCAGAACCGGCACCGCGACGTAGATCCCGTCGCTTACCCCGACATCGCTCCATACCCCGTCTCTGTTGCTTGCCCGCACATACCAGTAGTAGGTCTGGCCGGACTGCAGAGCAAGACCCGTCTCAGTAGCCTGCGTGGCAGTCCCTGCCGACTTCCAGGCCACCACGTAGCCGCTCCCCGGGTCCGTGGGAGACGTCCCGATGGCATACTGATACTCCACAATCCCCGACTCAGGGTCCGTGGAACTCCACGACGCGGACAGAACCGAAGCGCTTGAGGTGAACCGGCCCGTGTCGGTCACCACTGGCGTCGTGGGAGGACTCAAATCCGGCGATGGCTCATACTCGACTATGAAGCCATGGTTGGTTCTTTCATAAATGTCGCACCAGTAACCGTCCTCTGTTCTGATCTCGAGATAGTCCTCTCCCTCACAGCAGTTGTTCGGCTCGCCGGTACGCCAGGCAGCAAAGGACCACGGTTCGCCCGTCACCCACCGCCAACCTCCTGCGGGCTCTGAGTAGTCAGGTGCCGCCTTGTCTTGATAGCCTCCTATCCACCATATTACAGTGTCGGGAAATAACTGTATCAGCCACTGGGCTACCCACTCCTGTTCCTGAAGGCTCGTGATGGTCGCGAGGTGGCCACGCATCCCGTTGAACGTGCTCTGGGCGGCGAGGTCTCTTGCCTCCCCCCAGGTGACCCGGGCCCTGACAAACTCGTAATAGTGCCCGTTGGCCGGGTTGAAGGTATTCTTAGGGGGGTCGCCCGCCAGCACGGTTAGGCGGTAACCGCCAACCTGCGTGGCCGCCAGCGGACCGGTGCCGGAGATCGGGTTGGCGATCTTCACCCCCGGTAGAACCGGAAGCTCGATCTGGCCGAGAAGGATGGACGAGCCAGACTGCGTGCCGTAGTTCTCAAAGATCCACTCGGTCGGACCATTGTAGCCAGCCGGTGCATAGGTCAGTTGGACCTTGTAGACCACCTTCTTCCCACCGATGCTCAGCGGAGCCTGCTGGGTAGTGGTGGTGTAGAAGTTCAGGATGATCGAGCTCTGAGCATAGTCCGGACCCGCCCAGACGATCATGTCGGTCCACGTCTTGACCTCACCCGGTGTGAGCGGAGCCTTGTAATCGAAGCGGACGAACGGATCGGTGACAGGCCAATCCGGACGATACCAGGCAGCCTTCGCGCCGGTGTCAGAACCCGCGGGCGGAGCCGGCGGGATCGCTGACTGCCCATCTACCCCAAGATTGAAGCCGTCGGTCGTGGTCGGGCGGGTGCCCAAAGCAAGACTGTTGTGGCCGCTGTTGGTGGGAGAGCTGAATGTCCCACCCGAACCGGCACGCATCAGAACAACCCAGTTGACCTCGTCTGCGACCGCGGCGCCGGGTATAGCCAGTGTCACCACCAGAGTTGGCAGCAGGAGCCCGAATACCACGCGGACAACTCCACGCCACACCCTGACAACGTCCTCCCTCATTTCTCACCTCTGCAAGACACGGCGACGGCTCCGGCCGGGCCGGTAGTTAGCCTATCCTACCACTGTCCTCGCGCCGGGTCAAGGATTTCCGCAAAAGATACTGCTAGGGGAAAAGCTGCCACCTACCCCACCGGGACAATCTGACATCCGGGAAGCGCGGGAGTGTTGACGCAGGGCACATCAGAGGGGCAGAGAACACGCGACCCGACCTACCAGTCAGTCAAGGAGTCATTGTCGTAGAGATCCCGGCAAGCGCTCCCGGCCTTTCTTTAGTGAAGCTAACCTCCATTGGGAAGCCAACTCCTTCTCACCAGGATTCTACAGCCAACGATATCTTCCAGACTCCGCCGGACCGCCGGGGTTGACACGGAAGAGCCTGACCAGTTGGGGGGGGTGCTGGACAGCCCCTCAAAAAGTATGTGCAACACGTTCGCACGTAAAAAACTGTCTGCAAATATGTTGACAGGCGGCCCGCAATGCGGTATAAATGAAGTGCATCAGGAATTCCCGGGGCTTGCTCCGGGATGGCAACCGGCCTGGAGACGGCAACGGTGCCCTGAGGGCAAAAGCCCTCGATGTGCGGGACCAGTTGAGTCCCGAAAGATAGTCTCAAGGCTTCTGTTTTGACGTCTCCGTGGCCATCGCGCTGATGCGCGATGGCTTTGTTGTTTGCCCCTGGTGCTTCTTCAAGACCAAGACGCCGCCGCAGGCGGCAAGTTAGAGGAGGCACACAGTGAGCGAAACCACTCGTAACAACGATCGCTGTCCCTGTCCTTCGGCTGCGGAGCCGACCGAGTTCACCCTGCCGCCCCTGCCCTCCCTGATCACCAAGCCTCTGGGGCTGGAGGGATGGAGCAACCTTGAGCCGGTTCTCCTGGCCGCTCTGGTAACTGAGGAGCCCCTGCTGCTGGTGGGAGCCCACGGGACCGCCAAGAGCCTACTTCTGGAGCGCCTGGCCAAGTCGCTTCAAATGGACTACCGCTTCTATAACGCAAGCCTGATCAACTACGATGACCTGGTGGGGGTACCCATCCCCGACGAGAAGCGCGAGAATCTCCGCTACATCAGCACCCCCTCGGCCATATGGGGCACGCAGATCGTCTTCTTTGACGAGATCAGCCGTACCAAGCCGGAGCTCCAGAACAAGCTGTTTCCCATCATCCACGAGAAGAGGGTCCAGGGCATTGCGCTGGAAGGGCTTCGCTACCGCTGGGCAGCCATGAATCCTCCACCTGAGGAGGATGCCCTGGAGGAGGAAGCGGAGGTCTACTTTGGAGCCGAGCCTCTGGACCCCGCCCTCGCAGACAGATTCACCTTCGTCGTCGAGGTGCCTTCCTGGCAGGACCTCACACACGAAGAGAAGAGAGCCATCCTGAGGGATCAGTTCGCAGGACCATCAGGGTTCACCACCAGACCGCCACAGCTGATCGAACAGGCACGCCGCTGGTATGAGCGGTTCAAATCTGAGGAACCGGCTGCGCTTGTGGACTATGTGGTCGCCGTGCTTTCGAGCCTTGAGTCTCAGGGCGTCAAGTGCTCGTCCCGCCGGGCGGCCATGCTTCACCGCGGCATTCTGGCCGTGCACGCCTCCCGGACCGCGCTCTTCGCAAGCGCCTGGCCGGACGTTCCGTGGCAGGTCATTGATTGGAGCACGTCGGCCATCATCGCCCTCCGGCACTGCCTGCCGCACACGGCGCAGGGGAAACGTCCCGGGGATGACATCCTGCTGGCAGCGCATCGCCACGCCTGGGAGATGACCAGGCTCGACGAGAACAACCCCTGGAGGAAGCTGCTTACAATATCCGATCCCGTCGAGCGATGCCTCACCGCTATTGAGCTATCCGACAGGATGTCGGACGACGACCTTTCACAGGTCCTCCTCGATAGCCTCTCCGCAGTAGAGCAGGATTGGGTCAAAAGCTGCCTCGCCTTCGTTTCCTATCTGGCCCTCCATCGGACCAGATCACTCATGGCGACCGCTTACGAGACCCTGGCTACCTACGTGCGGCCGCTGCTCGAACCGCATACCGGCGCGGAGACGGTCTATGACGCCACAGCCCGCGCCCGCTGCCGCAGCGCCCGGGATATGGCGGCCCGTCTCCGTTCGAACGCTCGCGCTGACCAGGCCTTTCGGGCTCGTGCCAAGGCGAACCTGCTCTCCGCTTTGATCCCAACCGCGTACGGGCAAGTCACGCCCTCGGAGGTGGGCAAGCTCTTCGATAGGATGTTGGACCGACTTGGCGACAAGGTTCCAGCGAAAGGAGGAAACTAAGATGAATAGAACAGGTCAAAGAGCGTTGTACCAAACGACACGTTTGCTCCACTGTGGCGGGCACGGATACAGACGTTGCTTTCCGTTCGTTGAGCGCACGCCGGATCCCGTCATATTCGAGGTGACGTCCCTCTCAGAAGGCGTTACAGAGTTCTCCTTGAACAGCCTCGACTTTGTTGTGCATCATGCCCCATCGCTGAAAAGGCATCATCTTCCCAGATGGAAAGATGCGCGTCAACTCGATCTCTTCCTGCGCAGGCAGGGAACAACACTGTCTGATGTGGACCATCTGGCTGCACAGCTACCGGCAGTGATGATAGGATGGGAGGGACCCTTCCGGCGCTTCCCGGACTGCGGCGTTCTTTGCATCGACATTAGTCTCACCCTGGCTGTTCTCAGCCGTACGGTAGGATGCATCTTCTTCAGAGACAGAAAGCCCGATTATAGCTATGATCACATCTTTTCCCAGAGAGTCGTATTCGACGGAGAACTGGGTAACAGGTTCACAGGACAGTTGGAGGGGATAATATAATGGTCTGTTGTGCCACTCCGGAGCAATATCAGAAAACTCATCGAGAGCTGAGAGCGCGAATACTCAACGTGTTGCCAGCGGCGAGCCTCCAGATGGACCGGTTCTTCTCTCTGGTAGACATCACCATATCAAGGCGCACAGAATCTGCCGCGGTCGAGATCGGATGGCAGCCGCGGCTGCACATCAATCCTGATTTCATTGACGCCTACTGCCAGAGAGACGAACACCTGCTCATGCTGATCATGCACGAGATGTACCACATCATCCTCGGTCACTCCCGCCTTTTTCCGCGGGCAACGTGGACGGATAATGTGGTATTCGACGCGGTGATCAACGCGCTTCTATGCCACGAGTTCCAAGAAGAGGTATACCTGGAGTTCTTCCGGAACATCAATGGCGACGAGGACCTTGTGTCGCGGCTCCTTCGGCCCCCAGCCGGCTGGCCAAAGACGCGGTCCGTGCACAGGGATGCTTCAGAGGCCGAAAGGGCCGTGTTGGAGCGCTTGTACGGTTCCCGAAGGAGCCAGGTCACCTATCAGGAGATTCGCGACCTCCTGGGAGAGGAGCTTAAGGAGGAAGGCGTCGGTTCCTGTGTATTGCTGGGGGCGCATGGCAACGGAGATGCCTGCCAAATGACCCCTGCTGAAGCGGGCGGGGACCTGCCAGACGGTGCGGAACCGGGCGATCAGGACGAAGGCGACGGCCGTCCTGAAGGCCCTGAGCCGCAGCCCAGCAGAAACTTATCGGACGAAGCCGCGATTCAGGATGGGCTATTCTCGGATATCCTTCGAAAGACGGTGGAAGGCTGGCCGGACTCGGTTCGCACGGGTCTCCAGCGAGGCCTCGGGCAAACCGCCGCCTCTTTTCTTCTCCCAGTGTCACGCCGTCCCCGGGCGCAGTTCCTTGCAGCACTCGAGAGCCTGTTGAAGCGGGCGGGAGTGCTGAATCCGAGCGCCGAGCGGCCTCTGACCCGGCGAAAGGTCGACAGAGAGGTAGACTTCGTCACTTTTGTGCCGGAACTTAGAGACAGACGCTCTCACACGTGGACGACGATCACAGGCGAAAGCCCTTTGCTCTACACATCGGTAAGTAAACGGCTGATGCCCAAGCTCGAGCCAGCTGCAAGAGCGCATGTTTACCTGGACATCAGCGGTTCCATGTCAGATTGTCTGCCGTGGCTCACTTCCGCCCTGGATCCGTTGGAGAAGAAGGGGCTCTGCCGGCTCTTTGTCTTCAGCACGGTGGTCGACTCCATCCGTCACCGGCAGTTGCTGAGACAGAGGGTCCAGAACACGTACGGCACCGACATAGGATGCGTCTATGAACACGTCCTCTCGCTCCCCCCGCCAAAGACACCCCGGCGGATCGTCATTCTGACTGATGGTTATACGGGCGTACCAACTAGGAATCAGGCGCGCGAGTTTGCGGAGCGGAAGATTTCAGTGTATGTGGGAGTCACGCATCCGGCCTCTGAACATGGAGGATACTATGACGAGCAGCTTAAGCCCTACGCAAAGGTGTTCGAGCGCCTTCCGGCTCTGCCTGGATAGATGAGGGGATCCTATGGCTTTGGACCACAGAATCGAGTTCTTCATTCCGACCAGGTGTTCCTGTACGCAACCTCTGGACCCCTCGCTCAGGAATGCCGCACTCGAGAAAGTCAAGGAACAGCTGGGCCACTGGTTCGGAGGGTGCACATCCGTGTCGGCGAAGGGCCTGTGGACGTCAGACGACCACGGTCTGGTCCGGGAGGACGTTGACATCGTCTTCTCAAACGCCAGCAGCGAAAAGCTAACGGAGCACCGTAAGGAACTCGACGTCCTTGCCAGCGAACTGGCAGCGGAGCTTGGACAGGAGGCGATAGGCTACCGCATCGACTACCGTCTGGATTTCGGCTCGTCCGATGCTACCATTTGTGTTCACAAAGCTGCGCTGACTGCCCGCAGGGCATCAAGCAGTCACCTTCGGCTGGCCCGGGCATTCGCGCTGGCCTCCGAGGCCGGGCGGCTTTCCGACGCTGACTCGGTCAGCCGTCTGTTCTCCGGTTTGCTCGGATTTGCGCCCGCCACGACGCCCCTTGACGTATCGAACTGGAAGACAGACGCGGCTGCTCTGGTGGCGCCGGGGACGCGGCCGGCTGTGGTGGCTGAGGCCCATGGGTGCCGTGTGGTCTTTGTGCATCTTGCAGGAGATAGCATCTCCCCGTCCGTGGTGAGAGCTGTTGTCGAGGCTGCGGCGGCCAGTCTGGCGGACAGCCTGCGTTTGATCGCGGTCATACGAAACGGAGATGGCTCTCACTGGAGCATCGCTTCTCCTCGCCCACACGTCGGACTGACTTCAGGGCTTCAGCGCGGAGTGCGCAGATTTACTCTGCGGGCGGGTGAACTCAGCCATTCGGGTCTGAGAAGACTCCTTGCACTCGACTGTACCAAAGCCAGACTACCGGAAGATGTCGCCGCAATCGTCGACAAGGCGATGGACACCCGGACTCTCTCCGCGGAGTTCTTCGCCGAGTATCAGAGGGTGTTCGACCGCGTCAAGAGCCAGGTTGCCACCCTGAGGAAGGACGCCAAGAAACATGAGTTCACCCTGAACCTTCTTAACCGCCTGATGTTCATCGCCTTCATAGAAAAGAAGGGGTGGCTCTCAATCAATGGCGATACCGGATACCTAAAAGGTCTATGGGCTGATTATGTCCGCCACAAGGGGCCAGGCTCGAACTTCTACAGAGACCGGCTCCGTCCTCTGTTCTTCGAGGCGCTGAACTGCCCGAAGGAGCATCGTCCCGATACAGCGGCGTGTCTGGGGGATGTCCCCTATCTTAACGGAGGCCTTTTCTCCCTCTCGGATATCGACGCGAATCCACGGGTTACCGTGCCGGACGAGTCTATTGAAGACATCCTGCACAACCTCTTTGACCCGTTCGACTTCACCGTCTCAGAAGATACGCCGCTGGATGAGGAGGCTTCGGTGGACCCGCACATGCTGGGCCACGTATTCGAGCGCCTGGTCGTCAACAGGCACGAGAAGGGAAGCTATTACACTCCGGCTGGAATCGTCAGATTTATGTGCCAGGAGGCCCTCAAGGACTATCTCGTGAACGCCGTGCCTGAAGAGAGTCCTGAGGCCATAGCTCGCCTGGTGGACCACCGGGACTGCTCTCGCCTGATCTCTCCCGAAAGAATCATCCACGCTCTCGAGACCGTAAAAGTGTGTGATCCGGCCTGCGGAAGCGGCGCCTATCTCGTCGGCATGATGCAGGAGCTTCTGGAGCTTTTCGCTTGCCTGATGTCCGGAAGCGGCAAAACCGGAGAAGCGAAGTATCACCGGAAGCTGAAGATCATCCAGAACAATCTTTATGGTGTGGATATCGATCCGATCGCGGTGAATCTCGCCAGGCTCCGGCTGTGGTTGTCCGTTGCCGTCGACTATGAGGGAGACTCCCCTCCCCCTCTGCCGAACCTGGACTTCAAGATCGAGACAGGGGACAGTCTTACGGGGCCCGCGCCCGGCCACGCCACCAATATGGATCTATTCCACTATACCTACTTCGCCGAACTGAAGCGGCTGAAGGACGAGTTTGCCCGGCCGATGGGGCAAGAAGAGCGGGATCGCCTCCGGCAGCAGATCGAGGAAAAAGAACGCGAGATTGCTCACTGGCTCAAGCACAAAGGTGAGAAGGTCCCGGGCTTCGACTGGCAGGTCCGGTTCGCTGAAGTCTTCTTTGCCACTTCGGAACGCACGAGCACTGCGGGGACAGTTGGCACTGGCTTTGACATCATCGTCGCCAACCCTCCGTATGTCCGGTCCGGCTCGATCCAGAAAGAGCTTGGAGGCGATTACAAGAAAAGGCTTGCCCGGCTGTTCCCGGAGGTCTACACCGGGAACTCGGATCTGTATGTCTTCTTCTATATCCGGGCCATTCAGTTGCTTCGTGAAGGAGGCACCCTGGCCTTCATCTCAAGCAACAAATGGCTCCGTTCAGAGTACGGACAGCCCCTCCGCGCTTATCTTCAGCGACATTGCCGTATATTGAGCATCACGGACTTTGGGGAGCTTCCGGTGTTTGAGAGCGCCACAGCATACCCTATGGTCTTCATCGCCAGGAAGGATAAGGGTTCAGCACAGACTCCGGTACTGACTCTTGTGAAATCACTCGCCCCTCCCTATCCTGATGTTCTGTCGCTAGTGCAGAAGACCGGCTTCCGACTGCCTGATGGGAGCATCAATGCCGATGAATGGACCTTGTGTAGCATCCAGTCCTTTCAAATCCTGCGCCGTATGGAACACGGCGCCGTTCCTCTGCATCGTATCTTGCAGGAGGCTAATAACAACATCTATTACGGCATCAAGACCGGTTGCAACGCGGCATTTGTGATAGATGGCGCCAGGCGCGCGGAGCTCATCGCCGCAGATCCGAACAGTGCTCAGGTGATCAAACCATTCATTGAGGGCAAGGACTTCAGCCGATGGCACGTTCGGGAAAGGGACCTGTGGCTCCTGTTTATCCCTTGGCACTTTCCGAGACATTTGGATCCTTCTATCACAGGACCCTCCGCTGAGGCTGAGCAAGACTTCCAGGAGCAGTTTCCCGCGGTGTATGAGCATCTCCTGAAATACAAGGAACCATTGGCCAACCGAAACAAGACAGAGGTTGGTCGAATATACGAATGGTATGCGCTCCAGCGGTGGGCGGCCACCTACTACCCCGAGTTTGACCGGCCCAAGATCGTTTACCAGGAGATATCCGCCACTCAATCATTCGCACTGGCAGAGCCTGGCTACTATCTGAACAACAAGCTTTTTATGATTCCGGGCCTCAACCTGTTCCTGCTGGGGATCCTGAACTCGAAACCCGTCCGGCTGTTCCTGGCGACACACTGCCCGATCCTTCAAGGCAACGCGCGTGGTATGCAGGAGCCCTACATCAAGCCCATTCCCATCCCCACGGCCTCAGAAGCCGATCGGGCGGCCATCGAGGAGCTGGTGCAGAAGTGTCTGGAAGCTAAGGGCGAGGGCTGCGAGGAGTGGGAGCGGGAGATTGACGAGCGGGTGGCCGTGCTCTACGGGCTGGCCCCGGATGCCGTCCCCGACGAACCATGAGGACCTTTAGGAAGCCTTTTACGGGCTGACAGTAGCTGTCAGGGAGGGGTGTCACCATATGTTCCGGTTGCTTGCGATGAAGGGGGTTTGTCCGGGGTATCTGGAGGAGCAGCCTCAGAGTGTGTCCAACATTCTCTGTACCCCGCATGCCGGAGCAACCGTTCGATGACTTCCTGACCGCCCACGGACGGCTTGAGGGAAAAGGAGGATGACTATGCTGATTCCGGGTTCCATCGTGCGCTGCCGCGAACGCGACTGGGTACTGATGCCCTCGCGCGACCAGAACGTCCACCTGTTGCGCCCGCTGGCGGGCGGGGACGAGGACATCGTCGCGATCCGCAAGGAGCTGTCAGAGCTCATCGGCTACTCCTTGCCGGAAGAGAGGGTCGTAGAGTCCCACTTCCCCCTTCCCGAACCGGCGGATGTCTCCAACCTGGAGAGCGCGCGGCTGCTGTGGCATGCCGCCAGGCTGAACCTGCGCGAGGCGGCGGCGCCGTTCCGCTCCCTGGGGCGGATCTCCATCCGTCCACGTGTCTATCAGTTCGTGCCGCTTCTCATGGCTTTCAGGCTGGATCCTGTCAGGTTGTTCATCGCCGACGACGTAGGCGTGGGCAAAACCATTGAAGCCCTGCTGGTAGCGCGCGAACTCCTGGACCGGGGGGAGATCAGCCGGCTTTGCGTGCTCTGCCCGCCCTATCTCTGCGACCAGTGGGAGCAAGAGCTCAGGGACAAATTCCATATCGACGCGGTGGTGGTCCGCTCCGGCACCATCGGCCAGCTCGAGCGGCGAAAGCCTGCTTCCGCCAGCATCTACGAGCACTTCCCCTTCACAGTCGCCAGCATCGATTTCATCAAGACCGAGCGCAACCGCCATCAGTTCCTGCAGTTCTGTCCCGAGTTGGTCATTGTGGACGAAGTCCATGGCGCCGCCGAGTCTTCGGATGAAAACCGCCTGCAGCAGGAGCGGCACCGGCTTCTCCAGGATATCGCACGCGATCAATCCCGGCACCTCATCCTTCTGACCGCCACACCCCACAGCGGGATCGAGCGAGCCTTCTGCTCGCTGCTCAGTCTCCTCCACCCGGACTTCGCCGAATGGGACATCGCCAAGCTGCAGCAGAAAGAACGCGAGCGGCTGGCCAGACATTTCGTGCAGCGCACCCGGGCCGATATCAAGAAGGACTGGTTGTCGCGGGAGGGCGAGGACTCCCTGTGCTTCCCACAGAGGGTTTCCGAGGACGCCACCTACCAGCTTTCACCGGAGTACCGGCACCTGTACGAGCGCACCTACGAGTTGTGCCTCTCTATCGTCCGGTCCGGCATGGGCCTGGCCGAGTACAAGCGGCGCTTCCGTTACCTCAGCGCCCTCAGCCTGCTGAGAAGCGTCATGTCCAGCCCGGCGTCGGCGCTTGCGGCCATCGAAAACCGCCTGCGGCCCCGTGACGGCGGAGAAGAAACGCTGGATATTCTGGATGAAGTTGTGGAAGCCTCCGAGCAGACTCAGGTGGATGAGGTCGGTTCAGCGGAGGCGGCCGACGCTGAAGAAAGCGCAGGAAGAACACGCTCCTCCACGCTCCGCGAACTGAAGAGCCTGGCGGAGCCCATCCGGCAGGGAGATGCCGATACCAAGTTCTCTTGCTGCCTGGAGCAGGTTCGCAAGCTCCTGCAGGACGGTTTCCATCCCATCATCTGGTGCCGGTATGTCCACACGGCGGAGTACGTGGCCGAAAGGCTCAGCGAGGCCCTGCGAGACGAGAACGCGGAAGTCTGCTGCGTCACCGGCCGGATGCCCGACGACGAGCGCCGTGCCCGCATCGACGAGATCCCCGCGGACTCGCCGCGGGTCCTTGTGGCCACGGACTGCCTCTCGGAAGGCATCAACCTGCAGCAGAAGTTCAGCGCCACGCTGCACTACGACCTGCCCTGGAACCCCAATCGTCTGGAGCAGCGCGAAGGCCGGGTGGACCGCTACGGCCAGACCTCCGCGCAAGTCCGCACCATCCGGCTCTACGGAAGGGACAACCCGGTAGACGGAGTGGTTGTGGAGGTGCTGCTGAACAAGGCGCGGGAGATCCATAAGGCTCTGGGCACTTACGTGCCCGTGCCCGAGGACAGAGAGAGCCTTGCGGAGGTGCTGGCCAGCGCGCTCTTCTTCGGCAAGCGCCCCCGCCAGAACGCGCAGTTGCAACTGACGGACCTGGATGTCCCCACCCAGACCTCCCTGCAGAAGTTCCACACCGTCTGGGACGAGGGCGTGGAACGCGAACGGGAGAGCCGCACCCGCTTCGCGCAGCGGGCATTGAAGCCCGAAGAGGTAGAGAAAGAACTGCAGGAGACCGACGCCGTTCTGGGAGATCCGGAGGAGGTACGGCTGTTCGTCCTCGCGGCGATGCAGAGGCTCGACATCAGCATAAACCCCAATGACCGGAAGGCGCCCGTCTACCGCATCCCCCTGGAGGACCTTTCCTCCGTCCCCGAGCCCATCCGGCTGGCCCTGCCGGAGCCGGGGAAGGGTAGGAAGCGGGACGGGTGGACCGTTAGCTTTCAGTCCCCCACCCCGGAAGGGGCCGAGTTCATCGGCAGGAACCATCCGTTCGTGCAGGCGCTGGCGCGTTATCTGATGGAGCAGGCGCTGGCCGGAGTGAAGGATGCCGCGGCCAAGCGGTGCGGAGCCGTGAAGACCCGGGCAGTGCGCGAGCCCACCACGCTGCTGCTCCTGAGGGCGCGCTACCGCGCATCCGGGGCGGGGCCGTCCACCCTGTGGGAAGAGATCGTGGCCACCGGATGGGAACAGAGCCCGTCCGCAGGAAAGTGGCTGGAGCCGGAGGCCGCTCTCCGGCTTCTGGCCGAGGCCCAGCCCTCGGGCAACATCGAGGACGCCCGCAAGACCCAGCTTCTGCGCGATGTGCTGCGGCATCTCCCCGGCCGCCGGGGGGGGCAGGAGGAGCGCGAGGTCAACCTTGCCGTCAACAAGGAACTCAAACGCGTCCTGGAGCGCCGCGCAAAGGAGCTTCTTGAGAGTCACAAACGCATCCGCCAGGAGCTGCGGATGAAGATCCAGGGGATGAAGGTGGAGCCGCTTTATCCACCCGACATTCTTGGCGTCCTGATCCTTGAGCCGGAGGTGGCGAGATGAGCGTGTATCCTTCCGTCCGTATCGAAGGCGGTCTCCTGGGTCCGGACCTGCCGGACGAGATCGTCAGCGGTGATGTGGAAGGGCAGAAAGCCCAGGACTTCGGGTTTCCGCAGGGCCGCAGTCTGACGGATGAGATCGCTGCCCGGTTCGCCGAGGCGCGCGCCCTGCGCGAGGCGTTCCTGGCCCGCCTGGAGAAAGCATCCGCCTCGGAGAGCATCACCTCGCTCACCCGCGAGGCCTGGGTCATCCCGCTGATGAGGCTGCTGGGCTATGACCTGCGGTTCAACCAGCAGGCATACGAGGTGGACGGCACGCGGTATCCCGTCTCCCACCGCGCGGGAGAGGACCCCGAGTCGCCTCCCGTGCACATCGCCGCGTTCGACCAGGACCTCGGGCGGGTGCCGCCTTCGGGGCGGCCGCGCATGTCCCCGCACGCCCTGGTGCAGGAGTACCTGAACCGCTCCGAAAGCCTCTGGGGCATCGTGACCAACGGACGGGTGGTCCGGCTGCTGCGGGACAGCATGAACATACGCCGGCAGGCCTTTGTGGAGTTCGACCTGGACCGGATGCTGGGCGACGAGGCGCGCTTCCAGGACTTCGCTCTGATGTTCCGCCTGCTGCACCGCAGCCGTCTCCCGGAACGGGCGGCGGACAGTCCGTCCTGCCTGCTGGAGGTCTACCATCAACGGTCGCTGGAGCAGGGAGGACGGGTGCGGGACCGGCTCCGCGACGGCGTGGAGAAATGCCTTGTGCAGCTTGCTGAGGGCTTTTTGAGCCATCCCTCCAACGAAGCCCTCCGGAATGACATCCGCAACGGACGGCTGACTCCGGCGGACCTGTACCGCCAGCTGCTCCGGCTGGTGTACCGCTTCCTGTTCCTGCTGGTGTCCGAGGACCGCGGGCTGATCAGCGACGACCCGGTCTATCTGGAGCATTACGGCGTCTCGCGCCTGCGGCGGCTGACGGACCGCCGTTCCGCGTACACGGACGATCACGACATCTGGCTGAGCCTGCGGGCACTGAGGCTGGCGTTCACCGACGAGCAGCTTGCCGGAGTCCTGAGGTCCGCGCCTCTGAACGGGGAGCTCTTCTCCGAGATGGACCTGGACGGCTGCCGCCTGTCCAACCGCAGTCTGCTCTGTGCCTTCCGCAATCTGGCCTACTATGAGGATACCGAGACAAGAGTAGAGCGGCGCGTCAACTATGCGGCTCTGGACGTGGAGGAGCTGGGCAGCATCTACGAGAGCCTGCTGGACTACCGACCCTCCATCGACCTCTCGGAAACGCGCCCCCGCTTCGGTCTGGCGCCCGGTTCCGAGCGCAAGTCCACCGGCTCCTACTACACCCCTCCCGAGCTCGTCGCCGAACTCATCCGCAGCGCCCTGGAACCGGTGCTGGAGGAGCGGCTGAGGGAGGCCAGGGAGGAAGGGAAAAGGGAGGCAGGGAAAAGGCAGACAGCCAGCGGGAGCGAACGCGATGGAACAGACGCCCCACGAGGCGGCCCGGAAAGTGAAATCATACCAGGATCTGTCGGTGTGGCAGGAGGGCATGGCTCTGGCCGAAGCCTGCTACCGGCTCACGACAGCTTTTCCGCGGCAAGAAGGGTTCGGAATGGTCTCTCAGATCCGCAGGGCGGCGTCAGCGGTGCCGGCCAACATAGCGGAGGGCTGGGGCCGGGAGGGGACGCGCGAGTACATCCAGTTTCTCCGGGTGGCGCAGGGCAGTCTGAAGGAACTGGAGACCCACCTGATCCTCAGCCAGCGGGTTCGCCTGGCTCCCGAGGAGCAGGTCACGCTGCTGCTGACGAAATGCGCGGAGGTGGGACGGATGCTGCGCGCGCTGATCGTAACGCTGACCCGGAAGTTGCAGTAGCGTCCCCTTCACCCCGGCTCCCTGACTCCCCGGCTCCCTCGCCGTCCCTGCTGGAACGTGCCATCCTCTCCATCCGCGTGTGCGATCCGGCGTGCGGCAGCGGGCATTTCCTGCTGGCGGCGGCCCGCAGGCTGGGCAAGGAGCTGGCCGCCGTGCGCACCGGCGAGCAGGAACCGGGACCGGACGATCTCCGGAGGGCGGTGCGCGACGTCATCGCCCACTGCATCTACGCCGTGGACAAGAACCCGCTGGCGGTGGAGCTTTGCCGCGTGGCACTGTGGCTGGAGGCGCACTGCAAGGGATTCCCGCTGACCTTCCTGGACCACCGCATCAAGTGTGGCGACTCCCTGCTGGGGGTCTTTGACCTGAGCGTGCTGAGCGAGCCTTTGCCGGAAAAGGCCTTCGAACCCCGCACGGACGATGACAGAGTCTTCGCGAAGCTGCTGAAGGAGCGCAACCGCAAGGAGTCCCGGGACGGCAGCCAGAAGGCGTTCAGCTTCCAGGCGGAGGACGGCCTGCTGGAGATGGGGCTCGCCACGCTGGAGGTGGATGCTATCCCGGACGACACGCCGGAGAACATCCGCCGCAAGAAGCAGCTCTACGAGCAGGCTCAGGCCGATCCGGAGCTGGCGCGCCGCAGGCTGGCGTGCGACCTGTGGACCGCCGCGTTCTTCCAGCCTCTGGTACCGCAGGATGGGGCCTCCACGGGCGAGGCGGCTGGCATCACCACCGCCGTGGTGCGTCAGGCGGCGGCCGGCGAGCAGGTGAACCCGCGGCTGGCGGCCGTGGCTCAGGCTCTGGCCGCAGAGAACCGGTTCTTCCACTGGCCGCTGGAGTTCCCGGAAGTGTTCGCGGACGGCGGCTTCGACGCGGCGCTGGGCAATCCACCGTGGGAGCAGATCCAGCTGGCCGAACAAGAATTCTTTGCTGAACGGGACCCGCGCATCGCTAAAGCGGAAGGGGAAGAACGCAAGGAGATGATACGCAGGCTGCCAGAGGATAACCCGGACCTGCACGCGGAATTCCGGCGCGCCGCCCGGGGGCTTGAATGCAGCCGGGTCTTCTACACGGGAAGCGGCCGCTTTGACCTGACTGCCCGAGGAAAGATCAACCTGTACGCCCTGTTCGCCGAGTTGTTCAAGGACGTGACGGCGGAGCGCGGGCGCGCCGGGCTGGTCTGCCCCACCGGCATCGCCACCGACGACAGTACCAAGGCGTTCTTCGGGCATCTGACGAAGACCGGCCGGCTGGCCGGGCTGCTGGACTTCGAGAACCGGCAGGGTCTATTCCCGGAGGTGCACCGGAGCTACAAGTTCTGCCTGCTGACCATCGCGGGCCGGCGGACGCACTCCGCGGACTTCGCCTTCTTCCTGACCAACACCGCCCAGCTGCGGGACTCGCGCCGGCGCTTCCGCCTGGAGCCGGAGGACATCCTTCTGCTGAATCCCAACACGCGCACCTGCCCGGTGTTCCGCACACGCCAGGACGCGGACCTGACCCGGGCCATCTACCGCCGCGTGCCCGTGCTGGTGAGGGAGGGGCAGACGGGGAGTGAGGGAGAAAGGGAGCCAGGGAGTGAGGAGGAGAACGGACTTCGATTCCCTGATTCCCCTGCTCCCGGCCTCCCTTCCTCCAACCCGTGGGGCGTCCGGTTCCGGCAAGGTCTATTCAACATGACCAGTGACTCATCCCTGTTCCGCACGCGGGAGCAGCTTGAGGCCGAAGGCTGGACTCTGAAGGGCAACATCTTCCACAGGGACGACGAGCGCTACCTGCCGCTGTATGAGGCGAAGATGATCTGGCACTTCGACCACCGGTTCGGGACCTATGAGGGCGTCCAGGACCGCAGCAGCACCCATCTGCCCACGCCCACCGAGGCGCAATACCGGGACCCGTGCTTCACCGCCCTTCCCTGGTACTGGGTGCCGGAGGACGAGGTGGAAGAACGCCTTGTGAAGCGCGACAAAGATGGCTTTGTCCTCTGGCAGTGGGACCGGCCCTGGCTGCTGGGGTTCCGGGACGTGACCAACGCCACCAACGAGCGGACCGCCATCTTCACGGTCCTGCCCCGGACGGCTGTGGGTCACACAAGTCCCTTGATGTTTGGTGCGCGGGGAGCGGCGGCCAGCTGCCTACTGCTCGCCAACTTGGGCGCGTTGACACTGGACTTTGCTGCCCGCCAGAAAGTTGGCGGCACGCACCTGACCTACAACTACCTGCAGCAGTTCCCGGTGCTTCCCCCCGCTCGCTACTCGCCGCTCGCCACTCGCTTCATCGTCCCCCGCGTGCTGGAGCTGACCTACACCGCCTGGGACCTCAAGGGCTTCGCCGAAGACATATGGAACGAGGCGGACGACACCCTCCGCGCGGAGATCCTGCAGCGGTGGGGGGAGAACAGGGAGGGGGAGATAGGGAAGGGGGAGATAGGGAAGAGGGAGGTAGGGAGCAGGGAGGTAGGGAGTGAGCAGGTTTCCACACCCTCTTGCCCTCACTCCCCCACTCCCTCACTCCCTGCCCCGTTCCTCTGGCATGAGGAGCGGAGGGCGGTGATCCGGGCGGAGCTGGATGCGTTCTACGCCGCCCTGTACGGCCTGAACCGCAAGCAGCTGCGCTACATCCTGGACCCGCACGGGCTCTCGGAGAAGGAGCTGGAGGACATCCTGGACCCCTGGGAGGACCCCACCTGCTCCGGACCGCATCTTCTGCCGGAGAAGCCAGCCGTGGACTTTCCCGGCGAGACGTTCCGGGTGCTGAAGGAGAAAGAGGAGCGCCAGTTCGGGGAGTACCGCACGCGCCGGCTGGTGCTGGAGGCGTGGGAGAGGATTATGGCGAGCGGGCAGATAGGGAGTGAGGGAGGTAGGGAGTAGGGGAGTAGGGAGTAGGGGAGTAGGGAGTATGGGGGATATATTTGAGCTGCACACAAGGGTGATCGAGGACTACCGGGACTTCGTGCGGTCCTTCCTGCACGTGGAAGACGCGCGGCTCCGGGAGTTCGTGGACCGTTGCCTGAGCGACGAACGCCAGCTCTGGCCGGACGTGATGGTTCAGGTGAGCCCCGGCTACCAGCGGGACGCCACTGTGGAGCAGCTGGCCGCATCCGGCGAACTGCACCCGGAGACCGCGGAGATCTTCCGGGACGCCTCGGGCCGCAGCTTCCATCTGTACCTGCACCAGACCCGGGCCATCCGCCGCGCCCTGAAGAGCGAGAGCTTCGTCCTGACCAGCGGCACGGGCAGCGGCAAAAGCCTCTGCTTCTTCCTGCCCATCATAGACAGCCTTCTGCGCGACCCCGGCCCCCCGGACACCACCGCCGCCCTGGTGGTCTACCCCATGAACGCGCTGGTCAACTCCCAGCTGCAGAACCTGAACCAGCTGAAGGAGGGCTACGAGCAGCGCACGGGCAAACCGTTCCCGGTCAGCTTCGCGCGTTTCACGGGGGAGACCCGGGAGGAAGAGCGCACGCAGATGCGGCAGCATCCGCCGCGCCTTCTTCTGACCAACTATATGATGGCGGAGCTGATGCTGGTGCGCCCGGACGACAGGCAGATCCTGGCTCCGGCAAGGGGCGCGCTCCGGTTCCTGGTGTTCGACGAGCTGCACACCTACCGTGGACGGCAGGGCGCGGACGTGGCCATGCTGATCCGCCGCCTGAAGGAGCACTGCCGGGCGGAGAAGCCCTTGCACATCGGCACCAGCGCCACCATGGTGGCCAGCCCGGACGCCACTCCCCAGGAGCGCCGGGAGACCGTGGCAAGCTTCGCCAGGAAGCTCTTCGGGTGCAGCTTCTCCGCGGATCAGGTCATCGAGGAGAGCCTTGCTCCCCTTACGCAGGGAGGCCCGCCCGGTGACGCGGAGCTGGCGGCCGCCGTGCAGGCCGGCCCCGTGCCGGAGGACCCCGGGCAGTTCTGGGCACACCCTCTGGTGCGGTGGGTGGAGTACGAACTGGGCATCCAGGAGGAGGAGGAAGGCCGCTACCGCCGCCGCGCCCCGAGGCCGCTGCCGGAGGCGGCCAGCCTGCTGGCGGAGCGCACAGGGCTGGACCTGCAGCTCTGCGACACCCGACTGAGAGAAGCCCTGACGGTGAGCGCCCGCATCGCGGCATCCAGCGGCGGGGCCGTGATGCCCTTCAAGCTGCACCAGTTCATCAGCCAGGGACGGCCGCTGCAGGCCACACTGGAGCCGGCGGAGGTCCGGGAGTTCTCGCTGGAGGGCCAGGTCAGGACCCGCGACGGCCGCATTCTGGCTCCGGTGCAGTTCTGCCGGGTCTGCGGGCAGGACTACTACGTGGTGGAGAGGCAGGGCGACGCATTCTGGCCGCCCACCCCCGACCGCAGGGCGGCAACCGACGATGAAGAGCAGAGCTCCCGGTCAGGTTACCTGATGCTGGCTCCGGAAGGGGACACGGATGCGGAGGCCATTCCCCTTCCGGACGAGTGGTTCGACGCCAGAGGAAGGCTGAAGCGCAACTGGAAGGACCGGATCCCTTCGGCAGTCTGGGTGCAGCCGGACGGCAGCTTCAGGGAATCGCAGTGGGACGGGGCCGTGAAGATGTACTGGCAAAGGCGGCCTTTCTCACTCTGCCTGCGCTGCGGCGAATACTACCAGGGGAAGATGCGGGAGTACCGCAAGCTCGCCTCGCTATCCACGGAAGGCAGGTCCACAGCCACCAGCATCCTGGCCTCGTCGCTTCTGCGGCACGCCGCGGCCACCGGAGCCGCCACGGACAAGCTGCTGAGCTTCACGGACAACCGGCAGGACGCATCGCTGCAGGCCGGACACTTCAACGACTTCGTGAGAAGGGCTCTTTTGCGTTCGGCCCTCTGCAAGGCTCTGCAGGAAGTGGGCGAGATGGACGCTGCGGCCCTGGCCATGGAAGTGGTACAACGGTTCGGCCTCGGCGTCCGGGACATCTCCTCAAACAGGGAGCTGCAGGAGGGTACTCCTCAGGCGCGGCAGACCTGGGAGACCTTTGAACAGTTGACCGCGTACCGTCTGTATCAGGACCTCCGGCGCGGATGGAGCCTTCTGCAGCCGGGGCTGGAGGAGGCCGGACTGCTGGAGATCCGTTATTCCGGCCTCCGCGAGCTGTGCGAGCAGGACGACGCGTGGGACCGTCTGCCCGCGCTGCGCGACATGTCCGCGGATGAGCGGGAGGAGATCCTTCGCGCCCTGCTGGACCACTTCCGTCACAACTTCGCCCTCGAAAGCCGTGACCTGCAGGAGACCCCCCTCAGGCAGCTGCAAAAGCGTTGCGATATGTATCTCAACGAGTTCTGGGGGCTGGACGAGGGGCAGGACCGGCTGGAAACGCCGGACTGGTTCTATCTCCCGGGAGCCAATCTGCCGATGAACGCACGGGGCGGGCGCAGTCTGGGCGAGCGCAGCCTGGCCGGCCGCTTCCTGATGACACGTCTGGGGATGGACGTGGAAAGCTACCTGAAGGCGATCCCGGAGATCGTCCGGGTGCTGACCAGCCGCAATCTGCTGCACCGCGCGCAAGACGCTCCCGAGGGGGCGTACCGCCTGAACCTCGCGTGTCTGCGCTGGGCTCCCGGGAGCGGCGAGGCGCCTCCGCCGGATCCTCTCCGGACAAGGCGGGTGGAGCACGAGAGCTATGCCACAGCCGAGCGCCGCGTCAACAGATTCTACCAGAAGTTCTACAAGGAGCCCCCGGAGAACCTTGGGGCCCTGGAGGCACGGGAGCACACCGCCCAGGTGGTGGCGAAGGGCCTGAGAGAACAGCGGGAGCGGCGCTTCCGCCTGAAGCGCAACGGACAATCAGCGGACACGGGAGTGCGGCCCCTGCCCTATCTGGTGTGCTCGCCCACCATGGAGCTGGGGGTGGACATTGCGGACCTCGAGCTGGTGCACATGCGCAACGTTCCGCCCACTCCGGCCAACTATGCGCAGCGCAGCGGACGCGCAGGACGGCAAGGCCAGCCCGGGCTGATCGTGACCTACTGCGGCGCCACGAATCCGCATGACCAGTATTACTTCCGCCACAGCGCCGATATGGTGGCCGGCAGCGTGCGGGCTCCACGGCTGGATATCGCGAACGAGGCGCTGCTGGAAGCGCACATCCACGCGATATGGCTGGCGCATATCCGCCTTCCCCTCGGCAGCAGCGTGAAGGAGACGCTGGATGTCGAAGACCCTGATCTGCCGCTGCAGGAAACAGCCGCTGACGCGATCAGGCTGGACGGCAAAGAGCAGCAGACGGTGGTGGAACGGGTCCGAAAGGCACTGGCTCACGACGCGGCCGACCTGCAGGCCACGGGCTGGTTCAGCGACAGCTGGCTGGAGAAAGTGGTGGCGGACGCGCCTGAGAAGTTCGACCGGGCGTTCGACCGCTGGCGGGACCTCTACCGGGCGGCAAAAGCGCTCCGCGAGGGGGCACGGCGAATGGAGGACACAGCGCACACGCGAGAGGAGCAGGAGCACGCTCGACAGTTGCAAAGCGAGGCGGCGCACCAGATCCAGCTGCTGCTTCAGATGGATGTCGAGCGGGAAGAGGGCGATTTCTACCCCTACCGCTATCTGGCAAGCGAGGGATTTCTGCCCGGCTACAACTTCCCGGCTCTTCCGGTGCGCGCCTGGGTGCCGCGGGGGCAGGGAGAGTTCATCTCGCGGCCGCGCTTCGTGGCCATCCGGGAATACGCTCCGGGCAGCGTGCTGTATCACGAAGGCGCGCGCTGGAGATGCGAGAGTTTTATTTCTCCGCCGGGAGGATTGGACCAGCGCATCAGCGAGAAGCGCCTCTGCAACATTTGCGCGTCATTCTGGAACAAAGGCACGGACGTGTGCGAAGTGTGCCAGACGCAGCTTTCGGCGGATACCAGCCGCATTGCGAAGATACTGGAGATGCCGAACGTCCGCACCCGGCGCATCGAGCGGATCAACTCCGGTCTGGAAGAGCGCGAGTCCGGCGCGTTCGAGATACAGACCTTCCTTCAGCTGCCCGCGGCAGGAGATGGCGGCTCGCGGCGCAGGGATGCCATCGTCAGCGCTGGCGGGGCGGCGCTTATGGAGTTGTCGTACGCCCCGGCCGCGACGCTTCTGAGGCTCAACCGGGGCCGCAGGGATGATCACAGCCGCGGGTTCCGGGTCAATCGGGAAACCGGGGCAGTGAGGCTGGGTGATGAAGAGAACGAACCCGCCTCACCTGCCTCGACGGAATCGGTTGTGACCGTGGAGTTGGCGGTGCAGAGCACCCATAACGTGCTGCGGATCCGGCTGGCCGCTCCCGAACTCCGGAACGACAGGGCGGTGGAAACCACCCTGCAGTATGCCCTGAAGCGGGGTATCGAATTCGCGTTCGAACTGGAAGAGAGCGAGCTGGAAGCAGAGCGCTTGGGCGAAGGTGACCAGCGGAGCATCGTGTTCTTCGAAACCGCGGAGGGCGGCGCCGGTGTGCTGCGCCGGCTGATCGAAGAAGCTGACGCTCTGAACCGTGTCGCGGAGGCAGCCCTGCAGATCTGCCACTACGCGCTGGATGGTTCGGATACCAATCCTAACTGTTCGGCAGCGTGCTACGAATGCCTGATGAGCTTCGGCAACCAGAGAGATGTCTTCGATCTGGACCGGAGGAAGATCAAGGACATCCTGCTGAGCCTGGCGGGCTGCACGGTGGACCAGTTGATCCAGGGCCGCGCGCGGCAGCAGCATCTGGAATGGCTTCGTAAACTGACCGACTCGCGGTCGGACCTGGAACGGCTCTTCTTGCAGGTTCTGGACAAAGGAAGGTTCCGCCTGCCCCACGACGCCCAGAGGAAAATCGAAGATCCGCTCTGCATTCCGGACTTCTTCTACGAACCGAACATCTGCGTATTCTGCGACGGGTCGGTCCACGATGAACCGGAGCAGGCAGAAAAAGACCGGAGTCTCCGTTCCGCCTTACGGGACCGGGGCTATGACGTGGTGGTCATCCGCTACGACCGGGACATCCTGGATCAGATCCGCGAGCGTCCCGACGTGTTCGGCAAAGGTTCATTCGAAGAAAAACACCCATCCCCGGATGCCTAAGCCCGGACGGAGGCCTCCTCCCCGACGACCGAAACGACATAAACGACCGAAGAGGGAGTGGACTGTAGGATTTGTCGTTTCGGTCGTCAGGTCGTAGAGTCCTTTTCCTCAGGAGACGGGCTGTCTGTAGGCTCGCCGCTATCCGGTCCGTGTGCGCCGGCCAGCACCGGCTTCTCCGGGGGCATGTCGTGGGGCTCACCATCCCGTCCGTCCGGGCCGGGAAGCATCGCCGCAGGTTGAGGGGGTGGCACTTCCACATACACCACCTCCGCGTGTTCGACGGTCTGCTGACGGTCCCAGAACATACCCACGTGCTTGCCCAGAAGCTCCAGCGCCTTCACTCTGGCCATGGGGCAAGAGCCCTCCCCCTCATACTCCGCCTCCTCCTTCAGGCGCTGGATCACGTAGTCCGCCGAGATCTGCGTGCGCTCCGAGCGCTCCTGCATCCGCTTCCGGATGGCCGCCCGGATCCGTAGTTCCTGAGGAACCTCGAACCTGCGTTCGTGGCGGAGCGCTCAGCATCTTCATCGGAACCTGACCTCGCCGGTGGGAAGATACTCGAAGCCGTCCTCCTCCGAGGGATCGACTGTTCCGGTCTCGCCCCCGTCCCCTGGAGGCGCAAAATCTGGACACTTCTCCGCCTTTATCCTCTCGTCCGTCTTTGCCCTGTTTCCCGCTCCCACACCCCCCGTTTTTCACCCTCTTCTCTGAAAAGAATAGAGTCGGAGAACTAGTCGGATTTTGCGCCTCCACGGTGTTTTGCGCCTCCAACACGCTCAAATGCGGAGGCGCAAACGTGTGGGCTGGGAGGCGCAAATCCCGGGCCGTTTGCGCCTCCGCAGGTGATGGTCACCAGGCGCTTGCGGCCGGGCGCCGTCTCGTGGGAAACCTGGATCCCGCTCCCGCGTAGCACCGGCGCGCAGACCATTGTGCCGCCCAGCACGCACCCCACGGGAGAAGAGCTGGTCTGGGAGAGGTTCGACGAGCCCGCCACTGTCTCCGCACAGGACCTGGTCCACGCCGCTGAGGCGACGGCTGCCGCGGCCCTGGCCGCAAAAGTCTGGAAACCGGGGCTCCGTCATCACGCCACTCTGGCTCTCGCCGGCGCAATGCTCAGAAACGGATGGGACTGCAAGCGCACAGAGCTCTTCATCCGGGCAGTCTGCAGAGCAGCATCCGACGAAGAGGAGGATTCCCGCCTGCGGGACATCGCGACGACTGCGGCCCGATTGAAGAAGGGAGAACTGGTCACGGGCCTGCCCACGCTCCAGCAGGTGCTGGGAGACGTCATTGGAAACCGGCTGGCGCAGTGGCTTCACCTGCAGAACAACACTCTGTCCGTATCCAGACCGCAGTCCGGTATTGGCATGGTCGAGCGATCCACCCCTCCTCTCCTGGAAAACGAAGCGCTCTATGGACTGGCAGGGGACATTGTGCGGGTCATCGATCCCCACACGGAATCCCACCCTGTCGCAGTCCTCATCCAGCTGCTTGTGGCCTTCGGAAATGTCATCGGCCGCAGGCCGCACTTCAGGGCGGAGGCGGATTACCACGCGATGAACCTCTTCGTCACGATCGTTGGAGACTCCGCCAAGGCACGCAAGGGAAGCTCCTGGGGGCACATCCGCCGGCTGTTCCAAGCTATCGATCCCGGCTGGGCCGAGTCTCGAATCCGTTCCGGAATGTCCAGCGGCGAGGGCCTCATATGGGCCGTGAGAAATCCCATCGAGAAGCAAAGGGCTACAAAGGCCGCGGCAGGCGAGGAACCCCAGTTCGAGACCGTCATCGAAGACGCAGGCGAAGAGGATAAGCGACTGCTGTGCGTGGAGTCAGAGTTCGCTTCTGTCCTCAAGAACTTCACCCGGGAAGGCAACATCCCTTCGGCGACGGTCCGGCAGGCCTGGGACTCCGGCGACCTGTCCACTCTGACCAAAAACTCACCGGCCAGGGCGAGCGGCGCTCACATCTCGATCATCGGGCACATCACTCGGGAGGAGTTGCGCCGCTATCTGAACGATACCGAGATAGCCAACGGCTTCGCCAACCGCTTCATCTTCCTGTTCGTCACCCGGTCCAAACTTCTGCCCGAAGGCGGGAACTTGCACACGCAAGAGTTAGAGGACCTGCGCTCGGAGCTTGCCGAAAGCGTCCGGTTCGCCAGAGAATGCGATGAGCTCCGTCGGGACGAAGAAGCCCGCCAGGTCTGGTCCGATATATACGCTCACCTGTCCGAGGCCAAGCCCGGGTTGGCCGGCAGCCTGCTTGCCCGAGCCGAGGCGCAGGTGATGAGGCTCGCCTGCCTCTACGCCCTTCTCGACAGAAGCCACCAGATTCGTGCCGAGCACCTTCTGGCTGCCATTGCCCTATGGGACTATGCCGAGGACTCGGTGTTCCACATCTTCGGGCGGATGCTCGGCGACGAAACTGCAGATACCCTTTTACAAACGCTCATCAACCAGCCCAGAGGATTGACACGCACCCAGATACGCGACCTGTTCGGCCGCAACCGCCGGTCGGGCGATATCGGCAGGGCTCTCGGTATCCTGGCCCAGCAGGGGCTTGCCTACTGTGTCGGCGATGAGACTGACGGACGTCCTGCAGAGCGCTGGTTTGCTGCAGAGAAGGCTACGACATAAACGACCGAAACGACAAATCTCCACCGCTTTGACGGACTTCGGTCGTATTTGTCGTTCGGTCGTAGATTACAGGAGAGACAGAATGCCATCCTATGTGGAGATAGCGAAAGCGAGTCTGGCCTCGCTTAGAACCGAGGCTGGTAGCGAGGAAACAGAAGCTGAAAAAGCCACCCGCCTACTGCAGCAACGGGGATGGGTCTCCATCCGTTCGAAGTACTGAACAGGGATATCGTCATCCTTTGCCGCGACGAGACCGTGCGTGTCCCCGACAAATACGCGGGATGTTTGAGCTTCGTGGCAGGCGAGTTTCCGCTCATCGCTGGAGCATCGCCAGCGAGGCTGCGAACGCTGTGCAGCGTCAAGCGCCTGTTCGGAGGGGTGGTGATCGGTGGAGAGGACGATGCGGATGAGGACAGCGCAGAAGGGCGGCGATAGAATGTCGCAGACGTGGCGCAAGCCTGGAAGCGGCGCATGATTCAGTGTTACGGACCATAGTGAACGGGTCCGAACTGGACTGAAGGGAGGACTTATCAGGGATGAGTTCCCTGCTTGATTTGCTGACACCTCAAGAGGATCCCGCCCTGAGCCGGGCCACGACCATACGTGCCATCGCCTGGGCGCGCGTGTCCACCGATATGCAGGAGGAGAGAGGGCTCTCCATCCCGGAACAGCTTCGGCAGATCCGCGAGTATGCCGCGGAGCGGGGCATCGAGATCGTGGCGGAGTATCAGGAGGCAGCCAGTGCCTTCCGCAGGGACACCCAGCGGCCTGAGTTCCAACGTATGCTCCAGCACGCACGCGCCGACCGCCAGATCTCGGCCATCCTGGTGCACGACTACTCCCGCTTCTCCCGCGACAGCCTGAAGGCGCGGCTGCTGATCCGGGAGCTCCGGCAACAGGGGGTCCGGGTCATTTCGCTGAACGACATCGACGTCGATCCTGAAACCGTGGCGGGGGTGTATCTGGAGGCGATCACCTTCGCGAAGAACTAGGCATACAGCAGAGAGGTAGCCTTCCATACCATCAAGGGATGCCGCGCGAACGTGCAGACCCGAGATCCGGAAACCGGCTGGTGCTACAAGAACGGAGGGCAGGCTCTGTGGGGCTACAGAACCGAGCGTCTGGTGCGGGGAGAGGAGAAGAAGGGCCGGCCCATCATCAAGAGCATCTGGCTTCCTGACGAGACGGTTGTGGCCGGAAAGCCTGTCTCGGAGTGGGCCAGGCATTGTCTTCTGATGGCGGCCGAAGGGGCGTCTCTGGATGAGTTGCGGGACTTCTGCAACGAGAACGGTATCCCTGCTCCCCGCAAGCCTTTCTGGGGGTCCACCACCTGGTATTCCCTGTTGCATCCGCACTGTGTGCTGGAGTATGCCGGTTACGGGGTGTGGAATGTGCGGAGCAAGAACCGAAGATACAATCCGCCCTCTGAGTGGGTGGTGGTGGAGAACGCTCACCCGGCTCTGATCTCCGAGGAGGAGGCAAGGAGGATCCTGGAGGCGCGCAAAGCGCGGGCCGCCGGACCGTGGCGCAAGACCTCCAACAGGGCGCGAAGCTCGCGGTTCCTGTTAAGTGGGGGGCTCTTCACCTGCCGCCGTTGCGGGGGAAACCTCGTGGGCTTCTACAAGGGCCCGGACGAGCACTATTACGTGTGCAACAGCATTCCCAACCGTCGCGGAGTCGGGTGCGGGCGCGGGGTCTACGTGCCACAGAAGCAGATCGAGAGCCAGGTCATTGCAGGGCTGCGCGAGCTGGCATCCCTCTGCGGCGCTGAGCGGGATTTCATCAAACAGGTAAACGCAGAGGTCAAGCGCCTGCACACGCAGTCTTGCAGCCGCGACCCAGAAAGGGAGGAACGCCTCCGGGCGCTTGAGCAAAAGATCTCCAACATCCGGCAGGCGATTGAAGACGGATTGACTGACACAGATTGGGCCAACGCGAGGCTCAATGAGTTACTGGCTGAACATCGCAGCATCGCATCCGAGGCAGTCAGCGGACGGAAACCTCAACCTCCCAGAATCGGGGCGCAGGCAGTCCGGGGATACCTTGCGGACACGAACCGTCTGCTGGCTCACGGCACGAACCGGGAAAAGAAGCGGTTACTGGCGGCGTGGGTGGAGAAAATTGAACTGGCCCCGGAAGACCTTGAGATCGAAATCCGATACAAGGTCCCGGAGCCGGTTGCAGATAGGATGGGAGCGGGGGCGGGATTTGAACCCACGACCTTCGGGTTATGAGCCCGACGAGCTACCAGACTGCTCCACCCCGCAGCGCGCAACCTTTATATAACATGTTCCCCGCCAGGCCGCAACATCGCGAGCGGCCAGTCCCTGGTTCTCCTTCCATCCTTCTCACCAGCCCACGCGCTCAAGAAGCTCGCTCCTGCCACTCCGCCGGCAACCGGGAAACAGGCCGTGACGCACCCGGCCGGCGAGGTCCTCTACACTCCGCGGCATTTCAAGATGGGCCTCCCTGCCCCGCGCAGGCGGCCAAGCTCACCGGGGCAAGCTACCCTGATCGAAAAGCCACTAGAGCGAGAGCTACGTGGGACTCGCTGCCCCATACGACAGGCGACGGGCAGGCGCGAGCGATTGAGGCACAAATGGAAAGCAGCCGCTGCTAGCGTCTGACACTACCGTAGACTAAGATGTTTCCGAACGCTCCAGGGACTCCCCCGGACCGTGTAGAGTCTGGCCGCCGGATGACACTTCGGGGTGTACGGCAGGCAGACGCAGCCGAAGGACAGAGAGGCAACCGTAGTGGAGGACAGGGAAGGCGGCGAGCTACCGGCGCCGGCCGAAGCGGAGAAAAGAAGCTGGCTCGCCGGCGAGGTAGCGCAGTGGCAGAAGGAGGGTCTGATCCGTGACGATCAGGCTCGCCTGATCCTGGCCCGCTACGGACTCGCCGCAGCCGGGACAGCGGCCTCCCTGGGGCACCGGCGCATCGCTCAGGCTCTTGCTCTCCTGGGCGCTATTCTGGTAGGAGTCGGCGTGATCCTGGTGGTCGGCGCGAACTGGGAGTCCGTGCCCCGGCTGCTCCGCCTATTGCTCCTTATGGCCCTCATCGCACTGTTTTACGCCAGCGGCTTTGTGCTGGCGCACTCCAGGCGGAGCCATCCTGCGATCGGCCGCGCGCTCATTTTGCTGGGATCTTTGATCTGGGGAGCCAGCATCTTCCTCGTGGCGCAGTCCTATCACGTGGGAGCAGAGGGTGGCGAGAGGAGTGCCATCCTTCTCTGGTTTCTGGGGGTCTTGCCTTTTGTCTACATTCTGCGGTCCCCGGAGCACGCCGCGCTCGCGGTGATCCTGCTGTGGTTCTGGTACGGCTGGACTCTGGGAGATCATCCCGCACGATTCGGCACATCCCCGCCGTACCTGTTGCTTGTCACTATCGCAGGCGCAGCCCTTTACTCCGCCGGATGGCTGCACAGGCTCCGCGAGGAGCTGGCCCCTGTAGGAGGAGTGTTCCTGTACGCCGGACTGCTGGCCACTCTGGGAGGCATCTACGGGCTGTCTTTCGACATCTACCGCTCCAACAGTTACGAAACCTCATCCGGACCGGATGTGTTCCTCTGGGGTCTTGCAATAGCAACTCTGGCAGCGGGATTTGCGCTGTCTGCGGCGGTGTGGATGGTGTCCCGGCGGCGCGGCGGAGCCGACCGGTGGGAAAGCGTCACTGTAGCAGGAGTGGTCATGGCCGGGACGGTGTGTTTCATTGCCGCCGCCACGAGCACATCGCTGGAGGGCGTAAGGATCCCCGCCATTATCGTCGCGAATGTCGTGCTTCTTGCGCTTGAAAGCGGGCTGGTGGCGCTCGGCTGGCACAGGATGCGGCCCGATCTGGTGAACCTGGGGTTGGCGGCGTTCTTCATTCACCTGATGACGCGCTATTTCGACCTGATCGGGACGATGCTGAGCGGCGGGTTCGCGTTCATCACGGCGGGGCTTGTTCTCCTGGGCGCCGGGGCTCTGTTGGAGCGCCAGCGGAGGAGGCTGCTGGAAACGATGGCAGGGAGGGCGGTGAAATGAAGACGTGGTTCACGGTCATCGCGGCAGCGCAGATCCTGTTCCTGGGCGCTCAGGCAGCCTACTACGAACACTGGAAAGCCACCGGTCAGACCATAGAAATCCGGGTGGCGCCGACGGATCCCCGAAGCCTGTTTCTGGGAAACTACCTGCTCTTGAGTTACGATATCTCGCGTCCGCCCCGGCAGGGATTGCCACCCGGTTCCGTGCGCTTCGACCGGCTGCCGGACGGGACAAGGATTTTTGTGGAGTTGGAGCCCCGTAAGGGGGGCGCGATCATCACCGGCCTTTATACCCGCCGGCCCGACCCACCCGCCAAGGGACGCGTGTATCTGCAAGGCAGGAAGGTTTTCGACAGGATCAACTACGGTCTGGAGCGATACTACATCCCCGAAGCCCGCTCTGAAGCCGCCAGCAAGCTGCAGGCTGCGCTGGCCCAGACCAAGCAGGCGCCTGTGATCACCGTGGAAGTGGCCGTATCGCGCTCCGGCCAGGGGATGATCCGCCGGGTGCTGGTGGACGGGAAGCCGCTCGACTTCTGACGAGGAACGCATCCCTTGCTCCTGAGCTGGCACGCGGGGCGGGAGCCGGTGGTTTCGACTCGTCCGGCTTCGCCGGGCGGCTCAGCCAGCGTAGGGGTGGGTTCCGGGAAAAGATTCGCGGGATCTCAAACGAAGGCTCAAATCCTGGTCTTGGCCCCCCTCATCCAACCCTTCTCCCACCACAGGGGGAGAAGGCTTTTTTGGGCCGACGGCCTGCTGTACCACCTCCGTTTCTGGCTGCAACCCCCTCAGGACGCAGCAGGAAAAACCCTCTCCCTGAGAACGGGAGAGGGTTCGGGTGAGGGCGAATTCTCTCCAGGCGAGCCGGTCAGGGTGGCGGGCGTTGTTGCCCACGCCCACGCTGGTCGAGTAGCGCGGCGTCAGCCGCGCGTATC